>JAABUO010002926.1_pt1 | contig 20555 bp, 23 predicted proteins | sample 5559291 | NCBI WGS metagenome assembly JAABUO01 (sample SAMN10711878, study PRJNA513372) | rock metagenome | isolation source: Antarctica rocks | place: Antarctica: Victoria Land, Finger Mt sud
GGTGAGGATACCAACCTGTGAGCCTTGCTGGTGACTCTTGTGTTTGTCGCTATGTTCATGACACACCAGCTTGGTGATGTGGACCTGCAGGGCAGCTATAGTTGCCTGCTGCTCAGCAATGATCCTCTCTTGGTCTGTGGCATTATGTGTCAGTCGAGCAATGGTGCTCTGCATGTCATTGGTGGCATGGTCTTTGCTCTTTAGAGCTGCTTGCTGGTGAGCTATGAATCCGTCTCTAGCATTGCAGGCGCGCTCTAACTGAAGTGCACGTTTGTGCGACTGGGCTGAAGTGTCCAAAGCTCTCTGCAGGCACACATGGGTTAAGACTGCTCAGAATACTTGTATGAAGCCGATTATCTGTGAAACTGACGCCTGAGCACCTTGTCATCACCTCAGCTGCTTGTGCAGGTCAGTGATTTCTCCTGCTGGTCATGCTAAATGCATCAAAGCAACACAGCTCTGAGTGGGGCAAATTGTAGCATCATGTGTCTTGTTATGACCGCTATCACATGACCTTTACTTTCCTGCCCGGCAGCAAGTCAAATGTAGCTGGGCTGGTGCACAATGAATCAACGCAGTATGTTAAGTCATACTGTGGGCTTCAGCACAGATGCACCATGACAGCTTTTTGGGGTCAATCAGTTGTGACCCAACAATGGAACCCAACAGCTACATGCAAACAGCCTTGAACTGTTTCACCTTGATCACGTCCTCATATGTATTGTTGCGCTCCTGCTGGCTGCCAATGAGATCTTGCAGCAGCCTCTCGCTGGCATGCAGCTTAGCCTGCATGCATGCTGGGGAACTGATCATGCATATTGTCTTGGTTTACGCTATGGTGCTGCAGCACCATGCAGATGCCATAAGCTTGCATGTGACTCGCGTCTATGGGCATGCAAATAGCTTGCATACCCATGACTAGTCACCCATATGTCTATGCTGCTGCTGATATGATCAGAAAATACCTGTGTCAAGTACGTGGTGCACGCTGCAACAATATATCTGACAACCTGTTTGAGGGCAAATCATTGCTGGTCTCAGAGATCTAGCCACAGCTGTTGCAGCAACCGCAGCAAGCGAACAAGCTTGCCATCTGAAGGCTTGTCTTATACAACAGCGCTGCACAAACATGCTGCTGGCATACATTGTCTGACTCCACCCTGCTGGTAGGCAGCCTGCTTAGCTCACCTGGTACTTCTGCTTCACATCAGTGACAGCTGGCCTGGTCAAGGCACGTAAGTTCACAGTTGCGGTCCTGACACGCTCAAGACTGCCACCAGTCTGCTTGGCTGTCATTGCTGACTTAGCCTGTACAGTATGGACAGCACAAGTCTGTGTAGGCTACAGAAGAGACCTCTACAGATCTGGTGTCCAGATCATGCTGAGTCATTCTGGTTCCTGGAAGGGCTACAGTAAGATTATGACAGATTAAGGTGATGACCAAGGACCAGGAGCAAGGCTTTGACTGCAAGACTGGTGTTGATTACAGCCTGGTTGCAAGGGCCTGAATCACAAGCCCAGGGCTGATTGAAGGAGAGTCAGGGCAGATATGACGCTTGCATGGGCGTTGAGGCACCTGATTGTCATCTTCTGTTGTTGAGTCTGCATACTCATCCTCAGTTCCTAACTGGCCCCTCTGCTTTTCTTCTGCTGAGGCTTGCTGCTTGTTTACTAGTGTTGCAGCAGTGACTGTGGGGTCTGTCTGGGCACTTGGCCTTGCGATAGACACTGGCAGCGCCTGTAAACTGTCAGTGTGCATTGCAGAAATTGATACAGTGACTGGCGAGCTTGGTGCATGCATTTTTTCAAACAGCTCACGGCCTTAAAGTGCATGTGTCACTATACATTCAGCATCCTAACAAGAAGCGTCAGTGATGCAGAAGGAGGTACCTTTGTCTTTGCCAGCAATGTCCTGTGCATTTGGAACAGCCTCTTGATGCATGTGCGCACCTTGCTCTGCAGCAGCATAGCATATGGGCCAGAGTCAGATAGGTTTCCTACTTGAGTCAGCACTCCTTGGTGCAGTCCTGGCACAGAGGGTCTGCTGTAGAGCTCCAGCCGAGAATGGAGGCAAAGTGATGTAGACGACGTATGCGACAGCCCAGGCAATTTGGCATGACAATCTGCTCATAATCAAGTCATGAACAGCTTCAGGTCGACTTCATCAGACAGGCAACACACGCTGTAGCATGAGACACAAGGTTGATTCGATCTTAGACAAATGTAGAGGACTGCACAACTGAACCACTGGGTAGATGTTTGGGCAATCACATGGCAGGGCAGTTATCCTGACCTGTTGGGCAGGCATCTCGGCTGTCTCCCTCAGCAAGAACATGGCCTCGACGTGTGCCCTGTCGACAGTACTCACAACCAAGCCCAATCCAGCCTGTACTGTAGGCAGGTGTGAATAGGTGCACCTGGTAGTCTCAGACTTGCTATGACGTCTCAGGAACACGCAACGCATGCATTCAGCCTGAAAGTTGCCTGCGCAGCTTGCTCGGAGGGACTATGGGCTTGCCTTTGTGTAAGACTGTATCGCAGCATATTGTGCGATCTCTTCTGCTTGCACCCTATCTGCTCCATGCTGCTGAGTTGCAGTGGCCACCGAGGGGCATGCACGTTCAAGGTCCAAAGCAAGTACTGACGCTACGGGAACCTCTAAATCGCTGACGACTTGATGTAGCGCTTTGACTTGACGCTTGAGCCTAAAACCAGGTTGCTGAAGAAGCTGATCAGGGATGGCTTCCAGCTCATTGATGAAGGCCGCGATTGCCTCATCAACTCGAGGCTTCATTTGTGATGCAGAATGGTCAGCGCGATTTACAAGGCACTCACCCCGCGATGTCAGGGTGCTGCTCCTGGTCAGTTTGTAGGCAAAGTTTGACTTCGGCGCTAGATTCCGTAAGTTGCACAGCTCAGAAGTAAGAGAACTTGAGACTCAAAGTGAGCAGCAACTACACTCTGCTACGAACAAAGCAAGCAATTTTGACCCACCTAATTAAGAGGCAAACAGTCAAGGGCAGTAGTAGTAGATAGGTAAGGAAGTGCCAATGCCACTTCTAGCAGTCAAACCAACTTCGTAAACCCTCGCATGCTCTCTCTATCAGACTAATGTTAATGCGAACACTATAAACGTGACTGAACAGCCACAGCATCACAAACATGCGGAAACTGGTCACAAAAAATCACTCTTGCTCTTGCTCAAGCAAAGCCTGATATCGCTGCTCCCGCTCGTCTTCATCTGCAGTTCTGAAGGCCTGCCGCAGTGCGCTCATCTGACCCTCCTGTGATACTGGTACACTACTGTTTTCTGAGGGGGCCTTGTCGGAGTACAAGTCAGCTCTGCATGCTGCCTGCACATATGCAATCCCATTTGTTTGATGATGACAATGTCATGTTCACTTGCAACAAATCATGCAGTATCCACACTGTGCTCAGCACGCCAACAACAATGACAAAGTGTGCCATGCAGTACGCTGTAGACATGCAAACGCCACATATGTCTGTGTGCAAAAACACAGACCAAGATGCACCAGAGTCACATCTAAAATGTAACCTGGTGGACATCGTCTGCCACCATGCAAGCTGGGCAATGAGCTCCCAATTTCCTGATTGACTTGTTTGATGTGACTTTCATGAGCATGGATTGTGTTGAAGCAACCATGTACAGCAATTGGCAGAAGATACAGCAGTTGACAAAATGTCAGATTGCTTCTTACCTCGTCCCTAATCTTGACTTTGCCCTTGAAGTCTGCATAAGCAGCTGGGTTGTACAGCATCTCCCCAGATGTATACTGCATGCTTCTCAGGGCAATCACCTTGGGCTGCAGGTTGTCAGAGCCCTTGTTGAAGGTAGTCAATGCACTTCCTACAGCATTGAAAGTTGAGCTGTTGATGCACCTGTGTTGGTGAGAGCAACTTGCACAATCAAGCAGGAGAGGAAATTTCTGATCCAGGTGTACCACTTGTGCCATGCTTGTACACTACCAGCACCATGACAGGAACAGTTCACACTGAAGTAAGCAGCAAAACAGTGTGCATGCATATAGTACATTCTGTCCCTGTCAGCTTCTCTGAAGCACACCGAAACGAGCCATTAATCACAGAAAACCACAAAGGGTATCTAGTCACAAGCCGCTGCTGCGGGCAATAACACCTGGCATACACCCAAGACACGCACATGCATGTATGGCTCTTGAGCATGCTGCATCTTGTTGCGGCACACAGAACAATGCAAAGCAGATCAGTACCTGTATGGTACAAGGTGGCTACATCCACAAGGTGTGCAGTCCGCTCAAAGTGCTCACTGAACAGCCGATGCGACCTGAGCAGCGTCGCGCTGCGCACGCTGCGCCCAGTCCTGAGTTTGCGCCAAACTCCCCGAGCAACAGCCAGGCCTGGATCACATGTCACACCAATCACTTCTACCCTGTAGGGCTTGTGTGACTGACAGGTTTTGCAGTCTGTAGGGTCAACCTCCCAGTACCTGCACATCAGGCTTCCATTGCTCAAACGGTAGTGTTCCACCTGTTGGTGTTGTCCAAAAATACATGTCACACATCAGGTGTTCCCGAGCACAAATTCCAGTGCCGCTGCAGTACTGAGGTTGTCTCACGCAGCTTCAACACAGCCAGGCTAGCTACCTGAACAACTTTGCGCCACCAGGCAGCATGCTCGATTACTGATGTACCTGAAAGTGTGCGATGCACTATCTGCTTTGAAGCACGTGGTCAGGTCATGCTGAGGCACAGAAAGTGTTGTCACAACACAAGCACTTGCACCAGCTGCAGATCTTCCACCTTATGCTGGTTTTGCAATGATTGCAAGGACTGCTGCTACAGCAATGGTGAAGCAGCTTTTCATTCCTGATGCATACTCAGCAGCACACCACAGGCGTATTAGGAACTCACTGCTCAGTGACGTGCCCATTCTCATCTGTTTGATACCCAGGCCCTCGTCTGTAGTTGCGCTTGTGATCCCTCACCATGGCGATGGTCTGTTCCACAAAGGGCGCCCACATCATGGTTCCATCAAAGATCACATCCTTCTGCCTGTTGATGGCACTCACAAACAAGGCCTCAGCCTGCTTGGTACTGTACTCGTGCACGTAGCTGCTGACATCTGGTTCGTGCTGGAAAGAGGTCATCTTGGACAGCTGCTTGTAGATGACGTCCATGCTCTTCATGGCATCAGCTTCCACTACCACAGCATCCTTGCCGACCTGGAAAAATGCAAATCTGATGATTCGTCGAGCCTGTTTTTCTCAGTGGAATGCGCGGGGTTCTGCTCTCCAACAAGTCTGTGTGAAGCTTGATGATGGTCTGTCACAGAATGCAGTGGCAAACGGGCACTCTACAAAGCTGCTAGACAGGATCTGGTTCTGCTCTTGTCTGTTGCATGTTGCCAGCATCACAGAAGGATTGCAAGGCCTTAACATGCCTGGTTTCTGCACGATTTTGGCACAGACTATGCACAATAGCTGGGCATGGACTTTCACAGAATGCAGGTTACAGCTGAAGCTGACCCTAGTCCAGAACTCTGCTTGGCCGATGATTTTGCGCACAGTGCTCTTGCCAGCAGCCATGCCACCCCCCAGCAGAAGGCAGATGGGCTGGCGGTTGGGGTCCAGCTTGCTTTGATCCCCCCGCCCTCCCAACATCTTAGCCAGCTCAGCCAAAGTCACCAACCTGTACAGCAACATATGTAGCCATCACATCATATACAGCCACATACAAACAGCAAGAGAGGGTCTGGGAAAGGGTGACAAAGTGCTGTGCCAAAGCAGCTTGGAGTGGGACAGCATGAGCATGATGCAGTTGCTGTGCTTTACAGTATCAGGATGATGAATAGCAGATGGCGTGACTCAATTGCACCTATCATGCCATGCCTGCTCGCCAGTGGTTTGAGTGTCAAGCATACTGCTTGACACTGACTGCAGGCTTGATGCTGTGGGTGGCAGGACCAGCACACCCATGACAAGAAGCAGCATACACATAGTAGGATGACTTTGCAACAAGCCTTCTCACTCACTCTCGCTTGCCCTTGAGCAAGTTCAAAGTGATGGACTTCTCTGCAGCCTTCTGAGCTCGCTGCCAGTTCTGCTTTGCACGCACATGTGCCCTGCACATCAATACACGAACTCTAAAAGCCACCTGACAGCATCTGTAACTAATTTTTGGTTGCTGCAAGCAAGCAGATAATTCATCTCGTCATCAGCTCACGCAACTATCCAAGCACGGGGTTAAGCTGCTCAGACTGCGCTGGTGCACATCAGAAGAGGTGTTTCTGATTTTTGAACACTTTAGGGATTGACTCAAGACCCTGGCAAACTTGAAGTGCCCACATATGCTAAGTTCGACATGTGAGTAGCTCGCTAAATGTCAATCAGCTGCTCACCTGCTCTTGGGTGATGGAGTTGGGCTGCGGTGCGTCTTCAAATAGTCATCAAAGCTCCTTGTGCTGTCAGATGTGTGGCTACCAAAGGAGCCCATCCTGGCACTATTCCTGTTCATGAGCTGGGCCTCACTGGCAGCACGCCTGATGCCCTTTATGTGTCTGGGCGAGCTCTTCCCAGGGGGCCTAAATCGGGCACTGTTCGTTTCGTGTGTGGCTTTCAGCCTCAGCGTTCGTGAGCTATGCTCAGGGTCACTGTTGAAGCCGTCATCCATTGAGGAGCGCCGATCCTGCTGATGGGGGCTGTCAGTCAGGTTTCCCTTCTGGTGCTGCCCTTCAGAGTCTCCAGAATGCCTTTCAGGCTGATGCTGATGGGGAGACTTCCCCTCTTGGGAGTCCCTTGGCTGAGACATGGGGCTGCTCTGATGAGAAGATGCACCCTGTGATGGGAATGACTCCAGGTCTATTGGAAAAGTAGACCGACGCAGGCGGCTGTTAGGACTGGCTTGGCTTGATATGTCACTGTCTTGCCCATCGCTGTGCTCTCCACTGCTCTTGCGGTGCATGTAGTCATGATTTGGGAAGCTGCCAAAAGCCTGCAGCAACACAGGACATGCCATTTGCCACTCAATAGCTTGCACCCTGCAGCTGAGCTGTCCATTTGAAAGGTACCTAGTACAGCTGTACCTTCCCAAAGCCATGTGCAACATAACGATGCCACTTATCGATGCATTACGACACTGGACATGGAATAAGCCAGCCCAAAGCTGCAATGAATTCTGCAGTGCCTGAAAATGCGTTTGATGCCACAACATGAAGTGCGGAACCCAGAGATGGGCACAGTGAATGAAGTAGATCCCCCAAATCCAGGAAATTAGGAATCGAGACAGATGCCTCCCGCAGTGCTGCGTGGTCGTCTCAGCATGGTGATTTGCGGTATGTGGCAGTACTGACCGAGTGGTGGATATCCTTGGAGGGTCTCCAGGGGCAGGCCAGGCCCTCCTTGCGCTGCAGGGGTGCATTGGCAGTGTTCACCTCCTCCATGCGGTCCCAGTTGAAGCTCAGGTACTCATGCAGAATGGCCTCCAGCTCATGCATCAAGGCGCCTAGCACACACGCATCCAAACATGGGAAGCTTATCAGCACTGACCGGACTACTCTGTAGGACGGCATTGCCAGCATATTCTGGCTGTATGTATTTCTGAGACGCTCACGCAGAAATAAACGTAGTCCATGCGACATGAGCATCTGCTAAAGAAGAAATTGTCAAATGGAATTGGTCAACCAAGCTGAAGGTGACACCACCTGATCCTGACCCCCAAGCCGCTGACCAAACTCACGCTGCTGCAGCTGCTGCTTGCAAGCAAAATCACAAGCTCATCTTTCTTGTTATTGAATGACACGATCTGATCTGACTGACATGGCCTGTGCAGGCAAGCACTTACACACGCAAACTTGTGCATTTTTATGCTTTGTGCTTGCACAACCAGATAGCTGCTGGCTATGTACAGATTGTTGCTGTCATTGAGCAAGCTGCTTTGTGTCAAAGCATGTCATGCATTACTCTTCATGTTTGAAGCTGTGTGAACAGTAGCCGTGCACAGGCTAGCTTCCTTTGAGGGCATTTTCCAGATTCAGTAATTCTTAGAACCCAGATGTTCGTCCTGGCATACCTATTGTGCCTTGAAGGGTAAGCATCTCCTTGCTGGGGTCGGCAGGGGGTTTGCCAGTCACTGTACGCTGATAAGATGGGTCATCCTTCATCTCATCCTGCATCTCATCCCCGTTAATTGACTGCTGGCTCCCGTTCATCTTTACACCTGAAGCACATTGCCAAATCCCATCCAACATCATACACGGCATCGTAAACAACTGCACATGTGGCTCGGCAAAGGCGTGGCTGGTGAGTCTGCCTTCTGAGCAGGCTTGTCAGCACCTGCCAGTCAATTTGCTTACTCATGGTATTGAACAATTGCAGATGAACTATGCTGCCTGCTGGAAATTGCCTGCAACACGCTGGTCTAGACTAATGCATCTGACCTGCACAGAAATGTACTTGGGAGACGTCACACACAACCAGGACCACTCAGTTCTGGGCAGGTTGTCATTAGACAATGGTCAAGCAGCAACATGCATGCTGTTGAACAATAACGCCATGATCAAATCTGCAGAGACTGCACATACCCCTCAGCTGTGGCAGCATGTTGAGGCAAGGTGATGCAGGAAGTTGTGCCAAGCAACAACTAGGGATGACTCACAGAAATCATCCTCTTGTGCCTCTCTATGGCAGCCACTTGCAACTGCTTGCTGCATGCGCTGCAATTTCATGGCTTTGGACAGCGTCTCGGTGAGACGATAGGCATTGATGCAGTCGCAGATGCTGGACATGTCTGCCCGCACGTAGCATGCGGCTATAGTCCGCAAAGCTTCATATATCTCACCGTTATCCTGCATCAGCACAGAGATGCATCAGCACAGAGATGCACCAGCACAGAGATGCATTGACGGTCTGAGTTACTATCAATTACATTATGGACAGAAGTGCAGGGCCTCGATATTCTACTGTATGTCTCTGAGTCTGACTGCTGTCTTTTGGCCTGCACAGACTGTGTACTGTGTTCTGCAATATGTGGCTCACTGTTGTTACCTGGTCATCAGGTGTTGTGTCCAAGATGCGGCAGGCAGCATAGACAGAAAATGGCAAAATCTCAGGCCTGTCAAATGGACTGTCATCAACAACTTGACTGCCAAAAGCCTTGTGTGGCAAGTCTTGATCTGTGGGGATGCGACTTGGTCCATGCCGCCGAATGTGCCAAGCTGATTCAAGATTCCATTGGCCGTTGTGCAACAAGTTACCAAGCCTGCAGCAGGCCACATTTGAAACTACAAGGGGCTGGCATCGCAGATACAAGTGAATTTAATGCACACAGAACGTTGTACATGTGGTAAGTATGACTGAGGTTGCAGTGCAAAAGACGAGGCACATGGCAGTCGCAGCGACTGCCACACTTAGCGTGCCATGATGTCATGCCTCCACAAGACAAAGTTCCTGTAAGTTGTACGTTGCCATCGTAGCACCGTAAGGCGGTGGAGATGCAGTCGGTAATGTTTACAACATACAAAACACAGCATCGCCAAGTTCTGTGTCTTCAAGGTTGACCGAGTTTCTAGGTCAGTGCCTGTGATGCAACCTTCCACACTAGATACGGGCGATACGTTGACATGGACGTACCCTTGTCGGACTTCTTGGACAACAGTAGTGAGGGCTGATATTAACACGCGCCAAATAGCTGTGAGCTTTAGGCAGACCGAGGACGGCATCCGCTGCGATCCGCTGCAATCCAGGATAGTGGTCAACCCAGGTCTTCGACTCACAGTCGACGCACTGGACTGAGATCACGATCGCAATGTCTGATCAGCAACAAGACCGATCGGCCATCCCCCAACTGAAGCTTGGCTCGCAGTGCGTGCATAATGCATTGACTTGAGACCGTAGACCTCACGATTTACGGTGCAAGCTTGGCTTCTGGTGCCACTCATGAGTTTCACTCACAGCTACCTTGGACTCCAAGCAGGAATGATTGTGAAGAAATGGTGTTAGCATAGCAACTTCATGCAGCGGCTAGCGAGTCCATCAAACGCTGCACTTGACGACGCTACACTTGACGAGGTGTTCGTTGCTCCAAACGTTCCTGATCAGACACAGCCTGGCACACAGCCTGACGGACAGCGCTCTCTCGACCGATTCTATAGTGTAGATGATACTTTTGAGGGTGCAAGTTTAAGTGTCAGGCCGTTCACAAACGCTGCTGCCGGTGAAGAGCGTGCGGCTACTCCCGTGAGCGGATTGATCCAAAGTAACTCAGCCTACGAGGAGGAGTCAGCTTCTCCTTTGCTGAGGCCCCCAGGTGCCTTGCTGATTTCACTGTTGAATTCAATACAGCATATGTGCATAGCCTATGTGCTTTCTCACCGTACCTGCCTTGGAAGATACAGTGACACGCAGGTGTCCTCTCTGTCAGCTCCCCTGCTAGTGGTTCGGTCCCATCACCCTTGCTGGCAGCTGTAATCAACAAGGCAGGTTGGACCAAAGGCGGCAAATCCTTTAAGAAAGACAAGACTGCAGCAGTTTTAGCAGAACTGCGGCGTCCGGCTGGTGATGATGAAATCAGGAAGTCAGCAAGGGTATCAGCTGATGATCCTGCAGAACAGACCAGTGGAATCAGTGCTTTCAGCCAAATCCCAGTCTCTGAGCTGTTGGTGCGTCTCACAAACGCTGTGTTATCCCGCAACAGTCTGCTGCTGCCAGACATCAGGTCATCCAGCAGACATCATGACATGCTTCCCTGAGCCTTTGGCAAATGAACATTTTGCATCTTGGCAATGCAACCATGTTGTGGCTATCTCTGTGCCTGTCAGGCAATGTCATCCTAAAATCAAGCATGATCAACATGCAATGACACATGCAGCCATCAAGCACTGCGCCCCTTCCTTGTGCGTGTATGGATACACACCACCAGTATGCCAGTGTTGAGCAGATGTGTATCACCTTATCATTCAGCACAGGAGTGCGTGCAGATAGATGATTTGGAGGATGAGCCAAAACGCCCAAAAGCAAAATGGTACAAGCGCTTGTCCTGGTGGCACAAGGCCTGGCCTGTGCTTGCCACTTGTTGCCTGCTTGTGACAGCAGCTTTACTGCGCAAATTTGGGCCACAGCAGGTGAGTCAAAGTGTCTCAGCTGCAGTTTTTTTGCCACTCCCAGAATGCCTCGGTGACATTTCCTGCAAATGCATCTGATATCTGCATGTAAATTTTCTGCATGAGATGCTGTAGCACATTTGTTTTTGTGGGCAAACAGCAGTGACTGCTGGAGTGCATGTATTGATGACAACATGTGACCTGTCATGTTTCATGGTCTGCCCGCAGAAAGTCAAGCATTTAGAATGGTGGCGGCTGTGCTTCTTCCTAGCATCTTTGGCCCCTATATGCTGGGCTACCAGTCTAGCTGTCAAGCTGCTGGTCATGGCTGTAGAGAGCCAGCTATTCATTGCAAAGAACGTACTGTACTTCATGGCAGCCATCAAGGTGATGCCCTTTTGCTGCGCAGTCCTGCAAGTCTTTGCTGTATTGTGCTTTGACAAGTATGTTTCCCAACATGCTGTGAGAGTTTTGTTCAGTTTTCACAGTGTTTGCGCCGTGCTGTTTTCCAACATGCTGTGGGAGGTTCACTTTTTTTGACTCATGTTTGCGTTGTGCTGCTCGAATCCAACCATCATTCTCTTCCCGCCTTTGGACATAAAATCTGTCAGCTGTGGTACGGAGGTACCTTGGCCAACATTGCCTCTGCATTTCATTGAGACACTCGCTGTTGATGCAGAGACCGCTGACTTGGTTTCTGCGCTCTGTCATTGTGCTGCCTGCCTTTGTTGGAATTATGCTTCCAAGGGCTGAGACAGATGATGCCTTCTTCAAGGCATATGACTACTGCGTCAAGGTAATCATGCTTCCTGCATGATCACCACAGTTACAGCCAATTGCATGAGGACATCAGTGAACCAGATCAAACAGTTTCTTCCTTGGCACTGACCAATAAGAATAATAAATAATAATGATATTAATGCTTTCAAACTCATGTTGAGCTAAATACATGCAGGGGAAGTCTTGTCCCTCCAGACCAGCCTGTCCTGTGCATCCTATAGGGCCTACTAATACGACAGTTTTGACAATGACACCAGTGAAACCCTTTTGTCCACTGAGGATGACTTGTGGAGTACCTGGCTTGCCTGCCTTTTGCAGGACCCTGAAACAATCACTTTTGCTGCAGTTTCTGGGCTGTTGGATCATCTTCTGTGCAGCAAATGTAGTGAAGGCTTTGCTGGCCAAAAAGATGGCCAGTCACTTCCACAAGCAAACTCATTTCCAGAAGATGCGTGACGCCATCAAAAAGGTATGCCTTGACATGTATATGAGATGCTTCTCATTGGAAGTGGACATGCACGCCTTGTACATGTGGTTGTAGATTCTGTCAAGCAACGCAACAGCTGCTCGCCCCAACATCAGTCATGGCTGCCCTGCAATCACGAGTACTGGATGAATGTGCTCATACATTGCCATGAGAACTTGCAGATGCAGACTTGAGTTGCATGGTGTAGCATCTATCGACTTCTGCTGATTGTGTAGGAGTACTATCTGCTTGCTCTGGCAGAGCCAAGGAAGGACAGCAAGGTCTTGCGGGAGGCAAGTCTTCTCAGCAGGGATCCACAGGCTGCATCTACCGCGTCCAGACAATCCTCACCTCTCCTGAAGCCTGCATTTTCATTGACCAAAACGGCATTTTCAGCAAGCACACAGCCTTCTGGTCCAGAGGCTTCAGCTAGCCAGGCAAAGCCCTTGTCGTTCCAGCTGTCAGCTGACAGCTCTAGCAGACAAAGGCAGCAGGCTTCACCTCCAGAGACAACGGCAGTATATGCTGCAGGCAATGGGGTGGACATCACCAATAGCAAAGGTGCAGCACAAGGACCGATGTCAGCAACTGACACACATACTCAGCATGTAGCTTTGCAGGGCTCAGATGCTGAGGCACCTGTCCTTGGACAGGCTTTGGGAAGTGCTGCTTTTGATGGTTTGGAAGCTAAATATGCGAAGGTATAAATATGCATCTGCTCATTGTGAATATTTCTAGAAGTCAGGGCTTGGTCTTCAAATTTGTCAGCCTGTCTTGTGTAGCTGCCAGCGTACAAGACTCTTTGCTGACACCAACTGGTGAACTTTTGGCTGCATGCAATTGGCAAATGCTGTGGATAGAAAACCTGCTGATTTGGGTATCTGAAGTTTATGGCATGCAACGTAAGCCGAGTCGTAAGTGCAAGAGTAGCCATAGAGGCATCATCACAGACTTGCATCATTTGCATTCGCAGGAGCAGCGCAGAGCAACAGGCCAAAGTCACTGGGCCAAGCTAAGGATGGCACACAGGACAGCCACCAAGTTCAAGCCTCCATCCAATGCTGACACTGCCAAGAAGGTAAGCTCCACATAGGCGTCCAATTCTGGGACCTGCCCTACCTGCATTAGCAGATCTCAAGTTCGACTGACAACACGTTGCCTTCCTTTGTCATTAGGCCTGCCATGCATTGCACACAGCTTTGTTGCCAGCTGCATATCCACAGAATGCGCACTCTGTGATATTCACTGCTGCAAATGAGACTTTGTTGCGGATGTGCTGCTGGGTCCCATGCAAGCTTGAACGTGCAGGCAACACCCAGGCCAGAGATTCCCTTCATTGATGGTGATGACTTGGCTGCCAAGCTTCACAAGGCAGGATCCCTAGGCATTTCATGTCATCCACTGACTATCTGTCATTGAGCCTGTGCTTGTGTTCTGGTCAGCTGCATATGCTTCAGATGATCTTAATCTGAGTGTTCGCAGACATGTTGCCTGAAGTGACTAGCAGGTTGCGCACTTGTCCATGCTTGCCATACGAGCAACCTTGCTGGCTTCGCTTTGCATTCACTGCCAATCGCTTTCAAGCCTTTGCCGCTGTGTCCTCAAAATGGTGTGGCAATGCAGGTTGAGAAGCATATACGCAAGAACAAGCTGACAGCTGGCACCTTCTCAGAGCAGGTCGGAGCCTCAAGTCATGCAGACAATGAGTCTACCGATAGGGAGGCCCGCAAGCTAGCCTTTTTCTTATACTGGAACATCAAGCCAACTTTCACCAGGTACAGAGCCTGTCATTTTGTCTGCTGGCATGTTGCAAACCACTACAAGCAGAGTCATTGCTGGACCATTATGTCACCAACTTACTGCAGGATGACAAACATCTTTTCACCATGCAGTCTCGTTTGACAGCAACAGACTTTCAAGGTACATGTAAGCACAGGCTGGATTATGTGGGCGCTCTTTGTTGCAGCTATTTGTGCCAATGCTCTTGCCTGCTTTATGAGGAGCAATGTAGCTCCTGTTCACACAATCTGATCTGAAGCAGTGCACAGATACCTACCAGAGATGGAGCAGTACACCATGTGACCGTGACTGGTGATGCAGGAACCACATTCTTCCAGAGGATCTGGAGCATTTTCTGAATGCCAAGCATGCAGCTGAGGCTTTTGAAATGCTGGACAATGATAAGGATGGCCATGCCTCTTTGAAGGATGTGCGATCTGCTGTCTGCAACATCTTCAAGTAGTGTCCTACAAAACGTCCTAAATGATCATTCACATCACAAGGCCATGCAGCACAGCTGTTGCTGCCCAAGGGGTGTGTTCTGGTTTCTGTCATGTGTAGTTTTCTCACAGCTGATGCGCAGTGCTGTCACATATGCCATTGTCGCAATGTCTATCGTACAAGCATTGCTCTCCCCAGCAATCAAATGTACTGCTTGGAATCTTGGTTTGTGCACATGCAAGTATTTTGCTGCTGCATTGCACTGCATTCTGGAATTGTAGCTCAAATGTGAATTCCTTGTTGTCTGCCTGGCGTTTTTTGTTGTCTGCCTGGAGGCGAGCAAGATTTTTTGTTGTCTGCCTGGAGGTGAGCACGCAAAATAGTGTAAGTGATCTGCAGGGAGCGGGCAAACCTGTCTGTCCAGCTGAAAGATACCAAGACAGTGGTGGGGCGTCTGGAGTCTGTAGTGGGACTCATCCTGCACATTGTTGCCATCTTTCTCTATCTCATCATTTTTGATGTGAGCTTCCTGCTGTCCTATGATTTGGCATCCAAACGCCGTGCATGGAGCACACTTGACTCAACTTGTTTGTCGCTTTGTGCGCTGTGTATCTCATACAAGCAGCGTGGCATCATACCAAGGTTGACAGGACTTTGTGCTTGTGTTGTGTTACTGGATTGTTGGCTTGTTGCTGGATTGTTGCTACGGCTGCACTTGAAATTGCTCACAGGGGCAAGGCTTGAGGTCACAAGGAGTTTGCCAGCTGTCATGTTCAACACAATACAGCACCATCAACAATACAGTACTATGACAACACAGTACCATCACAGCACAGTACCATCACAATTCAGCACCACAACAGTATAGTACCATCACAAAAGAGCACCACAACAGTACAGCATTGTCACAATACAGTATTGTGACAATACAGTACTGTCAGCACAGTACAATGCTGCAGGTAGACCTTGAGAAGACCTGGGTTGCGTTCAGCTCCATTGTGCTAGCTTTTGCCTTTGTCTTTGGCAACTCGGTGAAGACGCTGTATGAGTCCATCATCTACCTGTTTGTGGTGCACCCCTTTGATGTGGGGGACAAGATCATTGTGGAGTCTGTCACCTCAAAGGTCTGCCCTCTCTCTCTAGCCAGCTTGCTCGTCATGTAATGCTGCTTGTCTAACTGATGAATTGCCAGTGGTCATTGCAGTAGCACATCATACAAGCAGGACCTGCCTGGTGATTTAGTACTGTGCTTGATATGCCCTTGTACTCATCAGATGGTGTCGCAACAAAGTTCCTTGTCCCTGACAATGCATTAGTCTGCAGAGCATGACTGTTGCATGAAAACTTGGGCTGCTTTCATAGCCCAAGTTTCACCAAATTGCCGCACCTGAGACTGCAACATGGTGAAAACTTGTTCTTGTGGACTTGTCATCGTTGGTGGTCGTTTTTGTGCAGGTTGAGGAAATTACATTGAATGCCACAATCGTGCGGCGTTCAGATGGAGGTCGTATGTGGTACTCCAACACCAAGTTAGCTGCAAGCAACCTGATCAACGTTTCACGCTCAGATGCCAAGAGTGAAAGCTTCAAGGTAGTGTCATCACCTTGCAGGCATGCAGCATTAGTCAGCTTTTCATGCAGAGGTCAAGGATGCTTGTGCGCATAGCATCAACACCATGTTATCAATGTGCAATGCGACCAACACAATCAAACATCTGTGACATGCCTGTCTGAGCAATCTTTTAATCTGCCTCCTTGAGTGTAGTCCCCAACAAGGATGTGTGCTTACAATGCAGTTCATGGTAGACATTAGCACGCCTGCCTCTGTCTTGGACAGCACATCACAGGCACTCCAGGCGCATATGGATGAGAACTTGACAGAGTACAAATCTGATTCATTGTCAGTCAGCTTCAGTGCTAGTGACGATCCCCTCAAGGTCCAGCTTGCAGTGAGCTTTGAGTACAGTCATAATGGTAAGCAGCAAGCATCACCGCATGCGGCTGTCAGTACAAGTGCATTTGCAGCTTGGCTAGTTTTGGATGTATTGCATATAATGGTCTGTGTTTGAAATGCTGATACATATTTGCTCATCAGGTTCATATCTGCTATGTTGCCTGATGTCAATAAATTCCCCTAACTGTAAGCTACTGCTGAGGTGATTACTGACGCATGTGGCTATCTCTGGTGTAGGAGTTGACGGCAAACGCACAGAAAAGGCCCGCTATGGATTACTTATTGTTTTATGCCAATCTTTAGCGAAACTCAGTGTTGTGAATACCTCAGCTCCTTCTTTCCCGTACCCAAGTGAAAAGAGTCTAGATTGAGTCCCTGCATATTTATGTCTTGTCCCGTTCATCAGACGACTCTGTGCAAACCAGCGGCGGAAATTGCGTCTTGCGGCCAACATGTCTGCTTTCTGAAATTCACAGTGTCGAGGCCTCCGAGGCCCCAGGCCCTCGACTCGAGGGCAGGCAGGAATCTGGATCGCATAACTAGCCAACGCATTATAGCCACGCAAGCAGATGTTCAACAGCGCAAGACATTCCACTGCGCATTCCTGTTTAGTTGCGACTACCAAATTTTAGTGCCTGCAACGAGATCTTGCTTGAGGCGCCGCTCGGCTCATCCGTGACCAGGTATAGCTTGCTCCTGAAGCAGCGCATGTCCAGGAGGATGCAAAGAACTGGACTTCAGCTGTTGCCTATTGCAAGGTCAGTGAGTCAGGTTACATAAGTGATCTTAGATAGCGAGCAAAATGGTGTTTGTGGAGAATCCTCCCGTCCGAACAAACGTGATAGTCATGCATGTCACGGTGCCGACGCTATCGCTATTGTTACCGATCATCATCGAATTTAAAGGAACAATACGAAACAGGCCTGCACATGCAGGCTACAAGTAAATCCCGCTCTTGCATGTCCTGAGGTACAGCAGGCGGTATCCTGCCTTGCCGGTGATCATGGAGCTCGTCAGATCAGCTCAACAGCCAGCAAATGCAAGGAAAACATGGGAGAAGCGGACAGTGAGACAACAAAGTGAGCATGTACGCTGAATCAGCAAAGTCCCACGATATACATATGCAGCAGTGCTGCATGTGTATATCAATTTCCACGGACTGCAGCTCCAGACTGTTTGGCAAGTCTTGTCTGCTTTCTACACAGGACCTCACCATCCTCCACCACACTCCATGGCCTGTTTGCTCCAAATCTGTACCACTGGACACAGTAGCAAAGTACACAAAAGCTGACCTGTACGAGCTTTTCTGCAGAGGTGTAGCAGCTGGTGGGAAGTCTGCCAGGAGCCCCTCAGGTGCTCCAGAAACACCTGAAACCACATCTCAGGCTCCAGGCGGCGATATCAGACCCGGGTATGACCCCACCGGCAAGGACAAAGGTCAGCACAGTGCAGCACTTGCAAATGTGGCTCTGTATAACACAGTCCCGTAGATGGCGGTGTGTAGCCCTAATGAGCTCCATGATTGTCCTGTGCTTGACCGTAATGCCTTGGTCATGACATCAGGTTGCTGTTATAGTTGGCATGTTTGTGCATGCAGCATGCCTGTCTCAAGTCAACTTTACAATAATGCCAAGTCAAGCACATGTCCCCTACTTCCCTTGTCTGCTGCCTTTGTCTGAACTGAGTCATTTTGTGTGCTCAATTATTCACACTGCAAAATGCTATCTAGCATATATTGTTTACCACAGGCCAGCAAGGAGCCACACAGAAGAAACAGGACCCATCACAAGGCAAGACAGTTGGCCAGGGTGACCCCAAAACGGCTGGGCCAACATACATCACCGCCTCAGCAGCATGGCAGCCAGGATCAATCACAAGCCAGGGCACTTTTAGCAGCCCTGCCTTTGCAAAGGGCCCATGGGGAAAGAGCAGAAGCTTCTATAGCGGGGCTGTGTTGGGATATGTGAAGGACAAGCATGACAGGCCTGACGCAGGCTCTGATGTGGGCGGCATTCAGGACACAGGTTTGTCAAAGCACACTGATGGACACGCTAGCCATGTGATGTGTTTAAGGTGTGTAGCAGATGTGGTAAGGTTTGCACTGCAGGCTTGGTGAGCCTGATGTGAATGCCAGATGTCAGGTGGTATAAGAACAGTCGCTAGGTAGATATTTGATGTGAATGCAGTCAGTATGTTTGGCGCGTTGTGCATGAGTGTGTTCTGTATGGCAGAAGCATCCACAGCCTTGCATGGTGATTGTTCTGCCTCATTTCATGAGCAGACTTTTGACGGCCACATGTTCATGAGGAAGATAGTGCCCAAGCTTCACTTCTAACTGAAGTGCACTGTTTCTACTCTCAGAACACTCACAAAGGATGTTTGCAACGTGAATCAGGACAATGTCACATCCCATTCACTGAGTAAGGTAATTTTGCACAGCATCTGGCAGTAAAGGCACAAAACCTGGGCTGCCTACAGATGCCGATACTATGGAAGCATTCAGAGATGATGCTGATGATATCCAGGTTTGGTGAAATTGCAGTCTGATGTGGGTGTGGATTTGCAGGATCTGGCATTGGAGGCACAAACCCTGGGCTGCCTCTGGATGCAGACCCCTTGGATGCCCACAGAACTGATAGGCTGGATGACCCAGAGGAGCTACTGAAGAGGAGGCGTGCCAAGGACCCAGCAGCCTTTGACAAAGTGCATGGCAAGGGCGCTTCATTTGCTGAAGAAACAGGAGGCAAGGGTGGAGGTGAGATGTGTTTTGTTCTCACCTCTTTGTTCTGTTCCCCAAGTGCTGTTGCTATGTAATGGCGAGGGTGCCACCTGTGCACAAGAGAAAGATGGCAAGACAGGCAAAGACTGCTTTGCCTCCTCATACCATTGCAAATTTTTGAGGTTGCCAGTCAAAAGATGATTGTCACTCACTATGGTGTCACTCATGTACAACAGGCGCACACTACTGACATGCTGACATGCTGTACAGTCTCGAAGCTAGTCATTTTTGACACGGTTGTGCACTACCTTTTGTTACTTGCCACATGGTCCAGCATCATGACTGTTGCGAATATGCTTGTTCACTAGTGCAACCTTCAAGCCTCACACCCGCAAGACTAACGAACACATCACAAGCAAGGTCCTGCCTGATTGCTTATGCACACTCATTCACACATACAAGCTTCACCCTGGCATCCACACAGAACATCACAATTGCTGCCTTTTGCAGTTCACTGATGCTTTCAGTTATGATAGATCCATCAAATGGTGACAAATATACAGTAGAGTCATGTGACCTTTCATGCCTGTCAGCCTGAGGAGATATGCAAGTCAGCAATTGAGTCATTTTCTGTCATGTAGGCAAAGGTGATAGAGCAGACAAAATGACTAACAATGATGCAAGCAAGCACCTAGGTGGTCGGGAAGGCAAGCAGCAGACCATGAAGACCAACACCAAGCAGGGCGCTGCCTACACCACCTGGACCAGGTTTGCGCCCTGCTTCTTGCAATTCCAAGGCCACTCCCTTGGATTTTATGCATGCATCATTATGAAATGCTTTCCGCCTGCCATAAGCTTGCCATAAGTTTGCACTAATGATGAGCAGGTAACTCCAAAAGTTAGCTCCAATTGTACAATCTGTGTTGTTGGATGTACAACAGCAACTGTTGTGTCACGCAGCTGAGGCGTACCGGTAACAAAACATTCCTTTGTGGTACTTAAAGGTTTACAAGCATTAGGTGTCAGACCTCCTTGACTTCTCTTTTCAACATGGAAGTGAAGAGCCTTACATGTGGATTGTTCAATGCGTGTTCAACGCTTATACTGACTGAGTGATGCCATAAAATGTGCAGGGGGGTCTTCACATCAGCAACACTGGGTGCTGATGACAAGGCCAAGGAGGCACAGAAGACTGCAGGCAACCCGTACGCACCCACCAGCTCGGCAGGGGGCACCCCCACCGACAACAAAGACGATGAAGGTCATACCCCAGAGCTCTCGCAGCATCATGTCTGGCTGCATTTGATACACATGTGTTGTTCA
>JAABUO010002929.1_pt1 | contig 20548 bp, 21 predicted proteins | sample 5559291 | NCBI WGS metagenome assembly JAABUO01 (sample SAMN10711878, study PRJNA513372) | rock metagenome | isolation source: Antarctica rocks | place: Antarctica: Victoria Land, Finger Mt sud
GCTGAGCAAAGGCTACCCCAACTTTTGAACAAAGTCTAAAGCTTTGGCTTTCAAACTTGGTCACGTAAGATGCAAGACCATGCTGAGTCACTGGGTTGTCATGGTCATGAATGGCAATGTACCATGCCATCTCCAGCAATGCAAATGTCCTGATCAGGATTTATGGGCCCCACTGTATATTACATTGAACTGGTTGAGCCATGCAGCAGTCTGGTCATGACACAAGCACAATGTGCGTTTTAACGTAGTCATCTGTTGCCACACACCAGTGTAGGACGGCTTCGCAACTGCTGGCGCGCTGCCACCGACTGAAGAGGCGTGCCGAAGTTCGGCTCAGATGCCAGATATCCCTGACCAGGTGACCCGCTTCAGCCCCACCAATAATAGCTATCGCAACGCATTCCGAAGACCCAGCACAGCGCAATCAGGCTTGCGTATCCCTGCCAAGACGACTCAGGGCACTATTGCATTTCAGCCTGGAGCTTCTTTCAGCTCTTTTGCAAAAGCATGTCCAACGAGCTCTGCCCCAACAGCTCAAGAGCAGCTGCTTGAGAGCCAGAAAAGGTGACAGTTCTTCCTCGAAAAGCAAATGTGAGGCCACCGTCAACCTGCAAGCATTCCTGCAACACCTCTCTTGCTGTCAGCTGACAGGACATGTCCCGCAAGTCTGTATGTAATCAGCATCTGAGGAGCATGCATGCAAGTTGCAAGAACTTCTTTGAGGAGGACTATCCTCACCGCTGAAACTGCCTTCATAATGTCTCACAATGCCTCTGTGACTACAGTTGTCACCAGCTCCAAGCAGACAATGCTGTGCTCAAGGAGGCATTGGCATCATCTGCCCCTCATGCAAGGCCTGTCCGGCCGCAGTCTGCTGCTCTGCCAAAAAGCAGGGCTGTGCTGAGCCGTTCTTCTTCTGCTGTCCTGGCATTCACAAGTCAGGTACACACGCTCTCACTACAAAATCTTGACGTATAGGTTCGTTTTTGACGATGCAACAGTTTGTATGACAGCAGAGAACACAATGCAAGATTGTCTGACTGCTTTTGTCGGAAACGTTCTGTCTATACATATGTAGACAGAACGTCTGAGTCCTCCTGCAGGCACATCAAATCTGTTGTTACACAAGCAGAGCCTGCTACTGCAGGGGCAAGACAGTGCGGATGAGCATTCAAGCCTGAAGGGGCAAGTAGCTGGTCTCAAGCTGCAGCTATCAGCAGCAAACAGCCAGGTCCAGCAGCTACGCCAGCAGGTCACCTCTGAGACGGCAAGCAGACAGAAAGCCGAGCAGGGAAGACAGCATCTGTGGGAAGCTCAGCTTCTGCAGCAGCAGCAGTCCATGAGTCAGAAGCTTGGACATGAGACGTTGCTGCAGCAGGTGGCAGGACATGATGAGCAGCAGCGGCAGCTGATGCAGAAGCTGCAGCGCTGTGAGATACACATAATGGAATTGGTTGCACAGGTGCAGAGTAGGGATGAGTCACAGCAGAAGCTGGCACAGCAGTGCCAAGAGCTGCAAGGGCAGCTGACAAGCAGCAACGTGTCATGTCAGCAGCTGTCTGAGCAGTTGCATGTCAGCAATGAGCAGCAAGAGCATCTGCAGCAGGCTCTGAATGGCGTCAAGCAACAGGGAATGTCTTGTCAGGTGCGGCATCAAGAACAGCAGCAGCATCATGATGTGCAGCTGCAGAAGCTACAGTCACAGCTGCAGCAAGCACAGCGTGATGTGAAGCATGTACAGCCTAAGCTGCAAACAGAAGCTGAAATTTTGTCCCTCAAGTGTCAGCTCAATACACAGCAGAAGCTGCATGAACAGGGGCAGCGGCAGCTGCAGCAGAAGTTGACTGATGCTGTTAGCCAGCAATCGTACAGCAATGCTGCAGAGATGCATGCTGAATGTGATCAACTGAGACAGCAGCTGACTGTCGTGACAAGGCAAAATCAAGAAAGTGCAGTCAGCATTACGTCACTAAAGACAAAGCTTGACCAGGCAGAAGCAGCAGCTGCAAAAGCAGCTGCTAGGGTCTCTGCTGAAGTGGCCACAGTTGCAGAAGTAACTGCCAGAGCTGCAGAGAGTTCTGCTAGGGTTGATGCGCTGGTACTGTCTGAGGCGTCACTGCGAGTCCAGCTGGGAGAAGCAGAAGAGCGCATCAATCTTCTGGTGTCACAGCATGATCAGGTGCTTAATATTTGGCATACTGTAATCTCATTATTTAAGCATTGGACTAAGTCCCTGCCTAATGATATACACCAGCCTCATAGGCAATTCAACATGCCATGCAGCGGACAGTATACTGCTTGCACATTTAACATTTTGCAAAACAATACTGTCATTGCCGGTTGTTCTTCGATGACAATGATTGCTTGCAGCGTATTGCTCATGTTTACTAGATAGTATGCTGCATGATACATTGCCTGAGCATGTTGGATGCAATTGTCTTTGCTTTCTTGTGCATCATATGGTGGCAAGCACGGCACAAAGTGTGCTGCATTCCTGCATTTGCAGCCCTCACACTTGGATACACAGACAACAGTGTTCATACATCTCTTGCCAGCTGAGAGTCTCTGGAGAGACAAGACTTGTCCTGCACGTACCTAGCTCATCATGAGCTGGAAAGCGTTTTAATTATTATTATTATTATTATTGCCAGCTGAGTCTCTCTGGTGATGTCATATCATCCCCGAGTCAGTCTTTGTACCTGCTGCTGCATGACTTGCACAATCTCGAAAGTACCTATGGTCTTCTTGCAGGAACAGCAAACAGCGGACAAGAGAGTGATGCTGGCCGAGCGTCAGCTGCAGGATTTGCAGCAGCAGCTGACGGAGTCACAGAAGCTGCACAAGCAGCTGCTGCAGTCACTGCAGCTGCAGCAGCAGCAGGCAGAAGCTGACAAGGAAGGTGCCAAGACAGCCCAGGCTGCAGCTGAGGCATCTAGGGTAGAAGCTGATGAGCAAGCCAGGATGGCGGGTGATGTCATCAAGCAGCTGCATCAGCAGCTGCAGGAGCAAGCAGCAGCACATGATGCTCAAGTACATGCGCTGAAGGTAATGCAGAAGCGTAATTGCGTCACTTTGTTGTCTCAAACTTGAGCTACAAATCAAGGACCATTAGTCAGCTGATTACAAAGAGGAAGATGCATGATGCAGCTCAAGTACATGCGCTGAAGGTAATGCAGAAGCGTAATTGCGTCACTTTGTTGTCTCAAACTTGAGCTACAAATCAAGGACCATTAGTCAGCTGATTATAAAGAGGAAGATGCATGGCGCAGCTCAACAAGATAGACTCAAGGCTGAGCATGCAAGGCACTGTTGATGCTCACTTGGTGACAGTACGTGTCAGTACATGTTAGCTGCCCATGATACAGCCTATGATAAAGCTTTACTGATCCACTGTCCAATTTGCAAAATGCATCTGCACATGTCCTCACTGCGAAGGGGCCTTTGTACTCCTCTGAAGGCCTACTTTATCACTGACAGTCAACAATAACAAAATATGTGTAGTTGTTTATCTTACTGGCGTTAACAGGATACAAATACGCATGTCAGCGGCTCGCTTTGCAGTGTGAAATAGGATGGTGTTGCTGCTCAGGGCGACTTAGTGCAGCAAGGGGAAGTTCACAGAGCTGCAAATGCAGCACAGCAAGCACAGCTGCTGGCTCTACAGAGCCAGAATCAAGAGGTCTGTCTGAGCCAGCGTGGGAGGCAGCACCCATGGGCGGGCAGGGGTTCAGGTATACAGACACACACTCATCACCAACAGACAAATGCATAATTGCACTTGTATCTGTTGTGTGTGTTAGTCTTTTGTGAGCATGATGTTCTTATATGAGCATGCTTTATGTCATCACCCAAGTACATATCTTTTATAACTTCTCAGGGTTGAGCCTATGACCATTGGGGTGCTACTAGTACCCATATTGATGATGAATGATTTTTGACCCCGAGTCGTGATTTGCCATCCCTTGGGATCTGCTGTAGTCCCCAAAGTCACTGTGATAAGTATGGTGGCACAGTTGCAGAGCCCACACCTGATTTCTGCATTTCTGTCAGGATTATCGACATCCAGAAACATGGATTCATGAGTTTCTGTGGGGGACCACCTGATCCCCAGTGCCTTGGTCTGTGTCAATTCACAGCTGCCTATGTAGTGCCTCCCCAGTAGCATACCCTGCGCCACAAACATCATCTACTTTGCACAGCTAAATCGCATTTCACATGTCCAGAGCATGCATGAGGAAGACGAAACAGATTGTGAAGCAATGCTTGCAAGGAGCGCATGGAGTTTGCATAGTGTGACCTTTCCCTGGTGTTGCAGGCATGAATGGCAGCCTGTGTACTGCCATGCCTAGCAGAGCAGCAGCAGCTGACTCACAGAACTGAGCGAAGGCTTCAGAGTCGCATTACTCTGGCACTGTCATCCTGTCTTGCGTGCAGTCGTTCTGACAGGCAGCATTTCTGACAGAGGCATCCTTTCTTACGGGCAGCCTTTCTTATAGGCAGCCTTTATTACAGGCAGCCTTTCTTGCAGGCAAACTTTCTTACTGTCATCCTTGTTACAGGCAGCCTTTGTTACACTCAGTCTCCTCTGGCTGTTCAGGGTTGATTGGCAGGCCGAATAGCGCCATGCCTAGCAGCAGCAGTTATGAAGGCAGGGGGTGGCAGCAGCTGACTGACAGAATGGGAGAAGTGGAAAGGCTGCACACCATTGTAGCCAGAGACGCTGCAGCCATGAAAGCCATGGGGGTGTTGGTAGCGGCCAAGGCCCTCAAGCTAGACGTGCATGGTAAGGCCTGCGGAGTGAGCAGATTTGTTGGAAATGGCAGAACTTGTGACTCGCCAGATGAGGCTCTGGTGCTCCTGATTGAAGTGGCGCCACACCACCTGAGGCGTATTAGGCAGCACTCCTTGATTGCAATCTCCTTGTCCTTTTATCCATGCATGCATTCATTCATTCCTTCATGCCTTCCCTCATGCATGCATGCATTCACTCGGTCACTCACTCCCTCATTTGTTCCTTCCTTCCTTCCTTCATTCATTCGTTCATTTCTCCATTCCTCCATTCCTCCATTCGTCCGTTCATCCGGTCATTTGTTCATTCATCCAATCATTTATTCATTCATTCACTCATGCACCCTAGGTCAGGTATGTTCAGTCCTTAGTAGCTCCCTGCTCCCATGAGGCCCTGTTTTGGCAGTCAGCATACCAATAGTCATATATGTCAATGTGGTCAAGCTGTGTGTGTCAGGAAGGCTGCAAGGTGACTGCACACACATGTCAATGGCCTACACAGCAACACAAAGGCGCAACAGCAGTGCAGGACAAACAGACGGCGCATGGCTAGCCACAGCACAGCAGCACATGCTTGCTTCGTTCAGGCAGCATCAGCATGTGGAATGCATGCTCCAATTCTTGGGCGACGCTGATTGCTGTCTTGCAGTGTGTTGCCTGCAACACCTTGCCATGCGTCCAGACAATGCCCAGCAGTCCTGAGCATCATGCTAGCTCGCGATTCTGTTGCCAACAGTGCAGTGATCTTTTGCTGCAGAGTACAGACGCAATACAGAAACCCCAAGCTTGTTTTTGCCAGTTGTTCGAGGGTGCAGGAGCTGATATGCAGTTCACTCTGAGAGTCAGCTACCTTGCACTGCAGGCAGCAGACCAAGTAGTGCAGGGGCATCTTTTACACAGACCATTCGGCTTCAGCAACAAGTCAGGGAGCTGCAGCACCGGCTGCAGCATGCACAGGTGAGACAGATAGCTCAGCATGACAGTCAGGGTGCTTGATGCGTATGAGCAATGCAAGTGGACACAAGTTCGTTGCATACATGTGCTCATTCTGATGCCATTGCAACAACACATTGCCCTTGTTGTGGCATTGCTGATGTCTCTACATTGCAGAAAGTAACATGCCGCACTGACACATCTCGAGCTTTGCAACACAGATGTTGCAATGCTTGCTTGATATATGAGTTGCCACCATTTGGATCTGCAATGTCAGACTTGGTCATTGCAGGTGCCAAAGCCAGAGTAAATGTCCAGCTGGAATGGTTGGCAGCTGATGGCACTGATGAACACTGTACACTCACTGTATGCTGAACGGCTCACTGTATGCGTTGTCCTGCACCAGAGACCTCGCACACTCTGTTTGGTTCTGTGCCTGAAACCACTTCAGGCTTGCTCTGTCAGAGACTCACTGAAGAGACAATCAAATTGTGCCAGAGCTTTGCAAGCTCACTTAGATTGCACGCCTGCTAGATGCAAGCCTTTGTATACAACTCAGCAGCCAGTATCTCAAATTTGGGCCAGGGCTACTCAGCTATGTGGTTGCAATTACAACACTCAACTGCGAGTCCTAATTAGCATTGCAAGCTTATTTCTCCTGTGGCCCATTTAGAGGCCTACTTTTGTGATGAGATGACCGGCAATAACTGTTATTGTCACTGTATGTTTGTGTGTTGAAGCATGTTCATGCACAATGTGTTTGCATTGTTGTTCCTTGTGACGTGAAGTTATTGCAATTGGTCAACAGCTCAGGATCCAGCAAAGGTGCATGTGCCATGGCATAATGTGATAGTCATGTGAGAGTTGGTGCAAATTTCTTGTGGTACTAATTTACCGTGTTCACTGAAAAGACGGTTTTCACTGAACAGTAGATATGGTGTTCAGCTCAATGTCGGCCAGGCAAGCTCATGATGACACCGAAGTGGTAAAATCTGTCTCAATCGCACGCACATCTAGGGAGTTGGGGCCGAATGTCACTGCCCTTTTGGCGTGACGTCATGCCACCTGTGAAGATGAGTCATCATGATTTACCTTCCTGTCACCTACGAACTTTGCGAGCACCCCAATGAAATTAGGGATTGGGGAATATCTCCCATGAGACGTTGGCGGTTTTCCGGTTGCAGGTCGTGCACCTGAACATTGCATCCAGAGCTGGTCAGTCAGCACGTCAAGGTAGGCCCAGCCATGGTCAGGACCTGCCTGTGCACTTGTTGATGAGTGAGTATGCAGTGCTTTGGCGCTTGCAGCAGGCAATACGTGCTCGAAGACGAGGTCGCCTGGTAACTGACCTTGCAAAGATCCAAAAAACGACCTCGAAGGAGTTTATGCTGCAGGTCTCTTGGTCCTCGTCTTCAGCACACGTTTTCAGTGCTGTTGCTTAAACATTTCCCTAGCTTTCGCGGACAGCATCGCATGCAGGGGTTCTAACATGTTTCCTTGTGTGCAGTAAAGACAAAGGCCAGACGCAGGTTCCTTTTGACTCTGCACGTCCGAGTTCAGTTGCTACAGCGGACACCAAACTTTCGAGCCTCATGCAATCTGGCCTTACACGGCAGCCAGACGCCGTTTTGTCGTGCGAGCAGCATGCTGTGCCCGACGATATCAACATCGAGCCATCTCCAATCAACTCTGTGGATTCAGTTGCTTCAGCAACAAGTCTCAGCCTTGCATCCAAGCAGAAGGCAGGGTCAGCTGGAGTTGACAGCTCTTATGCTTCAGCAGGGTCAGCAGCAGCTTGCAGCACAACCGGGCTGCATTCTGCTATGCCAGATACGGCCCTAATAAGCTCTGCAGCTTCCGCACGACATCTTCAACGCAAATCTGCTCAGCAATCTTTGTTATTTGCTCCTGCTGTTCTGCCAAACCCAGCTGCATTCTCTCACAGTGGCAAGGCTCCCCACCTTGGACAATCTGCCTTGGCGCCGCAGGCAAGCGCTCCGCACCATGCTGTTGCTGCAATGCATTTGTGTAGGTTGTTGTACACAGGCTGGCAGTAAGGCATTTCCTGACACTAAGTGGTTATTCACCTTGACCTGCAGGCACCAATAGCCTCTAAGTACAAAGATGCTGTCCAGGCGTTGTTCCCAATGAGGGGAGGGCACCAGGTGAGTTGCCTGACGCTCCACCTTGCAATGCAGATCTATACTGTATCGCTGAGATTTCTGTAACATTTCAGTGTGTACGCTGGTAGCGTTTCACTCAAATCAGCACTGCTTTCCAGAAGCGTAGACATGCTTTGGGGGATCTTGCAGGATGCTGAAATGCTGATGCCAAAAGAGGGCAGGCTTGTCAATGATGTGCCAAGCATAGCAGGTGGCGTGCAAGCTGCTCACACACAGCATCCGTCAGATCAGCTACCAAATCAGGGTCTGAAGGAAAGGTCAGGGTATGAACAAGGAACGGTCAATGAAGCCAACTTCAGCTGGGATTATATTGAGTCACCACAGCAAAGCAAGGATTTCTTGGGACACCGGAAGTGTGACATCAGAGAAAGCCTCGACATGGATTTCAACTCTGATGAACCCGTGGCAGTCACTCGCCGTAGTAAGGACTATGGGGAACGTACAAGAGAGTGTGACTCACGAAGGTGTGCAAAGCAGCCTAGGTAAAGGCAGGTCCTATTCAGGCTCACAAGATAGCACCTGATGTGCTGCGTAGGCAGATCAGTTTGGTCTGTGCAAGTTCTTATCGTGTTTGGTCTGTGGGTGGGCAAACATGTATTTGACATATTATAATAATGTTTGCGCTTCACACTTGAGGCAGACACATGGTTAAGAGACGAGTGAATGGAGTAATGTGTAGCATTATTATGCTGTGTATGATGATTATTATTATGTACTCCCGCTTACAGCCTTTCCATAATTGTATTCAGTTTGTGGCTACATGACTAGCATGCATTCCTCGTGGCTTGTGTGCTGAAGAGGGATCTGACTGTTAGATATGCCTGGGCTGCCTTTGGCCTACTCTTTTTTGTAGTGCCAACTTTCTGGCATGATGTCTTCCGCATCTCTTCTGCAGCTTATACACTGCTGACCACACGGCACATAGGTTTGGGTCAAACATGGCACGTGCAATCAGTTTCTGTGTTTTGTTCATCTTTTCTTATGGCAGCACAATTTTGACACGTATAGAGAGATGTATATAGAGATCATATGGCCTAGCATGTGAGTTTTGATCAACTGTTCCTAGACCTTCTAGTGGCTTGCAGTGGACTCTGAAACATTGCCTGCCGGGGCTGAGTCTGAGCAGAAATCATCGGAACAAGGCGCTATCAGGTATACGAGCATGTCTATTGCATCTTACTCATCAAAAGCATGGAAAGTCACCTTTTGATACATGCTTGAGTAAGTGTACGCAAACAGGTTTTGGCTGATGACGCAGACAGACTGCAACTGGGGAAGCAATGGACATGGCAGCACAACATACTCAATCAAAGATTGATAACATACTGATTGACCTAGCGACAGCAACTATAGTATCTGTTGTCCCACACAGTCTCTATTTGTGCAGACTCTATCAACTGTGCCCTGGGAGGCAATCTGTACGTCACCGGGTCCCTAGCACAGCATACATTGTAGACATTCTTGACAATGCCTTGGTCAAATGCTGACACCTTCCTGGGAACATGTTGTAGATATGCAACTGGGCCATTTCGCCGGTATACATGCTCATTCGTTGTCCGGCCAGTAGCCAAGAGAAATGTGTGAAAAATCCAGAGACCCCAGTCAAACAAGAATATCAGAAACAATGCGACAGACGCAAACAAAACTTGAAATCCAGGTAGGAGACCGTGTGTCAGTTGTGGATGCAAATTCCATGCTGAGATTGCATCCAGCAAAGCCCATGTGGCCAAAACACCTTGGATTGTCAGAAAATACCAAAACCTGCAAAGCAAAGGACCATGTGGACCATCATAAAGATGCACATGACTTGGGATGTTGCACAGGAGCCAATCTGCATTCAAGCACTGAAACCAACAGTAAAATGTGATCCAGTCAGGCCTGCTTGTGAGTGCATGATGGCAGAGGACATCTACCAAACCAGCAATTAGACTCTTCTGGGGTAGACAACGCAGGGAGAAAACGTCGACAGGGTAGGTGCCTGATGAGACTGGCGGCTGCAAAGCATGTCATATGTCACCTGGCATGGTTCTGCTCTCCCACGCAGTTGTTAATCCAGGCACAATGGTGGTCAAAGCGTCTGACACAGTGCGCACAGACATGGCAGTGTTTTGCCCTCAGCTCTTGCCATGCATGGCAGTATTCACACCAGCGACCTGCATCCATTGTCTACTGTAAGCCAAAAAAAGTTTGAACGTTTCTCTTCTTTTGGTTCAAAGCTGCGGCAGACAAGACCTTACAGTGTGGAATGCTCATGTGGCCTGCAGTTGAGACTTGCAATTAGACATGATGCAGATGCCCTGGCTAGAGTGCACATATGCACTCATCAGATCAGCAGACTGAGCTGAAGCAGCGCCTTGAGATGCTGATGCCTAAGCTACTGCAGGGTGTCTTGTGACAACAGCTTTCTTAGTCCTCTTGCTAGATAACACAAAACAAGCAGTGCACAGCAGCCTCAGTTGTATGATCTTGCCAGAGCAGAACTGGACTTGTTGGCATACCTGGGTTTGGCAGATCCCACCAAGGAAGAGAGCTGGCTCTGGACTCAGCTGTATCTCTCCCGAGAGCAGTCAGATTGATGTAGTTGGCGTAGTTAGTGGGGTATGGCAGTGGACCATAGCTATCCCTCTGGTTTGGTGCACCCAGCAAAGCTTGCGTGTCATTGCCTGCCTGCTCAGCTGCGTCAGAATGTAAAGGAGCCTGCTCTGGGTCCGCATCTCTGATTGGTAAGAAGCCGGGGTTGGATGCACAGAGTGCGCAATAGAGCACAAAATTCAGAGCCAGAAGAGCAAGGAAACTCCAGGCATAGCTTGCTTGCTGTCTCCTCCAGCTTGTTCCCAGCCCAGAGTCCGAACGCAGTAGTATCACGAGGCACACAAGCTGTATACCAAAATATACAGCGCGTGTGACATAAGCCACTCGCTTGGAAACTCGTTGTCGACGCTCGGAGACTGATAAGGTTTGAGCATCAACCCCTGAGTAACCTCTGAATGAAGTTTTGACGGGCAAACAAAGCGCCTTCAGCATTCGGTTGCTCAACGCTGCGTGAGGTATGAGCTCTGGTGTGAGCGAAACATGTACCAAAACCGATTAGCTTCTCTTGCTGATGTTACCTAGGCACATCAGTGCTCGACGCATGATGTGGCGCTGATGTTGCATGCTGGCCTGATCGCTGTGAATGCTGTGAGCAACGATGCCAGGTAGGCGTTCGAAGGCTTCGAATCGAAGCAGGCTTGGCATGCAGGAATGAGTGATGCCATGACTAATACATGCTATGGACTTTTATGCTGACGACTGCAATGATGGGCAAGGAAGCAAAGCTGCCGCCGCCATCCTGCTTTCCCCAAAATCACTGCATCCTGTGCAAGAGCAATGCAAACAAGGCGGCAAATGCTCGCCCCGACACAGAAGTGGTATGATATGGTCTGCAAATGTGGTATCATGTAACAGAAACTGTACTGGTAGATAGGCTAGTGCTCAGCACGAAGACCTTTTGGACGAGTTGAATTGCATGCACAGTACATCAGTGATGCTGGGCGTTCTACCTGAGACAGGGAAAGCACTCAAATGCAAGAAGTCAGTGCCAACGTTGCTACATCAGCTTTCATACACAAACACATCTAAACTGGCCACCTAATATAGCAGCACTTGGTATCATTCGTACAATCTAACCTGCAACCTTCACCATTGCCTATGCTCCTAAGGCTATGCATTGACATGCAAACAAATACACAATTGCTAATCAAACATTGAGCGTTCAAGCCAGTGGCATGTATGTAACATTCTCACATTTATTCAAACAATGAAATAACAGTCTAGATACACGCTGCGGCGCTTCAGCCTTTAGCGACACACCTGGAAGGTTCTCATTTTTTGATGGGACAACCAACAACGGCATCTTGTCATTCTTTGACTGTTCATTTAGCAGATCGATACAAAGACCTTTGGCCAAACGACGCTTCAACTTTGTTAGCTATGCTTTTGGTACACATACGCACTCTCGAGACGTATTGTTAAGTCAGAGAAGGCTCCGTTCGTTGATGTATACTGGATGACTTAGGACCGTAGTGGCAACTGGAAACCTGTGGGCAGTGAAGAGAGCATCAGTCAAGCATGTTTTGCAAACCTGTTTTTGCTAAATGAAGCGGAATTCCACCCATTTCATACGAAAGTTGTCCAGATTGTATTTCAGGTGCAGCAGCAGCAGCAACAGCACTAATATTAGGGAAGTCTTTTCAAATTTGAAAGCGGTGAGCCAATTGTTAATGCCAACTGACAACGCCTTGTCTGCAATGGCGCACCAGTTGTCTATAGTGGGCTTTCCTGAGCCTGTCAGTCATCCAATACCCACCACTATCTGCCAAACAGTGCACCATGACCTCCAGATGTGGGGCAGCAAGTGACTGGATTGCTCCTTGATGTGCATGGTCCAGCAGACAATGCTCAATGCAATGCATTTCAATGGCAGGCCTCAAACTGCAGACATACCTGCTGTCCATGGTAGTCATTGCAGCATCACCGACGCCAATTAGCAATGCCGGTGGTGGCCTGAAGGGCGGGAATCACTTTTTGATGCTGCCCAGCGTGCATCTGAGTCATGGAGATGACTGAATGCACCCTTTGGCGCCAATTATCATACATGTCAGCAAGATGTTTCATAGTTTGAACGACGCCGTCAATCCCTTGCGTAGCTGACCTGAGGTGAGATGTTGCCATGTGAGTCAGCAACTCCTGCAGACAGCAACACAGCACCTTAACATGTCAGGTAGGTCATGCAACATGACAAGACACTGAACAAGACGCTGTAGGCAATGACAGGGCCTCAAATGTGGCTTGATATCTATATGCAACCATGCAAGCACCCAGACAAAAGATCTATCCATTCAAATGCCCATCTGCATGACATTTGGCCGTCATGAAGCATCTGTTGACATGCACAAAGCATGACATGAAGAGAAGCTCTTGGGATTTGCTTAGATGCATCAACATTGCAAAGGGGGAGTATGGATATGTAACATCTAGCAAAATCGGCAAGTTTACTACAGATGCTCAATTGGCAGTGCACAACACGACAACACCCGTGCAGGGATGCAACGGCATTGATTTTTTGGATGAAATTGCTTACCAGAGAGTACTGGTCTGAATTGTTGGAGATGGCATCTTCTAAGTATGCTAGCAATGCAGTGCTGTTTTCTGGGCCTGGATCAAATGATTTAGCTTCCCAGTGATAGAAGCTGTAACCAGGGTCTGTGAATGCGTATCCGGCTCGCCACAGGCACACGCTGATCAGTGCATCGCCGCCGGATGATCTTGTGAGATCCTTCATGCATCTGTCCATGAAGCTGAGAGGAAGCCGCTCCATCAGACCTATACTCATCAAAGCCCCTGCACCCCCATGCATCCTGCAGTTCACAAGACAGTCATTGCATGCAGTTTGGGCATTCATCCATGTATGTTTGATGCTGCAGGGTATGGATTTTGAGTCTGGGGTCAATGACATGATTGCTGGTCATCTACCCTGGTGACACAAGAAGAGCAAAGCAGCTTGTGTACCAGTGAATGCAGATACCATGGGGTAGATGAACATGACAATGCATTCTGCATTCAGGCAGAAGCAGCCTGGATGACCATGAAAGCCTGAAGTAGCATGCTATGAATGCTGCCGCCGCTTTGTGATCCCATATCAAGGCAAAATGGTCATAACAGGACAGTTGATACAGAAACTCTACGTGTAAACCCTGAAGTCTCGGCCTTCGGTGTCTGGTTTCCAGACAGGCATTTCGCATGCATCATCGAAGTAGCCCCGATCATCCGTTTTGCAGATCCGCTCAGCTGTGCAGGGGCAGCCTATGTAGGGCTGGAAGGGCCGGTAGCCATCTGCCCTCAGCGACCGTTCCTCGTCTTCCTGAGTCCAGTGACATGGTAGGCACCTTGGCGCCCTCTCATGTGGATGGTAATTCATGCTCTCATTCAGCTCATCTCCCCACCAGTAATGATCTGTACAGTCAGCTTTTGTCAGTCCTGCTTTGCAACTCATATGCTGCAGCAGTAGAGAATATCTAGCATGGATAGCTGCAGATGTCATGCCAGTAGGCAATGCCAATGCTGCCATTGTTGCTGTGATAAGCAGTCAAATCTGGGGTTTGTGCTATGCACCCTAGAGCATGTCACTGCATGTGGCCCTCAGCCCTGACAATGTGGACTGCAAAGCAATGCAAGCCGTGGTGTGTCATGACAACGTAGCTGTCCTGTTATGTCATTCTGTGCAGGCTGATCTGTGACATGAGCGCAGCAGCAGCTCTGGAGGGGATGACAGGTATGTCATACCTGTGATGAAGTAGGGTAATGAAGGGTCAAAGTCTTGCAGAAGCTCCAGCACACCATCCACGAAGAAGAAGGTGTCGTCATCCCCATACAGGATCCATTTATAGTCCCCCTCAAAAGCCTGCACTCAGTCAAATAATCCCTGCGTCGACATTGGTCAAACAGATGTACTGCTATGGGATTTCATGCAATTATAATGTAGTACTCAATACAACGCTGGTTGGGTACAAAATATAGTGTGACAGGATATGGAAACAAACAAGACAAAGCACAAAGTGAGCAAATCTTGTCAGCAATAGGATGAGGTGCAAGCTGTGGTTGTAGACCAAAATCATTTCTGCTGTCTGGTTGTAGGACATCACTCACCAATGACTGTACAGTGAATTCAAGTTGCCACCTACTTTTGAGAATAAGACAAATAGAATGATTGCGCAGGGGGGCATTGTTCCACAACAAACAGATTGAGGCAATGGCAACTCTGCATTTGCCCAGAAGTTACACAAAAGGCCGTGTATGCAACAGTTGTATTGCCTGAGCAAAAACTGTGTAAGATCTGTGTAAGGGAATGTTACATACCTCATGAGCCAGAAAGGGTGTGAGGGCGGCCCTGCTGTCCCCCGGGTGTAACCCCTTCAGGGGTTCATCATCTGGGTAGTAACCCCAAACCTCTGGGGAGTCGCCAAAATGAGCATATTCAGAAGCAACTGTCTCATTTGCCAAGGCCACAAATGTGCGCATGTCCTTCCTCCACGCTTTGCTCGCTTCCACAATTGGGAAGTGCCGTTTATCAGTCGGCATTGCAACAACCAGGTCATCTCTTGTCACAGAAAACCTGCAGAAATGCATCATGGATTGATGTAAGGCAGATAATCTGTTCTGCTGTAGCTCTGCATGGTGGCAAAACATTCAGGGCTGGACATCAAGTAAATGGAACTGGACAATACAACACTTCAGTCAACAGTGCAAGCTGTAACAAAGGTGCAGCTGTGCTCACACAGATACAGACGCACAAAAAAGCAAAGGCACAGTGAAGCAAAGTATAGACTTCTGATGTTAATGTGCAACTTTGCCAGGTACTCAGTTTGTAGGTTAGACACAGTGAAACAATGTGTCAGCTCAGAGTACAAAGGTATGAGTGTACTTACTTGCCAGGAGCTCTGAAAACTCTGCTGGTGGGGTGGATCATCCCCTGCAGATCTGCAGAATATGGGTCTACCGAGATCCAGTCAGACTCAGACTCAGTGCCTGCCTCAGAGGTCGTAGGCTCAGAGCTCAGCTGCTCAGGGCTTGCTTCCTCAATGCTTGCAGGCTCAGAGCTGCGCCATACTGAGCTGAGCTGCTCATCTTCTTCAGAGCTGCCGTAATTGGACTCAGCTGATTTAGAATCTGAGTTCAGGTCCAAAATCTCAACTGTCGCAGCATGGGCGTCTGATTCTCTGATGTATCCTGCAATGTCTGCTAACCCATTTGGGTCAACAGTCATCTGACCCTGAGTATGAGATTCTGAGTGCACCTTGTCTGCTGATGCTGACGTGGTGGGGAGCAACGGATCATCTGAGGGATCATCTTCAATGATCTGGGCCCAATCTGCTGGAGTGCTTGATGGCATCTCACTAATTGGCACCACATCCGTGCTATTGACGGCTGAGAAGTTTCCAGAAGAGTATGAGTCATGGATGACTGTATTGTTGAAGCCCATGTGGACCTGGGATGCTGATCCAGTGGAGTCAGTGGAAGCTGGCACGGAAGGTGAGGGGGGAGAGTTGCTGAAGAGGGTGGAGCTGGAATTTGGCTTCAGGTTTAGGGACGGCTGAATTAGCTCTAGGGTTTGGACAGCAGCTGATGTGGCTTTTTGTGCTGCTGCAGAGGCATTCTGCAGATGCTGTTGCAGCACCCCAACAGACTGGAGCTCCTCCTGTGCCTCTACTTTGTGATGCTCATGACTCATGTCTGCGTCTGAGTCAGCTGTAACATGGGATCCTGAGTAGCCTGACTGATGATCTTGGGCGAATGAAGGTGCAGGCGCAGCTAATGAGTCAATCAGGCCATCAACTATGTCCAAAGTGAAGTCATCAGCTGCCACATCTGCTGCTCTGGTAGAGTCCTGAGCTGCAATGAACGACATTTCCATGGCTCTGTGCGACTCATTGGACTTCTGAGTGTGAGCTTCAATTCTCACACTCAAGCCAGGATGCACCTGCGCAGCATACAAGTATACAGATCTATGCAATGTGCACACATCAGGCAGAGAGTTGACATATGTTGCCAATGACTTTGCAGGCCGCCTGATGCAACTTGATTGAGCTGAAAGCAGCCAGCCATGGTTTGCTACTCAGCTGATGCGCTCAGTGGGCACTTGTCAAAGGCCCTGCTGACCCTGTCTGCTTCTGTATGCAAGCTAACATATGTCTAGACATGTCACCAGCATTGGTTGCTGGAAGACGGCCACCAGCGCACAATGGGAATCACAACACTTTCATACTAGGGGCAAGCACAGCAGGCCTTGAAGGCTCCTGCACTACAGCTGGTGAGATGCAGCCAGTAAGGAACGGGTTGGGCTGCATCGTGTGATGCTGACTTTTTGATTGGGTTCTTGTGCAGATATGCAGTATGGGCAGAGCAATCTGGCAACAGCATTACATATCAATTTGGTATGATGCATCTCATGAAACCTGGCTGAAGCGACAACTTTGCAAGCTTGCAAATATAGCTTTTTTGCTGCAACAAGCTTGGCTTTTGGGGGAGTACTCACTGATGGACTCCAGAGAAGCAAAAGGAAGATGAATAGACAAGGGGCAAGCAGCATCAGCCGACTGTGCCTATGCCGGCAAGCTTGGCCTAGACTCTCCTGTGTCCTTTGCCATCCTCTCTTGGCATCCCTAAACCCGCAACTGCCTAGCATATTTGTGCCCTGCAAGCATGTATAGTGTTTGAGTGACGTGCTCAGCTACGCTTATGTTTCAGTGGCACCTGCGATTGTCAGGCGCTATGCCTAGTCTGCTATTGCGCCTGTGGATTAAGACTTTCAGATGCACGAAACAAATGATACGCACACTAGACACGCGCAGCCAACAGACCCGTTTAGCTGCATCGCAAAGAGGAGACCGTGTTTTGCTGTTGCGTGAACGACAAGTATGTCTCACCAGACGGCCGACGACCCCACCCTGGGTTGCAGCTACGGTATGCTTGAAAACGCCAGGCTTCAAGCGCCGAGCTGAAGCAACTGTTCCCAAGTGCAGACAACATTCGTCAGGTTTTATAGACTTGCGCTTGGATATGTACACAACGCGCAGCATGATGCTCGCGCAGCGGTGCAGCATGCAGCATACTGTGTCCTACCTGTCGCGCCTCCGTCAATTGTACTTGGATCCGACCCAATTTCTGACCAATAATAGCGCTAGTTGATCACAAACGGCTTTGGGAAGTACTATCCGAGACCAAACGGCTCCGACAGCCAATACTGCTCAGTACTATACCCTAAATCCTAAATAGATTATGCTGTTGCAGCCCCGTCGTCGGCTCCCGTTGCAATCAGAGCCGCCATGTTAGGGCCCTGTGTGAAATTGCCACACACGTGTAGCGAGGTGCACAGCGAAGCAGCGCAGCGGCAAGATGGCGCAAGAAACCATTTTGGACCCACGCCTCCTTGCAAACTTCCAGCTGGACGCCTTTTAGTCATGATCGGGCTGAGGGCGCCCGCAGCTGCAGGTAACTTCTCGCTCTAGCAGCAATTCATTGCAAGATGACCCTAGTACAGGAAGCCCTGCTAGATGGATGTCTACCGGTGGGACAACTCAGTCTTGCCTTTATTTCAGAACCAGCGCATTTGGCTGATCAGCTTGAATACATTCACTATAGTCAGTTAGGCAAATATATATATGTACTTGCTCCATAGCCCTGGTGGGTTTGATCAAATCAATGATCATAACCTGAATCTGCAACGTGCCCGTTTTGTGCTGTACGCCGCACGGCCAAAACATGTTGTGCTGGATGCTGACATCTCGCTTCCAAGCATTGCAATATTGGCATGGCATTGCATGCATGCATTGCAGTTATGGCATGGCATTGCATCCATATGGAGTCTGCTTGTTTGTAGAATCCGCTTGAAGCTAGGTATTGGAACTCAAAGTATGTATCCTTGAAGCCATTACTCATGCCTGGGGTAGTGTATGAGAATACACAACAAGGAACAGTGCTTTCTGATGTACTGCTGAGACTGTAGTAGCAGTTGAGCAATCCGCAATAGGGAGCATCTAATAGCTGCCAGCTGCGAACCATCCCCGCATCACTGACATCACAACCCGGGTATTGGGTCTAGTGAATGGCCACCAGAAAACGGAAACGTAGAAAGAGCATTTATGATAGAGCCGTAGATCTTCATTGCCAAAGCAGGACACACATTCCAAACAAAGTTTCAGGGACAAAGCATACAGGAACTCATGGATGGCTCTGTCTGGTAAGATGCCATTGTGAGATCAATCTGATGTGTGCCCATGTTGCTAGCCAGCAGTATCGAGCTCAGCAATCAAACCCCTGCGTAGTGAGAACTTGACAGACAGGGTCTGCATGCAGAACATAATGCAGAGTGCAATGGGGGCTGGCAGGTGCATGACAATTGCACAACGTGAGATGTCACAAGACATCAAGCACATCAAGCTATAGGTATAACACAGCCAGATTGGGTTATGCAGCAGATCGTTTGTTGAGGGCAAAGCAGTGCCAGCACATCGCAATGCAAGCAAAATCAGATGAGGACTACATCAACTTGCAAGAGACATAGAGCCTCCTGATGAGCCGATACCTCAGACTGAAGACAACGTTGGGAACTAAGTATTGGTGCTGGTGCTGCTGCTGCTGCTGCTGCTGCTGCTAAAGCTACTGGCAAGGCTATGTGTAACGACTGGTGTTGTCTCTGTGAAAGTGTGCCCTGCGTCACTCAGGGCAATAGGGTAGATGAAGGTACAAATCTAAGAGTGTGCAAGATGGCTCTTGAAGCTGAACTGGACACTGCGCTGCCATGACTTGAACAGTTGGTCAGAGGATGTGGGTGATGAAGCCAGATGCCATTGCAGCCTACTCAGGAATCCATATTTTCAGGCATTCATGCGAGAAATTGGACACAAATGTCACATAATTGCAACAGGACAGCAAGCAAGGGTGAGCAATTCTGACTTGTGTCAAGTCTCCTGATACACATCAGACAGTGGCTGACAGTGATTGCATACACAGTAACAAAAGCACAAGCAAAAAACACACATGCAGTTGCTGTGCCAGGGCGCCAGCTAAGGGGAAGTGAGCTTGAGGCGACTTATCTACTATACCTCAACGCGGGTGCAGCGTCAGCTATACAGTATGGATGCTGCAGCTGTTCTCCAGTACCATGCACTGAGGACACGCTGATATTTAGTTGCCAAACAAAGTCACGCTTTTATTTTGTTGCTTTTGCATCATGTTGCAGATACAGAGAGTGTCTTTGTTGTCAGCTGTGAAGCGGATATGTAGCACACCTCAGACAGGCGTTCGTGATGAATAGTGAGTGAGGGCCGAAAGTGTATACCTGACAACAGCTTTCGCTGGGCTCTATGCAGGAATTGGACAGGCAGCCAGGCCGCGAGCGACAAAGCCGATTGCAAACGTCAGCCGGAAAAAGTGCATCAGGCAAATAGGTATATTTGCCTATGCGAAAGCACGCAACGTTTGCGTCAGCTCGTTGAAAGGCAAGGCCTTTGATCGCATTGACTCCCTTCCGCGAGGCCCATGAGTAGCCCTCGTGAGTCGCGCGGAAGAAAAACGCAAAGTGTGAAAGGGGCCTAAGTTGCAGGTGGGCTGATGACTAATGTGATTATTAGGTCATTTCGAGGCCAGGTCTCAGGCTTATATGGTCAACGCTTCTTCAGAGGATAATTGTAGGCGGGTCGTGATCAAGCCTTTCAGGGTAAGTCTTGTGTTGCAACACAGGTGTGTGTATCGCCCACCTTGAGCAAAAAAGCTCTTCATTCTCGTGTGAAGGTATGGGGGTGCTCAGCCTACCTTGCTTTCGCGGCTGTGCTGGACATGGACACACCGAGGAGGGTCACAATGGGTAAGCAGTCTTGCAGCTGCGCAAGTTAGCAATGCGATCAGCGTGCATGATCAGGTCCACCCCACTTCTACTCGTCTTGCTGTAGGATCTCTTTGCTGACCAGCACCTCTTTGGTGACCGCAAGACCACACCGTCGTAGACAAAACTCAAATTACTGTGACGCTGGACTTTCTCTTTGGTGTGCAGGAGCGATGCACAGACACTCCGGACGAGCACCCAGGCTGCAGTGCAGCCAACTTCA
>JAABUO010002930.1_pt1 | contig 20543 bp, 5 predicted proteins | sample 5559291 | NCBI WGS metagenome assembly JAABUO01 (sample SAMN10711878, study PRJNA513372) | rock metagenome | isolation source: Antarctica rocks | place: Antarctica: Victoria Land, Finger Mt sud
GGGCGCAGGCTCCTGCGCGGCGGCATGGACGCCGCGTCGCTGGCCCGGCTTGAGCACGGCTACAAGGGGGCCGGCTCGCCCCTGCCGTTGGTCGACGACACGACCCTGGCGGCCCTCCGCGCGAGGGCGGCGCGTCGGGCGCCCGCGTCGGCACACCCCTCCGCCGCCGACGCGACGAATCCTGTCCAGCCGATCCAGCCCACCCTATCCCTGGCCCCCGGCGCACCCCTGCCCGCGCTCGACGGCCTGCACCCGCGCCTCGCCGTCGCGCCCGGCCCGATCGTGGCCGGCGCGCGCATCCCCGTCACCCTGTCCGGCTTCGCGCCGCGCGAGACAGTCGTCCTGCGCCTTGACGGGCACGCCCTGACGCGCGTCGTCGCGAACGGCACGGGCGCCCTCGGCGTCGCGCTCGCCATCCCCGGCGCCACGGCCGGCGGCGCGCACACGCTCAGAGCCGAGGGCCAGCTTGTGCGCGTGCCGGCGCGAACCGTGCTCCGCGTGCTCGGCGTGCGGGCGACGCCGGGGCGGCTGGCGGCCGGTACACGCACGGGCGTGAGCGGGGGCGGCTTCCGGCCCGGAGCCCTCGTGACGCTCACGCTGCGGCCGGTCAACGGCCAGACGGTGACCCTGGGCCTCGACGGGGCCGACGGCGGCGGCCGCCTGCGCCCCATGCGCGTGGCCATCCCCGACGACGTCGCCGCAGGCGCCGCCACCATCGTGGCGCGCGCCGGGAACGGAGAGGAGGTGACGACGGGGCTCTACGTGGACGCCGGCCGGCCGGCCTCCCTCGCCGCCATACCGCTGCCGTCCCGGCCGGCCCCCGCGCGGACGCGCGGCCTCGCCCACCACCCCCTCCCCCTCAAAGGGCGAGGGGCAGCGGGGGCGCGCGGGCAAGGCCACGCGTTCCGCGTGTCCCGCCCGCACGCCGGGCGCCTCCCCACCCTCCCGGCGGGGCGACCGCTCGCCGGGCGCCTCCCCGCGCACGCGCCTGGGAGAGCGGTCGGCGGTGAGGGAGGCCGCGCGGTCACATCACAGGCGCGCGCCCGCGCCGCCTACCTCGGGCTGCCCATCAGCTTCGAGGTCAACCGTGGGTAGGCCGGGCGCGACGTGCGCTTCCTGGCCCACGGCACCGACGGCGCGCTGTCCCTGACCGCCCGGAACGTCGTGCTCGAGTTGCCCACGGCGAAGGGCCAAGCGCGCGCGGCCGCGCTGCGCCTGCGCCTCGTCGGGGCCAACGCCGCCCCGCGCATCACCGGGCTCGAACAACTGCCCGGCCGCGTCAACTACATCATCGGCAACGACCGGCGCAGCTGGATCACCGGCGTCCCCACCTACGCCCGCGTGGACTACCACGACGTCTACCCCGGCGTCGACCTGGTCTACCACGGCCGCCAGGGCCGCCTGGAGTACGACTACGTGCTGCGCCCCGACGCCGACCCTGCGGCGATCGCGCTGGCGCGGGAGGGGGCAGGGGCGCTGCGCCTCGACGCTCAGGGCAACCTGGTGCTGGAGAGCGCGGGCGGGCAGGTGCGCCAGGAGCGTCCTGTCGCCTACCAGGACATCGCGGGCAAGCGCCGCGTCGTGGCCGCGCGCTTCGTGCTGCGTAGCGACAACACGGCGGGCTTCGCGCTCGGCGCCTACGACCGCCGCTACGCCCTCACCATCGACCCCGTCCTGAACTGGTCCACGTACCTCTGCGGCGGCAACCAGAGCAACCAGGCCGTCGGCGTCGCCTCCGACTCCTCGGGCAACGTGTACGTCCTCGACTCTGCCAGCGATGCCTATCCCTACAATAACAGCCAGTGCGGGCAGTCAGGCTGCGCCGTCGTCATAAAGCTCACGAGCGGCGGCACTCCTGCCTATACCACATATATTGCCGGGTTCGTCGGCCCCAAGGGCATCGCGGCCGATGCCAATGGTTATGCCTACATCGTGGGGACTGACAACGGTAGTTATCTTCCCACCGCCAACGGATATTCGTCGTGTCCCCTTAATTCCAACGCCGCCTACATGGCCAAGCTGAGCGCCGACGGCAGCACAATACCCTACGGCACCTGCTTCAGCGGGTATTACGGCACTAATGGCGCCGCCATCGCGGTCGACCGGAACCAACACGCGTACATCACCGGCAACACGGACGGCAACGGGTTCCCGGTGCAGAACGGGTACCAGGGTTGTGCTATCGGGGCATGTTCATCAAAGGACGCCTATATGGCGGTGTTCGATACGACCGCGAGCGGATCGGCGTCGCTGCTCTATTCGACCCTGCTCGGCAGCACCAGTCAAGGCTATAACAGCGCGGGCGCCGCCATCGCGGTCGACGGCAGCGACAATGCGTATATCACGGGCCAAACCATGTCCCCCGATTTCCCCACCCGCGATGCGGCGCAGTCCACATGCGCGGACACATATTGCAGAAGCGGCGACGCTTTCGTGGCCGAGCTCAATCCGAACGCCTCGGGCGACGGCTCGCTGGTCTACTCGACGTACCTCGGCGGCCGCGCGTCGGACCAGGGCGCCGGCATCGCGGTGGACGGCCAGGGCAACGCCTACGTCACCGGCGCCACCGGGTCCCCGGACTTCCCGACCAGCAGCAACGCCTACCAGAGTTACTGCGCCGACGCAGGCCCCCCTCCTTGCAACAATTACCAGGGCAGCGATGCCTTCGTGTCCGAGCTAAGCCAGCCCACCAATGGGCACGTTTCGCTGCTCTACTCGACGTACCTCGGTGGCAATGGGAAAGACCAGGGCAACGGCATCGCGGTGGACGGCAACGGCAATGTCTACGTCACCGGCGTCACCCAGTCCACGGACTTCCCGACCCGCGACGCAATCCAGAGCTCCTGCGGGGACTCAAGTGGGTGCGGCGCCGGAGACGCCTTCGTCGCCGCGCTCTACCCGCCCGCGGGCGGGACGGCGTCGCTGCTCTACTCGACGTACCTCGGCGGCTCGGGGGCGGACCAGGGCAACGGCATCGCGGTGGACCCCAATCTCAACGTCGACATCGCCGGCGCCACCAATTCGAACAATTTTCCCGGCACGAATGGCAACGGCTACGGTGGGGGCCAGCAGGCCTTCGCGAGCCAGATCGCGCCGCCGCTCCCGACGATCTCGGGCATCTCGCCGTCCGGCGGCGCCACCGACGGGGGGACGACGGTCACGATCTACGGGCAGAACTTCCAGTACGGCGTCTCGTCGGTCACCTTCGGCGGCGCCTCGGCGTCGTACACGGTCAGCCAGGACGGCAGCTCGCTGACGGTGACGACCCCTACGCACGACATCGGGGGGGGCGACTCCTCGTCCGTCCCCGTCGTGGTGACGACGCGGTTCGGGTCGGCGAGCACGACGTACACGTATGTGAACCGGCCCGCGGTCAGCAGCATCAGCCCCAACGAGGGTCCCGCCGACGGCAGCTCCCAATACGTCAACATCTCCGGGAGCCACTTCGCCAACGCCGCGCACGTCTACATCGGCTCCGCCGAGGCGGCATCCTTTCAGCACAACTCCGATGGCTCGCTCACCGCGTACTTCAACGGCTCCACGTCCCCCGGTACCGTCGACGTGACGGCGGCCGACCAGTACGGCGACAGGTCGCCCACGGGGCCATACGACCAGTACACGTTCAGGGCGGCGCCGACCGTCACCGGCGTCTCCCCCGCCCAGGGACCCGCGAGCGGCGGGACCTCCGTCACAGTCAGCGGCACGGGCTTCGTCGGCGGGTCCGGCGAGACGACGGTGTACTTCGGCTGCATGCCCAGGGGCGACTATAGCGGCTGCGCCAGCCACGCCAATGGGGTGTCCCCCAGCTCCGTCAGCTCCGACGGGACCGTGCTCACGGTCCAGACGCCCGCCTACAGCGCGTGCACGGGCTGCCTCGTCCAGGTGCACACGGCCGGCGGCTACTCGGGCCTCAACAACAACGGCAGCCAGACCTTCACCTACATCGGGACGCCTACCATCACCGGCATCACACCGCCCGACGGCCCCAAGACCGGCGGGGGCGCGATTTCGATCAGCGGCACGAACTTCGTCCAGGGCCAGACCACGGTCACGTTCGGGAGCGCGTCCGCGACCCCTTCGTCCGTCAGCTCCGACGGGACCCTGCTCACCGTGACGCCACCCGACGCCGCGACGAGCGGCCCGGTCGACGTGACGGTGACCAGCGTGGGCGGGGGCGCCACCCGGACTGGCGGCTACATCTACCGCGACGCGCCGGCCGTGTCCGACTTCAGCCCGCCCGGCAGCTCCACCAACGGCGGGGTCACCGTCACCATCACCGGCACAGGTTTCGTCGCCGGCGAAACAACCGTGGCGTTCGGGGGCACATCCGCGACCCCCTCGTCCGTGAGCGGCGACGGCACGACCCTCACCGTGACCGCGCCGGCCGTGGCCCAGAGCGGGCCGGTCGCCCTCACCGTGACCACCGCGGGCGGCGCCGCGAGCGCGCCGCGCCAGTTCCGCTACGCGAACGCGCCCGTCATCAATGGGATCAACCCCGGCGGCGGCCCCACCGCCGGCGGAACGACGGTGACCATCACCGGCGCCAATTTCATCCCCGGCGCGACCACGGTCACGTTCGGGGGCACGTCCACGACCCCCTCGTCCATGAGCGACGACGGCACGACCCTCGCCGTGACCGCGCCGGCCGCGACGGCGAGCGGGCCGGTCACCGTGACGGTGACGATCCCGGGCGCGAGCGGCAGCCGGCCGAACGGTTTCACCTACGCGGACCAGCCGGCGATCGCCGGCCTCACCCCCAACAGGTACGACCGCACGCGTAGCCAGGACGGTAACGCGCTGCTGATCACTGGCTCCAGCTTCAGCGGGACCTCGGCGGTCACCTTCGGCGGGGTCGCCGCGAAGAGCTATCAATATCTCGGCCAGGACAATCAGGGCCGCGACCAGCTGTACGTCGTCCCGCCGACGCCGGACGGGGTCGGACACTACGGCCCCGTCAACGTCCGGGTGACCGCGTACGGCGGCGTTTCGCCGGTCACGAGCGCCGACGTGTACACCTATCCCACCCCCGCCCCGGTCGTCGGCGGCCTGCAGCCCACCGGCGGACCCACGGCCGGCGGCACGACCGTCGTCATTACGGGGACGAACTTCTCCAACGTCCAGAAGGTCCAGTTCGGGTCCATCGCCCCCGTGACGCCCGACGCCGTCGACCCCAGCGGGACGATCACGGTGACCAGCCCGTCCACGACGAGCGCGGGCACGATCGACGTGCGCCTGATCGACGGCGACGGCGCCACGTCGGGCATCACGGACACGGACAGGTACACCTACGTGGCGCCCCCGTCCGTCGGCGGCGTCAACCCGCCCGCCAGCGGCCTCAACATGACGGCGACGGTCGTGATCACGGGCGCCAACCTGGGCGGCGCGTCGCGCGTCGCCTTCGGGGACAAGGCGTCCCCCTCGTTCACCGTCGCCCCCGACGGGACGACCATCACGGCGACGGCTCCGGCCTCCTCGACGCCCGGCACGGTCGACGTGCGCGTCACCACGCTCGGCGGGACCTCGCCGGCCAACGGCGCGGACCGCTACGCGTACCTCACCGGCCCCGTCGTGACCGGCCTCACCCCCAACGCCGGCCCGCTCGGCGGCGGCACGACCGTCGTGATCAGCGGCGCCGACCTCGCCACCACCTACGGCGTCCTCTTCGGCGACCGCCCGGCCACGTCGATCAACGTCGATCCGAGCGGGACCGTGGTCACGGCGACCAGCCCCGTCACCGCGTCGGCCGGCGCGGTCGACGTGCGCGTGCTGACGTTCGGCGGCGAGTCGCCCGCGACGCCGCCGGCCGACCAGTTCAGCTACGACGCCGCCCCCACCATCGGCGGCTTCAGCCCCACGGCGGGGCCAACGGGCGGCGGGACGCAGGTCGTCATCACGGGCACGAATTTCGCGCCCGGCGCCACCACGGTCTACTTCGGCGCCCGGGCGGCCGCCTCCGCCGTCGTGGACCCCAGCAGGACCGTGGTCACGGCGACCAGCCCGGCCGCGGACCCCGGCACGGTCGACATCACACTGACCACCCCCGGCGGCTCCTCCTCCTACAGCAACTCAAACGTGCCGGCCTTCACCTATGACGCCCCGCCCACGGTCACCCGCGTCGACCCGCGCGGCGGGACCGCCGACGGCGGCGATGTCGTCCTGATCACGGGGACCAACTTCGTCCCCGGGCAGACCCGCGTCTTCTTCGACGGCATCGACGCGACCAGCGGCAGCTACATCACCACCAATACCGTCAACGCGGTCAGCCCCGGCCCCGTACCCCCCGGCACGGTCGATATCACGGTGACGACCCCCGGCGGGACCTCACCGCTCACGGCCGCGGACCACTTCACCTACGAACGGACGCCGCGCATCACCGGCCTGAACCCGAGCGCGGGCCCCGAGGCCGGCGGCACGGCGGTCGTGATCTCCGGCTCCGACCTCGGCGACGCCACGGGCGTTAGCTTCGGCGCGACGACGGCCACGACCTATACCGTCGGCGCCGACGGGACCGCCATCACGGCGACCAGCCCAGGCGGGACCGGGACCGTGCAGGTGCGGGTCACGACGCGCTACGGCGGGACGTCGAATACCGCCGCTTTCAGGTACACCCCGCCGGCCACGGCGACGCCGACGGCCTCGAACACCGCGATCCCGACGGACACCCCGACGCAGACCAACACCCCGACGCAGACCAACACCCCGACGCAGACTGGCACGCCGACACAGACCAACACCCCGACGCAGACTGGCACGCCGACGCAGACCAATACGCCTGCGCCCACGCCGACCGGCACGATCCTGCCGACCGACACCCCGACGCAGACCAATACCCCCACCGCCACGGGGACGCCCACCGCCACGGGGACGCCCACCGCCACGGACACGCCCACCGCCACGGGGACGCCCACCGCCACGGACACGGCCACCGCCACGGACACGGCCACCGCCACGGACACGGCCACCGCCACCGCCACAAGCACACCGACCGCGACCCCCCCGGCGCTCCCCACCGCCATCGCCACGGCCACCGCCACGGACACGGCGACCGATACGCCGCGCCCGACGCGGACGCCGCGCCCCACGGCCACGCCGCTCGCGTCGGCGACACCCCGCCCGAGCAGCACCCCGACGAGCACGGCCACCGCCACGGCCACCGCCACCCCCACGGACACGGCCACCGCCACCGCCACCGCCACCCCGGTCCCGCCGAGCGCTACGGTCGCTCCCTCGGCGACCCCCTGCGGTAGCGGCTACCACGCGGTCGTCGGCGGCTGGCGCCTCGACTCCACGCAGTGCGCGACCGGCGGCGCGGTGCAGGGCGTCACCCTCGCACCGCCGGGGGGCCTCGCGCTCGTCGGCGCCCCCCTCGCGCCCCTCGCCCTGCAGCTCGGCCCCGACGGGAACCCGACGTTGCCCATCGCGCTGCCCGACTTCCAGTTCACCAAGCTCGGCACGACCTTCAGCGCGCAGGGCGCCGCGCTTGACAACACGGGCGTGACCGTCGCTACGACCTCCTTCACCCTGGCGCGGGCCTTCGGCGGCGCCGGGCTGACGGCTAACGGGCTGCGCATCGGCCCCGACGGCACGCTCGCCGGCACGACGACGCTCGCCCCGGCGGTGCTCCAGATCTCTTACCAGGGCTTCGCGGTGGTCCTCGTCGGGCCGGCGCTGGGCGAGGCCGGCCTGAGCGTCGCGCAGTTCAGCCTGCTGCTGCCCGACGGGCTCGTCCCCGCCGGCGCCGCCTCCGCGCTCACGGCGCACAACATCGCGCTCAACGCGGACGGCACGCTCGGCGGGACACTCGACTTCCCCGCCACGCAGGTGCTCTACGCCGGCTTCACGCTCGACGCGCGCGCCATCACGATTGGCGACCACGCCCTCACCATCGGCAACGCCGCCCTGGCGCTGCCGGTGAGCCTGCTCCCGACGGGGGCGGGCCCGGTCATGCTGACCGGTAGCCTCACGGTCCCCGCTGGCGGCGGCGTGGGCGGTAGCCTCACGGCGGCCCTGCCCGCCGTGAATTTGGCTGGCTATACCATCGCCGCCACGGGCGTCACGCTCGACGGCACGGGGCTCAGCGTGCAGGGCGCGCGCTATACCGTGCCCGCGACCCTGATGCCGCCCGGCGGCGCGGCGCCCACGCTGACCGGCGCGCTGACGATCGCGCCCAACTTCGGCCTCGCGGGCAAGCTGACCGCGAGTGGCGCGAGCTTCTCGGTGGACGGCTTCGACGCCACCGGCGACCTATCGCTCGACGCAGGCGGGCTCACCGCCAACGCCACCGTCAGCCTGGCGCGCATCGCCGGCCTGCGCTACGTCGCGCCCACCGGCCTCCTGCGCGTCAAGCCGGACGGCGGGGTAGTCGGCGCGCTCACCCAGACGGGCGTCCACTTCGCCTTCGGCGGCGTCGACACGGTCGGCGACTTCACGCTGGACAACACCGGGCTCACGGCGCACGCCAGCGCCACCCTGGCCTCGCGCCTGTGCGGAGACGGGCATCCCACGCTCACGGGCGACCTGCGGGTCGCCAGCCGCTATACGCTCACCGGCGCCCTCTCCGCCGGCCCGGTCAACGACGGCGCCCTGGGTCGCTTCCACGCCTCGATCAAGACCATCACGCTGGACAACAGCGGCCTGTCCATGAGCGGCGTCGGCCTGTCTATCGCCGGCATCGACACCGCCGGGTCGGCGATCAACCTCGCGGGCGACATACGGGTCAACGCCAGCTGCGCCCCGACCGCCTCGGCCGGCATCAAGGACTTCACGCTCGTAGCCAAGGGCTTCGGGATCAGCGCCGCCAGCATCACCATCGGCGGCGCGGGGCTCACCATCGCCGACGCACGGGCCATCCTGCCCGCGCCGTTCGACAACATCCCCGTCAGCGGCGCCGTGCATATCGGCTTCAGCGGCGGGCAGACGATCGACGGCACGCTGCTGGCGACCAACCCGCACTTCTCGTACGGTGGGTTCGGCGTCGGCACCGACAGCGTCGCGCTGACCCTGCACGGCGCGCGCACGGAAACCCTCAGTTACACGGCGGCCCCCACGGCCAAGCCCACGTCCACCGCAACCGCGACGGGCGGCACGTCCGCGGCGAAGCCGACCAGGACGGCCACGCCGACCGCCACCGACACCCCGACCGAGACGGCCACCCCGGCCGGTACGGCCACGGCGACCGGGCCCGACGCGACGGCCACGCCCGACGCGTGCGACTACCGCAACGCCACGGCCACGCCCGACGCCAGCGATCAGCTCGCCCTACGCAAGAAGGATGACCCCTGCGTGATCGCCGACAACCACAACTACGCGCTGACGGTCTCCCTGCAGGTCGTCAACGCCCACGCCACGCTGCCCGGCGTGCCCGGCCTGGAGAACGCCGTGGTCAACGGCAATCTGACGGCGAGCGTGGACGGCGGCAAGCCCACCATCACCGGCCAACTCGTGCTCGGCGGGCGCGACAACGGCGCCCTGATCCACTTCAAGGTGGCCGGCTTCACGCTCGGCGTACAGGACGTGACGCTCGACCAGAGCGGCGTCGCGGTCGACGACGCCACGCTGACGCTGCCCAAAAGCCTGAACCCCAACTGCGCCGTGCACCCCGACACTTGCGAGCCGATCACGCTCGCGGGCGCGTTCGCGGTCACGCGGGCCGACGGCAAGGTGACGGTCACCGGCTACATCGAGCTCGAGAACCAGATTAAGCTCTCCGCCTATGGGTTCAGCGTCGCGGTCTCCCGGCTCCGCCTGGGCGCCGACGGCTTCACCGTCGGCGACGCCACGCTTGACCTCGGCGGCCTGTTCACGGACGCGGGCCTCAACGTGCGCACCGTGTCGGTCGACGGCCTCACCGTCACCCCGGCGTTCGAGGTGAGCGGCGGTGTGGTCAGCATCAACGGCAGCAGCCACCTCGCGCTGAACCTCGGCGGCGCCGCGGTCAGCGTGGACAAGCTGACCATCGGCTCACGGGGGCTCGGCGCGGACGCCGCCGCCCTGACGCTCCCCGACCCGTTCAACCTGAGCGTAACGGCCAACAACGTCACGCTGGCCGTGGCCGGCAAGTCCAAGGGCCTCCAGGTTGGTCAGACCGCGCTCACGATCGGCGGGCTGCAGGTGCAGGCTGGCGGGCTGACCATCGACAACACGGGCATCCAGGCCAAGAACCTCACGCTCAACCTGCCCGTGCTCCCCAGCGCCCTCTCGCTCGGCGACGTCGGCTACAACAGGCAAACCCATGCGGTGACCTTCAAGGGCCTGCCGCTGCCGACCAGCTTCTCGATACCCAGCCTCACCAACGCCTCCCCGGTCGACCCCACGGCGCAGAAGCAAGCCTGCGCGGACAGCGGCGGCGCCTACCTGCCGCTGCCCACGCTCACGGCGGGCGGGTTCGGCGTCGGCGGCGCGGGCTGCATCTCGTTCCCCAAGACCGCTGTCCTCGACGGTAACGGCAACCCGGTGCTCGACGCCGACGGCGTGCCCAAGACCAAGTCGGGCTGGCTCGTCGTCGGGCAGGGCCTCGTCAGCCTGCAGGCCTTCAGCCTCGCCGCCTCGTTCGAGTTCGGCAGCGCCGACGACACGCACCCCATCCCCTTCCGCCACGCCGTCATCAACATGCAGCTCCAGGAAGGCATCCCGCTGGAGGAGGCGGGCATCCCGCTGCAGATCAACAGCTTCGTCGGCGGCATCGGCGTGAGCAAGGGCGTGGACATCTCGGGCAACACCGACGTGATCGTCAGCCTGACGGCCGGCATCGGCGTCGCGGACCCCAGCGGCGAGCTCGTGTCGGCCACCGGGCAGGTCAGCGTCGCCACCAACGGCAACTTCGGCGCGTCCGTCTACGGGACCATCTTCCAGTTCATCCACTTCTACGGCGGCTTCTGCGCGCGGGTCATCCAGTCCGTCGACTACGTCTGCACGGACAGCCTGGCGCAGGACCCCGCGTTCGCCCGCACAGCCACCGGCCTCGGCGCCTACGCCGTGGTCGGCGGCTACACCGGCGTCCACGTCAACCGGGACATCGACGTCCGCCTGGGCGCCCGCGCCCACTTCTGGGTCGACGCCGACGGCTCCGAGCTCGCCGCCAGCGTGGCCGCGACGGCCACGATCCCCGCGCTGACCTTCTACGTCGTGCCGTGGTGCGACGACTACGCCGGCATCGACGGCGAGCTCGGCAAGTTCACCGACGGCGGCAACAAAGTCTCCGGACTCAAGATGAGCGTCCATGCGCACGACTGCATCCTCGGTTCCTTCGATAAGAGCCTGTTCGTCGACAAGAACGGCGGCGTCCACCTCGACACGGGCTCGAGCTACACCCTGATCCAGGGCCAAAACAACACGGGCTACCTGCTGGCACACAACGGCAGCGGCGATCGCCTGGGCGATCACGTGGCCGGCGCCGTGGGGCTGGCGGGCGCCGCGGGTATCACCCACCTCGCCGCCGTGCGCATGCCCCTCGGCGCGGCCACGATCGACCGCTCCGCGTTGCGCGCGCCGGTGATCGGACCGACGGGCCGGCTCGACGGCCTCCGCGCGGCGCGGCCCTCCCCGGCCGCCGCGGCGGCCGGAGCGCCACGCCATGGCCCATCGCAGCCGGTGTATGCGAACGCGGGGACCGTGCGCATCGCGCCGGGCCAGAAGGACACTTTCTTCGCCCTGCGCTGGCAACGCGGCGCCCCGGCGCTCACCCTGACCGCCCCCGATGGGACAGTCTACACACCGAGCCACGTCGCCCGGCCCAACGCTTCGATCCACGTCACCAAGCCTAGCGAGCTGCCTCCTGGCTACGCCGCCGAGGACATCGTCTACATCAGCCGACCGCAAGCGGGCGACTGGAAGGTGACCATTTCCAACGTGACCGGGAATGAGGGGTATCGCCTGGACGTGCAGGGCGACGCCTTGCCGCCGGCTCTGACCGTGACCGCCCCGGCCAGGGGCCGGGCCGTCCTGGCCCACCCGACGGCGCGCCTCACGGGCACGCTGGCCGGGACCGACCCGGGCAAGGCCCAGACGGTCTCGCTCTACTACGCGACGGCGCCCACCGTCACGATCAACGGTCACACGCAGCCCAACCGCGCCGGCACGCTCATCGCTGGCGGCGTCCCAGTCAGGGGCGGCGTCTGGCGCTACGATTGGGACACCGGCGCCATCCCCGGCGGCGCGTACTATGTGTATGCGGTGCTCGACAATGGCATCGGCCCCGACGTGAGCGCCTATGCCGCGGGGACGGTGGTGGTACGGCAGCCCGCCCGCCCCGACGCCCCGCGCCAGGTCGTGGGCGCCGACCGCGACCTCCTGCTGCACGTCTACTGGACGGCCCCGGCGCGCGCCGGCAACGTGGCCGGCTACAAGCTGCGCTGGCGAGCCAACACGATGCCGGCCGGCCGCTACGGCATGCTCGACACTGGCCTCGGCACGACCTACACGGTCGTGGAAGGCCTGCGCGGCGCGCGCTACAGCGTCGACGTGGCCTCCTACGACATCAAGGGACGCCTGAGCCGCTGGGTCCCGGCGCGCCTCTCGACCTCCGCCCCCACGAGCGCGGCCTCCGCCGCCGACTTCGCGCTGGCGGCCGGCCGCGATGCGACGGTGGCCGGCGGCAACGCGGTCGTCCCGCTCACCCTTCGTCCGGCGCGGGGCGCCCGCGCGAGCAATGGTCCGGCCGACTTCGCCACCCTGGGGGTGGACCCGTCGAGCCTGCCCTCCGGCGTGACGGCGTACGTCTTGCCCACCTCGGTCAATCTGTTCGCCCCCGGCCACGGCGCGGGCGCGGCCGCCCCGGCGCTGCACGTCGACACGTCGTCGCGGCTGCGCCCCGGCGCCTATGCGCTGCGCGTGCTGGCACAGCAGCGCGTCGCGGGCCATGTGATGCGCACGCGGGTGGCGCGGGCCACGCTGATCGTGCGCGCCGGCGATCCCAGCCGGGTGACGCTCCAGATGGGCGCGTCGCGGGCGCTCCCCGACGGCACCATGCAGGCGACGCTGACGGCGCGCGTCGTCGACGCGTCGGGGACGCCGATCGGCGACGGGCGCACCCTCTCCTTCAATAGCGACCTCGGCACCTTCGCGCCGGGCGCCGTCGAGGTCGTGGGCGGCGTCGCGCGGACCACGCTGAGCTACGTCAAGGGCACGCACCCCGTCGTCACGGCCGATGCCGGCAGCGTGCTGGGCCGCCTCTACGTCGGCGCCCCGCCCAGGGGCACGGGCCTGCGGCGCCTGTTCGCCGCCAGCGCTGGCGGGGACGGTCACCCAGTAGCGGGCGAAGACCTGGTGCTGCGCAACGTGCTGCCGGACGCGGCCACAGCCCACCTGCGCCTGTACGTACAGCAGGGGCGGGCGGTCCACGAGCAGGACGTCAACGTGACGGTCGCGCCGGGCAAGAGCGTGGTCGAGCACCTCGATACGCTGGCGCCGGGCCATCCGCTGGTCGGCGTGGCCGTCGAGAGCGACCTGCCAATCGCCAGCGAGCGCGTCGCGCGCCAGGCCGGCGCGCGCGGCCAGACCGTCGTCGTGGGCACGACGCCGGGGCTGGGCGCGCCGCACCTGTCCTACGCCCGGCGGCTACGGCCTGGGCATACCACGCTCGACCTGTTCAACCCCGGCGCGCGCGGGGCGCGTGTGCGCGTCGCGGTCGCCGTGACCCTGCCGGGACGCGGGCGGCGCACGGCAACGGCGACCACGACGATCGCGCTGCCCACGACCAGTTCGGCGCGCGTCGAGGTCGGCGACCTGGCCGCCACGCTGGCCGCGCGCACGCCGGCTCTGCGCCACGCGCGCATCGACCGCGCGACGATCGCGGTGAGCGTGCGCGCCGACGCGCCGATTGTGCTCGAGGTCGATCCGGCCCAGAGCCCGGCGCCGCGCATGTTGAGCCGCAAAGCCCCGGTGAAGCGCCACCCCGCGTCAGCGGCGACGGAGCGGGCGCATCCGTCGCCGCCGCCCGTGCCCACCTACTGCGTTGGCGCGCGCGGCCCGCTGCAAACTTGCCACGCGCACCATGTGGGACCCTACGGCTCGTGAAAGAGCTTGTTGGCGCGCATACATCCCGGTCCTGGGATGGCCCTGGGGTCGGCTCACAGGGGTGGGTATGACCAGGCAACTGCATGTAAGGAGGCGCATGCACCGTGATGATAAAGGACATGGCGTAGATCGGCCACGACTCCCGCACAAGCCAGAGCCGCTGCCACAGGCGTCCGCACGCCAGCTGCTGCCGGAGCCAACTCACGCCGCGACGAAAGACACTGACGACGCGCTTTCGCATTTGTGGTGGGGGCGGCGTACGGAGCCGCTCAGAGGCTGGCCGCAAGCGTCCGCGTCCTCTGCTCACGTGCCATAGACCATGACCCATAGGGTCGCGACCGCATTTCCAGGGAATCCCCGCTAAGCTAGAGTTTGGCGTGGCGCGGGATCGCGGCCTGCGGCGCTCCGCCGCCTCCGGCGGCAGGTCGTGGCGCGCGCACGAGGAAGGCGAGCAGGATGACTGGGATAGTCACGAGCGCGGTCAGCCAGTAGACGTCCTGGAAGGCTAGCACGGCGCCTTGCAGCGCGACCTGGCGCGAGAGTTGGCCGATCGCCGCGCCGATGGCCTGGCTCGCTGAGAGGCCCAGGCTCAGGAAGTGGTTGACGAGGTTGGTATACATCGCATTGGCGGCCGGGTCGGCGCGCGTCACGCGGGCGGACAGATCGGCCTGGTGCACGACCTGCTGCGTGCGGAAAATATTGGTCAGGATGGCGATGGAGAGCGCGGCCACCACGTTGCGCGCGACCACGTTGAGCGTGGTCGCCGTGGGCAGCTCCCGTCCGGTGATGCCGTAGAGCGCCGAGGTGTTGGCCGACTGTAGGAACAGCGGCAGCCCGAAGCCGCGCAGCAGCAAGATCCACGGCAACACGCTGTAGGCCGAGGCTGCGGTCGACCACCCTTGTAGCAAGAGGCTGCTGATGATGGTAACGAGGCCGCCGACGATAATGAGCACGCGCGGGCCGACCCTATTGTAAAGGTTGCCCGCCAGGATCGTGCCGAAGACGGTGCCGACGCCCGATGTAAACAGCAGCAGGCCGGCCGGGAAGGGATCGAGGCCACGCCAGTTCTGCAGGTACTGCGGCAGCAGGAAGGTGGGGCCAAAGATACCGATCGTGCCGATCCAGGTCAGCACATTGCCCAACAGGAAGTTGCGCTGCTTGAACAAGCGCAGGTTGAGCAGGGGCTGGCGCGCGCGCAACTCGGTCGGTATCCAGGCGATCAGTAGCACGGCGGCGGCGATCATGGGACCCGAAACGGTCGAGATGCTGCTGAAGCCGTCGAAGGCCAAATTGGAGGTACCGTAGAGCAGCAAGGCCAGGCCGCCGGCCGCGAGTACGAAACCGGGCACATCGAAGCGCAGTTCACGGCGCGGCGGCGACTCGCGTAGCACGCGCAGTCCCAGGATCACGCCGACGATGCCGATAGGCACGTTGACGTAGAAGATCCAGCGCCAGTCGACGTACTGCACGAGGTAGCCGCCGATGGTCGGCCCGATCGCCGGCGCGAACAGCACGGGGATGCCGAAGAAACCGTTGGCCCGCCCACGCTCCTCCGGCGGGAACGCCTGGAACAGGATGGCGAAGGAAAGCGGGAACAGCGCCGCGCCGCCCGCGCCCTGCAGCACGCGGAAGAAGATGAGCGACGCCGTGCTCCAGGAGAGGCCGCACAGCGCTGAGCCAATGGTGAACAGGATGAGCGAGCCGATGTAGATGCGCTTAATGCCGAAGCGGTTGGCCAGGAAGCCCGTCGCCGGGACGACCACGCCCGTGGCCAGCGTGTAGCCGGTCGCCACGTAGGAGATCTGGTGCAGGTCGGCCCCGAAGACGGCCTGCAGCTTGGGAATGGCCGTATTAACGATCGTATTGTCGAGGATAGCGACGAAGGCGCCGAAGACAACGGTGATGAGGACCAACCACTTGTTCGGCGCAGCCAACTGCGCCGCGGCGCCCGCGCCGTAGCCGCCCCCCGCCGTCGCCGGACCTCGCGCCCCCGCCGGGGCTAGTGCTTGTGCCATGTGAGCTCCCTAGTCGTGGACGTGAATAGTGACGGTGGCCGACAAACCGGGGTAGAGGATGTGGCCCTCGTAGCCGTCGAGGGTGATCTGGACGGGGACGCGCTGGGTGGTCTTGGTGAAGTTGCCCGAGGCGTAGTCGGTGGTCGGGATGGCCGAGAGCGCCGAGGCCGCCGTCGGGAGGATGCGCGTGACCGTGCCGTGAAAGGTCGTGCCGGAGACGGCGTCGATTTTGACGTCGACGCCCTGGCTAGCGCGCACATCGTTGATGCGCGTTTCCTCGACGTAGGCGGTAATATACAGGCTGTTGAGGTCGACCACCTGGGCGAGGGGCTGGCCGGCGGGAAGCACCTCGCCGGGCGTGGCGCCTTCCTGGATGATCGTGCCGGCGATGGGACTGACCGCGTTGATGGTCTGGCCGTTGACCGCGCGTAGGGTAGCGATGGTCGCGCCTCTAGCGATAGTGCTGCCGAGGCCGTAGTTGACGCGGGTGATCGCGCCGGGCTGGGGCGGAGCGACGTTGGCGATGGTCCCGGTGACGGCGGCGTCGTCGGTATTATAGAAGTAGTAGCTCTGATGCCAGAAGTAGTAGCCGATGCCGATGACGGCGAGGACGATGAGCAGGCCGATCCCGTTGATCAAGACGATGCGTCGCGTGTTGGGGACGGCGGCAGCGCGCGGCTCGACCGCGGCGGGCTGCGGCGCGGCCTGCGTTGGCGCGACCGCCATAGCCCCACCCTGAGGACCATCGGCCCGCGGTGGCTCGCTCCCTGGTTGCTGATTCTGTGGCTCGTTCATGGTTGGCGTTCTCCTTGCGAGTGCTCTATAGTAACGGCGGACGCCTGTCCTCATCACTGATAAGTGAGACCAAACCGTCCGGTACCGCGTTAGTATGCATCATTCAATCACACTTTGTCAACGTATACTATGCACTGTATACCTATTTTCGGTCCTTTTGTGCTACAGTTGATGGTAGGGCTATCTACTGTGATAGGGGCGCGGCGGAGCGCTACGGGAGTGGCCGCGCCGGCAAAGGACGAGGTATATGGCGGAGGATGTGGAGCGGAACGGGCGGCAGGACGCGTGCGGTGAGCCGCATCGCGCCCTACGCGCGGACGCGGTGCGCAACCGCGCGCGTATCATGGAAGCGGCCTGGCGTCTGCTCTCTCAGTACGAGATCGTCGACCTGAACATGGAGCAGGTGGCGCGCGAGGCCGACATCGGCAAGGGCACCCTGTATCGTCACTACCCCACCAAGGAGAGCCTGCTCGAAGCGCTCGTTGGCGACGGCGCCGGCCGCATCGTCGCCGACATGCAGGAGCGCATCCCGCCCGAAGCCGACGCGCTCACCAAGCTGCGCACGGTCGTCGCGGTCTGTTACGACGTCTACGAAACAAGCCGTATTAGCATCGACCTGTTGTTGAGCGCGTGGCGCTTCTCCGAGCGCTGCACGCCGTCCGAGCGGCGCCACGCGCACCCCATGACGCTCACTGTCGCGCGTGTTCGCTCCATCCTCGAACAGGGCGTGCGCGAGGGCTCGTTTCGTCCGCTTGATCTCGACTACACCGCCATGGCCGTCTTCTCCCTCATCAGCCCCGTCGCCTTCGCCAAACAGCGTGAGCGCCTGGGCTACAGCCGCGCCGAACTCGAAGAGCGCGTGGTCGACCTCATGACGCACGCCCTGCGCGCGTAGTAGTCAGTAGTCGGTAGCCAGTCTTTGGGGCTGTTGTCGTACACTGATAAGAGCCAGGGCTCCGAGAAACGCTGCCCGATTGGCATAGGGGCCGCGCGATGGGGCGTCGCGGCAAGCAGGGAGGGCGTCACGGTTACGCGAACGGAAGATGCCAACAAGTTAATCGCGGAATATATCGAGCCGAACCCTTATAAATCCGGGCAAGACCAGGCACGTATCGTCGGGGCTGGAGTCTCGGTATGGGCGTTTATTGCTAACCTCCAAGCCATAAACGACGACTTGACGCAGGCTGCCAAGGATTACGAATTACCGCGAGAAGCAGCCGAGGCAGCGGTCCACTACTATCGGCGCTACAAAGATCTCATCGACGCTCGAATCACCGTGAATGAAGCGGCCTTCAACTCGGACACACATCCGGCGAGCCGCTAAGCTTACGTGCTATGGTCAAATCCTATACAGACGAAGATGTCTCGTCGTGGCTCGTACAACTCCTCCGTGACAGGAACGCGCGCTATGACGTGGTGACGACGAAGAACCTAACCAACTTGGGTGACAGCGATGCCGATCAACTGCTCACGGCAACCCAGCAACATCGGGTTCTCGTCACACACAATTTCTCGTCACACACAATGAGGACGACTTCCTCTTGCTCCACCTGGCGTGGCATCGCTGGTCGCGTCAGTGGAACGTACAGCCGCTGCCCAGTCACGCCGGTATCGTTGCCGTCCCCCAACGACGACAATACCCGTATGAGCAATTAGTCGGCGAGTTGGACCGATTAGTTGCCGTTGATAGCGGCCAATTACTTTCCAATGAGATGCATCGTTGGCATCAGGCTGTTGGTGGCTGGCGGTGGGAACACTGGTATATCGGCCGCAACCGCTGGGAACCCCGTCCATAGGCGTACTAGGAGTCTGTTTGACGGGATGCCGCATAGGCCGCACCATAGATGTGTAGCCGTTTAACGACGCACATGCGTTAGATACGTTAGACGCGCTTTTCTTGATGCGCGTTCATGCGCGTGTATACGCGGCTACGTTCTCTGGAAGGCGAGGCGTGATGCCATGGCGACGCTCCCATTCGATTCGGCGTTTTTGCAGAAGCTCGAGTTGCTTTCCCTGGCGAGCCGGCGCGCCCTGCCGGGGACCGGCGCGGGACTGCGCCGCTCCGTCGCGGCCGGCTCCTCGGTCGAGTTCGCCGACTTCCGCACCTACGCCCCTGGCGACGACTTCCGGCGCGTCGATTGGAACGCCTACGCGCGCCTGGGCAAGCTGTTTTTGCGCATCTATGTGGCCGAGGAGAACGCTACGGTCAGCCTTTTCCTCGATTGCTCCGGCTCCATGGCCGGCGGCGAGCCCCCCCACGCCAAGGGCGACTTCGCACGCCGCCTCGCCACCGCACTGGCCTATATCGCGCTGACTGGCTACGACCGCGTGGCCGTCGGCGCCTGCCGCGCGCGCTTCGACAACTACCTGCCCCCCGTCGCCGGCCGCGCCTCCGTCGGCCGCGTGTGGTCCTTCCTGCAAAACCAACCGCTGGCGGGCGTCACCGACCTCGGACGCGCCTTGCAGGGCTACGCGCCGCACACGCGTGGCCCCGGCCTTTCCATCGTCATCTCCGACCTCCTGACCTCCTCGGATTGGAAGGCGGGACTGCGCGCCCTGCGCGGGTTGCGCCAGGAGTTGACCTTGGTACAGGTGCTCGCCCCCGAGGAGTTGGAGCCGTCGCTGCGCGGCGACTTCACCCTGATCGACGGTGAAACGGGCGAACGGCGCGAGGTCACCGTCACCGCCGCCACGCTCAAACGCTACCGCGCGCGGCTCGCGGCGTACACGTCCGAAATCGCCGCGTTCTGCGGACGCAACGGCATCGCCTACCTGCAGGTCTCCAGCGACACGCGCCTGGAGGACGTCGTGCTGCGTCTGCTGCGCCGTGAGGGGGTGCTCTCATGAGCAACAGAAGGGGCGCTCTCATGAACAGCATAGGCAACGGGAAGGGGGCGCTTTCATGAATCTGCTGGCGCCGGCCGCGCTGGGCCTGGGTCTGCTGGCCATCCCCATCGTGGCCATGTATATCCTCAAGATGCGCCGGCCGCCGCGCGCGGTACCGAGCACCTTCTTGTGGGAGCAGGTCCTCGACGACGTGCAGGCCAACGCGCCGTGGCAGCGCCTGCGCCGCAACCTGCTGCTGCTGTTGCAGTTGCTGACCCTCGCCGCGCTGGTGGTGGCGCTGGCGCGCCCCTACACGCTACGCGCCGCAGCCGCGCAGGGCGACGTGGTGGCTGTGCTCGACGCCTCGTACCTGACGCGCGCGACCGACGTCGCGCCCAACCGCTTCGCCGAGGCCAAACGGCGCGTGGGCGCGCTCATCGACGGGCTGGGGCCGGACCGTGTGATGAGCATCGTGCTGATGGCGCGCCGTCCACGCGTGCTGATCGCGCAGAGCGCCGACCACGCGGCGCTGCACGCCGCGCTCGACGGCGCCGCCCCCACCTACGAGACGCCCGACCCCGCGGCCGCCCTCGGCGTGGCTGCGGCGCTGGCGCGGACCAGCCACAGCAGCGTCTTCGTCTACATGGCCGCCGGCGACCCGGCCGTCGCGATCCCTGACGCGCTGCGCGGCGTGACAACCGTCCAATCCGTCGGCGGACCCCTGCGCGATCTCGGCGTGGCGGCCCTCGCCGCCGCGCGGGCGGCGGACGGCACGATCAGCGTACTCGCGCGCGTCGCCAACTATGGCGCGCGCGCGGCCACGCTCGACCTGCGCCTCGACGTCACGACCGATAGTGGAGTAAATCCCAGCTGGCGGCAGGTCGACCTGCGCCC
>JAABUO010002931.1_pt1 | contig 20542 bp, 34 predicted proteins | sample 5559291 | NCBI WGS metagenome assembly JAABUO01 (sample SAMN10711878, study PRJNA513372) | rock metagenome | isolation source: Antarctica rocks | place: Antarctica: Victoria Land, Finger Mt sud
CGCTGGAGGAGACGCTCGCCTATCTAGGCGCCTCGTACGGCGGCGCGCTGGGCTACGCGCGCGCCGTCGGCCTGGGCGACGCAGAGGTGGACGCCATACGCGCCAACCTGACCAGGCCCGACCAGGCGGGCGCGGCCGGCGCGCCCGGAGCCGCGGCGGCCAACGGCGTGCCAGGCGCTGAGCACAGGGCTGGAGGTGCGTGAGCGGAGTTGGGGCTGGGGCCATAGGGGGCTGCTGCAACCCCAATCGCCCTATCCTCACAGTGTTATGGGTTGACCACGCCTCAACAGTGTTGCGTGACAGGGTGTGGAGCACCCGCGCGGCATGGCAGCCGTCCCCTCGACGTTAAGGGTTGCGCCTGATCAGGCATGTGCATGCGTGCGACAGGCGTGGCTCCAGCCAACGGGACGACCGCGCTGGGGCAGGATGCGCAGGATGCCGCCAAGCCGCCGGGGCCCATGGCGGAGGCCGTCGACGCCGTCTCGCAGGCAGTGGGCGGCGGCAACAGGGATGGCGTGGGCGGCGTGAGCGAGGCAGGCAGGCAGTGACGCTCGCCGCAGGGGCGGTGCAGGGTGGCGCGCCGCGTCTGCCCCTGCGCAGCGCGTCGCAGCATGTCATGCATATGTGGTCGCCCTTCGAATCCCTTCCGGGGCAGCTTGTGTCCAGGCATGGATGGTGAGCATCGTTGGCAGTCTACTTAGCGCTCCTACAGGTGATGTACTAGAGGTCATATACACTAGTACAAGTGATTATTCAGGGAAATGTGATACCTGCGTGAGTATCTGTTGTGTGGCCTCCTCGCGTCAGGGCAGTGCCGCTGGTTTCAGCGGGCTTGTGGGCATGTACTAGTTACAAACTGTATGTACATATGCATTTCACGCAGGCGCATCACTGGGATTGCCAGGAGCTTTTGAAATTGTGCTACTGCCTGAGCTGTTCGTCTGCCGGGGCAGCAGCCTTCGGCCGGCAAGGTGGGCGTGCCATAGGGCACACAGGCGAGCGTATTTCAATTGAACGCATGCAAGGTGTGAACACATGAGGCATGGAGTGTCCAAGAAATAGGAGAGTGAGAGTCAGGAGCTCGGCTTACTATGAGACGAGTTTGGCATAGAGCCCACGCAGTTTATTTATGTATTCGGTGCAGTAGACCTTGCCTCAATGGAAGGCATTCACGCATCTCCATGAGGCCCACCCTGTTTTAATCTGTGACAGAGCAAGTCCATAGCGGGCCACCAGTAAACCATCGACTGCAGTCGGTTGCCCGGGAGCGCTATGGTAGAACTTACAGCGTCGGCCGAGGATAGGGGCAGCGGTGCGGTTATCAGCAGTGAGTACGGCAGGAGCAGTGCGCCCGCACCAACCAGCACCAGTAACGGTACTAATGCTCAAGCCAGGGATGCTCAGGCCAGGGCACCCAGCAGCAGCAGCATGCCACCGCCTGCCCCACGAGGCGCCCGGGAGGGCAGCAGGGATAGCAACGGAGGGGGCGGAGACTTCACTTTTGCGGTGCCAGCGCAGCAGGCAGGCGTCCTCGTATGCCAGGCGCACTCCTGTTGCTGAGATGCTCACAGCTTGCAGTCCTGCCGTGCTCAAAGCGTGTCGACGACCCAAGGAGCGTGCGCGCTGCAGCTGTAACGAGCGCCCGGTCGCCCGCGTGCAGAACCCCCTGTTGGCGCGAGCGACCGTCAACGCTGCCCCGCTGCCGCAGGTTTGTCTTTGTGTCAGGCCGCCCCTGCCCTGCCCGTCTTGCATGCACGGCGGGCCACGCGCTGCACGACGCGTGCGTGACTCGCGGGCTGCCGCAGGCGCGCACAAAGCAGCCGGCGCGGCCGGGCAAGGTCCCACTGGAGAAGGGATACAGCCAGATGGACTGGCTGCGGCTGACGCGTACACACCCGGACCTGGCAGGTACTCGCCGTGAAGACAGCGACCCGGTCTGTCTGCCCTGTTCGTCCTGCCGACCTGGGACCTCACCTTGTGACTCGGTTTTGCTTCTGGGAGCAAACGCAGCACAGCCTGGAGCGTGCTTAGCGGCGCGGCGCTGCTCAGGCTGCTGTGCGGGCGGGCAGGCCTGGGGGGCCGGGCGCTGCGGCGGGACATCACGCTGGCGGAGGTCGCGCGGCACAACACGCCGGAGGACGCGTGGCTTGCGCTGCGCGGCAAGGTGCGGCGCGGCGCGACGGGGCCCTGACCCTATGACCGGGCCTGGCGAGCGATCAAGCTCTGTGTACTGCAGCTGCGAGTCATGCGAGCGGCGGTGTGCGGCAACACAGTGCTCCTGACACGAGGGGCAAGCGGCTCGTCGTGACGTGAGCCAGCCTTGTCAGTAGGCCGGCCTGCTGTCCATCTGCCACAGGCTGTCAGCGCAGCAGGGCGCGGCGCGGCCAGAGAGCACGCGCGCCCAGCGGTGACACACCCGACACTGGCAGGCTTGCGTGCAACCCCATACCAGCGCTCCCACCCGGGCGGCGTGCCGCGGCCGTGCGGCCATGCCGGGTAGACCTGCCCAGCCCTCACAGGCGGCACTCGTCGCACACAGGTGTACAACGTGACGCCCTACCTGCGTTTCCACCCGGGCGGCGCGGCGTGGCTGCTGAAGGGCGCGGGGCGGGACGCGGGCGCGCTGTTCGACAAGTACCACGCGTGGGTCAACGCGGACATGCTGCTCTCGGCGTGCCTGGTCGGCCTGCTGGCGCCCGAGCGGGCCGCCGGGCCCTGACCACGTGCCGCCTTCACTGGTCCTGTGGCAGCAGGTTGCGCGCCCGAGCCGCCGCTGCTTTTTATAACGAGGCTGCCAGAACTCGCGGGGCGTGTGTGTTCATATATTCTGCCTGCGCCTGGAGTGCTGCTCACGGCGTGCCTGGCCAGCCTGCTGGCGCTCGAGCAGGCTATGACCCTCTCGACTGCGTGCTGCTGAGCGGGCACCTATGGGTCATCAGGCATGCTCCTCGCAGCATGCCTGACTGGCTTGCTGCTGCCGCGGACGGTGATGGTGCCTTGCCCGAAGTTGAGTTGTACCTTTGGGGGTGTATTTAGCACTGTCAGAAGCTGGCAATAGCGCTGGGCAAATGGCGAGCTGCTCAGGCTGAGCAGCTTCAGGTGCCTCAGAAGTGTGCCATGCAAATATATGGGGAGTGTGTGCATATCACTTTGAATGATCATGTGCATTAAAGCCGCACTGGGCCCCTGAACGGCCTTGGGTTGTTTCCTCACATCTGCTAGCAGCCGCGCAGCTGTGCCTAGATGCCGGTCCTACTTGAGTTGTGAATGCACCTTGCACCAAATTGCTTATCAAGAGCACACTTGGGAGTTGGACACTGACCACAAATCAAAGTTGTTAGCAACACTACAGAGCGCTGTCACATCTGAGACGTACGTGCGTTGCTATACTGTGAATGGAGCATGGCCAGACAGTGTACATGGAGGGATGTGAGGGCTGTTGGAAGGTCTAAGCATGGTAATGCAAGGGTGACACGGTGAATGACTCACTTCGACGTTGTCTCACTCACCTGTGTTCTACAAAGGTAGGACTGGCTAGACCTCAAGAGGCAGAGACTAACAGAACCTCCAGGGTCAGGGTCTGCAGCGGTTTCGATACTTTGGAGGTTGAGCAGGTCAGCGTCGCTACCGACGTGAGGAGGACCATGGCGGAGAAAGCGGAGGTCATGGAGGCTAAGCTGCCAGCGGGTCAGGTGCTGAGCATGGAGCCACAGGACTATGACGCGATGGAGCAAGATTTTCGCGAGGCGCGCAACCTGGGCAGGGAGACACCACCACTGGAACAGCACAGCAGACGTCTTGGCTTGGTCAGACGCACACTTTTTGTATAAGAGTAGCACTGCGGCGTATCGCTTTGCAGAGGCAGAGAGGTTACGCACTACCAAGCTACTTGTGGTCTGTGCGACTGGTCAAAGCTCTCTGCATACTATGAGGAGGGCGCAAGAAGCGCGCATAGCGCTCTGCAGTGGCAGGGCCCCACCCTGCCGCGGCCGGGCGTGTCAGTGCAGGCGCCGGTCTGCGCGCGCTCAGGTGCTGCGCGCGCTCAGGTGCTGCGCGCGCTCCCGGACGACGGCAGCCTGGAGCGCTTCAGGTCGGAGTACGCCAAGCTGTTCCAGGCGGTGCGCGGCGCGCACGGTGCGAGCGCGCCTGGTGCCCAGCTTGGCCAGGCTGCCAGCGACATGCAGGTCAGGGTCTCGCGGCCCTCGGCTGACGCTGCGGCTGCGCCGCAGCTAGGGCGCTCGATGTGGAAGCGACAGGGACGTGGCACAGCATACGTGCCTGAGTGATTTGCTGCTGTATACCAGGTGTATACAGCGGCAGTTACAGGCGCTCACGCTCCACACAAACGCATGCCTGCCAGCGTTCAGCCTCGCCTGCTGTGGAGGGACGCACCGCAGGCTCAAGCACGATTGCGACGAGCCGCGCGTGGCACCACGCCACGGAGCTGCTGCGCGGCAGACACGGAGCGGCGGCTCACCAAGCGCTGCCACGAGCTGGGCGCGGAGCTGGTGGGCAGCGCGGCCAAGGTGGCGGCCGCGCTGCGGCTGGGCGAGGACGACGCGGCCGCCATCGCCGCGCTCAAGGCGGAGATCGAGAAGGCCTGGCGCCTGGTCGACGCCAGCGCTGACAAGGCGCTGCCCTTCCGCCCTTCCGGACGCCGGTGAAGTGTGCGACATGTTCGCTGTGTTGGTCTGCCTAGTAGAGGTCCTGCTGCAGCCGCGCGTGAGTCGGACTGACCGCATGGACTGAGCGCATGGACTACTGCGCATCAGCGCTCAGCAGCGCCATATCATCAGCTCGCTTGCGCGCACGGCGCTGGAGGCGGAGCGGCGGGGCTAGGCATGAGGTCGACCTCTCTAGCAGAGTTTGACGACCCCAAACGGCCTGATCAAGGCGTGTGCATGGGCCAGGAGGCCGCTGAAGCTGCTCAAGTTTCTGGCCTGTGGCCGCAGATGCTGCCCCTCGCATGCAGCTACTGGGTCATGCCGGTCAGAACGCATGCGTGTGCGGCGCGCAGGAGGCGGCGGCGCGCGGCGAGGCCGCCGCGCTGCGTGCGGAAGTCGCCGACCTCAGCCGCCTGGTGGAGGCCGGCACGGGCCTAAGCGCAGGCGAGGAGACCGCGCGCGACGAGCTGCTACGCCAGCGCGACGCCCTGCTGGCCGAGCGCGACGCACAGGCGCGCGCGGCCCTGCGCGCGGCTGCCTCATGCACAGGACGGACACGCGTCCATCCTCAGCACGAAGCTGAAGTGCCAGCGCGGTGCTATTCTGGCCGAGCGCAAGTTGCATGCGTGAAATGGTCCCTGTGTGTGGCTGTCATTACACAAGCTGATACGTATGCAAGCACCGTGTGCCCCGAGCGACGGCAACAGCACCGTCACCTTCAGCTCGACTGTGACACGTAGGCACAAGCGGGCCCTGCCAGGACCCTGAGGGCGGACAGAGCGGAAGCTCTCTAGGGAATGCGGCATCTGCAAGCGCAGCTGCCACTTTGGCCAGCGCGCCTGCGGCAGGCCTTGTCCTAGGGCTACGGCAAGGCAAGCGCCCCTGTCCCTTACCTGCAGGTGACAGCGATCACAGCGGTGCGCGCGGAGACGGCCGCGCTGAGCGCGCGGCTGCGCGAGGCGGAGGCCGTGTGCGCCGATGCGGAGGCGCAGGTGGCGGCCCTGCATGACCAGGCCGCCGCGCGCGCCGCGGACACCGACAGGCGCGCCGCATCGCCTGGCAGTGCGCATTTGCATAGAACACACAAACACACACAACACACAAGGTGTGCTCGGTGTGGTGCGTAGCCGAAGCACTGGAGGGTGCTCGCACGGTGTACGTAGTGGCAGAGTGCGGCGCATGCACACCGCTCATACTTTCGGCTCACGGAATTTGCAAGGGCATGCAGGATCTTCTCTACATCATCACACCATGATTTCTCAACGACCAGACCTGCCTCGTGAAGAGCTGTCACTACTGAACATGCCGCAGGGAGCAGCGGCGCAAGGAGCGCGCGGAGCGCGAGCTGCGCGAGGCGCGCGCGGCGGTGGAGGCGCGCGGTGCCGAGGCGCGAGCGCGCCAGGCCGCGGCCGCGGCCGCCGAGGAGGACGTCGTGCGCCTGGAGCAGGCGCTGCGCGAGGCCAAGGCCCGCCCCTGCACCTTGTCCACATCAGTGCTGTGAAGTGCTTCCTCAGGTGTAGCACATACGGGGCCAGACTGCATGTGTTATTGTTATTCAACATGCTGCTGACATGAATGTTAGTTCAAAGCGCCTCATACGTACAGGCCATTGGCGCAAGAGCCTGGCTGACGTTAAGCTTTTTGTGTCAGTGGCGTTCCTGTCTCACCGAATGCTGACGCACCTCGCTTGTGCACCAGGCGGCCTCCGAGCACGCAGCCAAAGAGGCCAATGCAGCAGGCGAGCGCGGCGCCAAGCTGCAGCGCGAGCTGGCCGAGCAGGTCTGCCCCTCCTGCAACTCGCATGGGCTTCTGACTCTGCTATGCCTGACCCTGCTCATGCGCTGCTATGATGTGGCTGCGCAGGACTCTCAAGTGCTCATGTTGTTGCTGGCAGTGCACTTGTAGCAGCGCACGTGTGGCAGCCTGTATGGTCCTGTCCCTAGCAAGCAGCGCCGTTAGCAGTGTGGCATGCGGCAGGTGCACACAAACACGCAGCTGCTGGCGGAGAACAGCCAGAAGGCGGTGGCGCTGCGGCTGGGGGAGGACGCGATGAGCCGCGTGCGCTCCGAGGCGGCCAAGGCGCGGCCTGATCGTCTGTTGTTATTGTGAGTTTCATCCATCGTGGCTGAGATGATGCTTGTGAGTTGGGACAGGGGCACGTACAATGTCAAGGACACATGTGGCTTTCATGCATGAGGCAGCGAGTCCGTTAAACATGCAAAATGCCTCTCCAATTTGCATGCAGGCATGATACCGCATGCATGCTGCCAAGGCAGTGCTTGCATAGCAGGACGGGGCCGCGCGCAGGCTGCCAAGGTGCGAGACTTGGCGCTGGCCAAGCTCAAGACGGTGGAGAAGCAGAAGGCGGACGTGGAGCGCGCGCGCGACGAGCTGCGGTGCCGCTCCTGCTCGCACACGAACTATGGCACATACGCGGCTGTGCCCCGGTCATGTTCAGACTACATACAAACATCGTCCAGGCTGTCAACTTGTAGCCCAGATGAGACCCATGAGAGGCGCATGTCATAGCGCTGTTTGTGCAGCCAGCAGAGTGCTCCTTACAAGACGCATGCAGGAAGCGTCCACTTTGAGCTCAGATACGCTCTCTGCCGCCGCCAGGGCGGACGTGGCGGCGATGGAGCGCGAGGCGGAGGCGCTGCGGCTGCGCGTCGACGCGGAGCGGCGGCGCGGCGAGGAGCTCGGCCGCGAGCGCGACCTGCTCACCAAGCTGCGCACGCAGGCAGAGGGCGCCTCCCACCGCCAGGCATGCCCTCACCCTCCCAGCACGGGACACCGGCCTGCCTTGGCGTGTTATAGGAGCTTGTTTTACAGTCACAGCGGGCCTGTGTGCAATGCACGGCTGCTCTCAATACCTGAGCAGACACGCATGTCCGCTGTGCCCGTCAGCCAACAAATCTCGCTGTTGCTCACGCTGCTCTGAGCACCACCATGAACTCTGCAAGGTTGGCATACAGTTCACGAGCCGGCCCATGCCTTCCTGCACCCCCTGCGCCCTCCAGACGGATGGCGGCCAGCGGCGCGAGCCGGCCCCGCTGCATCCGGGCGGCGTGCCGCAGGGGTAGGGTAGGAGTGCACCCTACCCTACCCCACCCGTAGGCCCCGCTGCAGCCGGGCGCGGCGCGGCGCAGGAGGACCTGATGCTCGTCAACGAGAACACGCGGCGCAACCTGGAGCAGGAGATCGCGGGCTTCCGCGCGCACGCGGCCGCCGGCGAGCGCGCCATGCAGGCGCGGCTCCCGTTCGCCCGCTCCCATCTTGAGGCCAGCGGTCTCCGCGCCTCCCCTAGCGGCAGGCTGTACTTGCGCGCGCTTCCATGTGTGCACACGCTCTCGCTTGCTGCCTGGCGTTGGCGATACATGCGGCCCGCCATCCCACCGCACAGGCCGGTCTGATGCATCACTCGCTGTGCATGTCGACTTTGCCACAGTAGGTTGCAACACGCAGCGGCCGTGCTCATGCGCCGCAGCACAGGCGCTGGCGAGCAGCCACGTAGTGTCTTTGATGCTGGAAGGAGAAAGAGCACAGCTGTTTCGCAATCCTCACTGGACGCCTGAGGCCAGACCAGGCAAGGGAGCGCAGCATGCGGCTCGGCAGCCCAGACCAATGCGCTGCGCTGCTTGGGTTGCCTGTCGCCGGCCGCTGCAGCGCCCTGGAGCTCAGCAGCAAGCGCAAGGGGGCTGCGTCACACCGCGTCATGCCCTAACTTCACCCTATGCTCTATACAGCAGACCACATTGATGTCCGCGCCGCACAGCCGCGCGGCGCGCGCAGGCCCTGGACCGCGAGCGCGAGGCCAAGGCGGCCGAGGCTGCCGGGACGGGCACGCGCCTGGCGGCCGCGCTGGCCGAGGTGGCGCAGCGCGAGCAAGCCATCGCCGACCTGCAGAAGAAGGCAACACGCCCCGCCGCCGCTTCCCAGCATGCGCCGCAGAAGTGCAGCACAACTCAGTGTAGCTGGCGTTATCACAGAGAAGCTATCACAACTTGCGAAGAGCCTGTGAGTCAGAGGCGCCAGCTCACAGGCTGCAGCAGCTCGTATTACATGCCAGCTTTACGGAACCTCTCCTCTGCAAGAGCAAGTGCTGAAAAATGGGACACACGCAGGCAAGGGGTGACCTAGGAGGCTGGCATGCATGCCAGCCTTTCGCTGACAGTGAACAGGCACGGCCTCCTGAACTATGAGAGGGACGATGCAGAGCCTGAGCCTTGGCGCGCGCCGACAGATCGCGGAGGGCGAGGCGGGCCTGCGGCAGCAGCAGAACCTGTACGAGGCTGTGCGCAGCGACCGCAACCTGTACTCCAAGAACCTCATCGCCGCGCAGGACGAGATCCTGGACCTCAAGCGCAAGTTCAAGATCCTCGTGCGCGCCGCGCTGCCCTAGAAGTGCTTGCGCGCGCTGCGCTGCACTCGTGCACCGCACTGTTGCCCTTGCATCTAGCGGGAGCAGAGCGAGGATAAACATGTCTCATAAACTTGAAGCGCATGAGTCAGTCCTCGGCAATGATGGGAGTGTGCCTTGCTGCTTCCTCTGATGCAACATGGAACGCAGTCGTACTTCAGCATGCCTCGCATCATGCAAGGTATGTGTTCCTGGGGCACGGCGGCGCGGGCGCCCCAGACTGAGCAGCTCGGGCGCCGTGCAGAAGGTATAAGTTGCTATGGCATGGCAGCGCAGGCGCACCAGATCGAGCAGCTCAAAGCGGAGGTGATGGCCAAGGACGCCGCGCTGGTCAAGGAGCACTTCGGGCACGTGCGCGCCGAGCAGGAGTGTGACTCGCTGCGCACCGAGGGCGAGCAGGCGCGCGCGGCATGCTGCCGTGGTCCCACTGCTCATGGCCCTCGTCGATGCCGTTCTGTTCCGTGCAATGTTCTGTTCCATGCACAGTGTGAAGCGCCTGAGCTGTATGGAGCAGCAGAGCCAGGATCCTGCATAGCCCCGCAGAGCACTATGTTCACTTCAGACCAGCCCGAATATGGCAGCATAGCTCAGCATACAATATATACATCACGCCAGCATGTCGCAGCGGCCAAGTGCATGTAAGCTTTGTGGAGCAGCTCTGCGAGCTGGTGACTGCAGCCATGAGCCCGCAGCGCACGCCTCCTGCGCCATGCGCCGCAGGCCGGCAAGCGCGTGCGGGACGCAGAGGGCGTCGTCGCCAAGCAGGCGGCGGAGGTGGAGCAGCTCAACGCGGTCATCATGGAGGCCGACAAGGCGCGCCGGCTGGCCACTGGCGCGGGCTGCCTGTCAGTTTGGGCCTCGGATGGTGCCTGGTGCTCCGCCGCAGCAAGGCGTGCGCAGCATAGGGCCGACAGGCAGCCGCGGCTGACCAACGCTTGCACGGCAGGAGCTGCCGCGACAGCGCGTGGCGGGCGGCGAGCCAGCGCGCCCTGCAGGAACCGTATGCGCCGGAGATGCGCGGGTGACGGGGCGCCCGGCGCGCAGGAGCGGCTGCGGCAGCGGCGCGAGGTGGACCTGGTAGCCAGCGAGCGCGACTTGCTCGGCGCGCAGCTCGTGCGCCGCAACGACGAGCTCGCGCTGCTCTACCACAAGACGCGCCTGCAGCAGGCCGCCCTGGCCCAGGCGCGCGCTCCTGACCCTAGACCTAAGGCCACCCTGCTGCAGGCGCGCGACCTGGCATGCCCTCGGCTCGTTCAGGGCATGTGGCGGCACGTCGCGGGCCCACACTGGGGGGCCGATGGGGGCAGGTCGGGCCGCCCTGAGCGGCAGGCCCACATACGCATGGGGGGCGGCGGCAGGGCCACGCGGCGTACCGCGACCGGCTCGCGCAGCTGCGGCTGCTGCGCCTGGGCCTGGCGGACGCGCGGCGCGAGCTGCACCTGCTGCGCACGGGCGTCGCCAACGTGGACGTGCTGCGCCGCGAGGCGCGCCCCCGCCCGCCCGCCAGGGCTTACATGGGCTTGCATGGCGCCCATGTCAGCCCACTCTCTGCGCGTTGTCAGTGGCGCCCGCCTGATATCACCCTGCACGCCCGTCATGGCGCCTTCCTAACCCTGCCCTGCATGCTCGTCTTGGCGTCGAGGGCCTGAGCCCCAGACGCATCATGCAGTGGCGCTTGTCTGCCCTGCCACGTGCTGGGCACTGCCCCCTGGTTGGGGGTGCATGTGTGCTCACCATCGCCCGGCATCTGCCTTAGGGTCAGGGGCTGCCACACGCAGGCCTGCATGCGTGCGCTGCCAACTTAAGTTGATGGGCCTAAACCGAAGGCGTGCGCCGTTCCCTTCACGCATTTTGTGCACATGCGGCGATTGCGCTCCTCTCACTTGCATCGAGACATGCGGCTCCCCTCGACGCCACCGGCTGAGTGCTGATCTGTCGCCAGGTCGCGCACCTGGGCCGCGAGCTGCTGCAGGAGCGCACGCGCGTCAAGGCGCTGTCCGAGGAGCTGGAGAACCCGCTGAACGTGCACAGGCGCGCCCCTGCAGCGCGGCCAGCAGGCTGGCCTGGGCCAGGGTATCCTGACCCTAGCCTGAGGGCGCACTGTTGCATGATGACCGGTGCTGGCGGTGCTGCGGCGACGGCCGGTGCGCCCTGGGGCGCGCCTGCTGCCGCGCCGCCGCGCCGCCATGCGAGCGCGCTGTCATGCAGGGCCCGTGCTCTGTTGCATGGTGTGTGAACAGGGGTTCCGGATGCAGACTGGGGTTGGATTGCAGGACAGGGTTAGTTTGCAAGCGGTTACAGCCAGTGGCGGGGGGCGCGCAGGTTGTGCAAGCTGGAGGGCAGCAAACCTACCTTTTACGAGATGATCCTACAGGCCGGCTGCACGATGGGTTTAGGTAACAGAACAGGGTTGGGCTGCAAGCGGCGGGGGGCGCGCAGGTGGCGCAAGCTGGAGGGCAGCGACCCGACCACGTACGAGATGATCCTGAAGGTGCAGGCGCTGCAGCGGCGCCTGATCGGGCAGACCGAGGCGGTCGCCGAGCGCGAGCTGCAGCTGGCCGAGCAGGGCAAGGGCCTCGCCGCGCTGCGGGCCGCGCTCGCGCGCCAGCCTGGGCCCGAGGCCATCGAGCAGCTGGGCGGCATGCAGGCGCGGCCCCCTTCCTGCAGCTTGGCAACACGTCCGTGCCTGGTACTGCCAGGCTGGCATGTCCCGCTCAGCTTCTTAATCATTTTCAAGTCCGGGGTCCGAGCGGCACCGCGCGCGTGCATGTTCTGCATTTGTGGATACTTGGGCGGCTGGACCATGCAGGCGGACCTGCGCGCCAAGACCAAGCAGCTGAAGGCGCTGGCGGGCGAGCTGAGCATGAACCAGGCGCGCAGCATTCTGCAAGCGCTCCCCCGCTGTGGGCTTTTGGGCATTGAGGCACACAAGCAGCCAGACACCTGAGTAGGTTCTGATTAGGCTGCTGCCGCCTGAACATGCTGTCAGCCGCTGCGGCGAGCAACGTTATGCGTGTCACGAAAGACATGACGCCCATGGCCATGCAATGTCTGCAGACACTACAAGCCAGGCTAAGGGCTGGCCTGCACACGGCATGTCCGTCGCCAGCAAGCCGCTTGTTCCTCTTCCAACGAACTCGGCGAGTGCGCTGAACGGTGCCATGCCGCAGGTGCTGATCGCGGACCACCGCCGCGAGGCCGCCAGCCTCAAGGCGGAGCTGGGCGCGCTCAAGCGGCGCTACCTGGAGCGCAAGCGCCGCGAGCAGCAGGCGGGCGCTGCCGCGCCTGGTCCCCCGACCCTGCCGCAGGAGGACAGCTTGCCGACGTTGGCAGCCGAAGCGTGCCCAGACATGCACGCCCAAGGGGTGCCGTCGCCGCGGGCGCAGCTGGGCCACGCCCCCAGGGCCGGGCAGGCCGCTGTGTCGGGCGCGCCCGAGGCTGGCTCAGGAGCGGGCGCACCGGCCCCGGGCGTCCTTGCCGCGTGTCTGGACGTGGGGGGCGCCATCCTGGACGCGCCCGACACCCGCCTGGGCCAGGCAGCTCCGGCGGCTGCTGGCGTCAGCGGGGGGCGGGCGCAGGCCGACGAATCGCCAAGCACCAGCGCGGGGGCTACTGACGCGCCGGGCGGCCTGGCGGCGGTGGGGCCGGCAGGTGAGCATGCCGTGTCTTGGTTAGCTGCTGGGCCTGAGGGCGGGCGGGCGGTCCACTCCGGCCCTGACGCGGAGGATGCAGCCGGCAGAGGCGAAGCCCTGGCTGTTGCAGGGGCCGCAGCTGAGCAGGAGAGCACGGCAAATGCTGCCCATCTGCATGCGCTGCCGCTGGGCGCCGTTGGTGCAGGCCCCAAGTGATGCGGCAGGGCATGGAGCGAGTCACGCCCTGGTACCCATGGGCTGACATGCTCTGGCCCGCTATGCTTCTGCGAGCTGCTGCTTGAGATGCACTTCAGTATGTTACTATGAGTGAAGCTCAGGATACACTCTGTGTAAGGCATGTGCGTATAAACCTGCTTGAGGTACCAAGACCGGGCCTCAATGCACTACGTATGGCTGGCTGCGCCCACTCTTGCCACTTGCCAAGCTTTGGGAGCGGATGCGTTGAAGGTGCAGTATCCTCATTTCATGCACCGAGAGTGTGCACAAGCAACGGTGTCATGCATGTGGTTGGTCGCAGTGCACCTCGCCAGTGCGTGTTGCGGCTATCCCGGACATACAGCATGAGCGAAACCGCTTATGTTTGGGCATTTGTACCAGTCACAACCTGGCATGAAGGGGTCAAGCGACTCTCACCCCCCGCCAGCTTTGAGGCACATCTGTGAGGCAGTGCCACAGACACAGAATGTGTGCCCTGGCGCGAGACAGAACGCGTGCTTGGTGCAGTTGGCAGGCATGCAGTTGTTGATGCATCAATGCAGATGCAAGCTCGCATCATGTGATATGCAGGCCTGCAAACTGTGAGGCAAGTATGATGCGCGTCAAGTATGATGCCTAGGCAGGTGATCACCTGAGATGAAATCACCTCTCATGATGGTAATTTTCCACTCAATCACAATTGAACGGCAAGAGAACATAGTAACAACGCTTCAGGCAATTGCAGGAAGAAGCAGCTCAGCTACACGTTGCAGTTGGAACACGGAGCGACGAAGCGGCAGTGGCGTGCTATGCATGCGATGTCCAGTTGATGTTTGCAGCCCACAACAAGCAGGTGCTTGGCACAAAGGGGCCGCCGCTTGTGCATTTAGGGCACCTGACTCCTTGCGCTCGGTGCCCAAAGGGCCCGCAGCGAGATGTGCGCATCGCCGCACGCGAGCCTGGCTGGAAGGAGGACCCCCTGCAGGCACGACCGCAGCAGCTTGCCCATGTTTGTGTGCCACACGCGGTTGCTCCACGCACTTACCAAGCACGTGGCTGGCCCAGGATGCGCTGCTTGAGACGTGGGGCAGCGAGCCCGACGACTGGGGCGTCGAGGAGTTCACGGACAGCCAGCTCATCGACATTCTGTACGAGGTGTGCGCTCCGCAGCTGCAAGAGCCCCTCGCTTGACAGTCCTTTGAATAGTGTGGGTGCACTTGTCATACCCGGGCGAGTGCAGCAAGCGACCTGGCTCCTACCAGGCTCCCGCAGCAAAGTGTGCTCGCGCTGTAGAGACAGCTGCGCCTGCCCTCCATCGGCCAAGGCACAACCGTGTCGTGCGCAGGACGAGAAGTCAGGGGAGTCGCTGGTGCAGAACGTGCTGGCGGCCGCGCTGACGCTGCTCCTGCTGGCCGCCGCGGCCAACGTGCTGTGGAAGGTGGCCGCCGTGTCCTGGGCGCTCGTCAGCGCCGCCGTGCGCTACACCGTCGTCGCCGTCCTGCTGCTGGTCATCGCGCTCTTCCTGGGTGCCTGAGCGGCCGGGCGGCCTGCCTCACCATCACCAGCCGGTGCCCCTCGCGGCTGCATTGCAAGACTTTTTGGTATGCTGGGTGCTGCAGCACCATGACATGGTGATGGCCATGACTTGTATTCCTCCTGCCTGCCAGCTTGCTCAGGCTGCTCTATCGCAGTTGATTGGATGGGTTGCGCCCATGTCTAAGCAGCTGCGGCTGTTTCCGGGCGCAGCTCCATGCAGGGCTGCCAGTCAAAAGTGCAGTGCCTCAATAGCTACGCATGCAGGAATACAGCACGCGATTGCCATGATGTCCTGATGCTGCATGAAACAAAGCAGGGCACAAGCCAGCGGGAGCAGGTCTGATACCTTGGCAGCCGCGTGTGCGCTTGTTGCAAACATGCTGGGGCTGCATAAGGGCTTGCAGTCATGCTGTGGGATGCTGTGGGACGCTGTGGGACGGTTGCCGTGCTGCAGCTTGTGCTGCGCTGGTGCGAAGGGCAGGGCCTGCTGCGCGGCACCTGCGGCAGAGGGCGCTGAACATATCTGGCACTGCTGTGGCATGGCCTAGACTGCTTGAATGCTCGATGCGGCCTCTGCGCGCCTGGAAGTGCACGATGCATGCAAAGCTGCACTTGATCCGCATGGTAGATACACTGATGACTGCGCACACTTTGCCTGCTCAGCGCTGCTTCTCACGAGCGACCCCAGAGAACACCGTGATGTTGAACCTTGTGCACTTACAAACTTTGGTATCCGTCAACGGCTTTGTGAGTGTTTTGAACATGCCCTGAGGTCTGCCTGTGGCAGTCGCATGCATCATCAGATGCACTCCCTCCATCAGACCAAAATGCATCACACGCACCAAAACATCGCCCCATTGCTGCACTGGCCAAATGCGTGTTTGTGTATTAGTACTTGCATATTCACAAGCCGCCACAGGCAGGCAGGGGCAGGCAGTAGGCAGCGCTGTCCAGTGCTGAAGCACACGCCCGGAAGTCACTAGCAGAGACCGGAACAGGCTGATAATAGCCGCTCAGCATGCCACTCAATGTTAAATGGCTGCAAGCCGTTGGTAAGAGCGCCTACCCCTGAAGGTCGCGCATTTCTACGAGCAGCATGTCACCGATTTGTGCACAGAGCTACTGGATGCGCTCCGTTCGGCGTGCAGACTCTTCCTCCTCGCTTGGTGAGTGGATGCCGATGGCGAGTTGCTGCTTTTCGGCACGGACTTCTCCTTGCAGGCATGCACACAGCTCCTTCATGCGCTGTAGCTCGTGTTCATGCTCCTGCCTCAGGCTCTGCATCTGCATCTCATGTGCGGCTCGCTGCCTCTCTCGCCTGTGCACGGTCACACGCATTTGAGCTCAAGTGATTGGCGCAGTTACTGCATAGCGTGTCAGCTTACACACAAGGGCGCTCTGCAAAGCTGCATGGGCCTCATAAGATTGATGTGCAGCGCGGAGGAAATCATTACATTTGCAACGAAGGTATGGAGGTGCATGCGCGCTCGGGACGCACCATGCACAGTACAGAGACGCTAGGATAGTAGAAGCAGGAGCGTAGAACACCACGAAGGCCAGGATGTACACAAGGCTTGTGCGCCGCTTTCCCAGGAGGCTGTCCAGTTTCAGTGCAGTCCACCACCACGTCAAACCCCAGAGCGTAAACGCAATGGCGGCGGCAAACATGACGCAGCGCTCCCGCAGCTCTTCACGGCTGCGTGACCTGCGCTCTTGCCACGCTGTTATGACAAGCACTGCTATCAAAGAGGCATCGTGCTGCGTGCCTGCTGGGGACTCACCAGAGGCAGAGACAGCAGCACAGAGACGTGGCTGAAAACCACAGTATGTTTGCATAGAGCTGTCCAAGGAGGCTGGTTAAGACGCTGGAAAGCGGCACAGCTATGAGCACCACAAGGCCGCACCACATGAAGGAGGCGAGCACAAGCCAGTGCCCCTGCACGGCATCTCGAAGGGCCATCTCAGTGAAGCAGCACTTTCTGTTGAGCTTGTGGGTGAGCTCTTCTGGCAGTGTGGCTTTTCAGGGCTCATACCCTATAATGCAGACATCATGCTCGAAAACATGTGTAGTCAGCTTGAGCCAAAACACTTGCGGATTGGCGCACAATGCCGCTGTCAGACTGCTGCATCAGGATGCCGCCTGGCCGTGACGCGGTTCAGGCGCAGTATGCCCTGTTCACCTTCCTTGCTGTGCTGATCGTTTGGGGTGTCATGGCGTGGTGGGTCGCCTTCGTCCTGGACCGACTCCTGAGGAAGCAGTACACATGCACGCTGCTTAATATGGTCTCTCAGCATCTGAAGTGGCCGCACGCGTGGTGGGTTCCCAGCGCATTTACAGCTTGGTGCCCTAGCGAGATATCTTGGGTGCTTTCTGGTGAAGCTCAGCCACCTCTGCAGTGCCACCGCTCTTCAGCTAAGCGTGTGCTGTCCTGTTGCGAGCAGAGACAACAGTAGCACTGCCAGGTGACTGTGGATGTGAGGCCTACGCGTGTGTGCACGAGCACTCACAGCCATCCTTGCGCCCTGAAACATGCTCCGCTCAACATGAAGCTATGCCGTGACACTCTGCAATATGTGTCCGCCCCGGCTGGTGCAGAGTAGCTGCACTCAACGTTACCCCGCTATGGTGAATGCGCACAGTGCTGTGGTCATGGACTAGAATGCATTATGCACACTGCGGTCTCTGAGTGCCTGGAATTGCAGGATGCGTGCAAAGCTGCACTAGACACGGAAAAGTGAAGGTCATTGACAACTGCATGTTTGCTCCACAGTTGCAATCACTTAAGACCATGCATGCAAGTGCACTGCAACATGAGTCCTGGCTTTAGGATATGTGGATGATGCAACGTCTGCTACAGCAGTAGTCTGCCTTCTTTGCAGAAAATTTGCACAGTGCTGCACAGTGTTTATCGGCTACTCCCCTCGGCGCGCCTGATTGAGTGTGAAGTCCTTGCATCGGTGTGCTTGAAGAGCATGGGTGTCTTTTATATGGCTGTACAGCCTGACCGCGCAGTATTGGTGAAGTCCTGTATGTGTTGCAGTCAGCGTTTACCAACGCTTCTGAGTGCTTGCGTGAGAGTACCGTGGTGCCGCACCATGTGTAATGGGCTACGTAAAGCGGTGTGTGGTACTGCAGTGTTGCACTAGTAAGCTGAGACGCATGCCTGGCCCTTGCCTTCTTTGGAAAGCCTGAAGGCTTGACACAAGACCCTAGGCCCCTTCCATGCGTGCCAGAGAACAGCGCCAGTGAGACTCCCATGCACGCCCTCCGGTCCCTCTCTGCGCGGCCCTCCCTTCGCCGCCTTCAGACTCCCCGCTCGCCGCCTCGTCACTCGCGCAATGGGTGTGGATGTGGAGACCATCAAGCCTGGTGACAGCACCAACTACCCCAAGAAAGGTGCCGCTTCCCTCCAGGCCTTCGCACGGTCTGCTATAATAGCGGCCGCCGCCGCTGTCCTTTGTGCGCCAGGACGGGCGCAGGCAGCTTCCCGGCGCAGGGGGTACCTTGCAAAGGTCCACGTCCATCCTGCATGGCAATGTCCTGTGGGCTGATTCGGTGTTTCGTGTAAGTGGCATACCACAAGTTTGTCATTAGTGCATGACGGACTGCATGAGGTGCACTGCATGTCAACGTACGTAGCCACCCAGGCTGCCTTGCGTAGCAACACGTGACCAGTATTTAGCGCTAGCGTAAAACTCAAGAGGGCCCTTGCTGCTTTGCAAGTGCCATGCACTCAATGTGCCACCGCCTGCACATGCCCATAGCAGCCTATGATCGCTTGTGAGGGGGGTGCGCGGACTGCGTTCGGGTTTGGAGGCATAGGAGTGGGTGTTCCTGGCCAACGCGCAACTCCTGTACTCTGTCCCATGGCCACGTGCGCAGGCCAGACGGTGAATGTCCACTACACCGGGACGCTGACCAACGGGAAGAAGTTTGACTCGTCGCGCGACCGCGGCCAGCCGTTCTCCTTCAACCTGGGTCAGGGCCAGGTCATCAAGTGCGCACAACCATTTGAATAGACCGGGTTGCCGGGATGGTTTGGAAGTGTGTTCAAGGCGGGATGAATGCCGAACAGAGCCCTGCATTCCATACAGTGATAGTCACATCCAAGCAGGCGCACGCTCCAGGTGCTGGCAGGAGTTTGCAGTCCCAGTGCGCGCGCACTGGTGCTTGAAGAGGAGAGGGTGAGCAAGTGCTCTCTTTGTCGGTAGCTGTTCAACAAAGCCTGGTGCCGTTATGTGTGCTGCAGGCATGAGCTGCAGCGGTGTGGCGACTGACTTCTGAGGTTTCGGGGCGGCAGGGGCTGGGACGAGGGTGTCGCCAAGATGGTGCGCCTATTTTGCCACCTTGATCAGCAGAGCAGGGCTGGCTGGACCGCTTCCCTGGTCGCATGCGCTTTCCTGCAGGAGGAAGGCTTGTGTTGCTCTGTGCTTCATGCGGCCAGTGTGCGCTTCAGTGCTGTTCGCCGGGGTGGAGCGCCTTGCTTTTGGAAGGGGGTGGTGTGCCATGCTTATGGAAGGGAGCGGGGGCGCGACGAGGCCTGCCTGACGCGCCTCTGGTGCACGGACGCGCAGTCCAAGGGCGAGCAGGCGAAGCTGACAATCTCGCCTGACTACGGCTATGGCGCGAAGGGCGCTGCCGGGGTGCGCTCCGACCTCATGGAGGGTCTGGCTGCGCTTGCTTGGAGCAGGGCCTGCCTGCTTGCTGCAGCGGGGCTGCCCGCATGCGATGCCTGCTGCTCCCAGAACGTGCAGAAGCATGGCAGATGCGCGCCCTGAGAGGCGCCGGCGGCGCGCAGGTCATCCCGCCCAACGCGACGCTCCTGTTCGACGTGGAGCTGCTGTCGTTTTCGTAGCCGCGCCCTGGCTGCAGGCTGCGCGCGCACCTGAGAGCGTACCCTGCCACATGCAGTGAGGCCCTGGTGCCTGCATGCAGGCCGCTGCAGATACTGCCTTGCGATGCGAAATAAGCTACCTCGCAAGTTTGCAAGCGGCTTAGGCGAGCAGGCTGCCTGCGCACTCTAGGTCACCTGCTGCTTGGCGATGAAAAGGCTGTAGGAGACACACGCTGTTGAAGCTGGGCAGGGACTTACAGTGCACTTACAGACTTCAGCGTTTGTCCGAGCAAGGCAACTACCTACCCACCAACGGCGCTCAATGCAGCAGCACTGCTGGAGCGGGCGCAGCCGGCTGCGCGCGCAGACGCCGCCGGCAGCGCGCCCCACTCGCCACACAGGGCCTGCATGCCTGGCAATCAGCCAACCCCAGACCGGCACTGCTGAATACCGCATCCTCCTGAGCTGGCACCCAGGGCTCAACACAATCCAAAATTGAGGGCAGGCGAAGCGGCGGGGTGCGCGGCTGTCGGGCGCCTATGCTGCGCCTTGCGTGAAGCAGCCTTGCTCGGCGCCCATGTGCCACGCAGCAGCATTTCGAGCGCGCGGCGGGAGCGCAGACGTCTCGAACGGCTCTGGTGGGCACGCTGCTGCCGGCCCAGGCTCGCCGGCCATGCCTGCCACGCCTGAAAGTTCCCGCACAGGCAGCATATCGTACAGGCATGCAAACTCGGGCGGGCAGGCTGTCCTGCGCCGCCCCTGACCCTGCAGAGTAAACCTAAGATGCGGGCCGCCTGCACTGCGCAAGCAGAACCCCGCCAGTTCTTGACATGCATGCTCACATGCAGACTGGCAAACCCAAGTTCTGTGCCGCTTGTGGGGCCGCCGGCGGCGCAGCGGCGCGCGCGCTTGCCGCCGCCTGGCGCACTCCGGCGCTGGCTAGGTCTGGGGCAGGCTGCGCGGCCGCTCAGGCCGCGGCCAGCGGCGCCGCGAAGACGCGCTCCGCGACGGCGAGCACGTCGTGCAGCAGGCTGTCGGAGTCCATGCCGGCCGCGCTGGCAAACGCGCGGCCCTCCGCCTCCAGCGCGCCCCACTGGCAGCTGGCCGCGCGCCGCGGGCTGCGCGGCCCCGCGCCACCGCGCTCCGTGCCGGCCCGGCCGGCGGCGGGCCCGCCCGCGCGCGGCTGGCCGCCGGTGGGCGCGGCCGGGCCGGGCTTGTAGCTGGGGCTCTGGCGCGCGC
>JAABUO010002932.1_pt1:0-10000 | contig 20538 bp, 29 predicted proteins | sample 5559291 | NCBI WGS metagenome assembly JAABUO01 (sample SAMN10711878, study PRJNA513372) | rock metagenome | isolation source: Antarctica rocks | place: Antarctica: Victoria Land, Finger Mt sud
ATGCCGGTGTTTGTACTTTGCAACAGCCTGCCTCACATGAGGACTTGGACAAGTGCAAGTGCAGCTTTGAACAATATCATTTGTACTTTAAAAAGCAAATTTGCTCGAGCTCTTCAATGGCAGCAGCTGATCAAAGCACCGCTTATTTGCAGTGTCAAGTTGTGTAAGTCTCTGTGGCATACAGTGTTACTGTAGTCCCTGCAGTGTATCGAGCTCTGCATTTTGGGTCATCTATCTGTATGCTCATTTGCTAACAAATCAGCCTTCGGTCATTACATGTCAGCCACAACAAGTGAGCGAATGAGAGGCTGATCTGCATCGTTGCCCATGTGAGCCAATGCATGTGCTGGTCTTGCGACCGTGACGACAGCTAACTTTTCGCAGATACCATGACACTGACGACCGAGGTATACACCAGGCCTTGTCGTTTTTGCGACGCTCGACGTTCTTATGTGACCCTAGTCGCGGAACGACTTCTTAACGTCAACGCTCAACAGGCCACATCTGTCTTGCAGAGCACGATGAAATCCCGTGCCTCCAAGGCATCACTCAAGTCCTGCAAAGGCAGCGTGCCATTTACGACAAGGCTTACGCTGCGACCCAATAGAGGTGCAAATCAGCTGCAGTCACGCTGTTTCGGTACTTCAACGATTTGATCACAGGCTTGAGGCCTGTCTGCCGGGCTCGCACTGTGTGTCAAACACCGTAATGTGTGTTCCTCCATACGACTGTCTACATAGAGGGCCACACATCAGTGACTCGCTCACGCGTCACTGACTTGTCACACGTAACTGAGTGCTCACCCCCCCGAGGTAACAAATTGTCTGAATGGTTGCAGGTCGCTGCATTCCTCATGCCATAGCTGCCCCAGAGGGCATTCGAGGCCAAGTTGGTGATGCCCTGCCAAAAGGGGACGGATTTGCTAACCAGTTCACACAGCAGGACTTCAAAAAGTTCATGCGGGGCTACCGCTCTCAATATGAGGAGATCAGTATGTGGGTTGATGAAAATGATATTGAAGGTCAGCTCTTTTTTGCAGACTGTTTGCATTGCAAGCAGCTCCAATGATGCAGCAAATCCAGCTGGCATGCCAACCTTCGGCTGTCAAAAGTGAAAGCATGGCTCAATCTGCGTCATGACAATACAGAGAAGATCATAATGCAAGCTGTGATGACATGACAATTTTGCATTGTGCTGGTGACCTCAGGACATCGGTTCATGTCCTCAGTTGCGAGCCTGGAGGGCTGCAAAAGGCACAACCTCAGGAGCCTTGTACCGTTGTTGACATACAGGCCATGTAAGTTACAACCCTCTTGTGCCTGACAGGTGAACTGCCCAAGGAGCTGGCAGGCACATTGCTGCGCAACGGGCCAGGGCTGTTGGAGATTGGGGGCAAGCCCCTCACTCAGCCCCTAGACGGAGACGGCATGGTAGGAACCCAGATGCAGTCACTGAGTTCATGATTGCAGAGGCTCTAAAACCCCATTCCTGGCATATGCAAAAAGCTGCATTGCTTCCATGTGCAGGACAGCTGCAAATTATTCACAGACCTATAAGCGTTGCACACTACATATGGCAAACTTGGACTGACCGTGCTCTTCATTGTTTTACATGAGGCGTTCATCCCCATCAGGAAGCGCTTTTGAATTGATGTACAGGAACTGGCACAAGTATTCACACAAAGCCAGCCTGCAGCATACAGAGTTTACAACAGTGTGCATGCTGAAGTGAAGCTGCATTTCCTATTGTGTGCTGCAGATCTGTAAGTTTGCCTTCAAAAACGGCAAGGTGCATTTCCAGAACAAGTATGTGCGCACAGAGGCGCTGATGAAGGAACAGGCAGCCGGCAAGATGCTGTACAGGGGGGCCTTCAGTGTTGGCAACCCCTCTGGGGGCAAGTTCTTCAACCCCTTCAACTTTGCTGTGAAAGGCATTGCCAACACTGGAGTGCTAAACTGGGGCGGCAAGCTTCTTGCGCTATATGAGGTAAAAATGTTACTGTCACACTGTTACTTTCTACAAGTTGGCATGCCACTGCAGCTATACACGCAAGTTGCATAGGGACACGGCAGAGGGCACACTTTTGATACTTATGGTGCTGTGGCCAGTGCTCAGCAGCAAGAGCTCAGAGTTGTGTTAAACATTGTTGTACACGGAGTGGCAAGTTGGCACTTGCTGTTTAGTGCCGAACCTTGTAGCCACGATTGTGTGCATCTGTTGTAAGCTGGTGGACACCACCAGCAGCTTATGCATTGCCCAGCACAGTATCTGCTGACCTACCACATCAGCTGAGCAGTTCGGGAATGTGAACAAACATCTGACTTTGGTCAGCACAGTCTACTCATTGGTGGACATGTATTCCATGGAGCCAGCTGCAGCTGCAAGCATCAACCACTGCACGCACTGCTTTGTGCAAAGAGACCTGCCGTGCCAGCTTGACAGTAATTACAAGACTGCAGACTGCAGCATCAAGCATTGACCACCCCAGACGCTACTTGTTGTGAAGAGACCTGCCATATGAGCTTGACAATCATCTCAAGACTCTAGGCTGCAGCTTCAAGCTTTGACCATCCCACCTGCATTTTGTTGTGAAGAGACCTGCCATACCAGCTTGACAATTGTCTCAAGATTCTAGGCTGCAGCATTGAACTTTGACCATCCCACATACAACTTGTTGCAGAGAGATCTACCGTACCAGCTTGACAATCGTCTCAAGACTCTAGGCTGCAGCTTCAAGCATTGACCACCCCACACGCTGACTGTTGCAGAGAGACCTGCCATACCAGCTTGACAATCATCTCAACACTCAAGGCTGCAGCATCAACACTGACCACCTCACACGCTCCTTGTTGCAGAGAGACCTGCCCTACCAGCTTGACAATCATCTCAACACTCAAGGCTGCAGCATCAACGCTGACCACCTCACATGCTACTTATTGCAGAGAGACCTGCCATACCAGCTTGACACTCATCTCAAGACTCTAGGCTGCAGCATCAACGCTGACCAATCTGTACGCTACTTGTTGCAGAGAGACCTGCCATACCAGCTTGACAATGACCTCAAGACTCTGGGGAAGACCAGTCTGGGAGGCGCAGTGGACACCGAGAAGCAGTTCTTTGGAGCTCACTACCGAGTCGTCTTGGAGCCTGATGCTTCAAGGCGCCTGGTCGGATTCAATTTTGTGGAGGAGACTACTCTGAGCGGCGGCAATGGGGTGGTGCACTTCTGGGAGTTTGATGAAAGCTTCAAGCGCCTCCACAAGACCCAGCACAAGATGCCGGTATGCTTTTGAATCACACAACCACTCTGAGTCACACTAAACCCTATATGCTACAAGAGTTGTATACATGAGTCATTGCTTGTAGTCATGGTCATCTCAGCACCTGTGCATGCATCATCACAAGGACCAGCTGAATCTGCTCGTATGCTATGCAACTACGCACAATCTCTTGCCCATAGAGTCATATACATGACTCATGTATATGACTCTTATGCATGAGTCATATGCATGGCTCATATGCATGACTCATATGCATGATGTCAAGATCAGCTAGGTACCTCTATACACATCACAGGACACAGCTGAAGATGCCGGCATGCTTGCAGCTCCACCACTGCACAAAAGCTTTTGCTGCATGTCTTTTGTACATAATGTCATGGTCACATGTAAGCATCATCCCAGATACATCAGCATAGGTTCTTGTTGCCAGGTGAGATTGACAGCACACACGTGTAGACAGGTACAAGGAACTAAGCTTCATTGCAGGACCACAGACTATGTTTCTCAATTGCTCTTGCTTCAGACGCGCTACAGACTAACCGGGTAGCACACACCCTTCAGACAAGTGATTGTTACATAATGAATGCAGGGAGGCACATTTGGCTTCATTCATGACATCCTGGTTACAGATCAGCATTACATTGTTCTTGAGAACCCAATCAACATGAACTTTGGCAAGCTGTTGACTAAGTACACTGTGGCCAAAGCCTGCCTGGCAGAATGCCTGCAGTATGAGAGCAGCAAGCCAACCAAGATCCATGTGATCAAGCGACCAGGGAAGGACAGCTCAGTTTTAGGTGAGGCACCTACATCTGGCTCATAGCTACAAGCTGGTATCCCTTTGATCGCTGTTTTTTAATATATAAAAAAAGGCACAGGGAAGAGATACCATGTTTACATTTTTTTGTTTCAAAAAGCTTTTTTTTTGTCAGGTCAAGAAAAGGAAGAACTATATTTGAATAACCTTGTTTTACAATTTTTTGATCGCAAGGTGTGAAGCCTGGACGTTAGGCTAAGACAAAGTTGGTGCAAAAGTTGTATATCTGTCTTGTTGTCAATGAGTGAACATAACACAAAACAGGATCTAGCACATGAGCAGGAGCGTTATGTACCCAATCATGCATTGTAGAGGAACAGAGCACTTGTCAATGCCATGCATCAGCTGGCATTCTCAATGCAACTTCAGACTTGTGCCTGCACACAGCTTGCTTGACAGGTTTGCCTGCAAGCATGCTTTGCAGATGCTTCCTCTAAGACTGCTTTCTAGTGTTTTCACCAAGGCTGAGACACCAATGCAGGCACTCACAGCAACATTCTTGTTCCCTACGCAGGCAGCAAGGCGCATGCGGTCTTCGAGACCGCTCCCTTCTTCTCCTTCCATCACGCAAATGCCTTTGAGGCATCTGAAGGCCGCCTGGTAGTGGACACAGTAGCCATGACCGGCATTGACTTTGGCAACAACATTGACAGTGGAACCAGCGTGTTTGAAGGCAAGCCTGGGAAGGGTGTTGTCACGCGCCTTGTCATCAATGGCACGACTGGAAAGGTACACTGGCAACTCTCGGTATAGATGTTTGTGTTGAGCATACATTTTGTGTTGGGCATGAAGAATGTAAGCTGCTAGAGAATCAGAGGGAAAGGCTTCAATGCTGTAACCAGCCAAGTCTGATCACAAGATAATCATGATGATGCAATTTGAGCATTGCAATACAAGCAATATGGCTTGCCATGGTACTGCTAGACACAACTTGGTGTCAAAAGCATGACACACTGTTGGCTGACTAGAAACTTGTATGTTTGCACACTGTTGCATGCTTCCCTGTTTCCCAAGTCTGCTGCTGTCTATGGCTACCCTCGTCATTTCTCCAGCATGAATGTCCATGCCAGCAAGTCTTTGATGCATGCTGTTGTTGCAATCCCTACCATGCTTTCCAGAAGCACAATTGGAACCATGTAATCATCTGCATTGAATCATTGATGTCGTCAATGGCATTGATGGCAGTGCTGAATTCAGCTGGCATCAGTTGTAGACTGCATGAATCAACTGTATGTAATGGAATGGTTGTCATGGTGTGCGTCAGGTTCAAAGACATCCGGTGGTGACTGACAGAGCTGCCGAGTTTCCATCAGTCGCTCCTGTGGCATCTGGCAAGCCACATCAGCATGCCTACACTGCTGGTAGTCGGGTGGTGGGTGAGGATAAGTGGGGCCCCCAACAGGTCTGCTTTCATTTTGCTGCCGAGATGTTTTGCAAAGCTGAGTGTGTTCAAGTTGTGATTGCTGTGGGCTCGCCTGCCCATATGGGGCTGAAATTTGTGCTTTGAGAACTACAGCTAAGTTAGAGTTCAATTAGGTTTGAGCTGAATCTGAAGTAGACTGGAGGAGAGTTTGCCTTAGGCATGGTCGGGTAAGGTGATTATGGCTGAGACACAATTTGTCCTGGTGCATTGCACATACAGCAGCTCTGGCAGCTTTCGTGTGCAGCATTAAGCATAGCTCGTTTTTTGGATGCCATGTCTTAGAAGCAACCATTCATGCAGTGAAGGTTTCCATGCATACAACCAACCCCTGTGGGTGTCTGACAGGCATGCCATGTGTTACTGTAAAGCCAGAAAGCAAACAAAGATGACGCTGTTAGGCGACTCAATAAAGACAATTTGCAGGTGATGCTGAGCTGCGTACGATGCTTCAGACTTCATACCAAGGGTTTGCCAGAAGACATTTAAGTTTGAGGGGTTGCTTAAGCACCTCTTGCTTACCGACTTTTACCTATTGTGAAAGGCAAGCTATGCCAGCATGGCATGTCAGCGCTGCTGGGCCCCAAGCTTCCCTTTGGCCTTTCAGGCATCACACAGTATTGTAACATGAGGCTTGTGGCGTGGACTCTGGAATGTGCTGCATGCAGGTTGTCATGAAGGTGTCTATGGCCCCTGGCCTCGGCACGGACACACCGTTTAGTCAGCAGCAAGCCTCAACAGACGTCTGGGACGCCGGGCCAGACCAGTTCGCCCAAGAGCCCATCTTCTGCCCTCGCCCTGACGCACAGACAGAGGATGATGGCTGGGTGTTTACCATGGTGTATGACTCTGTTAGTGATTGTAGCCATCTGGCTGTGTTGGACGCGAAAGATCTCAAGAGTGGACCTGTTGCCCGTGTCAAGCTGCCACAGCGAATACCGTATGGTAAGAACTGGCATTTTCTTCCTCAATAGCCTTGCCATCTGTGATCTGCATTGTGCTATTTTGTGACTGTTCTGCTCTTGTTTGGTGCTGATTGTGCTGAACTGCCTTATCCATTCGTGTCTTGCCCATGCTCTGCCCTTACCTGTATTACCCTCACCTGATTCGCCCTTGCCTGTATTACCTTTACATGTATCACCTGAGTTACAGCTTGCCTGCAGTAGCCTTGCACCTTGTTGCCCTGACCATTACTATCTTGTACCCTGTAAAGCAGGCTTGTGAAAAGCGACCACTACATTGTCCACTTGTACCTGTTCAAGGGATACACACATGCAGTATGCACTAGTCGCAGCCTTCAGACTGCACAAATATTGCGATGCAGGTATTCATGGTAGTTTCACAGAGCAGTATTTGGGTCCGGCAGTTGACGCAAAGCCTCAGTCATACAATATCTCCAAGGCAGTTGCACATGACGGTGTCCCTGTGTACGCCTGAAGCAGTGACACATGGCAATTGGTAGACCTTACAGGGATGCTCAGAACAGACTGCTCTGAAGAGACAAGACTTGCCCTGCACGTTCCTAGCTCAGCATGAGAAGGCATGAGCATCATGATGATCTCTTTGTGTGTGCTGAGTTGGTGTTGATTGCAATTTGAAGGGCCTGCAAGTTTTCTACATTCCTGTCACATCTTTGAATTCATGTAGTAAGTTAGGCAGCAGTGTCAATTTTTATGTGAATCTGCCTGCTGGATTCAAAGCACCCTCAATTGGCTTAATCTGTGGTGTTGTTCTATCTGCTACCTGCTTGAAGCAAATATGTCACTTGGCCTCGCCGCGGCAAATATATCTACATAACCCTACGTCTCTAGAGATTTCATTTCATTATTGGTCACTACTTTATTTGCCTTTGAGGCGCCTCATTTTTTACTGTACATCACGTGCTAGCCATCTAATCATACTCCAACAGCTGAACTTTGTGTCACATGTTCAACTCTAACTCTCCTACTGGTGTAATATTGACAAGTATGGCTCAGCGCTGTGCGTTTTGGTCGGGTATGCTACACTGTGTGCAGTCCCACTGAAAAAGTAGTCACAGGATACAGCACTTTTTCATGTATTGCAAGCAAATCTGATCTTCATCCTGTGTAGCTCCATCAGCTGCATAGCATCTGTTTAGGCATCTGTTCAGACTCTGGCAGGTAAGAAAGATTCTGAGTGCCAACAATGGACCTGATGATGTTGCTCCTACCATCTGGTAAACATCTTCATATGTAGCTGAGCTTGTAGAGGTGGTCATCACGGCAGCCGATAAAGATGCTGCCAGCCACACTGACAGGGCTGGAAAACACATCACCTGCGCAGGACATCACAGCTCTGTGGAACCATACACAGCATCAAAGTTGCAACACAATTGAGAGTCTCACCATATGACAATGCACAAGACTCAGACAATCACAGACACCACAATCACAGGGCAGGATAGTTGTGCTATTTGACCCAGTTCAAGCCAATGACCTCATGCAGGGTGCACCGGCCACAAAAAGACAAGTCAGGATCCTAGCTGGAGCTGGCAACAAGCCATGCCATGAGGTTCCATGCAAGGTGAAGCACCGCAACAACATACACAAGGGCGTACATTGACCTGCGTAAGCCACACAATAAAAGCTTGCTACGTACCTGGCATCTGTACAGCACCCACTAGCTGCAAGCTCTCAACGCTGATGTCATCGTCTGCCTTCCCACTTGTGCCAGCAGATGTCTGCTTGTCAGCTGTCTGTCTAATTGCTGGCCTGAGCACTGACCTGTCAGGGGTGGCAGAGGGGGTGGCAGAGGGGGTGGCAGAGGGGGTGGCAGAGTGCGTGGTGGGCAACCTCACCACTCTCACTGCTCCAGTGTTGGTGCACGTCACCAAGAGTCGGCTGGCCTTGGTTTGTGCGGGAGTGTGAAGCTGTGCTTGTGGGTCTGACACTGTCTGTGAGTGTGGAAGTGACCCTGCCCTGGCATCTGTGTGTGAGTGCAGCTGTGGATGAGACTGCAGCTGTGTCGCTTGTGCCTGCTTTTGAGCTCGTCTTTGCCTCTCTGCACATGTCCGCAGCATCTGTGCATCTGGCGGTGTCTGTCCATGTGACAGTGATCCTGCTTGAGTTTCTGCCTGTGTTTGGGCGGCCACAGCCAGCTGTGAGTGCGTCTGTGCCAAACCGCCTCGGCTTGAATGTGAGCAGCTGCTGAGGACATCACACAAAGTTGCTGCTGTGCTAATGCCAGAACCCATGGATATTTTCCAGAGCTGCTGTCCACGCAAGCAGCTGATACAATGCAGCTCACCCTCAGCACTGCCAACCATCACTGCTGTTTCAGCACCACCTGCTGCAGCAGCTTCCTGATGAGTCACATGATTCACTCCAGAATCCTTGCTCATGTCATAAGACTTGATGCCAGCGGCTGGTGTACTGTCAGCATTGCCGGGCAGCAACATGTGCTGCGGAGAGCTGCCTGGAAGCTGACTGCCTCTGACTGCCACAGCAGCTTCTTGAGTGACTACCTCCTGACCAGCGCTGAGTAAGCAGAGTGGAGCAAAAATCTGTGTGCCCAAATTGCACTGCCACTGTGGCTGACCAAGGTGTGACAAGGCTGTTATGGCACCATCAACCGCTGCCACAAGTAGTGTGGAAGTCGTTGTGTCTACCACAGGGGTGGAAAAGATTGGAGCTGAAGCTTGGTGTGTCCAGGCGGGCCTGCAATAACATCCTTTTGATGTCTATATACTATGATGAAAGGACTATTGTAGTATCAACAGCGATAATCATAATAAAAACAGCATTCATGATAACAGGAATCAAATTAGTCATAATGACATGAACAACCATAGTCCATAGTGAGTATGGTGATGATCATAGTAGGTATCACATACTATCATTTGTTTTTGACGACCAGGGGCGTTGAGCTGACTCAAGATGATGCAAGCAACAAAACAAGACATGTGTCAACGTTTTCCGATATGATGCAGATATGTTTTTCGATGTGATGGCAGAATGCCACCCAGCTGCAGCATGATGCCAAACAGCAGTTCGGTGCATATAGATAAAGCTAGCAGCTTGCTTGCATCCTTGCAGGTGTCATTGGCTAGATTCAACCAAAGAGCCATGTGGTCAAAGATGGCAATCACATGTGGTTTCCCGCCAACAGTTGACAAATTGTACATGTATGCATCCAGTGCAGCAGATTTCCAACATGACTCTCAGTGTCTGTTATTGGCAAAATCAGGACTGTCCAGGACTCTCTCATAATCTAAGATGTGAACTCCCATTGGCCCAAAAAGCACCACTGGTTTCTTTCTGGGTTCCAACCACTGGAAACAATGACAAGGGACTGTTAAGGGCCCCGGGGTTAACAATCCTATCATGTAGCTTGCCAGCTGTCAATTTGTATCTCAACAGTTCGGCTCTCGTCTTGCAGGCAGGGACGAAACGCTTCATACCAAAGGCTGAGGTGGTGATCAGACACAAGGAAGGCTTGTAGCTGTCCAGACAGCGTGGCAAC
>JAABUO010002932.1_pt1:12500-20538 | contig 20538 bp, 29 predicted proteins | sample 5559291 | NCBI WGS metagenome assembly JAABUO01 (sample SAMN10711878, study PRJNA513372) | rock metagenome | isolation source: Antarctica rocks | place: Antarctica: Victoria Land, Finger Mt sud
TGAACTGTCAAAGTCTTATGAGGCTCCTTTGGGGATGCAAGACAATCCCCAACCGTGTCTACTGCTGCCCATGCAGGGGGTGGCAGGGCCCCCCTCATCAGCTTGCCCCCTGCTGATTGGGGTAGCTGGCGTAGCACTGTGATGCTTGTAGGTATAGCCGCAACAGGCAGGATGTTCTTACACCATTGCAGGAGCTCCTCTGTTATGTCATCAGCTGCTTGACCAGCTGTGCTGGCTGCTGATTGGCTGAGGGCACTGGGATCAACCAAGTGCACATATGCTGCCAAAGCAAGGCCTGCATGAAGCATCATTTGTGGTGAGATGCATGCTTGCTTGCCTCTGTTCAGCTTGCAAATGCATTGTCTCCGCTTTCTTTAGCTTGCAGAAGCACTGTCAGCCCTTTAGGTTGCCCTGCTGAAAAGCCTCTTGCCAGATCTACGCATCAACATTTGCTTTACCAGCCGATAGTAGCAAGATCAGTGTGCCTCAAAGTGAGGTTCTCAGCTCAACATGCCCAATGTTGCATCAGTGAGAACAGCTTGGTTGACAAGTCAAGCAGCTCTGGAGCAATTGCTGCATGATGCATTCAGCCGCTGCTTGCAGCAGTATCTGAACCTGCAAGCTGGTAGTCTCACAAGCTGTGACTGAGCACTGACAGTGAGATAGCTTGATGATGTTCAGCAAACCAGCCAGACACAAACAACTGACATATAAGCATACAAGCAGGTGCGAGGGGATGCTGTGCAATTCAAGCTATCCCTCACAGCGTGCAACAACACCTCCCAAGGTGACTTGACCAAAGCAAGGTTTGAAGTTGGGTGATCACGCACAGAGCAGAACACAGCTCAAGCACATGGGCATTGGCTGAAGCACAACCCAGCATGTGCAAGGGAGCCTTCAGAGGCTGTTCCAGTCAAGCAACATCACACATGGAATGTGAGATTTTGTACTGGTCATACAGCACCGGCGACGCAGCGTATCGCCAAGTTCAGGTCTCAGGCAAAGCAGGCAGAAGACTGCAGCAGGCAAATGTCTGTGTGTAAGTATGTACGTCTGGCAATATGTGCATATAGAACAAATGTACATGAGGAAGCACAATGCATGAATGGTAAGCTGATCCAGTGAGCAGACCTCTGTTGGCAGGCAATGGCCATGTGCACGCTGCTGCTGCAGCAACTGCCGGATGACTCATCAAGGCTGCTTCCACATCAGTAAGAACCACTCTCACCCCTGCACTCAAAGTTGCCCCTCAGGTTGACCTTCATCTTGACGAAAGAGCCCAAAGCTTGCCAGCAGGTGTCAGGTGTCAAATCATTTTCCAATTCTCCAGTAAGCGTACAAGCCTAGTGTAGGGTCTGAGTGAGGACTAGGGTTTGCATGCGTGTCTTCCTGAAACAACTCAACTGGGAGAGGATCTACGATTGTGTCACAGGTGGAAGCAGCAGTAATTACTGTGAAAGGGGCAGTACATACTGTGGAAGCAGCAGTGATTACTGTGAGTGGTGCAGTAAGATACTGTGGAAGCAGCCGTAAGTTGATCAGCCATGCCCCAACCACCTTGCCCCAGCTCACACTGCCATCATGCTGATTGGCTACTTGCTCTTTCTTGCGCGTGAAGTATGGCATTATGCGTTTGGCATCATCAGATACATCATACAGTCGTTCATGCGCTGAACATGTGTCTTCCCTTAGAGTCAGGGACAGACAGTCCTGAGTAGCTCCCTGTATGAGCTGCTGTTCTGGCAGTCAGCATACCAATAGTAATGTGTGTATACAGCACTCAGCAAGAAGGAGCAAGTCAGCAACCCACGCACGATAGCAGCTTAAGCTGATGGACACGCCAGGTATCGGCTGAATATGCACTCCATTGACATGAGAGTTGTATGAGGTCTCAATCAGTGTAGTGACTGTAGTGACTGTTCAGACGATTTGTTAGACTGTTGCATGCTGATTGCATCAGAGCGCACTGAAGCGGCAGGGGCTCAGAAGCTCTGATCTAACATGGTTCACATTACATGAAGCGTACATGACATTACGTTGCGTTACGTTACGTTACATTACGTTACGTTACATTACTTTACGTTACGGTACAGTACGTGTGAAGTTACCTCTGAGCTTGACCTGCAGGTCCTGCCTGCCACAGATGTGCAAGGCGCCATCAGGCGTGAGGTAGCCTAAGTCTCCTGTCCTGCAACAACATTTTCATTTCTGAAGACCACATTTTCAACTCTGAAGACCATATCTTTGGTCTGCAGAGTGCATCTGCTGCCGTTGATACGACACATTTGACAACACACTTCAGAACACACCTCAAACACAAAACACTTTACAAAACCCTTTACAAAATACTAGTCTATCCCGATTGAAACGTCAAAAAGGCACTTGTGTGAGTCATTACTTGACCTCAAGACAATCAAGCAAAGCAAACTTGACATGTGTTTTGCTTTGTTGTCTTGATGTCAGGTGATGACTCACACAGGTGCCTGGTGTCGGCCTTTGAGTCAGGATGATAGACAGCGACTTGTGCGCTAGCTTGCTAGCTGTCAAATTACTTGCCAGCTGTCAAACGATTGTTCTGTTGCCCAGCCTTCTGGCGCACTGAGTGCTGCAGCACCAGACGTTTCCTACAGCACTGCCTCAGCTCTTGTCCCAGGGCAGTATGCATCACAAGCATCACAGCTGGGCGTTGAGTTTGAGAGGCAACATGTCAATCACTGCTGTGTACACGATTATACTCACCTGAAACAGGTGACTTGACTGACAGGATGCGCTTTGAGGTTGTCCCATCCAGAGATGTCAGCCCTTTGGCTCTCCAGCTGGCTACAGTCCATACTCAAAAAGCGCTGTCTTGTCAACACGGAGTTCCTGTACCATCAGACCAATTTATACTGACAGAGTTTGAAAGGATGACGTTAATAGTAACAACAACACTTAATACGCTTTCCAGCTCATGATGAGCCGTGTGCGTGCAGGACAAGTCTTGTCTCTCCAGAGCAGCCTGTCTTGTACATCCCTGGCAGGGCTACTGACTCGACAGGTTTGACAATCACGTAATGCAACATCATTGAGACTAGACCTAGGGCGGCTTTGCCTGACAAAGAATAACATTGAACATGTCAAGCGATGCTGGAACGATCTGATGATGCCTTGAACGAGGCGTCAGCCACCAACATTGCACAAGCCAGAATACAGACGTCGCTACACAGACAGTCACCAAGCACCGGACTAGTATGCGGCAAACGAGCTGTTTTGATGCACCAAGTTGATGATTACGATCAGTTTCGGCCATCTAGGCTCATCTTTGGAGGTGGGCCGACCTGTAGTACGCAGCTGCCAGGCCAACTCCTGTGACAACAACCTCCCCAGTCTGGCCTGCTGGCACCAGATTGACTGCAGCCTTGGTCACATGCCCTTCCTGTGGCTCATGCCATTGCTGTTGCTGCTGCTCATGTAGGCTGTCTTCTTCACTCCATTTTCTTTTCTTCACATGGGTGACAGTAGACTGTTGTGGGTGAGATGCCCAGAGGGGCTTGGGGTTGCTGTCAATAAGATCAACGCTGCTGGGAAGAGCTTGTAAATCTGTGGCAGATGGTACACCACTCACTGCAGAAGAAGGAGATGAAGGGCCAGCAGGGACAGACATTCCAGTGCTTGATGTAGTGTTGCCTAAGGTCGACCTAGGGCTGTTGGTAGGTGGCCTGGGGCTGGCAGAGGCTGATGCTGGATGGTTGTGGGTAGGTTCAGGCAGATGTCTGTCCATGTGATGTGTCTCTGAAGCTTCAGTGACAAGCAGGATGAAGACAGCAAAGCCAGTGAGGGGCCAGCCCGCTGAGACCGTGGCGTTGCTCTTCTGCTTTCTGTCATTGTCTGACCCTGAAACACAGCAACAGCATAAGTTTGTGCACACTAAAAGAGCCATGAAAAGGAAGAAGAAGCCAAGAAGAGGAAGATGCCAAGAAGAGGACTAAGAAGAACAAGACGAGGAGGAGGAAGAAGAGAGAGAAAAAGGAAAAGGAAGAAGTAGTTTGCAGTGTTCTTTGTGCTTTAATGAACGAATGAATGAGTGCAGGGCGGTTGTCAGCATACATCACTTGAGAATGACATGTGGCTGGCAAAGGTGCATTGAACATCACACACCACATCGGCTTTGCCAGGTGCATGATGTGATGCTGACAGCAGCATTGTTCCAAGCCAGCATGTGCCTCAGCTCTTCTGCAGCATTTCAAAAGCAGCCAAGAACTCTGCCCAGACCGTCCGGATGAGCAGTACCTTGAGCGCGTGCAGCATGCAAGCCCGTCTGATCATCAGCAGGCTGCAGATATGGTGTGTCAACCGCTGCTGTGGGTGCTGAACTTGACGCTGATTTTGAGACTGACTCTAGCCCTTGCTGGGCCACAGGTGCAGACACACTGACATCATGGACGCCTGTGAAGCCTTGTGACAGGCCTTGTGTCCACTGGCTGTTTGCTCCCTTGTTTAAAAGGCACGGCAGCAGGCTGCTGCTGCTGCTTAGCACAGGAGGAACGTCAAGGCAAGTGCAGTCTGCAGCAAGCTCTGTGCATCCGTACAGGTTCAGCAGGCTACAGCTGTCAGGCAGGCACTGCCTCAGGGCTTGAGCTAAAGCAACTGTCAGAGGCTCTCCACTGGAAATGAGAACCCTCAGAGCCAGTTTGTTCTTTGCTGTGACACCTTTTGACAGGCTGACATCTGTGCCTGTCTGCCCATGTGGACTGTTGCTGTCTGTCTGGGTGTGCATGCTGTCCGTGCCAAGGTCTCTGTCCAGGGCCTTGAGATGTTTGCCAGCACTGACTTCAAGCATATCAGGGGACGTTGTAGTGGCTGCAGCTTGATGAGACGGGGCAGGTGGGCAAGCTTGCAGGTATGGGACAAGTGCTTGCAGTAGGGTTGGGACAGCTGTGAGATGAGTGATGCTGTGCTTGATCAGGGCTTGCACAAGCAATGGTGGGTTCTTGACTGTCTCGTCAGGTAGGATGATGCTGTCAACACCTGCAATGCCAAAAGTGGGACCATAGTGACTAAGTATGCAATGCCTGTGATTGCTTGCTGACTGTACGTCTTTGAGCTATGCACTGCAAAACTTGAGGTCTGGCACAATGCAAGGCAGGGCACTTGCAGCGGGCTCATGTCCATTATCAGCTGCCACAGAGGCCAAAGCCACAAAACAGACATCTATGTTGACGAGAGTGTGACGTGTGCATGCACCTGTAGCAACACACTGAGCTTGAAATCTGATGTGCAGGCTCACCAAGGAGGAAGGGGGCAAACAGCTCCCACAAGTGGTCCACAAAACAGGTGGATGTCTTGAACGCCATCTTGTCCCCCTTCCTCACAGGAAATTTTGCTTGCATCCAGTTGATCCTATTCAGAATACCTGCAAAGCAGTCCTATGCAGCATCAAGCGTACTGTCAACATCACTGTGACAGCTAGCAGCACGCATAATATTGCATGCATTGTTGAGTATGCATCAGCGGCTGTCTATTGCAAGAGCTCTGTCACAGGCATGCAGGCGTCAAAACATGAGCACTTCTCAAATGTTCATCATAGGTCTGCTTTCTGACGCAGACATGTGCATGCATGGTGTGCAGCTACATACGTGGCCTGCAGCAAAGTACGCTGTGCAAGCACAGGAAAGATTAGCCACCTGCTTCAGTCCCACAGACGCCTGTAGGCTTGCCTGTTGACCCTGAAGTGTACATCACATAGCAGAATGGCAGCTCTGGTCGACCTTCACAAGCTGTTCGCCAGTCCTCAATAAGTTCACGGAGCTGGTTGGCAATCGGCTTGGTCCAAGCTGAAATAGATGCATGAACACCAGGCAGGGAAGCATCCCCTGCAGCTTGGTGCAAGCCTTGCTCCACTGTGATCTGATGAACCATGCAACAATCAGGCAAGGCAGAAACACTGAGTGGCCCAGCACCTCCCTCTGTGTCTCGGTCAGCCCAGATCAAGATGCTAGGTTGAGCCTGCTGCAACAACTGTGTCACAAGCGAGCAAGGACTGTTGGTATCAAGGGGCATAAAGGCACACCTGCACCGTAGCAACTGTTTGCATGACGCACAAGCTAAGGGGGCTCTCGAGGCTGCAGCTCAACAGCTTACCCGGACGCCAGCACTGCCAAGACTGCAACTGCATACGTCGAGCTCCTGCTCAACCAAATAGCAGCAACAGGAGGTGCAGCGTCAGCAGCGGACGCCTTTATTGCGACCTCTCCGCCTGTGGATTTGTGATCAGTCAGGAGTGTTCGCAAGCTCTTTGCCAAATGCAATGCCTGCATAGCATGGCATGTGGTACAAGCGTTCGAGCCTAGTAGAGCAGGATGTAACGCGGTATCGTACGTTGACAGCGAGCTTCCTGACAATCAAGCCCTGCGATTGTAGTCCCTGAAAGTGTCCGGTTGAATCTTGTCTCACAGTGTCTCCGATTGCATGAATCAGCCTAGACGAAAACATCGCCTGGCCTTATACGACGCTTGCAGCTCCGCCATACATGTCATGCGAACAGTCATGCGAAGCAGAGGTAGGCTGAGTTCGCATATGCTGAGATGTCTCGCTTAGTCATGCACGTGGGTTTACTAACTCTGCAGCCGATGCAGTCAGCAGCGCTGCGCTAATCACGCAGCGGGCAATGTCGCGTGCGCAACCAAACCGAATATACAGCATCACATGCTTTCCGGCACTTCCTTAGTGTTGCATATCAGAAAAGGGTTCGGTTCTCAGACACATATATATGTGACTGACAATGTGCACACGCACCGCGTAAGTCGACTTGCCAATCTCACAGTTGATCACCAGAATGCGCAACTCACAAACATATGAGGCGTTTGACGTCGAAGACGCAAGCTTGCCTCCTGCGTTCCATGCGAAGCTGACAGCATATGTGTTTCTCACTTGTGTTGTCGCAGCTAGCGGCGGTATTCTCTTTGGTGAGAATACGCTATAAATGTTAGGCTGCTTGACAGCCGGCCGGAAGGCGTCGGATAGTTGCCTCAATTTGATGAAATTCGAAGCAAGACCGCTCAGGACGTCTGTCCACCGTTTTGAACTCAGGCTACGATGGAGGTGTCACAGGAGGCATTGTTGTCATGGAGCCTTTTGCTGAAGAGTTTTCCCCCAGCACCGTCGGTGTGCCGGACACCAACTTCTACTGCAAGTACGATGACAGAGTCCTGCAGACCTTTGCTTCAATCATGCATTTCACAGGGGCACTGGCAGCATTTCCTGCTGGCTACTTCACAGCCAAGTATGGACGCACCAGGTGACTGTGACAAAGCCACATGCTTGCACTTGCTCGGCACACCCATGGACGCACTGCATGGCGCAGTTTGGCCAGCCAACTTCCAGCCAACATGCAGCATACTGAAGTTTGGTGCTTGTTCATGCCACCTTGTCATGATCCCAATGATGTGAGCATGATGGCTGTTGAAGCAGTGGCAACGACCGTCCTTCCACTTAGCTTCACACATGATGATTTTCCCATGCAATGCAGGTCTATGACAATAGCTGGCGTTGCGTTCCTCATTGGTTGTGTCTGGCAAGTTGCTGCAAAGAGGTATGTGGCCCTGCTGCTGGTGGGGCGCATCTTCTGGGGGGTGGGGGTGGGCTTTGCAGATCAGTCAGTGACCATCTACAATGCTGAAATGGCCCCTCCTCAATGGAGGGGGTTGCTGCATATACTCTTCCAGCTGGCAACCGTCACAGGTAATGATGGATACAGAACAAGCTTCTCAGCTGTCACAATCTTCAATGCATTTTGGCTAATTATGAGCACTCGCCTGCCTTAAACACAATGCACACCGCAAAAAACTCCTGGATCGACTGATGTTCAGCTTCATATATTTAGCTTTACATGACGTGGTTAGACTTATGCATGCAGCAGTTGTGCTTTGCAACATGCATGCACTAAGTCCAGCTTGCAAGCAGCGCTTTCATTTGCTGATGCACTTCAGTATAAACACTGCTCCACTCATGATCTACACCTGCATTTGTTCTTGCCAACTTGATCAACATGTGAATTTCT
>JAABUO010002933.1_pt1 | contig 20534 bp, 24 predicted proteins | sample 5559291 | NCBI WGS metagenome assembly JAABUO01 (sample SAMN10711878, study PRJNA513372) | rock metagenome | isolation source: Antarctica rocks | place: Antarctica: Victoria Land, Finger Mt sud
AACCGTTCCTCCACCCCCAGATCGGCGAACTGATCACCGAGCTCGCCCGCCGGCTACCGGTCACCGTGCTCACCAACGCGATGACTTTCCACAGGGGCCCCCGCCGCGCGGCGCTCGAAGCCATGCCACGCGAGCGGGTCACCCTCCAGGTGAGCCTCGATTCGGCCGGCCCGGCGTTGCACGACGACCACCGCGGCCCGGGAAGCCACGCCACGACTCTCGCCGGCGTCGCGCAAGCACGCGACCTCGGGTTCACAGTACGAATAGCCGCCACCCTGCACGAGGATGAGATCGACACCGTCGCCAGCCTGCACGCCCTGCTCGACACGCTGGGCATCGACCCAGCAGACCGGCTTATCCGACCCGTGGCCAAGCAGGGCTACGCCGAGCACGGTCAGACGGTGAGCATCGACACCCTCCAACCCGAACCCACCGTCATGGCAGACGGGATCTGGTGGCATCCGGTCGCCGTCTCCGACCCCGCCCTACGGGTCGCCGACCATCCACTCCCACTGGCGCCCGCATTCGACACCATCCGCGACACCCTCGCCCTCCAAAACGCCGCACACCGCGAAGGCCTGCGACACGTCTTCCGCTGCGTATAGCTCCTGCGTCCTTCAGCAAAGGGGTAAGCGGCACAGTTTGGCCGACCTCGGACGATCCCTTGTCGACCTCGGTAAAAAGCGCCCGGAACATCCGCTGTCCCCACGCGGGACGCCCATCCACCTATTCTGGGCATTCGGTGTGCATTTTGACGAGCACCGTAAAGGGGCGCTCGACATTCCGATGACACCCCGACCACCGGAGGTTGAAGGAGCCGCGGGCGCCCAAGAAGCTGATGGGTTGTCCCGCAAGTCCTCTAAACGCCAATCGTCACGGGCATCCTCTCTTAAAGACAGTTGTAGGGGTCCGAGTTCCAGGCCAGCGGGTCCTCTAGCGAAACCGGCAGGCTCTCGAGCAAAGGGTGCGACAGTAGCTCATCAGCGAGTGAGCAAGAGCCGGCGATGTAGGTCCGGTCGAGATCTATGTCGGTCACCACGAGCCAGTCCTGGGACGGCGGCCACCAGAGGTTGGCGAGTTGACGATCCGGTGGGCCGAACACGGGCTCGAGCGAGTCATGCGGCTCGCCGTGCATCAGCCAGTAGTCGCGGTCGGGGAGTCGGAATCCGCTGCCGCTCACAAACGGCGGCGCAACCTCCCGATATCCCTGCCACACCCCGAACCACCACTGCTCAGAGCTGGCCTCCGTGGACGACAGCAAGGCCATGAGCTCGGCCGAGACCTCAGCAGGCATCGTTCCCCGCTCCGGCGGCGCCTTCCACGTCTCCGGCTGGCTTTCTTGATCGAGATAGCGGAACGAGCCGGTGACGCCCGGCCACTGCATCTGCGCAGAGTAGCGACGCTGATTCGCCGCCGCGACCGTCGCCCAGCTGACCGGCCGCTCGTCATGCCGTTTGGTCCCCGACAGTGTCCATTGCCAGGCCGGGTGAAAGACAGCCACGTAGGCCTCGAAACGCGCCGGCAACAGATGGCTGACCCGGCCTCGCGGGCCACGCACCTCCTCGATCAGCCAGCGCGCGGGTTCAGCGCTGGACGAGGGCAGCAGCACCTGCAAAGCACCTCCGGCGGATCAGCGGGCGTTTCATCGCTATTTGGGGTGGACCAAGGATCTTGGACCGGGCGTCCTTCCTGAGAGATCAACCCGTACCCGCCCAGGGGCGACGGTCCCGCCAAGGCGTCCCCGGTCCTGGCTGAGGCCGGCGGTGACGGGCTTCGGTGGCCGAGTCGCAGATGCCGGGAAAAGCTGGATGGGGCTGCCGGTCTCGGCAACGATCTCGGCCATAGTGTGGCCGGCGGAGCGTAGATGAGCGAGTGAGCGCCCCCGGCGAAGTCAACCGCCTGGGTGCCGTCGCGTGTCCGGGGCCGGTGACCTGCGGCATGCTCGGTTGCGATGACCGGTTCTGAGCGGCTGCCGTTACCCCGCAACCTGGTCGTGGCAGCCGAGCAGCAGGGCCGTACGGCCTGGCTGACGACGTTGCCGGCCACCGTCGCCCGACTGACGCGGGCCTGGTCGCTGAGCGTGGAAGTGCCGTTTCAGCCGGGCGGCCAGACCGCCTGGGTGGCGCCGGCGCGTGACCGCGCAGGCGCCGAGATGGTGCTCAAGGTCGCCTGGGCGCACCCCGAGGCGCTGCACGAAGGCGAAGGCCTGCAGCTGTGGGCCGGGCAGGGGGCGGTGCGCCTGCACGCGCTCGAGAAGTCCGCCGACACGATCGCGCTGCTCCTGGAACGCTGCCGACCCGGCACGCCCCTGGCCGCCCTGCCCGAGCCGCGCCAGGACGAGATCGTCGCGGGCCTGCTGTCCCGGCTGTGGCAGACGCCGGTAGGTGAGTCCGCGTCCCGCTTTCGTCCCCTGAAGGTGATGTGCGACCAGTGGGCCGACGAGTTCGAAGCCCACCTCGCGGCGAACCCGGGTCTGGTCGACCCGGGCCTGGCGCGCGCGAGCATCGCCCTGTTCCGCGCGCTGCCGGCCAGCGCCGACCGTCAGGTCCGGCTGGCCACCGACTTGCCCGCGGGCAACGTACTGGCCGCCGAGCGGGAGCCGTGGCTCGCCATCGATCCCAAGCCCTACCTCGGGGATCCGACCTATGACCCACTTCAGCACCTGCTCAACTGCGAACAGCGGCTTTACGCCGACCCCGTCGGTCTGGTCGGGCGGATGGCCGACCTGCTCGGGCTAGACCGCGAGCGGCTGCGGCGGTGGCTGTTCGCCCGCTGCGTGCAGGAATCGGCCGGCCAGCCGCCGTTGGCCCACGTCGCTCGCCGGCTCCTCATCGACTGACCGACTCGGCCGGGGCCAGCACGGCCATCCCATGCGGGCGGCTCGCACACGACATCGTCCCGCCCCCGACCGGCTGATCCTTCATGACACGACACGAGGGTGTCGCCCGGCGCCGGTCGGACGAGAGGTGGTTGCCCGCCGGGTCGGTGCTGCTGCTTCACGCCAACGGGCTCGCGGACCTGCCAGCGCCAGAGCGCCTGACGCGCCGACCGGGGGTCACTGCCAGCTGGCCGGTCACGGCGGCTGATCTGGGTGGCTGCGCAGGTGCTTGAGCTGCACCTCGGCCGCGTGCCGCACCGCCTCGCGCTGACGCTGGGTCACCGGGAGCGGCCGCCAGCTCTCGTCGGTCGGTTCCACGGCGGCGCGTAGCTCGACTCGAAGGCGGTCCACCGAGGCCAGCAACGCCCCGTGCTGCTGCCACGACGCGGCGTCGACCCCGGGGTCGATCCCCTGCTGCAGCAGGCCAGCCAGCCGGTCGCGGCTCCGGTCGACCTCGTCCAGCGCAGCGTCGGTGGCGGCCACGGCCTCGTCGGCGGAGACCACGTGGGCGGTGTAGTCGCCGACGTGGGCCACCGCCCGGGCGGTGGCCTCCAGGACCGCGGCGAGTTCTTCCCGGACTTCGGGGTCGTAGGCCGCGCCGACCTGCTGCGGCGGAACGAAGTAGGTGCGGTCCAGAAGCGCTCGGCACAAGCTGCGCAGCGACACGTACACCTGCTCCAGGCCGGTCATCCCAGCGCGGAGCCGGGGCCGCGCGAGGCGAGCATGGCGGCCGCGGGGGTTGAACCGGGCGCTCTGCTCGGGCGCGCCCGAGTGTTTCGTCGGCCCGTGACACCTCGCCGCCCAGCGCTCGGGCCCGCCCCAGCCAGCGGTCAGCCTCCTCGCGCGACCACTGCTCCCGCAGCTGGTCGGCAAGGTCGGTGAGGAACCGCGACATCCGCTCGGCGAGCTCGCCGAGGGCGTCCTCGGCCGGCTGGACGTACAGCGGCGGGGCGATCGCCAGGTTGACGGCCACCCCGACCGCTGCGCCGATCAGCGTCTCGTACACCCGGCCCAGCGCGACCTTCTCGCTGCCGCCGACCGCCAGCACGATCATCGCACTGATCGGCACCTCGAGCAGGTTCGCGCCGAGGCGCAGCATCCTGCCGACAACGAGCGAGCCCGCGACGACCAGTCCCAGGCTCCACCAGGTCAAGCCGACGACCTCGGCCATCCCCACGGCGACCAACACACCCGCCAGCACGCTCAGCACCCGACCGAAGCCGGAGGCGACGGTCTCGTACAGCGTCAGCTGCACCACCAGAAGTGCCGTAAGTGGCGCCAGCACCGGCGCCGTACTCGTGTCCAGGTAGGACGCGACGCCGTACGACAGCACTGCAGCGAGCGTCGTCTTCGCCGTGCGGACCCCGGGCACCCGGCCGCGACGGAACAACGTTCCGGTCTGCCGCAGGCGCGAGCTGGCTGTCCGCACCTCGCCCTCCTTCGCCTCGGGGCGATGCATCAGTATCCCGGTATCGGCAGCCTGATCAACGCGCCTGGCGCCGCTGCGGCCGCCGCGGTGCAACGGTCAGGAGCACCAGGCCGAGCAGCAGCAGAACCAGGCCCGCGGCGAGCAGCACCAGCGGAACGGTCCGGCGAACCAAGTCGATCCTCCCGCCGCGGCTGTCAGCGAACCTGGCGAGGGTGGCCGCCTGCACGACTCGATCGGGCACGCGCCGCCCGTCGAGCACGACGCCCGCTGCTGGGCTGGAACGTCACGCTCGTCGACGTCGGCGCCGACCCCGCCTTGCTCGCCCTGCTCCCCCTCGTCCGACCTGACGTGGTGACCAAGCTCGACCTGCGGCGAGTGCAGCAAGGGCCCACCCGCGACAGCGCCGCGATGCTCGTGCCAACGGGTGGGCCCTCCCTTGGCGTTGTGGGGCAAGGGGCGGCCGCCGGACGCAGACCGTCGGGCTGCTAGACCCCGCTCCGCCTGGAGGCAGGGGCGGTCAGCCCGGGGATGATGTCGCAGACTGTGGTGGCCCTGCACTGCGAGGGGTCGAGATCCTTTGACCTCTCGCGCAGTCGCAGGACCTGCTCGCGCAGTGCCGTGAGGTCAACGATGCGACGATTGAGCTCGGCGGCGTGTACATCGAGCAAGGCCACGACGTGGCCGCACGGCGCCCCGTCCTGCTCGCGGACGGCAATAACCTGTCGGATCTCGCTGAGGGTCAACCCGGCGGCTTGCGCGGCTTTGACGAACGCCAGCCGCACGACGGCGTCCTCGTCGTAGTTTCGATAGCCCGACTCCTCACGTCCCGGTTCGGGCAGCACGCCGGCCTGCTCGTAGAACCGCAGCGTCTTCGCGGTCAGCCCGGTCCGCTCGGCCAGCTCCCCGATACGCATGTCCTGACCGTACGACTTGACCTTCCACCGCGCTGGAACCCTTACGGTCCGGGTCATGCGGATGACTGAGCACGCAGCCGACCTGATCGTCATCGGGACCGGCGGAGCAGCCATGGCCGCCGGGATCGAGGCCCGCTCGCGCGGCAAGACGGTGCTTCTCGTCGAGCACGGCCGCTTGGGCGGGACGTGTCTGAACGTCGGTTGCGTCCCGAGCAAGAACCTGCTCGCCGCCGCCGGCCAGCGGCACCGCGCGCTGGCCAACCGCTTCCCGATGGCGCCGACCAGCGCGGGCGGGGTGGACGTCTCGGCGCTGATGGCGCAGAAGCAGGACGGCTTTCCGGTCCGTTACGGCCACGCCCGGTTCGTCGACGGGCAGACGCTGCAGGTCGACGGCGAACGGCTGCGCGCCCCCGCCTACGTGATTGCGACCGGCGCCGCGCCGCACGTCCCGGACCTGCCCGGCCTGGATCAGGTCGCGTTCCTGACCTCGACCACGGCAATGGAGCAGCAGGACCTGCCCGGCTCGATGGTCATCGTCGGCGGCGGGTACGTCGGGCTAGAGCAGGCCCAGCTGTGGGCCAACCTCGGAGCCCACGTCACCCTCGTCGGCCGGTTCGCCCCCCGCACCGAGCCCGAGGTCGCCGAGGTGCTGCGTGGCGTGTTTGCCGACGACGGCATTGCGGTCGTCGAGGACCAAGCCGTCGCCGTGACCAAGGCCGCAGACGGCGTCTCGGTCCGGACCGAGGACGGGCAGGAGGTGGGCGGGGAGCGGCTGCTGATCGCGACTGGCCGGTTCGCCGACACCGGCGACCTCGGCCTACAGGCGGCCGGCATCGGGATCGACGAGCGCGGGTTCGTCGAGGTCGACAGCCAGCAGCGCACCACGAACCGCCGGGTGTTCGCCGCCGGCGACGTCTGCGGTGCGCCGCAGTACGTGTACGTCGCCGCCAGGACCGGCCATGTCGCCGCCGCCGGCGCGCTCGGCGAACCGGCGACCGTCGACTACCGCGGCCTGCCCGCCGTCATCTTCACCACCCCGCAGATCGCCTCCGCCGGACTGACCGAACAGCAGGCGCTGGCCGCTGGGGCACACCTGCGACTGCCAAGTGCTGAGCGGGCAGGACATCCCACGTGCGCTCGTCAACCGCGACACCCGCGGCACGCTCAAGCTCGTCGCGGACGCGGGCACCGGCGAAGTCCTTGGGGTCCACGCGGCGCTGGACGGCGCCGGCGACGTCATGCTCGCCGCCACCTACGCGATCAAGTTCGGGCTGACCGTCGACGACCTCGCCGACACCTGGGCGCCGTACCTGACGATGAGCGAGGCACTGCGAATCGCGGCCGGGTTGTTCCGCAGCGACAAGCCCGACAAGCTGCTGCGCATGACATCAGGCCGCAAGGACCGGGCCAGCGCGGCCTCGCTTGCGCTGAATCGCGTTGCCGGCCGCATGCTGCACCGGTCACGCCGCCCTCCTCGCGCTCGCCGCCGGGTCCCTGACAGCCGGCTCGGCGCAGCGCCGACCGCTTAGGAGGTGGGAGGGCCGGAGGTGATCGGGCAAAGATTCTGAAGGCTGGCGGCCACGGCCGGGGCTGCGGCAACGATGACGGGAGCGACCGTAACCGTCACGGCGATCAGCACACCGACGGCGGCGGCTGGTCGGGGAAGGGGCCGGGCGGGGCTGATGAGGCGGCGGACCCGGTCCGGCGCACTGGGACCGCTTGCTGACAGCGCGGCTACCGGAGAGGCGTCCCGTCCTAGAGCGATGAGGGCGGCGGCGATGTCCAGCCGGTCGTGCTCGCGACTCGCACGATCATCCGCGAGCATCTCCACCAACCGAGCGATCTGCTGCTGAGCAACCCGAAAGAGCGCAACTCCAGGGAAGGCGCGGGCCGCACCCTCGGCTCCGGCCAGCACCCAATGATGCCGGCCTTCGATGTGGGCGCGTTCGTGAGCCAGTACCGCATCGAGCTCCGCCGGGTCCAGCGCTGCCACAGCACTGCTCGTGAGGACCACTCGGGCGCCCCTACCGGGAAGGCAGTAAACGGTGAGCGCATCGTCGTCGATGACGATGACCCCCGGTTTGGCCGGAGCAGGACGTCCGATGAGGGCGAGCGCATCCCGATGGGTCCGTCGTTGCAGGGTGGCATGGGCCGCACTGCTCGCCGTCGTGTATAGGCACCGGGACGCAACCCCGGCGGCGAGCACCAGACCGGTGACGCTCAGCGCCGCCCCACCTGGACTGAAGTACTGAACCTGAAGGGCCATCGCGCAAGCTCGCAGCAGCGCTCCGAGGCCTCCGCTGATCCCAGCGGTGGGTACCGCCAGGACCAGACCGCCGAGTATCACGGCCAGTAGAGCGGAGGCTGTAACGCTTTGCCAGGCCGCGATAGCTAGCCGTGGTGACCTCTCTGGCCATCGTGCTCGGGCAAGCAGGGGGGCGCCAAGCATGAGCGCCGCCGCGTAGGCGAAAAGCACCAGCGCTGGCCTCATTCGCCGGGATCCCTTCGGGCGCTGTGCAGCGCAGCCTTCAGCGCGTCTGCCTCTTGCGTCGAGAGCTGGTCCACAAAGTGCACCAGGGCGGTGCGCTGATCGGCGCTTCCCGTCAGGGCCTCCCGCATCAGCAATGCGCTGCGGGCATCTTTCGTCTGGACCGGTTCATAGCGGTAGGCGCGACCGACGAGTTCGCGGCGTAGCCAGCCTTTGCGACGCAGGTTGTCCATCACGGTCATGACGGTGGTGTAGGCCAAAGGACGCTCGGCGGCTAGGTCGTCGAGTACCTCGCGGACCAGTACCGGGCGATGGTAGGACCACAGCCGGTCCATCACCGCGGCCTCGAGTTCGCCGAACTGCCGCACCAGAACCCCCTCACCGGTGACGCGCGACGCTGCGGCACCGCTATGACCGATAGTAGTGGCCGCCAGACGAGGGGTACGGGACGGCTCGTTCGAGCTCCGGCATGAGGGCATAGACCCGAATCAGGACAGGGCCAGCTCAGGCATCCGTTGGGCGAGCCTGATGGCGCGCCCTGACGATCACCTGGTGGACTGTGCCGAGGTGCCAGACGTCCGCAGCGGGCTGGGGCAGGTACGCGACGGTCCTAGCCCGGAGGCGGTTCAGCCGGTGGGGGTGGCGGTGCCCTGGCAGGCAGCGCCGGGCTCTTGGTCGGTCGGTCCTTGTGTGTAGACCTGGGCGAACTTGGCCAGCCGGGGATCGCTTGCGCTGTTCAGGGGCAGTTGTTTGCCCCAAGCCGTGGCGACGACCGGTGCGGGCAGCCCCGGGTACGGGGAGAGCAGCCGGTAGGGGTTCCCACCGACTACGTCCTTGAGCCGGCTCAGCTGGCCCGCTGGCAGACCGGGCCGGTAGGTGATCCACAGCGCGCCGTGCTCGAGGGAGTGGACCGCGTTCTCGTTGGGGACCGGTTGGTCGTACACGCCGCAGGTCAGCGGCACGGCGGAGTGGTTTCCGCCGGCGGGTGGGGTCTGCGGGTAGCGCACAGTCCCGGTGACGTGGTTGCGGGCAAGGTTGGGGTAGCTGAGCACGCCCGCGATGGCGCTTGCCGGCGGCCGGGTCGCCGCGTATCCGATCAGTAGGCCGCCGGCGATGACGATGAGGGCGACGGTCGAGATCCAGCCCCACGGCAAGTCTTTGCGCCGAGGGGCGGGTTTCCTGCGTTTCGGGCCGGTTGCCGTCCGACGACCGGCGCCCTTGGTGGTCGACGGCGCAGAAGTGTTGCGGGGCATGGCTACCTTTCACGTGCGGCTCCGTACGGTGTACTAGAGCGGATAGTACTAGTCGGTCGGGTAGCGGAACGTGCGGGTGATGAGGTGATTGGGGGTTGCCTCAACCTCACTGACCGGACGGTTATGCCGGTCCAGGGTGAGGGTGAGGTACACGCCGTTCACCGGGTAGGCGACGGCCAGGCGGGCTGCTCCCGCTTGCGGCGGCAGCGCCGTCACGATGGGAGCGCCCCCGTTGCCGTACGGCTCGCTGTCGAGGAACCGGTCACCGGTGAGATGTAGCTGGGCGACGTAGGTCGGCCCGGTGGTGTCGCTGGTGTCGGCCTCCGTCAGGACGACAGCGCCGGTTGCCCGCAGCGCGGCGACGACGCTGTGCAGACGTCCGCTTGCGTCGACCGGCGGCCAGGACACGCTGAACGACCCGGTGCCGCCGTGCCAACCGGCAGCGCTCGCGGTGACGCTGACCTGGTCGGTTCCGTTGCGCCAGGGCGCACCGGCCAGGAAGCAGCCGGAACCGCAGCGGCGGAGCGGGACACCGACCCGGCGTCCTCCCGGCGCATCGAGCGTAACCGCGACGTGAGGGTCGGCCGTCCCTGGTTCGCCGGGGTCGCCACCGGGGGTGGACAGCTGCAGTTGCAGCTGCCCCGCGCTGGCGGTTGCCCCGAGGCTGATCTGTCCGAGCAGGGTCCCGAAGCCGGTCGTCGGGCCAACTGGCGGCGGCGGCAGTGTCAGGGCGGTAGCGACCGGTTGCGGCGCGGGCAGGCTTACGAGCAGCGCTGTAACGCCAAGGACAGCTACCAGCACCGAGCGCTCGAAGCGGGTGGCGCGACCCAGCTCGGGGGTGGCTGCGGAAGCCTTCCGGCGGACACGGCTGCGGCCGATGAGGGCCAGCACGCTGATGACTGCGACGAGCACCAGCTTGCCGGCGAGCACCTGCCCGTATCCGGTGGTGACCAGGTCGGTCGGGGTGCGCAGCACGAGCAGGCTGGCGATCGTGCCCGTGGAGATGACGAGAAGGAACAGGACGAGCGCGCACCTGGCGTAGGCACGGACCAGCTCTCGCCCCCGGCCGGGGAGGTTCTGTCGACGGAACCGGTGAGCGGCGCGTACGACGTGGATCAACGCACCGACCCAGACCGCGGCCGCGGCCAGGTGGACGACGGTCAGAGCGGCTCCCCAGCCGGGTTGATAGGCCTCGGGATGCGCCCGTAGCCCCTCGGCGAGAACGACGACCGCAAGAGGGCCGATAGCAAAGCGGCGCAGCCGCGACACCGCTGCCAGGGCCAGGGTCAGGGCAAAGGCGGCGGCTTCGGCGGCAGTGAGTTCGAGGGCCCGCAGGTGGGGAATCGCCGACCAGCCGCCAGCGCTGTGCGCGACCAGACCGGTCAGCCCGACCGCCGCGACCATGCCCGCGGCGGCGGCCGAGCGCAGCGGCGCGAGCAGTACCGGCCCGTCCGCGGGTCCGGCCCGGCCGGCGACGAGCCGTTCTCCGACCAGCCCTCCGGCGGCCACCGCCAGTGCGGCGAACAGCAGCCAGCGCAGCGCCGCGGTGCCGCCCAGGCTGCCGGCGTCACCGCTGCCGGGCGTTGCCGGGGAGGGGGCGCCGATCCCGAAGGCAAAGGTGCCGTCGACGACGTCGCCGTCCTGGGCTGTCACCTGCCAGTGGACGCGGAACTGGCCCGCCGTCTGCGGGGCGACCAGCGGCAGGACGAGCTGGCGGCCTCCGGCCTGCCGCTGCAACGGTCCCGTCGGCTCATGGTGGCCAGAAGCGGTGGTCACGCTGATCGCGTCTGCGGTGGCGGTGACGGGCTCGTCGAAGGCCAGCACAGCTTGGCGGACCGGTCCGTCGCCGGTGTATCCGGCGGCCGGGACTGTTGTCAGCAGAGTCGGGTGTGCCGCAGCAGGTCCGGCTGTCGTGACGAGGGCGGCGAGCGCGACCACGATGACCGCGACGGCCCGGCGCCCCGCACGGCGTGCAAGCCGACGGCCGTCGCGGGGCAATAATCCGCGGCGTCCGACTGCAACCGACGACTCCTGCCCGGGCTCGGAGGGCGGCCAGTTGGCGGCGGACGTGCGCCGGCGCCACGGCACGCCGTGGATCCCAAGAGCGGGTACGCGCGTGGAGCGGTGCGGGCAATCGCCGACCACGAGCGGTTTCCGGTCCCAGCCTTCTCAGCCGCCGGCCGGCTAGTGCCGCTGCCGCGTCCGGTCATCGACGCGCAGCTCGTCCAGCTCGGCTCGTAGCTGCGCGAGCTCTGCGTGCTGCGCAGGTGTGATCGACGCGGTGTCCGGCACCGACGGTGCGAACGGCTCAGGCTGCGAAGGCGAGGCCGCGGGCTGCTTGCTGCCGCCGCCTCGCATCATCATCCACATCATCAGGCCCATCCCGACCGGGCAGGCCAGCACGGGCAGGTAGGCAAAGAGCTGTTGCATGGCGGACGTCCTTAACTCGTGAGGGCTGGTGAAGGGTCCGTGGTCTGGTCAGCGAGGGTCTTGCGCAGCTTTCGTTCCGACAGGCGTCCGTAGCTGAAGGTTTCGCCGTCGAGGATGACGCCGGGGGCGAACATGACGCCCGCCTCGGCTGCGAGGCGTCGCCCGACGTCACTGCCCAGGTCGATCTCTGTGACGCTGAGGGGGACGTCGCGGGCGACTCGGGCGAGAACGTGCTTGGCGTGGTCGCAGAGCTGGCAGTCGGCCCGGGTGAGCAGAACGACCTGGCTCATCGTCGGCGACCCGCTGCGAGGTCGGCGAGCAGCTGCTGGACCGGCACGTACATCGTGTACCGGGGCGCGCCGCCGTAGTCGGCGCGCCATTGGATCTTCCCGTCGGGGCCGACCAGGATGAAGCTGTGGCCGTCCATCGAGTCGCCCATCATTCCGTAGCCGTTCGCTCCGAAGTTCTTGGAGACTGCCAGGCTGGTGTCGGCCAGCACCGGGGTCGTGATCGCCTCGTCGTGGGCCTTCTGCGCCAGCAGGTTGGCCGGCTGGGTGGTGATGGACACGATGTTGTCGATGCCGGCGGCGTGGACGGTGCCGGCGGCGGCCTCGAGGTCCTTCAGCTGGCTCCAGCAGGGTTCACAGCCGATCCCCTCCTGGAAGTACAGCAGGGTGGTCTTGCCGCGCAACGAGGCCAGGCTGATCGCCCCTCCGTTGCTCGATGGCAGGGTGAAGCCGGGGGCCAGCTGGCCGACGCCGGGGCTGCCGACCTGGTAGCCGGGGTGACCGCCGGCGCGCATGGCTGCAGGGGTGTTGCTGCGGAACACGACAAAGAGAAGACCGAGCACGGCAAGTGCGCCGGCGACCCCCCATACCCAGCCGTAGGACCGTCGTCGTTCGGCCCGGACTGGTGGCCGGCTAGGCACCCGGCGGCGCTGGGTGTTGGCGGTGGGAGACATTTAGTGAACCCTTTCGACGGTTCGCGCCTGTGGTGCCTGAGTTGGGCTGGGGAGCGGGTACCCAGGTTCGGCTGTCGGGTCGGGACCGACGTCGCCACTGGTCAGCGCTGCGAGCTGTTCGCCCCCGAAGGTTGCGTCATGGCGGTGGCGGGCCGCCCGGACGAACATGGCGACGGCGGTGAGCAGCAGGACCAGGCCCGCCCATCCGGGAAGCCAGCTGAGGTGATGTCCGATGACGGACGCGGCATGGCCCAGCCATGCCGAGACCTGCAGCTGCCAGCCGGACAGTTTCATCGCCGGGCCACGCAGGGCGAACACGACGGTGAGCAGGCCCATGGCGGTGAGCATGCCGCCGGAGAGGAGGCCGGGCCCGGCGATCCGGCGCTGCCGCGAACCGAGCTTCACAGTCACGCCCCAGTTGGTGAAAATCCGGCTGCGTCCCCAGTCGCGCTTGTCCCAGATGAGTGCGAGGATCGCCAGCGGTGTGACCATCCCGGCCACGTAGGCGACGCCCACGGTGACGGCGACCGGGAATGACGCGGTGGCACCGGCGAGTGCGGCGACACCGGCAAGCACCGGGGCGCAGCAGGCACTGGCGGCACCGAAGAACAGCCCGAGGCTGTACACGGCGCCGACCCCTCGTCCCCCGTCACCTCGGCGCCCAGGCATGGGCAGCGTGAACTTCCGACCGGCTGCCATGGCAAGGCCAGCCGCGATCATGAACAGGCCACCGACCAAGAACACGACGCGGTGCTGGCCCACGAGCAGCCGTGAGATCGCCGATGCGCCGAGCCCCAGCGGAAGAATGACCGTGGCGATGCCGGCAGCGAACACCAGTGTCATCGCAGCGAGTTGGGTGCGGCGGTGAAAGCTCGTGGCGAAGTAGGCGGGCAGCATGACCGAGATGCAGTACGGCGCGAACAGGGCGACCCCGCCGCCGAGGAACGACACGATCACCGTTCCGGACAACAGCAACTGGCTCATGACGTCACAGGTCCCGTCGCTTCCATGAGAGAGTTTCTACGAAGAGCGATAGTAGATGCAGGTCGGTCGCTGCACATGGCCCGAAGCAGCAAGGCCACGGCACGCGCAGCCAGCCAGCAGCAGTTCGCTGCCCGTGATCTTCATGAAGTAGTGCATGTCGAACGGGACCGTCACGGGCGCCGCCCCTCGCCTGACCAGGCCAGAGCGAACAGAGGCAGCCCGCCGGAGATTCGAGGCCCGGTCGGGGCTGAGCCCGCTGACTCGTGGACCGCTACTGGAGAAGCCGTGCTTATCCCTGCGGAGAACTGTCGTGGTGGGCGAGCTGGCGATGGGCGCGAGCGATGGTGATGTCCTCACGCAGCGATCGCAGCTCTGCGTCAATACCGTCGGGCGTTGCGGAAGCCAGCTTGCTCGTGGCCTCCTCGGATGAGGAGCCTGTACGGCTGCCGCGCATCTGCCATGCCATGGCCCCCATGGACAGTGGGCATACCAGAGCGACACGCAGCGGCGGCGCCGCGGCATCGGTGGCCGGGGCGATGAGCCAAAGGGCGGCGGCGACGGCGATCAGGCTGCCGACCACCTTCGGGTTCGACAGCAACGCAACGCTCTGAGCACGGCAACCTCCAGTAGCCTACTAAGAGGCATAGTAGACCATGCCGGAGTCGGGAGGGCAAATCGACGACGGCCGAACTCCCGCTGCGCGGTCCCGCACGCGGACGTCGTTGCATGGCGCCCGCGTCGCGGACGCTGGCCTGCGGTCAGCTCCCTTACCCGTTGCGAAGCTAGGAGCTGTCGCGTGGTAGCCACCGTCCTCGTCGTCGAAGATGAGCGCAAGATCCGCGAGCTCGTGGGTGACTTCCTGCGCAACGACGGTTACACCGTGCTCGACGCGGCCACTGGCCACGACGCACTGGCCATCGCCCGCGAGCAACACCTGGACCTGATTGTGCTCGACCTCGGCCTGCCCGACGTTGACGGCACTGAGCTGACGCGCCAGCTCCGCGAGCACAGCGCGGTGCCGATCGTCATGTTGACGGCACGCAGCTCGGAGGACGCCCGGGTCAACGGGCTCAGATCCGGTGCGGACGACTATGTCGTCAAGCCGTTCAGCCCCCGCGAACTGGTTGCTCGCGTGAGCGCAGTGCTGCGCCGCAGCACGACTCCGCCGGTGACCGGCTACGGCGACGGGGCACTGTCAATCGACCTCGAGCGTCGCGAGGTCATCGCGAACGGGCATCCGGTCGAGCTCACCCGCACCGAATTCGACCTGCTCGCTGTCCTCGTCGAACGACCAGGGCGGGTGTGGTCCCGTGGTGAGCTGCTGCACCGGGTCCAGGGCTATGACTTCGCCGGCTACGACCGCACGATCGATGCTCACGTGAAGAACCTGCGGGGAAAGCTGTGCGATGATCCCCGCCGGCCGCGCTGACTCCTTACCGTGCCCGGCGTCGGCCACAAGTTCGGAGCCCAACGTGACCCCGCCTAGCCTTCGCGGCTGGTTCAGGGCCCGATACGCGCGCCAGCTCGCCGCAGCCTTCGTCGCCACCGCACTCCTCGCTGCGGCGTTGACCACGGCCCTGGTCAACGCGGCATTCCAGGACCGCTTCTCCCGCTACGTCCAAGACCAACAACAGCAGCGGACGAACCAGATCGTCGCTGCTGCGGGAGACATCTACCAGCAGTCCCACCGGTGGGATACCCAGGCCCTTGATGCGCTCGCCGTGCCGACCGCGATGACCGGATCGACACTGCAGATCCGCGACGCAGCTGGGCGCATCGTCTACGACGCGAACGATCATGGACAACTTCCCGCGGTGGGGGCCATGCACCGGCAGATGATGGGCGCCGGTCCGCTGGGGCCGACGCAGAGTGTCCCGATCGTCGTGGACGGGACACGAGTCGGCTCTGCCGTCCTCGCCGTGCCCTCAGGTGGGCTTCCGGGTGGCGAGCAGGCGTTCCGCTCGTCGGTGAACCGCCTACTTCTTGTCGGTGGGCTCATCGCAGCTGCTGCCGCGCTACTCGTCGGCGTCGTCTTGGCCGACGCTTGACCCGTCCGGTCCGCGACCTCGCCGCTGCCGCCGCCGACCTGGCCGCTGGGAACCGTTCGACCCGAGCGGCGGTGACCTCAACTGACGAGCTGGGCGACCTGACAGCGACCTTCAACGAGATGGCCACAGCCCTTCAACGCGAGGACGACCTGCGGCGCGGGTTCGTCGCCGCCGTCGCCCACGAGCTGCGCACCCCGCTGACCATCCTTCGAAGCGAGATCGAAGCAGTACAGGACGCTGTTCGGCCTAGCACACCCGAGCTGTTCGACTCGCTGCACGACGAGACGGTTCGCCTGGGACGGCTGGTCGCGGATCTGGAGACCCTCGCGGCCGCCGACGCAGCGACATTCACGGTCAGCCGCGCGCCGCATGACCTGTCGACTGTCGCTGCCGACGCGGTCGAGGGACTTCGTCGACGCTTCGCCGAGGCCGCGATCTCGGTGGAGACCGAACTGTCGCCGGTGACCGTGCTCGGCGACCCGGTGCGGCTCAGCCAGGTGGTGACAAATCTGCTCACAAACGCCGCTAAGTTCACCCCGTCAGGGGGCCGGGTCGTCCTCACCGTGTCCGAAGACGGGGACCAGGCGACACTCACCGTCGCCGACACCGGCTCCGGAATCCCGCCTGACGAGCTGGCACACGTGTTCGAGCGATTCTTCCGCGGCCGTAATGCACGCGCTGGTGGATCCGGCATCGGGCTGACGGTCGCCTCCGAACTTGTCGCCGCCCATGGTGGACGGCTCACCGTGACGAGCCTCCCGGGCGACGGGACAACCTTCCGGGTCACGTTGCCAGCACTACCTTCATCGCCTTCGCGCACCAACTTCACAGGTCCTTCACCGGCGCCGGTCACTGTAGGGATCAGATCGCGGGACCGCCGATGAAGGGAATGAACATGCAGGTTCACAAGATGAACGGCCGGCGCTGGCTCATCGCGGGCAGCGTCACCGCTGCGCTGACCGTGACTGCCGGGACAGCCGCGTTCGCTGCCACAGACGCCGACCACGGCCCGACAGCGGCGAGCACGGGAGGCACTTCGTCCGGAATGTCGTCCATGATGGGCCGCGCCGACGGTAACGCCCACACCACCGGCTCCATGCGCGGGATCAACATGGACGGCGGCTCGATGGGCAGCGGCTCGATGGGCAGCGGCTCGATGGGCAGCGGCTCGATGGGCAGCGGCTCGATGGGCAGCTTTGACAGCAAGCGGCCATTTGACGTGCAGTTCCTAGACCAGATGATCGCCCACCACGACATGGCACTGGTCTCCACCCACACGATGATCGACTCTTCACAGGACCCGCGGCTACGCGCACTCGCCCAGGAGATCGAGAAGTCGCAGAGCCAGCAGGTCACGCAGATGCGTACCTGGCGCCAGCAGTGGTATCCCGACATCTCGACACCCCTCGCCGGCGGCATGGACCCGACAAGCGCAGCGCCGCAGATGATGCGCTCCTGATGGGCGCCGACCCGGCACGCAGCATGCGCTCGATGATGGGCGGCAACACAGTCGATCGGATGTACCTACAGATGATGATCGCTCATCACCAGCTTGCCGTCAGCATGGCCCAGCAAGCACTCGGTCGGGGAACGCATCCCCAGCTGCGCGGACTCGCCAACACCATCATCGCCGACCAGACCGCTCAGATCGGGCAGATGCGCACCTTCCTGCCTCACCCCTGATCTGGGGGGGCCGGCCCACTGCGGTTCTACCGGGCAGCCCGAACCGAAGCGGACGACCCGGACCAATCCGGTGCGGCTCGGCAACCCCCGACCGCCCAGGTGGGGCAGCCGCCGGCCTGTCCACACCCAACGGCCGGCATGCCCCCGAGCCGGCCGAACCGGCCGAACCGGCCGATGATCACACCGCCAGCCGCAGCCCACCGCGACGAGGAGAACAGGCCATGCACCCTGCCGTAGCCGTCGACCGGGAGCTGCTGCTCGCCACCGCCCACCGGCACGAAGCAGACCAGACCAGCGAGGCGCTGTGCGGCATCCTCATCGCCGCCGGCGAACTCGTCTACCCCGGGACGCTGCCCACCGTCGCCAACCTGGACATCAGCGACGTGATCGTCGGCGAGCACACCGCCGACGTCCCGGTCCGGGTCGTGCAGGCGGTCCGCCGCCGCCTGCAGCACCACGCCGCTGCCGCCGGGGCCGCCGCCGAGCAGTTCGCCTGCGCCAGAGCGGCCCGCGAGCTCGCCGCCGTCGAGCTTGAACTCGCCTGACAGTGAGGATGTGCAAGAGCCCCGCACCGCTGGCTGACGATGGAGGCCTCGCTCACCCTGCACGCACTACTACGCTGCTTAGTTCACACTGGGCTGGTGCCCCCCTCGCGTCGTCTTGCAGCCGCTGTGTGCAGCGCCGCTCTGACGCTCGCCGCATGCTCGGGCGGCGCAGAGACCGGGGCGGGCAGCGACGTCCGCTTCGTCGGCGTCACCAACAACCGCCAGGACGTAGCGACCGGTGCGCGTCGACCGGCTCCGCCGCTCGCCGGCCGCACACTGTCGGGCCAGCAGCTCGACCTCGCGTCCTTGCGGGGCCGGGTGACCGTCGTCAACTTCTGGGGCTCGTGGTGTGCTCCCTGCCGCGCGGAGTCACCGGGCCTGGAGCAGGTCTACGCCGCCAACAAGGCCCGCGGCGTCGCCTTTGTGGGAGTCGACGAACGAGACGGACTGGCAGCGGCGCGCACCTTCACCCTTGACAAGGGCGTGACCTACCCGAGCCTGTTCGACGACACCGGCGCTCTGGTCACGTCCTGGCCGGCAGGTCCTGCCATCCCCTTCACGTTCGTCGTCGACCGACGAGGGCGGGTCGCGTCCCGGTTCACTGGCGCTGTCCTGCCCAGCGACCTTCAGCCGGCCGTCACCCGCGCGGCGGACGAACCGTGAGCCTCCAGCAGTGAGCGTTCAGGACGTCGTCGCCGCCGGCCCTCTGCTGCTGGCGATGCCGGTAGCCGTAGCCGCCGGCGTGGTGTCGTTCGCCAGCCCGTGCATGCTGCCGCTCGTTCCTGGCTACCTGTCCTACTTGGCGGGCCTGACCGGCAGCGCACTAGAACAAGCCGGCACCGCACCGGCCGCACTGCCAAACACCACAGCCGCAGCCGCAGCCGCTGCCGACGGCCTCGGGGTCAGCGCCGCGGGACGTCGAGGGGGTGGTCAGGCCGCGGTCCTCGAGCACACCGCCCCCGAGGTGGCCGTCTCGACGTCGGCTGCGCGGCGGCGGGCGCGCGCCCCGCGCACTGACCGGCGGGTGCCGCTGGGGGCGGCGCTGTTCGTCCTGGGGTTCACCGACGTGTTTGTCGCGTACGGCTCCGCGTTCGGTGCGCTGGGAACCGTCCTGCGCCACCATGAGCGCGCCGTCGAGCAGACCCTGGGCACATTCACCGTCGTGCTGGGTCTGGCGTTCGCCGGCGTGCTGCACCGCCTGCCGTGGGCTTCCCGGCAGTGGCGCCCCCCGCGACGGGCGGCACCGGGCCTGCTGGGAGCGCCGATGCTCGGCGTGCTGTTCGCGGTCAGCTGGACCCCGTGCATCGGACCGACGCTCGCCGCAGTACAGGCCCTCGCGCTGACCAGTGCCAGTGCGGGACGCGGCGCCGTCCTGTCAGCGGCCTACTTCCCTCGGCCTCGGGATCCCGTTCGTCGCCGTCGCCGTCGCCTTCGGCCTGCGCCGCGGCATGAGCGCCTTGCAGCTCGTTCGCCGACACACCCGCAGCGTCATGATCGCCGGCGGGGGCCTGCTCGTCGTCACCGGCCTGCTGGAACTCACCGGCGAGTGGAATTCTCTGGTCCTCGGCCTGCGGTTGCTGTGGCCCGCCTCGAACAGCTCACCCCTGTGACGGCAACGGCGCAGGCGTTCACCTCCGCACCCGCAGACCTCGACGAGCCCCCAGAGCTCCCGGGCGCCAGCCGGCGCCGGCCACTGGCGCGGCTGCTGCGCACCTGGCGGCAGCTGACCAGCATGCGGACCGCTCTGCAGCTGCTGTTCCTGCTCGCCGTCGCGGCCGTCCCCGGCTCAGTCCTGCCGCAGCGGGGCGTCAGCCCCATCCGGGTCCAGCAGTTCCTTGCCGCTCACCGCCGGCTCGGTCCGTTCCTGGACCGGCTCGACGGCTTCGACGTGTTCGCAGCTCCGTGGTTCGCTGCCGTGTACGCCCTCCTGATGATCAGCCTCATCGGCTGCCTCGTGCCCCGCATCCGGCTGCATGCCCGCGCCGCCGTCCGCCGGCCACCGACAGCACCCCGCCACCCGTCGCGGCTCTCGACCGGCACCAGCTGGGTCTGTGACCTGCCGGTCGAGGTCGTCCTCGCCCAGGCCCGGACCGTCCTTCGGCGGCGACGGTTCCGCACCACAGCTGACGGTTCGAGCGTCGCCGCCGAGAAGGGCTACCTGCGAGAGACCGGCAACCTTGCCTTCCACGTCGCCCTGGGGCTGCTGCTGGTCGGCGTGGCGCTGGGAAGCCTGCGCGGCTACAGCGGGACGGTGCTCGTCGTCGAAGGCAAGTCGTTTTCCAACACCGTGGTCGACTACGACCAGTTCAAGCCCGGCGCCCTGCTCGACACCGCCCGGCTGCAGCCGTTCACGTTCGCCCTCGACCGCTTCAGCGCCGCCTACCGCAGCGAGGGCACACCGACCTACTTCGGTGCACACGTCAGCTACCAGTCCACTCCCACAGGACCCGCACGCCGCCAGCTGATCCAGGTCAACCACCCACTGCGCCTCGGCGAGACCAAGGTCTACCTCATCGGCCACGGCTACGCACCGCACGTCGTGCTGCGGGACCGCACCGGCGCCGTCGTCTACGACGACGCCCCGCCGTGTGACCCGACCGCCTCCGTCGAACTCGACTCCACCTGCGTGGTCAAGATCCCCGACACCGGACTGCCCCCCGCCGGCCCCCGCAGGATCCCTCAGCAGCTCGCCCTGTACGGGCCGCTGACCCCCACCCCCCCACCGGACGGCAGCCCCCTGTCCACCTCTCCGCAGCTGACCAACCCCGTGCTCCGGCTGCAGGTGCTGCTCGGCGACCTGCACCTAGATGGCTGGTGCTGAAGGCTGGTTGTGGCGGAGCGCCCGAGCGGTCAGGGGCTTGTGCCGGTACCTGTGGGAACGTGCGAGCGGTTGAATGTCGACGGGACGTGTCGGTCCGCGG
>JAABUO010002935.1_pt1 | contig 20531 bp, 28 predicted proteins | sample 5559291 | NCBI WGS metagenome assembly JAABUO01 (sample SAMN10711878, study PRJNA513372) | rock metagenome | isolation source: Antarctica rocks | place: Antarctica: Victoria Land, Finger Mt sud
CCCTTGATGTATGGTGTAGGCTGAGAAGCGTGGCGACAGTCCTTGGATGGCAATCTTGAGGCGGGAGTACCAAGCGCAACTGATCTTGGCAATTGCCTTGCCTTTGTTTCAGATGGCATCTGGAATCAATGCGGTGGTCTTCTTCTCGCCACAGGGATAGGGTCCTTTGGGGAGGGGGCCAAGGGGGGTCTCATTGCATCTGCTGTGATTGGTGCCGTACAGGTGGACAAAACAGCCATGCAAGAATGACTGCTGCTCATGTCACCTGTTCCATCTTTGACACTTTGCATGGACTACACAACGCTGCAAGTCATGGTTGTTTCCAAGCACAAACACTTGTGTGGGACATTCTGTTCATTCCAGCAGGCACATGTGCTTGACACAGATGCAGTGAGTAAGAAGCAGAGTTTGCGCACAATGAGAGTGTGGCCAGCGCATGCTCATGGTGAAGAGGGTAAAGCACGGCTGTGTTGCAGGTAGGAGCAACTTTGGTAGGTGTTGTTGTAGTAGACAGAATGGGCAGGAGGGCCATACTGATTGAGGCATCAATACAGGTATCATCATGCCTTGCCTCAATCGTGTCTCTGGTTTTGCCTGGTCCTGCCCTGATATGTCATGTCTTGCCTTGCCCTGCACCTGTCCTGCCATGTTTTGCCCTGCCCTGCCATGGTCTTGCCCTGCCATGTCTTGCCCTGCCCTGCCCTGCCCTGGCTTCAGCTTGCCCTGCCTTGCTCTGCCTTCATCTTGCCCTGCCATGGCTTGCTCTGCCCTGCGTTCATCTTGGCACTGCCCTGCCCTGCCCTGCCCTGCCCTGCCCTGCCCTGCTCTGCCCTGCCCTGCTTTCATCTTGTCTGCACAATACATAATATGCATGCTTGCCTGATCCTACCCCTGCCAGGCTTCACTGTTTCTGGGGGCAACAGTACCACACTAGACATTGGAAGCAGGCTGCATGGTGATGCATGCATGTGCTGCAGGGCTGCTTGGCTGAGGTAGCGCTGGCAGGCCTTCTTGCATATGCAGCCACAGATTCCTCGGCACAAATGACCCATACTGCTTCCATTGGGGCCATTGTTTTGGTAAGTCCTCTTGAGTATGTTTTGACATGCAATGCTAAGGACATCAAGACTCTATGTTTGTGGTTGCTCACGTGACAGCTGATGATGGCAACATTGTGTCATTGTCAGTGTTATGTGCCATCCAGCAGCAAATGTCAAATACCTGTATGCCTAACATCATGCAAACCAGGAATGGCCACTGTGTTCTGTGTCATTTGTTGGATTTCTTCTGGATGTGTTGCAGCCCCCGTTATAGCGAAACTTGCTGTTTGCAGCTGTCATTGGTGGCAAATAGCACCCCACCCTGAGTGTGTGTGCATGCTGAAGGTGTGTGTCTTCATTGCGTCCTTTGGGTGGGGGTGGGGTCCTTTGGGTTGGCTGGTACCTAGCGAGATCCAGCCTCTGAATACACGGTCTGCAGGGCAGAGCATCACCACCTTTGTGCAGCTCACCAGCGGCGCTACAGTGGGCCAAACCTTTTTGAGCATGTTATGTTCCATGAAGTATGGTAAGCAAGATGTCTTATGCATGATGGTGAAGCATCTCCTGAGCTGCCCTATCATGCTACCTGTGCTTTGGCTGCACATGCATCTGAGCTGCCGATGATTCATGAACGATCATTGATCTGGAATAGAATGCATCTTTTTCGAAACTGCCTGCTGGAGTGCATGCGTGCAGTGCAAGAGGCTAACACTGTGAGCAGCATGTGCACTGTTTATATGAGTGTGTGCAACTGCCACACATCTTGCATGCATGGATGTGACCTGTGATCTGGGTGACAGCCCTGCATGACTATGGTGCATATAGCCAAATGATGTGGATGTGCATAGAAAATCACCATGTGTGCAGCGTGATGCGTAGAGTCAGCCGTTGCATAGTCTCGCAAAAATAGCTCCTGGGATATTGGCTGTTACAGTACTATCAGTATATCAAGAACTATTGTCGAGACTTTGTCGTCTGCAGGTGTTTTTGTGTTGTTTGGTATGTCGCATCTCTTGGCTGGTCTCTTTGTTTACTTCCTGCTTCCAGAGACCAGAGGTATTCCCCTTGAAAAGCTATGGCTTGAGTCTGTGCATGTGTAGCAGGGTACAACGAGTTAAGGGGCATCTAATGCGCAATGTGGCATTTTGCCCTACGACAGCATGATGCAGTTGTACGCCAGCGCAGCTCAGTCTCAGCAGCTTGCCTTCACCAGTGCTGGGTTGAAATGGAAAGTATGTATTTGCTGTTCTGGCATGAGTTCAAAAGCAGCTTAAGGTCAAGCCAATCAAGCTTCCCTTTGGGCATGCTGGGCACACTTGATATAGCGCAAGGGGCTTTGGCTGTCAACTCTGCCTATCAGACCTGGGTTGTTGCCCTGACTGATCCATGCCTGCCTATCAGCCCTCCCGTTCAGCTTCACTGTCTGCAGCTTGCACACTTGCCCAAAGCAGCAATACAGACAAATGGTCTGATCTTGCATGAAAAGCACAGCATGTACAGCGCCACATTGCTTACTCAGAGACAGTCGAAGGCATTGACTCGTTTGCTAGACTATGAGACAATTGTGACTGTCATGCTGTCAGATTTACTTTATCTTAATCTGACTTGACTGTGCAGGTTGCAGACCATGTCAGAGCTCATTGGGCTTGGCACCATGTCTGCTACAAGAATGGTCAGATTCCGACAGAAGCACCAGTGGACACCACACTGCTGGTGGACAGGAAAACCACCAGGTCAACTGATACTGAAGCTTCTACCGAGGTGCAGACGCAGCTGTCACTACAGCATAAGAAACAGTCTGGCAGTCCTTTTAGACAGAGGTTGCATGAGCGATGAATAACAATGAATGCTGCCTTTACAGCACCATGGTATGTTACCGTGACTTCCCTGGCTTCCCCACAAGCCTGCACTCACACCTCGCTAGACATTTGCAATGCAGCTTCAGGTCACAAGTCAACTCTTTCGAAGTTTCAACAATGAGCTTGAGAGCAAACCAGCTGTGCAGGATCTGTCCCAACTTTTAGTTGAGGAAGCTGCAAAATGGACGCAGCAAAGTAGTTCAAGCGCAATTCTTCATGCACAGGCGGTAACGGTTGCAATCCGAAGAGTACCATTATAGCTGCTGGGTCCAGCTCGCAACATGTACTGAGCGATTGAGGCTATGCATGAGCAGCTTTCACTTTCCATGCTGCAATGCTGGCCACAGGTGTGCCTGGAAGTGGCGTGCAATCAGCGGCAGCATCACAGCCTTCTCCGTGCTGCACAATCCACCATCAAAGAAATACTTTCGAAGAGGCAGAGAGAGCAAGCCAGCCAACAACTCTCAACAATTGTTCAACACGCCGAGGGGTCACAGCTTTGAACTTGTCACGTGTCGGTAAGTCGAAGCACGTAGCCGAATGTGTGTCATTGCCAACAGCTACCAACTCTGGGCAGCAATCGCCGAAAGCTTCACCGACCAGTGCTCACCGGTGTTTGCTTCGTGCAGTGACGTCGTCGAGTACCCACTTGATTGCACGCATCCGGCTTTGCGTCTTTGGTACAGTCGGTGAACCGCAGGATCTCACACCTGTCTTGCCGCCGAACGGCTTGATGTGGCGTTCAGCTTAACCATGCATAGGTCTCCCTTGCCTAGCTGATGCATCGAGCGGTAAAACGCCGCAGCGCGCCTTTCGGAACTGGCCTGTCCGCCAGCTACCTACTGCTTGCTCTGTTATTGTTCTGCGCTGTTTTCGCCTTCGTCACACTCAGGCTGTATCCCAGTGGCTCTACCTTGAGTTCGCCACAGCTTGCAGCAAGCACACTTGTAGTGTACAGCTACCGGAATACCGACCCAGAGGCGGTCAGCAATTTGCAGTTCTTCCTCAGAACCGTCATCAAGCCTGAGGACTCCGCTCGCTACGTAATTGTTGTGGATCATGGACTAGACAAATACGGTCATTTCTCATCGACCGTCCTGCCAGATTTGCCCGCCAATGCCGAGTATCTCTCAATCCGAGGCTGTTACGAGCTGGGTCATGTTGGCAAGGTGTTATCAGGTCTCAGCTCAGTTCAAGTGAATGTCAACCAATACCAATACTTCGTATGGGTCGACAGCTCTGTACGGGGGCCTTTCCTGCCAAGCTATGTGACTGGGATGAGTACCCCTCCTCTCTGGCATACCCTCTTGACTTCTCGCCTCACAAGTACCATTAAGCTTGTTGGAGCGACAATCGATTGCGGACCTGTCAGCCTTCAAGCGGTGAGTCCTCAATTTTAGGCAACCATATGTGGCTCACACAGCAGAGAACCAGTCCAATGGCTCATCAAATTATGTCCTTCTTAGCATTTGGCTCGTTCAATTTTGAACTAATCACGCTGTCTTGGACACGCAGGATGCCTCGATGCTTGTGGTACCTCATGTTGAGTCCAGCGTGATGGCAACAGACCTGGCTGGCCTCAAAGTGCTCCAGGAGGCCGGCTGCTTTGAGTGCTTCACAACTTGGCGAGAGGCAAAAGTGAAGGGTGAAGTTGCAGCCAGCGCAGCAATTCTGCAGGCATGCATCATCCACAAGCTTCTCCCAAATATCTTCCCTTCTCATGAGGAGTGATTGGAATGTACAAGCACCAGTCATGAAATCACGGCCTCCATGCTTGTGCATGCAAGGGATGTTGATAGGACGCATGCCTGCCATACTTGTATCTTTTGCAAGCTTTGCTATGGCAGATACTTCAGTCCCATGCTGCATGTGACATACACATGATGCTGTTGTTGTAAGCATGCACTGACTCCTACGCAAAGTTAAGTTTGAAGGACCTCTTGGACAGCTGGACACCTTTTCTGCCCTGCAGCTGAGTATCAGCTGACATGCATATTCTGGGATGTGGACGTGCACACAGTTGCACGTTTGGAGACGCTACACTGTAGAGACTCACTTGGGCTTGCTCCTGCAGGCTGGCTACAACCTGGATTGTTTGATGCTGAGGTATCAGGGAGTGGAGTGGCAGGATCAGAGCAAGTGGCGGTGTGGGGCCATGGTCGCCCCTCACCAGGAGGGTACCTATGATGGCACCTCCCTAAACCCCCTAGAGGTTGACCTTTTTGCTGCTTGCAAGTGGGCTCTGTGTTTTTGCAGCGATGGAATGTGTTACAGCATGTGGTAGAGCATGATATCTTGAGCGCAAAGCAAAGGAAGCGGTTTCCACGTGCATTTGAGATGAGCATTACTACATTGCTGGTGGTGACTTTCTGTTGTTGTAGCAAAGCCCAGCATCTACAAATCTGTGACAATGGTGCTTCATTCAGGTTTGGTCAGCTCATGCTTGGTCAGCGTCATCTGTCCTCAAGGCAGAACCCCCAGCGCTGTTGAGCACTGCTGCTGCATAGTAGTTCGTTGTTTCAGTGCTCGACAGTACATACTTGCATTGTGGCAATCTGGGCGACGCCTCCAAAGCATACTGTCAAGGTTCACTGCCAAGGACAGCTACTCTCTCTGTCTTGATTGCTTGGAACGCTCTCTAGATATCTTCAAGCTGTCTCTCCTTAGTATCCACTGTATCCCAAACCTTACTGGTGACCCTCACAATCAGGACGTGTATGTCTTATGTCTAAGCTCAAGACGTGTTGGCTGCAGGTGATGTTTGTGAAGGTGAAGCATGGGCCCACCATGTTGGCGGGGTCTGCAGCACATCAGGCTGTCAAATACACTCAATGGCAGTCAGAGGACAAGGCCACAGGAGTGAAGGACATCACTACAAATGACTGGAAGACCCACGCGTACAAACAGATGCAGAGTAACCCAAAGCTCAAAGACTTCAAGTGCTTTGATGCTGACTATTATATAAACTCAGCACCTTGGGAGTTTGAGGGGATGTCTGCACAGACAGCCTTTCAGCATTTTTTGAACTTTGGCTTTCAGGAGGGGCGGGCATATCACTTTACCTGCTGACGTGCAGCAAACATGTGCGCAGCTATGCACATTCAGTATTGTTTTGCTTTCCTGCCTTTCTTTTGCTGGGGTTTTCAGCTTTGACTGTTGTGTAGTAGTCACTAGTAGTTGTGATGGCCCAGCTTGAATTTCATTGATACAACTCACCCCAGAAGTAGAATTGTTGCACCAATTTGCAGGGTCTGAGTAGCTTGCAGCACCATGCAGTGCTGCTGCCATATATATGCATCGTTTGTGCTGATGAAGCTTTCATCTAGGATTTGTTGCTGCAATCAAAATGGGCAGCAAGACAGCTTTGCATTGCACCACAATCGATTCGGTTTTTTTTTGGCCTAAGACTACAGGTGCTGGACTCGTGTTTTGGATCTGTCACCCATTGTACGTAGTATTTTGTCATCTTTAAGCAGGGTTGTACCATGAAAGTTGAATAATAGCTACGATCAGTGGAAGCAAATGCTGACAAGCTACATTTGTTGACTGCATGCTGCCACGCTCGAGTACTGCATATGTTTGACCCGACCACTGCAAACGTCAAAAACAATCTCTGCAGCATGACACCTGCTTCGTTGCTGTAAATCAAAGCACACAGCAGCGCTCATTGCGTCCCAACCATACGTTCTCGTGGGTCCGCGTTCAGCAGCTGAACTTCAGCTGGCATGCCGCAACAGTCTAGCAGTGTCTCAGCTGCGGACGTACCCGACGAATTGCCTCTTTCCATCAACTCCTTGAGCTACGCATACCCTGGGGCATCGCCAGTGATCAGCGACTTCACGTTGCAACTGCCTCGCGGCAGCAGGTGTCTCCTTTTGGGAGCCAATGGCGCAGGTGAGATCACCCCACAAACCCCTGCACTCTTCCCTTTCTAAATTTGGTGCAACATCATGCTCACAATGATGCTTTGCTTGCTTGGCAGGGAAGAGCACACTGTTGCAAATACTAGCAGGTCAACACATGGTTGGTCCAGATGTAGTGCGGATCCTTGGACGTCCAGCTTTCCATGATGTGGTATGACTGAGCTGAATTGCTCTTGAATGATGCTGGCTATCTGTTGTACTCAGTAGCCACACATGCCACAAAGCAACTTGCTTTTTGTTGATTGGCAGCAACTGACATCGTCAGGTGATCTCAGCTACCTGGGAGCTCAGTGGAGGCGGGATGTCGCGTTTGCTGGCTACAACATAGCTCTGCAGGTAAGCCACCTGGTGTCAAGGTTTTTCCCCATGTGCGAGCCCCACGTCAGCAGCTTTGCTTGCTGAAGGGATGTCTCGACTGCATGCAACAGCTCTCAGGCACAGAACATCATGTCAGTCATTGCATACAATGCAAGCGTCCGGTCCTGGGTGTTGTACAGCAACATAACAGCTTCACAAACTCTATGCCATATCCAGCTGGCAGTTATCAATAACTTGTCACCATGTTGTCTGACCTGGCTTAGCTTAGAAAGCATGTACATCCTGTACTTTCCTCACAACTCACGGCTTGATATGCTGTTCTGATGCAACATCATGGAACCTGCCTTATGCCTTTTGCAGGGCGACTTGGCAGCAGGGGAAATGATTCATGGAGTGGAGGGGGTGGACCCCAAGCGCCGCCAGCAGCTGATTGATCTTCTGGACATAGACCTGCAGTGGCGTCTCAACAGGGTTTCTGACGGCCAGCGGCGCCGCGTCCAGATCTGCATGGGACTGCTCAAGCCTTACAAGGTGTGCCTGGCACCACCAAAATGAACTCCCTCCTTGGACTTTTCTTTTCCGTAATCCGTGCCAAAAGGGTTTTTCTTCCCTTTCTTTTTGTGCCGTTATGTAATTTTTTTGGCACTGTGAGCATCCTGGGCAGCTGCCAACAGAGGCCTGTTGCTGAGTATTCCTGCCTTGAGGCTTCACCCTGCTCAAGCTTCAAGCATCTCTACTCTGTGTTGGCAGAGCCTTCTGTTGACAGCCTGCCACATGACTAATTTGTGCCTGCCCTTGCTGCGTATGTCATCACCAATTTGGCGCCTTATTGGGCCTTTGTGTGCTTCCACGACATTTCTGTCTGCAAGCTGTTGGGGCAAAAGGTTTATCTTTGATGACTTGGCTGGCACCATAAGGTGTGTCAGGCAGGTGGTCAGTCATTCAGTATGCCCTTTGCCAAGATTGCTGTGCACAACATGTGTGATTGTCACAGGGTCATGGTCAAAGATGTGGCGAGTGTGTGTGCGGTGCAGGTGTTGCTGTTGGATGAGGTGACTGTGGACATGGATGTGGTGGCTCGCCTGGACCTGCTGGACTTCTTCAGGTGCTTTCCATTGCTCTGTGCTGTGCTCTGCATGCTGAGCCATGCTGTGCTATGCTTTGCTGCGCCATCTGACATGATACGCTGTTTGCTGTCATGATGTGTGCCTGTGCTGTGGTGTAACGTATGTAGTGTGCTACCACATGTCATGCGTCCTATGCTATTGCTCACATGGCGTCAGACCTGATCAGTTGAGGCTCAAAAGTGTGATGTTACTACAACATGATACACAGAGAAGATGGGGGCATTATCAGCAAAAAGCGTTGAATTTGAGGCATTCTGTGTTGCTTTGAACTCTGATGAGTGCCTGATGTGGCTTTTACTGTGGCGCTCCACAATAAAAGCCAAGCAAAGCACACTTGCAGGTCTGTGTTACCTTTCATCAGTTTGCTTGCAGTGTATGCCTTTCATCAGTTTGCTTGCAGTGTATGTTGGCCCACAGCGTCAGGGTACCTGTGCGTATCAGCTGCTGCAAGCTACTTTGGCTCACCTTCTCCTCTTTGCCTTTTCTGCCTAAACTTCTTCTTCATATTCTTCTTCTTCCTTTTTTTCCGTCCCTTTCTTCTTCTGCTTCGTTCCTAATCCTTCTTCCCCCTCCTCTCCTTCTTCTTCTTTATGTTGATCTGGTCCCCGTTGCACCATGTGAGCAACTGCTGTGAACAGCGTGAGTGGGGATGCGGCAGGCAGGAGCAAGAAACGGCTGAAACGTCACCCAAGAGCAAAATCGCAAATACTTCCATGTTGTTGTAATTTATATATTTTCCCCTATTTTTCAATCAATTCTATTCGTAATTTTTATACTGCTTAAAAGAGCAATGTCAAGCTCGAAAAATAACAGATTACACAAAAAGATGTATACTGACAAGAGTGGGTGTGGCAGGCAGGAGTGTGAGGTGAGGGGGGCCACCATTGTGTATGCAACCCACATCTTTGACGGCCTGGAGGGCTGGCTCACCCACCTGGCCTTCATCTCCCAGGGCAACCTCCTCAAAGGTACACCTTGCCTTGCACGCATCACAAGCTGCCTTTACACATCGCAAGCTGCTTTTTCCATACAAGTTGCCTTGCACACATCACAAGCTGCCTTTTCTGCACCACAAGCTGCCTTTTAGACATCACAAGCTGCCTTCTTGCTTGGGTGTTGCAGCTCACACTAGGCAGTGCTGTTTACAAGGCTGCTGTTGTGCAAAGAAGGCATCTAGAACAGCAGCCTTTGATCTTGAAAAGCTGGATGCACCGTGGACATCTGCTGTCGATTGTGGCCGTGAACATCGTTTGCGTGTTTCCATACTCCAGACCTCTTTTTATTGACATATACGGCTGTAGCACTGCAAAACGCTGACTGTGTCATTCATATTGCTCTACAGCACATAATTTCTCTGGCATCTCTTGCCAGCCTAGTTCTTTACATGCCTACCTAATGCATATTTTTTGTGCTGTCGCTTGTCTTGCCTCATCATCCTGTTCTCACAATCTCACATGCCAAAGCATGTCTGCAATCTATTGTATGTAACAGGCGGTCCCATTGAAGAGATCACCGACATGGGAGATGCAAAGCTATTGAAGACTGTGGAAAGGTGGCTCAGGACAGAAAGAAATGCTGTCAGAAAGAGTGACCATGGGACTCCGCTCAGCAATGGCCACAAAGGACCTGATGCCAATGGCACAGATACACAACCAAAACCAGCTTCAAAGCAGCCTGCACCATTTTTCCCTAGCAGACACATGGCCTACTTTCATTGATTGTTGACTGTGTCAATCTGTGTGAAAGTAAATCTGCTATACAGATGGGATTAGACCTGTGTTCCCCAGGACATGTTCATTTGGACATCCCACTAAACCTCCTGTGTCATGTAGGCTATTTCGAATTGATATTGTGACAGTATGATTTTGCCACAGCATTGTTATATGCTTTGCACATACGAGCTTCATGTTCATTCTTTGACAGTGGTATTACGCTGGAGTTATATGCTGACAACACTTAAGCTTAGGCCTCATTTGCTGTGCTGTATAGAACTTGTTGTTACAAGCTGGTTGGTACATGTATCTTACTGGATGTGCAGTACCATGCAGCTCGTTATGTGTACACTGTTGCTTATTTGCACAGTCACCTGTTATTGTTGGACGAGGTGTTGTGTGGTGAACATGTCACTTTGTGTCAACCATTTGCTAACACATTCAAGCTGTGCTGGAAAGCATTTGCACATTGTCTGCCATCTTCACAGGCAAATGATACAACCAGACGACTTGACAGTCCCCTAATGATGTCTGTGAATATTAGGTGTGCCTGCTGCCTAGCAGCACTGCTGTGCTGACCATTGCAAGTACATGTAGTTCAGAGCTTAACCACAAGCGGTTTGCAACAGGCTGTAGTGACGACAGCACATTTGTCTCATATCATACAACCAGCTACATACGAAGCCGAACAATCACTCACTGGCTTTGAATGCTCTAAATTTGTCATATTATTCAGTCACAATATAAAACATGCCTGCGGGAATAACCCATGGCAGCAGCAAGCAGATCAGTGCTACATCACCCAGCTAAATTCAATGTGCCAGCTCTGAAAGGGTCAGCAGATCAAGCCTTGTAAGGGTCGCATGTGTACCTGCACCATATGACTGCTTTGGGCAAGAGCCATCTGTATTTGCTCCTCACATATGCTGCAACACATGTCCAGCGATACCTCCCAATGCAAGTCGTCAATGCAAGACAACCCAGCACTGTCATGATTCAGTGCCGTGAATGCATATGCCCTGCAGCATGGCAGCACAGCAGGTTGTCCCAGACAAGAATTACCTTGAAGCACGGCCTTCAAACTGGCCATTGCCAACATAATGTTCCCAGGCTTGGCCTGCAGTGGAAACCCCCCCTTGTGGCAGATCAGGGTTGTGCTCCAGGTAGAAGGCAGCATCCCAACACACGGGGCCCCTGCCTCTCAGGAGGGCTATTTTGGGAGCCCTGATGCTCTCAGCATCTGTCACGTATGCGTTTGAGGTAACATCTTGCATCTTTTTGTCCTGCACAAGATATGTATCGCTATATTGCATTGAGTAGATTATGCGTCAAAGAGCATAGCATCAAACATCAATTTTGCACATATGCAGCAGTGGTTGACTTCAGCAACCTGCACTGCTTGGCAGCAGGGTAGGTTTCAGACCTTCCCTTCACACATAACAAATCAACTTTTGCAAAGCTGTCAAGTCAAAGATTGGCCACGGTGTTCACCGCAGCAGCCATCCAGTTTTGGTAGCGCAAGGCAGTTGTTGTGCCCGGTGTGCGGCCCTCCAACATCAAGTGCTTCAGCTTGACAAAGAGAACATCATACGGTCCCAAAGTCATGCCATCAAAATACAGCTCGCCAGTAGGATTGATCCTGCATTGCAAGTTACCATATATGCTCCACTGACTTCTTTCTAAGGCATGCCAACCATCAACACTCTTGTCGTATACATAAGTGTAGGGTCACATGGCAGGCGTGAGCACGCAATGGACTTTTGGGTTTCTGAGCTGTTTTGGAGAAGATGAGCATAGTGATGCTAGCATTGTTGCCCTTGTATCACTTTGCTTGGGTGGCCAGTGTTGTAAATGGTTATGCATGGAAGGCAAGACATGACGGGGACCAAACCAGCAAGAAAGAGACATCAGTGGCAAAGCACAGACTACATACCCGCCATTGCATCCCCAATTTGCTTGTTTCCTCCAGTCGACGTCTTGATACCTACATGTTGCATGAGCTTTTCTGTGCTTTGGACCAACTGAGAATGAATATAGCAGCTCTCTGGGAATGCTGGCTCTGCTGTAACTCAAGCAATGTGGATGCACACGGAAAGGAGGAGGGCAATGTTTGTGCAGTCTCTGCAATGCCATAGATGAATTGTCTGATTTGTTGCACAGGCCAAACGAGGCTCCAGCAAGGCAGAAAATCTCAACACGCACCCGATTGCTTGAGTCCCAGCTGCACTTGCTTGCCTTACTGTTGAAAGACAGACACCACTGTGCAGCAGCAGCAGCTTACTTGGGGATGAGACTGTCTATATTTTTGCCTGCCTTGAGGACGGCCAGGGATGATCCCAGCTCCCCAAAGTACACGGCATCCCAGCGATCATTATAGCAGTTCAGCACTGTGTTGTCCTTCTTCAGAATCTGTAACGCCTCCTGGTCCATGGCCAGTACATACGACTGTACATGCGGGTTGGTGCGCCAGTGATCGCTGACATTGCCCTGATATGGTGACCCCTCACAGCTGATGACTGGCCCTACCAACTTCACGTCCTTTGTCAAGCGCTGCGTCAGCAAGCGGTGCCAAGGCAACTGCTTCTGCAGCAGCAGTAACGCAGGCAGGAGTCAGGGCTGCAGCAGTTTGTCACTGCTGCTAATGCATGTGCAGATGGTCAGCTAGGACCAGATGATGCTTTGGTGTCTGGAAGGTGCAGAGGTGGCAATCTTGTCATCTGGCAATGCACTTCAATGTTGCCTGCTGGTGCATGTGCTGTTGCAGTCACGGTTCATCTGTGCATGAAGATTAGGCTAGGGCTGGGTAGACAAACTCACGGGTATGTAGGGGGGGAGGTAAGGGCCCCGGACAGATGAGTTGGTGAGGACTATGAACTTGTATTTGGACGGTGACACATGGCCAGACTTGAGCAACAACCAGCCGAACGTTCCCCAGTCGTAGCACTCATTTTTATGTTGTACATACTTGGCATTTGGAGGGAGTCTTGGCAACTTCTCAAGCTGCAGCAGCATATGCAAATAAATCACACTGACTGCCAACTAAGACCGTAAAACTCTTCAATTGCCATTCAGACACCCATATGTCACTGCAGCCGTAAGGGACAACATAGTTAGACCTACCACAGCAGAATCTGTAGACTGGACAACAACCACATAGTCCGACTGGTCTTGTGGCGGAATGCCCCATTGCACAAAAAACTTCAAGTTTTCTAAGTATTCCGGATCAGTGTCGGCGAATATATGGATGATAAGCGTTTTGCCGTTCGCTGCAGAGAAGCCGTCAGTTGCGCCAGACAGGCCTGAGCTTCCCAAAATACCCCAACGCAGCAGCAGGATTGTGGCCACACACGCAACTACTACACCGACCGTTCGCCAAGTTTTGTACGATCGTTGCGACATAGGTTTCTTTCGATGCATGCTTTGCAGTCCCTGATCATCGTCGACACAGTTGCAGCGAAACGCACAGTAACATCTGCATTCTTTCCCAACTGTCTGCTGGAATTGTCAGAACCTAATTGACGCACCGTCAGACAACCGACATGACAGAACGAGCTGCAGAGCACAGAGCAAATGTGCGCTAGTCATGGACAGCTGGTCGAAGCTTAGTATTAGTCATGAAACTACTGTGGTAATACATGATCAACGCCGGACAGCGCAGATCCCGCTGCTTGCATAGGCAACAGTGTACCACGCTGTTGCTGAGCCGGAAGTAGAACACTGCATGCACATAGTACAGCGGACTCCACAAGACTGCAACTGGAGGTGGCGCCAGCACTAGTGCACAGCAAACCAAAAAACCAGTGATACTGGAAGCGAGTCAAAAATCCGCAAATGCCGCACCTCAGTGCAATCGGGAACATAGCAAGTCAAGGATTGACTTTTGCATTGCACCACCGTTGATTTAATGCCGGCACATACACTCAATTCAGCTGGATTTTCATGAAAGTTCCACATGGCAGTACGTTCTGCACCGTCACATTGCGTTGGCAATGTGGGTCTGAAGCCAGACCTGATGTTGCCCTAACTTCTAGATGACTGTCTAGACCAGCCTTTTGCAGAAAATCCTGAAACAGATCCTGCACTGCCTGCACATCTATGCTGCCCCTTCTGCTTTCTTGCACAGAGACTTCTGGAACTGAGTCTGGCCATGCTGCAGGGACAGGCTGCCTATACTGCAGCTCTGGATGTGCTGGTGTCTCTTGACAGCCATTAGCAAAGCTGAAGGAGCCATGGGAAGCCAGAGCTTTGGGTGTGCCATTAGCATGCAACCCATTTGCGGCCCAGTCATCAAAGCTGGCATGAGAGGCATGAGTGGGATCATCAGGCCAATGGGGTCTGAAGCTTGCTTTGTTGTCTTCTGCAGCAACCCTTGACATGGCAATGTCATAGGCAAAGTTTGCCTCACGCATGTTAGCAGCCTGCCTGTCTTCGTATGCTGCTTCTAGCTCATCGTCAGTATCTAGCTCAGACTCCTGTGAGTCACCACCAGCTGACCGAGAGGAGGCGTCAAGCTCTGAGTCACATTGGTTTGCTTGGGACTTGTCAGCATGACCTGGCTTGAAGTTGGCCAAGCTGGTGAGAGTGGTGATGTGAGCTCCTGGAAATGGCAGAGTGCCTAACGACACCATGTCTGGTCTGCGTACCTGCACACATGCTGGACTCATTGAGTATTGGCAGCAACAGAAGGTGCAAAGACTGGTGTGGTGCATGGACACAGCCAGAGCAATCACAATGCTCCAGGTGTTAACGGTAAACCCTAAATGACTGAGGGCACAGCTGTCTGAATATGCAGCAGTATGACACAAGCAAATGCATGCATAAGCCAGCACCACGCTTTGCTAGATCAGTTGCCATCCCCATGTGCAGGAATGCACCACATGCTTTTGCCAAGATGACATGCCACGCCTTCTTGCAGGTGCAGCACCCACCTTAATGAACAGTGCAAGAAGCAGGCAGCAATGCTTCTTGCAGTAAGAGGACATTTGTTTACAACACATATTTTGGGGATTAGTGCAGGCAGTGATGACGCCATGCAACCCTTGCAAGGTGGCATCAGATTGGATGCGCACTCAGGGCACTAGACCGGGGGAGTAAGCATCTGACCTGCCAGTCACAGCCCAAGGCAGACGCAAAGCCCTGCATGTCAGCCAGGAGGGCTGCATCATCTTCATCTGTGATGCTGGTCTCATTATCCAGGACACCATCTTGCTGTGTAGGGGCAGAAGGCGAGGGCTCAGCCCCATGACCATTTGCCTGGTCCCAGTCTGTGCCTGGGATATCTGCTGATGAACCTTCTAGCTGCTGCAGCAATCCAAGATTGGGCTGACCCTGATGATGCACTGGCATAGGCCCTGCAACCTGCTTGGGCTGTGCTTGCTGTGACTGCGCATACTCTAGCTTGCTATTTAATTGCTGAGTAGGCTGTGCATGAGGACTGTCAGCTGCGATGGTGTCTGCAAGAACGGACATTGGTGCAGCTGAGCCTGCTTTGATCGCCCCTTCGTCACCAGCTGCCATTGGTGCAGCAGTGACAGGTGTTGATCTGGTGCTGCTCTGGTGCACGGGTTGCCCAGGCTCTTGGATGGGTGACACTGTTGCAGGTAAGGGGTCAGAGGACGGGCGAGCTTCCACAGGTTGTGAAGCCTCACTATCAAGAGATGCGGCATTCAACATGCTGTTCTTCTTCTTGCCGCGCTTCTTCTTCTGTTTGCCTTTGGACTTGGCACTGCATCATCACAAGTGGTGCTCACATGCTGATCACTGTTATCATGCCACGAAGATTGTGCTGATGTGTCCAGATGCGGTTGCATTGTGTCTCATTGATGGTGCAATGCTGTGTGCCAGCAAGAAGAGCAATGTCATGCACTCAAGCAGAGAGGGCCACGTTGACTGCAAGGCAGCGTGAAGGTGCATGACACAGGGAGAACATTGGTGAGTGCATGACTTGAGTTAGGCCATATGGAAAACGAGTGCAAGAATTGATGTACCCAGGTGGTTCAGTGCCAATGAAGGACAGCAAGTCTTCCAAATTGCGGTCATCACTGGGAGCCTGAGCTTCTTGGCGAGCCCTGGCCTCTGCCACCTCCTCTGCCTTCTTGTGGGCAAGCTCCTACACAAAACAAAGCCACATTGGTCAGCCATGTTTGGACCTGACTGGAGACATATGCTCAAGAACAGCTTTTGGACAGCTGACATGGGCAGCCATACCATGCATGATGCTGAGAGCAGCAGCAGACAACACAGTGACACGTACAAAACGCCCACATGAATAATCTGCCACCTGCCACTGTGTGTGAATTGATATTGCATGTATGGCATCCATAAGTCAAGTACTGTTCACACCTTGCGCTTCTTTGCATACAGTCTATTCAAGAGGCGTATCCTGGGATCAGCTGTTGCATTTTTGACAGGCTCCAGCTTCTCCTCCTCAGTGAGATCATCTGGAAGATGAAAAGTTTCCCTGCGTTTTCAAAGTCAAAGCATCATGAGCTGGACACTGTGCTGACAATACAATGGTGATGCACTTTGTCCTCACCATGCACATGCAATATGTAGAAGGCAGATCAGCCTGCAAATGCAGACCAGAACCAATAGACAGGCAACAACATACCACACCGGGTTTCAAAGGCAGCCAGACATGATAGAGCACAACTCTGCACATGTGACATGGATGGAGATCCAGCATGCTGAGTTCTGCCTCTTGCACAGCATGCAGATACATAGCAGGTATTTGCCCAAAAGCCAGCAAGACATCTCTGTGTAAGACAGACACAGAGACATGTGGCATGTGCTTTACTAGGATACCACCTTATCTCCTCTGCACTCTTGCCTTCGATCATGCGGGCCAATGCTCTGGAAGTCAAGTCCACAAGGGGCTTCATGTCAAGTGCATCTGCTGCGCTGGTCAGCTCACACAGCCGCCGAGTGTCCAGTCTGATGAACTTCTCATCAAATAGCTTGCGTTCCTGAATCATATTTCAGACCATTAGCTGCAATGGTGTACATTTGACTACCAGATGCAACGCTCTGAGCACCTGCTAGTGCTCTTTACAACAATGTGGTCAGACGGCCAGGTACATGAAGCAGCAAGCAGCGTACCTTGTCAGACCGGCCAGGAGCGCGGTGAAAGCGGCAGTAATCCAGTAGCAAATTGAGCACATCAGGGTTCACCTGCAAATACATTTGATGCGTTACCCAATCAGGCTGTCTTGCGGGAGTACAAGAAGCAGGGCTTGACAAAATGCCCTAAGTACCTGCTTTGGCAGAACCACTGGGTCAGCTTGTGCAAGCCCATGCCCACAGCGCAAAACCTCTCTTTGTATGAAAGGGGACAACAGAGCCACCTGAAAGACAACTTTGTTATGTCCTGCTGATTTGCCTTCTTGTGCAGATAGCATTGTGCAGACAGGCAATATTTGTGCACCCGGACCTCTCTCTCAATCTCCTGACACCTGGCCTCTTGCACATCTTGGCTCTCGACCCATATGCTTTGGACCTGAAGGGCTTCTTTAAGAGCTTCTTCGCTCAAGCCTTGTGGCAGTGGCTGGGCCGTCTGCAGTTTGCATTGGCTCAGTGACTGTGGTAGACTCGCTTGACTAACAAAGCAGCTGTGTATTACCTGTGAGGGCGGCATGAAGGCCTATTGACCTCTTTTGATCAGGCAAACACCGTCACAGCCCGGCAAACATCATACGGTCTAGCAACGCTCGTGTGTTTGCCGCCTATGCGTCTTGAGGCTTGCAAAGTGTCCACGAAACAGCAATCTATGGGTACAACTGATTTCTGCGCACGGTAAGTCCCGCCGTGACGCAGCCTAGCGAGGCAGCTTGTCGGTTGAACGCTTGTCTGTACAGACTCTGCAGAAACTGCGAATGCAGGCCTGGACTATGAACGGTACGGTACGGAATCTGTACGGTATGCGCCCAACAGTTTAAGCTCTGCAGAAAGCCTGTTGGGTGAACATCGACGGCGACAGAAGTAGTGCAGTTCATACGAACTCACACATGGAGAGGGCATGGTAGCTTGACCGCACTGTTGCTCTGAGAGTCGTCACTTTCGTTACCCTAAATTTTGCACAAGATCCTGGCTCTCGCCGCTGTCGACAGGCGCGCTAGCATCTGTCACAGCTCCACATGTATGTGTGCACATGACCACACGAGCCAGCACAGCTAGGGGTCAAGACAAGCAGCAGTTTCAGGGTCGTGTGCGAAAGTGGCGAAGGCAGTGGGATATTGCAGGCGATACAGCGAAATACAAACTGCTCAGATGGGTATCAACAGGTTTGACGCAATTGCCTGCTTGCAACGATGCTGTGGCAGTGTCGCCGCCGTGTCTCCTGCCATGTTCACAGCTGCATGCAGAGGAGAGGACTGAGGATCGGACTGGACCCAGATTTCCTGGGTTGCTTCCGGTGCGTGCAACGACTCAAGGGCTGATGCATCTTTCCAACGCACAATTTGAATATTCGCGTCTGTGTGCAGGTTGTCAAGCCTGTCAGTCAGCGCCAAAATTTGACTCGTGTGCCTCAGAAAGCACTCAGCACTGATCAGCAGCAGGCTGTAAGTTTGTTGAAGCTTTCTCAGATTTGTGTCAAAGTGCACATGTGACTCAGCGCATCAGGCAGTATCACCAGCATTGTTGTGCAGGGGAGTGTAGGTACAATCAAAGATGCCAGCCTTGGTGGCATTTCTCACACTGAAATTCATCAGGACCCTAGCGGTCAAGTAGCAGGGAACATCAGTGCCAGAAACAATGTATTACCTGAACAGCGTCAGACTCTACAGCTCAATGGAACAGTGCCGCAACAGAAATTGCCAGCTTTTGAACTGAACTGTCAGAGCATTAAAGTGTCAGAAGGCATAGCTGACGCAATGCAGGATGGCAAGTCTCATGGTAGAATGGAGTCACTTCACTTGATAGGCCATCATGACGATACATCACCACGATGATCGACAGTGGAAGTGAAACACCACTCTAAAAAGACATCTGATTCTTTGGCAGCAGCAGCCATTGAGCGACAGCAGCGCTCTTGTCGGAGAGATTTGACTGCTTTTAATTCCCCAGTGCCCACCACTTGGTTGACTGCCATGAGGGTTCTAGCATTGCCTGCATCGTTTCTACTGCCCTGGTACCTCATGCTCCTGAAGTCAGACTCAGAGGTCCATGTGTGCACTTTATATTGGCATACCTGGGCAACTGCTGTTGTGTTTCAAGAGCCGCAGGCTTGCTAGATATGCTGTACAGCTCACAGCTATGCTGCAAGTGTGAGCACTAAGATTTTAAACAGGCTAGTTCTGCTTTGCTTCTGGGGCAAGACCGAGTGACGCTGTCTCGATGTCAATGATAACCCATACAGGGACTAGTGTCTCTCGAATTCATCTACCTTTGCCAGCAGCTAGCTAGCTGCTATAGCTATCCTGATTGCCACACCCAGACCTTTCTAAATCATAATCTGTGACAGAAAAAGCAAGAGCTGCGGAGCCCATGAATGACAACTGACAACCATTCAGCCCTGTCCATGCTGCGACCACAGCAGTTTCTGAAAGCGACCTGTCCAGCTCGGTGACTTCATTTCAACTTACGAGCGTGGTGGCGCGACAGCGCTCGACGATGTGACGGCGCAAGTCCTGTCCATCCTGGTGCTGTGAGGTCGCAGTAGATGGCTTGTCAAATAATTTTTCGACTCTGTCCCGCAGCTGGTGAGCCCAAGAGCATACCATCATGGCCTTGTAACTCAGGCAGGCTTGTCAAGATGTAACCCTCCGTCTTGCAGGGACACTCACCTCAAAGCTGCAACTTCGGCATGAAATCGAAGGGCTGGACACTTCGAAGCGCTGTTTTGCAGCTGAGTCTGACGCACACTTTGCTCGTGAGCTACAGACCAGGATAGCTGCAGCAGAGGTAAACTTCCGCTTCGTGCCAGACATCACAGCTGCACTGCTGGATGGCAACGATCACTATTGCTGTAGGCCTCCGCGAAACCACCCCACGGCTCTGCTTCTCATAGTCAGCTAGCACCACGAAGGTGCGACTTTTCAAGCACACATATCAGTTGCATTGCACAAGCCCAAGCACGTAACTGCCGGCAGTGGACCCTCTGAGGTATCAAAAAGCCCTTACTACTATGCAGGCATCAAAGCAAATGGCAAAGACAGCACATCAATCACGGACGGATGACCAAGGTAGCAGTAGCTGCTGCTGCTGGAGCGTTTGTTTTAGGCTTAGCAAAACAGCAAGTGCAGCCAAGTGCGCCTGAACCTGCAGTGCTACAGGTGTCAAGAGTTCAGTCAATAAAGCTCTGCACCATGTGACCACCTGGTCACCTCTTCTGCCACCAGCAGCTTCTAGCAACATGCTTGCATCCTTGCTGGTGAATGACCTCGCTGCTTGCACTGAAGACAGCATGTTTTGCAGGCACAATTGTGCCCAGAGGCAATCCTTCAGCAGCAAGTGCAGCAAGCCTTTGCTTGTCCTGAGCTGAACCCAGGCTCTTTGCAGATTTGCATACAATGGTTGGAGGATCGGAAAAGTCTTTTGAAGGCAGAGCAGAGTG
>JAABUO010002936.1_pt1 | contig 20528 bp, 31 predicted proteins | sample 5559291 | NCBI WGS metagenome assembly JAABUO01 (sample SAMN10711878, study PRJNA513372) | rock metagenome | isolation source: Antarctica rocks | place: Antarctica: Victoria Land, Finger Mt sud
CGCCGAGCCGGAGACCGAGGACGGCGGCGACTGGTGGACCGACCACGACGCCGAGCACCTCTTTGGCGGCAGGCCCGGGGGCAACGGCAGCGCTGCGGGCCTGCACGGCGGCGGGCGCGCGGACGCTGACGCGCGGCACCTGATCGACGGCGACGGCTTCGACCACAGCCAGGTCGCCTCATGGCACGATAGGTGCCGGCTGCCGGCAGCCACATCCTTACAGGCCCCGCCTGTTGCGCAAAAAAAAGGTTGGACCATCTCGCATTGCCTGCTGGCGCGACTATGGAGAGCAGCCCGAGCTGGCGCCATGGAGGTCGCCTGCTGTTCAAACGCAGTCCTGTGGCAGCCATGTGGTAGGCTCTGCGGCGCTGCTTGTGCGTCTATCCGCCACGGTTGTGCCTCCGGTTGACGGCGTCAGGGGTAGGTTTCATGGTTGGGCGGGGCGCGCCGTGATCGCCCGGAGGGCACCTGCGGGCCTGGGCTGACAGGAGCGGGCGGCCGGCGCGGCAGGTACATCCACAGCTACGAGGACTACCTGGCCAACGAGGACGCGCCGGCGCCGCCTTGGGAGGACGACTGGCGCGACGCGCAGTGGGGCGAGGAGGCGTACAGGGAGGCGCCGCACCGCCGGGAGGTGCTGCCTGCGCCGGGCACTGGCGTTTGGGGGCCATGCGTCCGGGGCGTGCACGCCGGTCTATGGCGCAACTGTATGCATGCCGCCCTGCACCGGCTGCATACACCGCCTAAAATTTTTTTGGTAGGTGCTTCTGCTGACCTGCACTGCCTTACTGGCATGGCTGCGTAATGCGCAGCGCGCGCACGCGCAGGAGGGCTGGCTGCACGTGGACGCGCACATCCTGGCGACGCCCGCCATCGGCGACTTGAACAACGACGGCCACGATGAGCTGGTCGTGGGCGTGTCCTGGTTCTACGACCGCGAGTACTACGAGGACCCGGTCCGCCCCCTGTCGGCGCCGAGGAGATTGGGCATGCGGGCGCCTGTGTGCGCATAGCACATTGTATAAGCACACTGTGCATGAGCACCGTGATGCAGCCAGCAGGAACGGGCAGGGAAAGGAGCCTGTTGCTGTGTGCTCATGCAGTACTCAACCGCCTAAACTCGCAGCGCACATGCCATGGCCGGTAGGAGTGTCATCGCTGAACCAAGGCGACTCATGGGAGCTGGTGTTTCATTAACTCTTGAGCGCTGTCTGGAACTGGACGTGACGAGCGCTTGCCACATCCTTTTCATCAGGTCTCAGAGGCGCTCCTAGCATTGTTCGTAGATGCCTCTTGTCCTGCCGCAGCAGGTCCGCCCTGCTGCGCCTGGCGGAGACGCCGGCTTTGGCACGCATGCGTGCGGCCCGGCCGGCACACCCTCATTACCTGAGCCGACCCGCGCGCGTGCTAAAGCGGGCGCCCTTCTGCCGCCCGGCAGAAGCACCGGCGCGAGCTGGGCGATGACGTGGACCTGGGCGGCTACGTGGCGTCGGGCGTGGTCTGCTTCGACCTGCACACGCGCACCGTGCGCTGGCGGCAGCACCTGGACCTCTCCACCGATGGCACCGCGGCCAAGGCGTTCACGTACTCGGCGCCCACGCTGGCCGACCTGGACGGCGACGGCAAGCTGGAGATCGCCATCGGCACGTCCATGGCGCGCCCCGGCCTGCGCGCGCGCCCGGCGCGCCCCCGCGCGCGCTTCCGCCTCCATGGTCGTGTGCCCTGCGCCCGGCGCGCTGGTGCGGTGGACCCAGTGCTGTGCGTGGCGGCGCTTTCAGCGCGGCCCTGCATGTCCAGCCGCGCATGGCGCGCATGGAGCAGAAGCGCTCAGGCGCAATCGGCAGGGCGCCTCCGCTAGCTTCACAACGCCGGCTGTGAGCGAGTCCCCTGATGCCATGTGGCTTTGACATATGTACACATGTTTTGGTTCGCTTGCGCCACTTTCAGTGATACGCTTAGGTCAGATATTGCAAAGGCTGGCACATGTCGTATGCAGTCACAAGCGTTGTCGGACAGAAGTTGCATGAGCGGCTTAGCGCGCGCCCGCGGCAGGGCTACGTGTACGTGCTGGACAGCGAGGGTGCCGCGCGCGAGGGCTGGCCGGTGCAGATGGGCGACGTGCAGGCGCAGGTCGCCGTCGCGGACATTAATTGCGATGGCCGCATGTGCGCCCTGCGCGCCGCCAGCTCAAGGCCCAGCGCCGGGGACGCTGCTGCTTGCCGGGCTGCGAGGGGCTCGTATTTTATCATATGGGGAGGCCTCTCAGCAGTTGCTCCCAACACGCCACGCCACTGATATATGCCGCACTGCGTGCACGTTGCTGGCTGGCTCGCCAGGCAAGGCAAGTTGGTGAGGGAGGCTACTCTGCCGCTGTGATGCGCCCGGCTGTGGCGTTGACCGCGACGCAGCAGCCGGGCAACGCGCAGCCAAGCACTGGCTGGCACAAGTAAGTTCACTGAGCGGCTGACTTCAGGCCCTGCCCCGCCGGCGCGCAGGGAGCTGGTGGCCGCGGACGCGCGCGGCAACGTGGCGGCGTTCACGCCGAACGCCACCGAGCTCTGGGAGCGCCATGTCGGCAGCAATGTCGCGCAGGCGCGGGGCCGCTCGCTCACCCGCGACTGCATGCAGCGCGCGCGTTGCAGCTAATGCTGGAAGGCCTTCCGCGGTGCACCTCGCGCCCCCGATCAAATGTCAGGGCTGCCAGGGGCTTCCGCGCCGCACTGAGCCGCTGCTGTCAGGCCAAGGCCCCTGCGGCAGCGATGCACAGGTGGATACTACCGCGGCCGCCGGCCGCGTCGGCCGCGCCGCCGCCTGCCGCGGCCGGGCTCACGGCCCCCGCGGCTCGCGGCAGGCCGTGGCGGTGGGCGACATCGACGGCGACGGCGAGCTGGAGGTCGTGTTTGGCACGTCCGCCGGCGGCGTGCACGCGCTGCGCGGGCCGAGCGGCCTGGACGCGCCGGGCTTCCCGTTCCGCACGCGCGGGCGCATCATGGCGCCGGTGCTGCTCGCGCCGCTGGTGGCGGGCGAGCCGGGCCTGCGCCTGGTCGTGCAGTCGCACGACGGGCACCTGTACGCGATCAGCGGCGCGTCAGGCGCGCCACAAAGGTTCCCGCTTGCGCTCAGAGCAGCGCGCGCGAGGGGCGGCTGTGGTCCTTACGTGCCGCTCGCCATGCATCAAAAGGCTTAGTATGCATCTCAAGCACAGAGTGAACCGCGACTCCCTGCGCGCCCTGCCTGCCGCACAGATGCAGCGCAGCCATGCCCTACTTGCGCGCCGCACTTCGCGCGCATGCACCAGCGCGCAGCGCACCAGGCTGCGCAGGCAAGCCCTGGCCGGCATGCGTACGCGCCTGCGACGTGGGCATGCGTGGCATGTGACATGGGTATAGGGTAGATCCCTAACCCTACTATACCTCATCCTCTAGAGCTGCGAGGCGCTTCGCGCCAGGCTGCGCGGACACGGTAGATGTGGGCGAGACGGCGTACGCGGCGGTGTTGGCGGACGACCTGGACGGCGATGGGCGCACCGAGGTGGTGCTGGCCACCATGAACGGCGTGCTGTTCTGCTTCCAGGCGGCCGCGTCGCGCTTCCAGCCGCTGCACGCCTGGCCCGCGCAGGCGCGCGCGCGCGCCCCGGCCGCCCCCCGCCGCCGCTGGCCGCCCCCGCCGCGCGCGCCTGCGCGTTTGCCCGAAACTCTGCATGCCCGGCCCGCGCGGGTGCGCGCACCCGGCCTGCCCCCGCCCCACGTCCGCCCACGCTGGGCGCATGCAGGTGTGCCGGAACCTGCATGCCCGGCCCGTGCGTACGGCTCCCGTGTTGGCCGGCCCCTGCCCCCTTGCCCCTGCTGGGCGCTTGAGGGTGCGCCACCAGCCAGGCAGGGTGGCGCGAGCTGTGGCCGCATACCGGGCCTCGCATCCAGCCCCGCGCTTGCCTCGCGAGTCCCGGCCTGCGCAGGCGCAGCCACGGCGGGAGCCTGCCGACCGGGCGTGTGGCCTGGGGTGGGTTGTGCCCCTGCGCAGATCCATCCGAGTCCAGCCACATTTGGGGCGTGTGCACTCGCGCGCTTGACCGGCTGCAGGCATGCACGGCATGCCAGGAAGCGTGCTGCGCTGGTGCCTTTGATTAGGGTCGGCTCTCAGGCAGGTACTCGTCAGGGTCGGTTCTAGGGCAGGTACTCGTCCTCCACGCAACCTCGCCCTGGCGCCGCGCAGGTGCCAGCGCAGGGCGCGTTCACGGCGCGCGCGGGCTGGGAGGGCGTGGCCGCAACGGCCGATGCGCGCGCGCCGCGCGACGTGCGCGGGCAGACGCTGCCGGTGCGCTTCGAGGTGGTCGATCGCCGGCCGCCGCTGGTGCCGCCGGGCGGCGGCAACGACACGCGTGGGCCCTACCAGGTCGCCGTGATGCTGCAGGCGCGCCGGCGTGGCCTGCCAGCGTGGGCACGCAGGTTACGTCAGCCGGCCGTGCACTCTTTGCGGCCCCGTGCAAGCTTGGCGCGGTTCGGCAGGCGCATGGGCCTACGGCCCGGATGATTGCTGTGTACCACAGCTGTGGCTTGTGTGTCACATGCGCTGACTGTCTGTTGTCCTGCAAGCTCCCTTCCGCACGCGCGCCCGTGCGCCTCTCTGACATGCCCACAAGCCTGTTGCCATCACCATGCACTGCATCGCTGTGTCAAGTGCGGGCAGGCCAGGGAGTTATGCCACGGGCGGGCGAGCCAGGGGGTGATGCGGCTGCTGCGCACAGGGCGTGGGCGAGACTGAGATGAATGCAGGCGAGGCGCCGGTCATTGGCATGACGGACACCTACTACGCCCCTGGAACGTATCAGCTAGATGTGCGCCCCTGGGCATGCCCGCCCTGGTGGTCTGCACCATGTCGTGGACTGTGTTATGTCCTCCCTCTGTTTGAAGAGCAAGCGGTGGCAACTGAGCTTAAATAATAGCACTTTGGTCAATTTTCAGTGGGCTCCGCAAATTGACCGCTGCCTTGAGAACCTAGGGAGGCCTGTCTTCCTCGCTTTCTGGCTTTCGTCCTAACGTTTAGCATGCACATACATGCCAATGGCATCATGCCATGACATTGTCTTTGATGGGTACAACACAAGGCCGGGGGCTTGGCTGGGTTGAGACTACCCACCCACTCCTCCTGTGTGGCTTCGGGCTGAAGCGCGGGCCCGCCGCGCGCAGCTGCCCTGCCCGCGCACGCGCACGACCGCGACGGTGCACCTGCGCATGCGCGACGGCCAGGGCCAGGTGTTCGAGGACAGCTTTGCGCTCTCGTTCCACGTGCACTACGGCCGCCTGCTCAAGTGGCTCGTGGCCGCGCCGTTTGCCGCGTGCGCCGCGGCGCTGCTCGCCACCGCGCTCGCGGACGGCGGCCGGCCGGCGCTGCCCTCCTTCCAGCGCCTGGGCATGGTGTCGCCGTGATCCTGCGTGATTGGCGCGCCGCGCGGCCTGCTGGAGGCAGAGCTGTCGCCACGGCTTGCCCCGCTTGGAAGCTGCCTGGTGTGCAGCTTCGGGGCGGCCTGGTGCTGCGTGGTGCCTGGCGTCTGGGTAGGGCTGCCGTCCTTCTTGCGTCCGTGCATAAGGTGTGTCGCCCTGGAGCGCGGTGGAGCGTGGTGCGCTTACGCGGCGGACGGTCAGCGTGCCTCTCCTCCCAGCGCCTGGGCATTGATGTGTTCACGGGTGCATTGTCATAGAAAAGCTGCAGCGGGGCGCCTCGCTACAGACTGCGTGGTGCGGCTCTGCCGCAAGACGTTGTGTAATGATGTTTGTATGAACTTGGAGCGTCTATGAACTGCTGGAGCACAAAAGATAGCCGTGGCTGTGTTTACAAAACTGTACTTCGAATGAAAGGTCAGGAGGCCACGATGCTAAAGCGCAACCCCCCTTCAGTGTGCTCGCACTCGGCCCCGCGCTCCTGCATTGTTTTCAATTGACAACCTCCGGAACAAGCAAAGAAACCAGCTGAAAACCAAGTTATAGTTAACTTCCAGCAATATGGCGACCGCAATGCTGTCCAGCTCCAGCCTGGTCCGTTCGTCTGTGCGGCCCATGCAGGCGCCGAGGAGGGCGTCAGTGACTGGCCTGCGCCGGTCCCTGGTCGTCGTGCGGGCAGAGGTGCGAACAAGGGACGTTTATGTGACATTTTGTGCAAGCCCAAAAGTTTCGTGCATGCACATGTGCTGCATGCAGATGTGCTGGGAGGCGGACAGGAAGCTAAATAGGTTGCTAGCTAGTGGAGCTGTGACATTGACAGTGGTGCCAGCACGCTTGATTGACTGAAGCCAGCGCGCTTGCGTGCAGACTGACAGATGCAGTGTTTGTGCACCTTGAAGGGGTTCATATCCTGTAGTGCCCCAGCTCTTCTTTGTGGATGTGGCGAGCCTAGCGAGCCAGCAACCGCTGAACAGCACGCATGAATGTGCATACACGCACGATGCTCCGCTCTCTTGGAGGCTGTGGTACATTGCTTGCAAGGTGCCTGACGTTGTACCTGAATAGCTTTAACTGCACGTGCAGGTGAAGCAGGACCAGGACCAGTCGATGGTCACCCCCAACACTGACCGCTCAAAGATTGGCAACATCGAGGCAGGCAACATCAGCAACGAGAACGCAGAGCGCCGCGCAGACATGAGTGGCAAGCCCTCGTTCCCGGAGGCGCAGGCCTTTGACGGGCCCGCGCCCGAGACGATCAACAGCCGCCTGGTGCGCACTTGTGTGGCGTTTAGTAGACACTCAAACACTGGTTGTCTGTTTTGGTCTTTTTGCTTGTGCACATCTTTGCATTGTCTTGGAATAGCGCAGGCTTATAGTGGTGCCTGCATGTGTGGTTCATTCCAGTCCCACTGTTGTTACACTTTTGTTGTATTGTGGGCCTGCTAGTTGCGCTGACGTCCGAGGACCACCTTGACGAAGGTGTGCATGAAGCTTCCCAAACAGTAGGCCACCTGGGGACACAGGCTATGATCGGCGTGACCTCGTGCCTGGCGGCGGAGTTCGCGCGCGGCGTCGGCCTGAAGGAGCAGGTCGGCGAGGCGCCGGCGTCCATCCTGGCGGTGTTTGTGCTCATCAGCCTGGCGTCGTACGTGCCCATCTTCCGCGGCTACACGCGGAAGGAGGACTTCAGCAACGGGCCCTTCACCCCGAAGTCCGAGAACTGGAACGGCCGGTGCGCGCTCCACTGCTTGCTGCGCACAAGGTGGTTGCATGTCTCAGGTGCGGTGCTGCTCTAGGCGTGCTGAAGTGGTTTGTGGTCAGGAGACGTACAAGCCAATGTGCACTGGAACTGTTTTAAATGCACAAGCCAATGTGAACTGATTGTCAATGAAGTGACTTAGGATGCAAAGTTCACAAGTGTCACAATGTGTTGCTCACATCGTGTTTTGTCTGATGGACAGGCTGGCTATGATCGGCTTCGCTGGCATCCTCGTAACTGAGGCGCTGTCTGGCAAGACCATCCCCGAGACCTACGGCCTGCCCCACGGCACCATCACCGCGCCGGCCGTGGGCCTGCTCAACATGGCTATGGGTTTCCTGCACATGTGAGCAGCAGTGTGGGTGAGTAGTGCAGGAGCAAGTGAAGTGTGTGCGAGTAACTGTGGGTTTGTGTCACCACGCTTGTGAAATACTCGTGATGATGACGCTGTAACAGACATGGCGACTTGAGCTTATCCGCAACGTCAAATTCACATTCTTTTTACGAGCTAACTCTGACTTTATGCCAGCCTGTGTCACTCCAGGCTGGACGAATCTCGTGCTCCAGCTGATACATTTTATATAAATGCGAAAACAGAGATCCTGTAGATGTATGATCTATTGTGTTGTTTCATCTCTGTTTACACTCCTCATGATGCACCAAGTGATTGTCTCCTGACACCAGACGTGCACTGGTAATCACATCCCCACTCTGCAGCTGCTGCACCACCTCCGCACCCTATGCCCAGCGCAAACAGCACTCGTGAATGATCTGCAGATCTTTGACTGCACTAATACAAAAAGCACAGGAACAGCAAAGTCATGCGTCTGCGGATATCCGCAAATGACAACCCCTGGACCTCATGAATGGATGAAACGTTTGCATGCGCGGTGCCACCCAAGCTACCATAGCACTGTGATGTGACAAATCATGCGATAGGCACCGCAATCGCAGGTCACCTTTGTCGAATGAGCGCGCCTCAAGACGCATGGCGCATGCCTGTGCGAGGGCGCGCACCGCCGTGACATACCCAAACACGCCAAACTGGCCCTCGTCGAAGGCCAGGCCGGACAGGCCCGCCTGCTCCCGACTGAATTTGTAGATGAAAAATTCATCCGCGGCCATGTAGCCATCCTGTGCAGGATAGGGTTACGACACCCACCCACACAAAACCATGCGGGGCTGGCAGCGCAAGCACGAGGCAGCCGCTCTCCAGACTGAGCTTGGCGAGCGCGAGCATGATCGAGACGGTGGGTGACAGGCGCGCCCTGCAGCCATGGTCTGCGGCTGGAGCGCACCATGAAGCCACAGGAAGGGCGTACACAATCTTCCAGCAGATCAGGAGCAGCACGCAGATGGCCCTCAGACTGCTGTTACCAGGCCAGCAGGTTGCGCATCCCAGTATTGACCTGAGGAGCTTGCCGCCATACCGTCTCACGCAGCGGACGCCCACCAAGGACGCCAGCACAAACCTGTATCACAGGCGCTCAGAACCGGTGGATCAGGAAGGAGCGGACAGCCCTGTGCGCACCAGCGCCGGCCCCGCGTCGGGCGGCAGGTGCGCCATGGCCAGCGCGCCGAAGATGGACAGCGGCAGCGCCGGCAGCTCGCCCGACGCGACGTCCACGGGCGTGCGGTACAGCGGGTCGAAGTCGCCCGCCGGCAGGATCTCCAGCGGCACCGCGCGCCCTGCGGCGCGCGCCCCTCACGCCCCCGCGACTGCTGCCCCACGCTCCACCCCTGACCCCCCCACGTCTGCTTCCTGCTCTGATAGCGAGAGGGTGCGGCCTCATGCATTTGGCTGCCAAGACGTCGCGCGAGCCTTGCACCAGTAAATGCAGGGACGGCCCAGGCGCTGGCGGTTCGGGCACTTTCACACACCTGGCGCCCGCCCGGCGCCCGCGAGCACAGACGCGTAGCTGGCGTTGACCGGCGTGCCGTCGTATAGCCCGGCGCGCACGTTCTCCGCAAAGTTGCCCGCTGTAACGGGCGCGGAGTAGCCGTCTAGCACCTGCGCCCCCGCGCGCCCGGGCGGCTGTTGCCGCCTGGCGCCCAACAGCGGAGGCTGCCGCAGGGCCGGGCGCCAGGCCGCTCCCCCAGCCGGCCACCTGCAGTCTGGTGACAAGCATAGGGACGCTGTCGCCGAGTGCGCATGCGCATGCGGGCAGCCGTCAGCACGGGGTGCGGGGCACTGCGCGCACGCCGACCCTGCATGTGCACAAGCTGTTCGTTCGTGATCCTAATGCAGCATCGGTCACCTCTCTGTCTATCAGGCCCGCGCGCGAACAGACATGCTGGAGGCTGGGGCGCAGAGGGTTCAGAGGCCCCAGAAGACCTTGCCAGTGTGCACACGCTCGCATGGCACGAAGCTCTCTGCCTCCGACACCCCTCGGGCGGGCCCGGGGGCGCGCCAGCTGCAGCCGCGCCGTGGCCGTCGGCCCGCCGCCATCCGCCGGCACGAACGCCAGCGAGCCGTCCGGGCGCTCCACGGTCAGCTCCACGACCGCGCGGCCTGCACGGAGCCGCGCCGCTGTTACAGACTGCGCCAAAACCCGTTCCCAAAGTGCCTCACTCCAGCCTAACGCCTGCCAGCAGGGCGCTTGGTGTGCAGCCCGCTTCATGCTTGCCCTGTAATATTCGCAGTCCGCCTGCACTTGCAAACTGCGCACCACGCAGAGACAGCAGGTGAGGCAGGGAGCCCCAGCAGGGCGTTGGGAGCGCCTGTAAGCGCGGGCATGCAGTTCAGGTCGCGCGGCACGCTGAACGGCAGCCCCGGCGCCTGCAGCAGCTCCAGCTCCGCCACGTTCCGCAGCACGCCCGCCGCGCGCACCGACACCTTGTCGGCATCCCTGCGCGCGCCGGCCGGGCTCTGCTGAGCGGGCCGCCGTCCTGCGCGCATGTGCCGCACTGCGCTGCACTCTACAGGTCATAGAGCCGTCCAACGTGCGCCCGCAGAGCCGCAATGCAGCGCCCAACAGCACCCCGAGCTCATCACACCGTGCGGCCATTTGCGCGCCTGCTCGCGTACAGCCGTGACATTTTTATGACCCCTGCGCATGCACCTCTGATCCCAGCCATTGCTATTTGCATGCACACACAGAGGCAGGCAGCGCAGGCGCCGGCGCGCCTGGCATCGATGGCGGCGCTGACGCTGCGCAGGCCGCCCGCGATGTCGGCCACCAGGCGCGCCGCGGCCGGCTGCTGCTCCGCCGGCACGCCGAACAGCGCGCGGTCGCGCTGGCCGACCACGGCGGCCGCCGCGGCCACGTTGTCGGCCATGGCCTGCCAGGGCTTGCGCTGCGGAATGCGCAGCTGGAACGCCACGTCCTCCAGGCGGCCCTGCGCGGGGCCCCGGGCTAGGGCTTTGTCTGGGGTTTGTCGCCGAGCGCTTCTTCCTCACGCAGCGCGCCGTGCACACACTGCTCACGCCCGCTGGCGCGCGCCCGGGGGGTGGGTGCGGCCGCAAGCGGCGCCGGGCCAGCCTGCCGAGGCCTATGTTAGAGGCGGGTCTGATTGTGGGTGCGCGGCGCCGCGGCTGCCGCAGCCGCTTCGTCGGGCACCGGCTGCCGCGCGTGGTCAGCGGCGCTGCGCAGCAGGACGCCAGAATTCTGCGCAAGCCCCATGCATGGAATGCAAGAGGAGGAGTGCGCAGGGACCTCAAGCGGGGCCCGCCAAGGCTTGCGGTGTAAACATGGCTGGGCAGTGGCACGTGGGGAGCACTGCGTCTGCGTTGACAAGTCCGCACGAGGTGCACACAGCGCACGCTTAACAGAGGGAGCGAGTGCGGATGCAAGATCTGCGTGCCACGCCAGGCGGTCTGGCGCGCCTGCACGCTGCGCACGTCCTGGTTGAAAGCCGGGATGGCGCGCCGCAGCGCAGCGTCAGGGCTGCGCGCTCCATAGGCAGGGCTTTTTCAATAACCCTTGTCGCAGTGGACTGCGGGCAGGCTGCCCAGTGGGCTGCTCTTGCCCCATGGCAACCCTGCATGACGTCCTGCGAGCTGAAACAAGCTTATCAGCACACCCATCCTCCAAGCCCGCAGGGGTGCTATGCTGCAGCAGCACGCGCTAAGCAGGTATACAAAGGGGCTGCTGAGCATGCGGGGCCAGAGCATGCGCGGGGCTGCGGGGGGCGGGCCTCACCTGCGCGGGATGCGCGCGTTGGGCGAGTTGAGGACCGCAGCCGCGGGCCCCGGCGCCGCCACGCTAGCGCCCAACACCACCGCAGCCGCCAGTGCGGCCGCCACCATGCGCTGTAGCCCCTCCATGAAGCCCTGCCCAGACCCTGCCGAAGCCTCCTGACAGGAGCTCCGCACACCCGCACAGCCCCGACCCCAGCAAGAGCGAGGAATGAGCTCATCCGTCCGCTTGCCCCCCTCGTGTGCAGCGCTCGGAGCTGTGCCAGCGCTGTCTCCCGCCGCTGCATGCGCGCTCGCGCCGGCCGCACCGGCGCAGCGACCGCCGCGGCGGCCAGAGTCAGCACTCGCGGCAGCGAGCGGCGCTGCGCTGTCGGCGCGGCTGGCAAGGCGCGGCCGGCGAAGGGTAACCCCCGCAGCGCGCAACGGTTGAAAGGCGCGACTCAGCGGCCGGGCCGGGCGGAGCAGCGAGGACGCGCCGGCCGGGGCCAACGCAGGCGAGGCCATTCAGCCGCGCCCTGCTCCCACAGCGCGCGCACTCGGTGCCCCAGACGGCGCACGCTATGTGTCTTCCACAACCGCGTGACTTGTAGCACGCCGCGTGTTTGGACAGCACTTCTGTTCACTCACTGGCGGCACGCGCCTGCGTTTGAAATAGAGAAAAGGTGCACAGACACAGGGCAGAAAGCGCAGTCGGCGGGAGAGACCGGGCTTGTAGTCCGGGTCGGGGCCCGCGTCGCGAGAGCCTGTGTTGGTGTACGGCCCGCGTATGCCGGCCTGGCCTGACAGGGGCTTGTTCACGTTCGCCTGCGCAGCGCGGCTTGCGTCTCAGCTTCGTTGCTACCAGCAACGTAATGGCGCGGGCCTCGCATCCCAACTTTCAACTGTAGAGAAACGTCGGGACACTGAAGCCAGTGTGCGCGCCGTCGGCCCTTGGCGCGAGTAGTACAGCGGAAAAAGTGCACCGGCGGCGATGAGTGCGACAAGCCCTCCTGCTAGGTACGCGTTGTTGACACGGCGGGTCATTGCGCTTCCTAAAAAGCTAAAACAGTTAGTGCTTTTTGCTTACTCTGATTGCAGTTGCAGTTGCAACTGCAATTGCAATTGCCTCAACTAGCCAGAGCGTGTGCAAGCACCTGGGTCTGGAACTGGAAGGGCGCCATATCCAACTTGTGAGCTGCTGTTTGGTTACCGCTCTACTTTTGCAGCATACTGGGACGCTCGAGCTCATCCTCAATACTGACCCTAGTTGGGCGTTCCAAGGTCTGGCTCAGCCGAGAGCGGCCTTCCTTGTCTCAGCGCCTCTCTCTGTGCGAGCAGGTATGCTGCCCAGTGTGCTGGCAGTGCCCACACACTTCCTGGCCATGCAGGTGAGCACGCCGTGCGCTCTGCATGCGCTGGAGCGTGTGCAGGCTTGCCTGCTTAAGCACTCGCCGGGGCTGTACGGCTCTCTGGTGGACCCGGCCTCTGCACACCTGACGCTCTGCGTGATGACGCTGCCCGACGCCACAGTGGTGCCACCCCGGCATTAGCTTGGCAACAAAGTGGCCACTCAGCTAGTGTCAGAGAGGAGAGTCCACCCTACGCTCGGTGCAGGGGCACTGAGCTGCACCTGCACAGCTGTCTCCGTGTGCGCTGCTAGTTTGGCAGGGAAGAGAGTCGCACACGTGGACCGCATCTGCTGGAGGTGGTGGTGCGGCCGCAGGTGTCAGCTGCAGCTGCAGCGCTGGACGCCCTGAGCGAGCGCCGCCTTGCAGCGCCGACTGTGACGCTGGAGGGGCTCGAGACCTTCCGCGACCAGGTGCGCCGAACGTGAGCCTGTGCTTATGCTTGGTGCTGCCTGCTGTTTGCCTTGTTCGCTGTGCGCACCCCCGGAGTGCTATGAAGGTGTGATTCTCTTGCACCTGCACCTAGCAGTGCCCTGTGAGGCGGCGCATGGCCTGGCGCCGCTGCCTATGCCCAGTGCAACCAGAGCCCACCCAAAGTGGCAGCAGCCTGCGCGGCGGCGGCGGCGGCGCCGGCGGCAGCGGCAGCACTGTCACGCTGCGCGACCTCAAAGCTCCTGTCCAAGCTGCCCGGCGGCCACCCCACCTGCGCGCCCGGCCCACCCCCGCCCAGGTGCTCTTCCTGAGCGTGCGGGAGGATGGGGGCCTGGCGGCGCTGCGCGACGTGGCGGCCGCGGCGCGGGAGGCGATGGAGCGCGGCGGCCTGCAGGTCGGCGGCTTCGGCGGCGGCGGCGCGTTTGCGCTGCACGTGACCGTCGCCAAGCTCTCCAAGCTGCCGCGGCAAAGGGGGGGCATGCGACGCATCCAGCGCAAGGCATACGCGGCGTGCACGGGCATCAGCGGCGGCGCTGTGCCGCTGCCGACCGTCCAGCTGTGCCGCATGGGGGTGCCTCCCCCATCAGCGTGCACGCCGGTTCAATGTGCGCCAAGGTCAGCCAAGCACTCTGCACAATGGTGGTCCATGCAGGCTGGCGGCGCGAGCAGAAGGCGTAGGGTGCGTTTTGTACTGAGGCTGCTGTCACTTCTGAGCCTGCCAAGGCCAAGCAGAGATGCCCAGAGCAGCCATTCTTAATGATGCAGCTAGGTGTGCAGCTAGGCGTGCAGCCAGGCGTGCACCCCCGTGCGAATCGCATGTGCTCTTAGACACACCAACTTGCCTACCAGCCCATGCATGCGGGCTCCTGGACACAACAGCTCATTCGGTGACAGGCAAGGTGGCGGCCAGACGAGGTGCGGCGGCAGACTGCAACCTGCCGTTGCAGGTGCGCGGCCCCGCGCGCGCACCCTGCACAGCACTGACGCGTGCGCTCCTTGCCTGCAGGGCCGACCGGCCAGGGCCTACTACCATGTTGAGAGGGAGGTGCGGCTCGAGGGCCCAGGCGGCCAAGCCGCCTGACTGCTGGGCCAGCTGCTACAAGCTCGTCCCCGAGTTGGTGAGGAATGACTGTGAAGTGTATCGTAGAGAGAGTCCAGGCCATGAGCGAGCTTGGCAAGTGCGGCTTTTGAAAAGCGCATGCACTGCTTTTCCGGTCCAGACTATGTGCTGCACACCTTTTTTTTTTGGTACTCCTGTGTTGAGTATGTTGATTTACAGCCAGTGTCAGAGAGGAAGCAAATGATTGCAGGTGGCTGCAGCGTACCGGTGTGGGGACTTGTCATACACAGGTGTGCTCAGTGTACAAGTGCGCCCGCGTGTGAGCTAGAGTGCGGCATGCGTTTGCATGCCTGTTGCCTCGCCCTATGCCATACGGAAGCATGACAAGCTCATGACCATGCCTGTACAGACACGGGGCGCAGATGACAACACACTTGCAACAATGACCCACGGCTCAGCCTGCGACCGGTCATGCGGTACACCAAGCGGGCTTGAACATGCTACGAAGCGGCTCCTGAGACAATAAGGCGGAAATCATGATGATGGCACACTCAAAAGGGCGCGTTTGTGGCCACCGTCACAACTTTCAAAAAGCATATGGCAAGCAGTTTCAGAGCGCACAGCAGCTGTCTGCGGGCGCTGCACTGGCTGTCCATCAGCAGGCAGTCATGTCACGTCTGGCAAGCCCTCCTGCAAGGGCTGTGCCAACATGCGTGGCAAGCAACAGACCCGGCGCTGCGTGAGCACCCTCGACAGGCAGAGCTCCCCAGCGCAGCAGCAGGAGAGCTCGGCCTTCCGGCGCGCGTCAGCCAGCAGCCGCCGCGGCGGCCGCCGCCGCCTCTGCGTCGGCCAGGCGCGCGCCGGCGGCCTTGAAGCGCTCCTGCAGCTCGGCCTCGCGCTGCGCCTGCGCCGCCAGGCGCGCGGCCGCGGCCGCCTGGCGCGCGGCCAGCGCGCGCTCCTCGCGCTGCGCCAGCGCGCGGAAGCACTCCAGCTCCTGCGGCGCGGCGGGGTTAGGGTGATCGCCGGGACCGCGCGCCGGGCGGGCGCTGTTGGGTTCGCCGTCTGGGGCGGCGGCAGGTGAGGCAATATGTTGCCAACACAAGCATGCAGGCACGGCTGTGCAGGGGTGAGCCCCGGCCGGCCGACGCGGCCAGTGCCAAGCCTGAAGGCCGGCAAAGGTGCCCCTCGGTGGAGCGACTGCAACGGACTATGCCGCTGACAGCCCACTCGGCTGCGCAACGTGTCTGCCGTCCAGCGGCCCTCCCAGGCAGCGCGGGCGCCCGCGCGCGCACTTCAGATACAGGCACGACCAAACAGAGCGGGGGGTGGGGGGGGAGCGCGCGCGCCTGCTGCGCGGCGCGCTCGGCGGCCCAGGCGGCGTCGATGCCGGCGCGCAGCTTGGCCTCGCGCCCGGCGTAGCCGCCCGTCAGCAGGCCCAGGCGCTGCTCCAGGCGCGCGGCGCGCACGGCCTCCTTCTCCATCTCCTTGCGCGCGGCCTCGTACTCGCCCTGGATCGCGGCCAGGCGGTCCGAGTTCGTCGCGGATGCGCTGCGCGCGTACCGCCCCTGCGCGCGCGCGGCGCGCCGTCGGCCGTCGCCGCGCACGCTGGCGGCGCCCATGGCTGCGGCCTCCCCTCTGTCATGTCCGCGTGCCCGCGCTGTGTGGCGCCTGATACACCGCACATGCGAAGAAACCACAGACTCAAGGACTCGCCAAAGGTTAGGCGCGCGCTGAACAGGTGCAGCTACCTTGGAAAATATTGCCTGGCCGACGGGGAAACCAGGCACGCTGCCATCTCCGGCGAGCAATGCGCCGGCCCAAGGTGCGCGGCGGCGCGGCGCACGCCCGCGCGCCGGCGCGTAGCTCGGCCCGCCGTGCGCGTGCAGCGGCCGGCAGGAATATGAACCCTGCATTCCTAATGTCGCGCCTGCGCCGGCAGGAAGATGAACTCGCCCGCGACGGCCGCCCACGCCTCTGCGTACTCCTCGCCCGGCTTGTCAGCATGACCCATCGCCGCACGCACGGTTGCCGTCTCGGCCGCAACCGCCGCCGCCGCCGCCGCGAGCTCCCGCTCGTCAATCTGCTCGCGGCACAGGCGCGCATTTTCCAGCATGCAGCGTACCGAGGACCCGCCCACGCAGCCTCGGCTGCCAGCAGGCCGCCTAAATGAGGCGATGCTGTCAGGAAACGCAGCTCGCATCCAGGCAGCAACGCCGTCGTGCCGCTGCACAGCACAGGGTGCTTTGCATGCAGGGATGGGAGAGCGGACGCCGCACTCCTGCAGCGGAAGAAACGCAGCACGGCTGGGATGCGAACAAGTGGAGGGCAGCCGCGCCTGCTCCCAGCTGTCGTCAGCGGGCGCGGGGGCGTCGTCGCGCGGCCGCTTCTTCTTCCCCTTTTTCTCCTTCAGCGGGTACAGCGCGGCCTCGTGCGCCAGCAGCGCCGCCAGCTCCGCGGCCAGCGCCGCCTCGGCCGCCTCGCGCGCGCCCAGGCGCGCCGCGTCCGGCGCCGGCTGCGCTGCCGACGCCGGCGCGGGCGGCCGCGGCAGGCCGCGCTGGAGCGCCTGCGCGGCACGTCTAGGGTTCAGGGTTTAGGGGTCACAAAGCGACCAGGCTCCTGCGCGTAGTTCACACCGCAGCGCATGCCGGAGCCGCATGCCCTAGCGCTGTGAGCTGCCGCACTGCGACATGCTTGCATAGCACAAGGTACGACTGGACACGGCAAGCCATGGACACGGCAGTCCGCGGTATGGAGCGGCGGGCGGCGCGCCTGCGAGCGGCGCTTGAGCGCGGCCTCCTCACGCGCCTGCGCGAGCCGGCGCCGCCGCGCCGCCGCGTCGGCGGCGTCCTCCTCCATCGCCTCGCCGTCCTCGTCTGCGTCCAGCTCGTCGGCCTGCCGACCGCGTCGCGCGCTTCAGAGCCAGGGCAAACACTCCGTGATGGGTGAGTATGCACTCCGATCGGCAGCACGCTGTCGTCACCTGGTGCCGCCCTGCTCCAGCAAAGCGCCTGGCGCTTACCATCCTTGCACTCCCAGAACGCCAGCTGTAAACCGGTGCGCCAGTGCAGCAGTGCAGTACTTGACCCAGCCCTCACATCTACCTCAGATTGCTGCTGCTGCGTTGGAGCTGACCTTGTAGTGACGAACCCAGCGGGCCTGCTGTGCCGAACTTGGCAATCGTGCCCAGCCCCCCGGCAACAGAGCGTGTCTCTCAGGGGTGCACACGCTGGTGAGCGCGCAGCATGCGCCTGCCGCGCGCGTCCGATGCAATCCTGCTGCGGCTTGGGCGGCCTCAACCAGCCCGTCGCACGCTCCGGCTTTGCCCACGGACAGGCCAGGTCCCTCTCGGCGCGCGGCTGCAAGTGCGGGGGCGCGCCTGCGGCGCCTCGATGACGTACTCGTGCTGCGGCTCGGGCAGCCCGGCCAGGCCGGCGCGCAGGTCGGAGCGCAGGCGCTCCTCGCGCGCGCGCGCCTCGCGCCGCGACGCCTCGGCCGGCGCGGCCGCGTCGGGGTCGTTCAGGCCGAGCGCGTCGCGCACGGGCGTGCGGCCGGGCGTCGCGCCGGGGCCCAGGCTGGCGCCGCGCAGCGGCGTGCCGCCGACCGACGCGCCGGGCGTCGCCATCGCCACGCCTGCGCGCCGCGCGCGAGCGTCAGGAGCGCGTGACATGAAAGGGGCCGTGCCGATCTGCACGCCGGGCGTGACTGTCGCCGGGCTGACGCTGTGCCTCGCCTCGGCCAGCCCCCAGGGCAGATGCCGCGCGGCGGCGCGGGGCGGAAGGACGCACCGGCGCAGCAGCAAGGGGCGCGCACCCGCGATCGCGCGTCCGCCGGGCGTGGCGCCGCCGAAGCCGGGCGTCGAGCCGCCGGCCGCCGGCGTCGCGCCGGGCCGCCCCGTGGCGCCCGGCGTGAGTGCGCCCGCGAGCGGGTTGGGCGTGGCTGCCGCGAAGGCACGCGGCGCGACGCCGCTGAAGTCGGACGCGAACAGCTCGGGGTTCTCGCCGCCGGCCAGCGGCGTCTGGCCCGCCTGCAGGCGCGCCAGGTTCTGCGCCTCCATCATGATGCGGTCGCCGCCCGCGCCGCCCGCGCCGCCGACGCGCGGCGTGCGCATCGGCGTCGCCAGCCTGCGCCGCGGCCGCGCGAGCCTCACGGCACGCCCCACGCGGGCGCGGCAGCAAGCAGGCCCTGTGCAGCTCAGGCTGAGGCAAAGCCAGGCGGGCGCGGCCGCTCTGGAGTGCTGTCACGTGCGCTCGGTCGCGGAGTGGGGACCAAGGCAGGCAGCAGCACAGCAGCAGCACAGCGGCTCCGGAGCGGGCGGGCGCGCGCCGCGCGGGCGTCTGGTAGTCGCCGAGCAGGCGGCGCGTGGCCTCGCCGCCGGCGCCGTCGGCCAGGTCGGCGTCGGCCGCCGCGCCCGCGCCGCCGCGCGCGATTGCCTCCAGCTCCGCCTCGCTCACCTGCGCGGCCGCGTGCGCTCCTATGCTTCTTCCTTTCGTTCTGCGTCGGGCGGCCGCATGGGCACTAGTGCACAGCAGCGAACGGTTTGCGGTCAGCCTGGGGAGGCTGGAACACAAGGGGCCGGCCCCTAGAGCCTCAGGCGCGCTTGGTGAGCGCGCGTCTCCGCGCGGGCGCGGCGCGTTGGCCCGGCGTGCAAGCGCTGCAGGCGGCGACGCGGCCGCCTCCCAGCACATGGAACAAGCACAGGGCAGGCGCCTGAGGCGCCACGCATGTGCGGCCCGTCCACAGCCTGTAGGTGATCAGGTGCGCCGCGCATGGCGTCACCGTCGCAGCGCAGCCCCACGGCCGTTTTAAATATACCCAGCCCTGGCCAGGGCGCGCGCCTGGGGCGCGGGCAGCATCATCTTGCCGCGGCGGCGCCCGCTCGACGCGTCGTTGAGCGCCAGCGCCTTGGCCACGGCGGCCGGCTGGTCCGTGCGCTCGCGCAGGGCGGCGCGCGCCTCGTCGCGCTTCATCAGCGTCGCCTCAATCTCCTGCGCGGCGCGAGGCGCGGCCATGCTCAGCCGCAGCGGCGCCTTGCAAGTCGTCACAGACTTTGATTCACATGTAGTGCGTATCACATTCCTCTGCACGGCACCTGGGCACTAGTAGGAGTTCCTGTCCGTCACACCAGCCTGCAGTGCACACAGCAGCCAGCAGAGCCCCGCGGCTTCAACAGCCCATGCGCGCACAGGACCGCCTGTGACAGCCTGCGCGAGCCGCTTGCGCACGGCCGCGCGCAGGATGGCACACTGCACGCCGCGTAACAAGCTCTGCACGGTACAGCGAGCCGTGCGGGCCGGAGCGGGCCGGCGCGCCTTGCGGCGCTTGCCGCCCTCCAGCTCCTCCAGCGTGGTCGGGCGGAACACGCGCGCGACCTCGCGCGTCGTCTGCTGCTCCGCGCCCGTGTCGTAGAAGCCCGGCGCCGGCGCGTTCTCAAACGCCACCTGCGCACACAAGCTTGGAAAGCTTTCATTCTCATGCGTGTCTCACATGCGCTGCAGGTGCGCGTCACAGGGAAGCTCCGTCTCTTAAGCATCCTCCTGCAGGTGCTGTTTCGTGACACATGCTTCGCTGTGACAAGGAAAAGCTGGACGCCTCTGCAGCACAGAGAGCAGCACCAGCTGCGCAAGCAGGGGTGCCGGCAGAGCGCATGCCCGGGGGGAGGGCAGGAGAGCGGCCGCGCGTGCGCGCCTCCTTGTTGTAGTCGATGTCGCGGCGGCGCCGCGCGCGCTCCTTCATCTCAATGCCCGCCGCGCGCAGCTCGCGCTTCTTCTGCAGCGAGGCCAGCCGGCGCGCCTCCTCCAGCTGCCGCTCGCGCGCCTTGCGCTTGGCCTTCTTGCCGCTGCGCGCGCGGCGGGGTAGGGTAGGGTAAGGGTAGGGTCAGCGCCACGGCTGCACTGTGAGGCACACATTGCGGCTTAATGGCACGTCCGTCGGCTCCTATGGACCGGCGCGGCCTCTTCTGCCGCGCACCCCGCCGGTTCGCTGGCGCGTGGGGCATGCGCGTGCCTGCCCAGCTGCGCACCCAGATTTGCAGCGAGCCAGGAGAGGGCAGCGTCCTTTGCTCGCAGGCACTGGCGCGCTCCCCACGGTGGCGTCAGGCGGCTCAGGCCTGTCAGCCCCGTTGCAGAGGGTTGAGCAGCGCGGCGCGGAGCGGCGGCGCACCGCGTGTTGGCCAGGCGCGCGCGCGCCTCAGACAGCATCTCCTTCTCGTCCTCGTCCATGTCGATCGGGTCGGGCCGCGCGGGCTTGGACTCCGGGTTGGGGTCGATCTCGCCGGGCCGCAGCCGCCGCGGGTCGTCCGCCGGGTCATACGTGTCGT
>JAABUO010002937.1_pt1 | contig 20524 bp, 28 predicted proteins | sample 5559291 | NCBI WGS metagenome assembly JAABUO01 (sample SAMN10711878, study PRJNA513372) | rock metagenome | isolation source: Antarctica rocks | place: Antarctica: Victoria Land, Finger Mt sud
GTTCGGGATACGTGTAAAAAGTAGTCACAAGGATTGCTCGAAGGGGAGTGGCTGCGGGTCGAGCGGGTCCGGCAGATTGACCATGTCGAGCGCGTACTGTCCGAAGCGCAGGATGTGCCCACGGATATAGGGGCTGGTTGAGGCGACCAGCTCTGGTGTCACTGGGTGGCCGTTTCTGGCCATGTCGGACAACACCTGGCTCAAGTCGGCGACGTTGGACAGCATGATCGTGTTGGCGACCAGGCTGGCGTATTTGAGCTGCTTCTCCTGTTCGACGGGATCGCCGCTCTTGATCACCGGCCCGCCGAACGACACCCAGTCCAGGAAATCGTTGTAGGCTTCGATCTTGGTGGTTTCAGCGCGGATCACCTGGCGGATCTCGGTGCTGGAGAAGAAGCGCAGCAGGAACAAAGTGCGTTCGACCCGGCCGAGTTCACGGAATGCACGGTAGAGCAGGCTGCGGCGGTTATATGTGCCAAGCTTGCGTGTCAGGCGACATCTGGGAGCCAGCCGCAAGCGACATCCGACGCCCATCCACTTGAGCTCCTGGTTCGTCAGATTTCGTCAAGCGCCAGAAAGGCTTGAGGGAAGAAGTGGGCAGGCGGGGTGGATGGGTCCTTGTGTCGCTACCGGCCTGCTCCCCGGATGTCGCATGACACTTGCGCAGCAACATCGACGGCAGGACCCGCCCCGCCTGGATGGAAAGCACGACCTGGATCATGTCGCGCGCGTGCGTGGCAATCAGATCCCAATCAATGTCGCCGGTAAACAGCGCGTCGATATGCTCGTAGCGAACTCCCTTGGCCGGACGATAAAAGGTGACGTCGCCCAGACCGCGCATGCGTGGCATCAGCTTGATGCCCATGAACCGCGACAGGCCGAAAACCGGCTCGCTTTGCCCCTGCGTGTCCGCGTGCAGCGTGTCGGGCTGGATGGTGGATCGGTTCTTCAGCAGCCCGTCCAGGATGTGGACGGCTTCCCAGACCCCACAGGGAATGAAGCTGGTGAAAAGCGCGATGTAATTGTCGGCGATATGGTGGTAGGCGATCCCGCCATAGCCGCCGTAGCGGATGTGCCGGGCGCCGAGCAGGTTGTTCTCGCGCAGTTTGACGTGGGTGCCGTCGGCGATTGCGGCCCGGCCGCTGCCCCAGTGTCGGGGCAGCGCGAAGCGGGCGTACTGGTCGATAACGTCGACCATTCCTGCTTCCAGCTTGCCGGCCGTGATGTGCTGGGCGTTGGTCCGCCGCAGCGCCTGAGCCGACGCGACCTCCGGGGCGTGGCGGGCGGTCTGACCCGGTCCGAGATTGCAGCCGTAGCCAAACACGGTGAACAGGTATCGTTGGACGGGTTCGGCAAGCTTGGGATCGGAGCCGGAGGGCGGCCCAAAATGGCGGGTATAGCCGGACCAGTGGTCGGCACGCTTGAGGATGTCGAGCAGATGACGCTCGGTCATGCGGGCGCGGATTTCAGCCTCGAACTCGGTCAGCCCGGCAGGCTGCTCCGCCGTCGCTATCTGCTTCAGGTGCGGCGTTCCATCAGCATCGACGCTAAATTCGGTGTTGGCCGGGAATCCGGCATCGACCTCGGCGGCGAGCGTCGTCAGCTCGGCTTTCAGCGCGGCGGCGAAGTCCTCACCCCGCTCGGGAATGCTGAGGGCGGCGCAATAGGCGGGCAGCCGGGCTTCGCACTCGGCCCAAGGCAGAAGCTGGGCACGGTAGTCGGCGAAGGTCTCGGCTCCGACGACGAACAGATCGCCGGTCTCCAGCGCGTCGGCCAAGTGGACGAACACGCACATTTCCAGCGCCCGCCGGTCCAACATGCCCTCGGCGGACCGCCGTTTGGTGACGAACGCCTGCCAGCGGAGTGATGCGAAGCCGAGGTCGATACCCTCCACTTCGTCCCGGCGCGCGTGGCGCATTGTGCTCACAACGGCGAGCGCGTCCAAGAGAATGCGGTCCTGGGTTGCGGATTGGATGTCCATGAGGTCGAGCAGCCGGAACAGCAGGACGCGGTGCTTGGCGTGAATCGGCCATAGCAGCGGCAGATCGTTGCCGCGGTGCCAGGCGGAGACGGTTTCGCACTGTTCTGCCAAGACATTGGTGCCGCCTTTCTTGGCCAGAAGCTTCCTGGCCTGCCGACCGAAATCGGCGTCGCTGTTCTGCGACTGCTCGGCCTGGAGCACCTCGGCGAGGATGCCGATCAGATTCTCTTCGATAGCCCGGTGTTGTTCATGCAGATCATCGAGTTGCTCCTTGGCGGCGGCCTGGGTGCGCCGGATGCGGCGCAGCAGCATCTCGACCAACTCGTCACGGCAACGCATCCGGGCCTGGCGCAGCAAAGCGAGCAGCAGGGTATGCCGCCTGCCCGGTTGGGTGATGTCGAGGATGTCGCCCACCTCGAGCGCCGCGGCCTCGGCAGCGAACTGGCGCAGCTTGGTATGCGCAATACCTTCCAGGAGCGGATCGGGATCGATCAGCCCGTCCATCCACCCGAGGCGATCGGTCCAGAGAGTAATGGTCTTGGGCGTTGCGGGTCCGGGCGCCTGTTTCAGACGGTTGAAGCCGGTCGTGACGCTGTCAGGGAGTTTGGCGAGCAGGCCATCCAGCACTGCCGCACCCTCCGCCACAAGGCGCGCCGCGACGCGGCCGTAAAGTCGTCCGTGGACTTCAGCGCGGAGCCGGCCCACCAGCCGGTCGAGGGTGCTGAACGCAGGCAGGTCGGTCGCTGCCGCCCCCAAAGCCTCGACCGCCCGATTGATGAGGTCGGCCGGGTCGCTCATGGTTTCGGCAGCCACGAGGATGATATCGGTCACCATCTGCTCGGCGGTGGCTCCGTAGGCTGCAACCGAAAGGTAGGTCCGCACCGCGGCCTGATAGCGATAGAGCGACTTGGTGAGTCGCACCTCATCAGGCCAGGCTATCGCCTGCGTAACACCGAGCTGGGCGGCCAGGTGGGCGACCGTTCCGGCGTGGACTGCGTTCGGCGCCGGAAAATATCCGAGATCCCGGCGCGTCTTGACCAGCATAGCCAGCAGCAGGCGCCCGGGAGCGATCCGCGCGCTTGCGTGGACAAAGGCCAGATCAGTCTCCGTCAGATCGTAGCGGGCGGCGAGTTCGTCCCGCGTTAGCCGCGCGCCAGGGCGTGGGTAGGCCGTGCGGTTGATCGCGGTCATGGGCTGTCCGGAAAAGGGTGCGCCGGAGCGGCGTGGCGGGCTACGTTGTTTGAAGGGGTTAGCGGAGGGTCGTCCAGTGTCCGCAAAGGAATACCTTTCTGGACGCAGACGCACAGCGCCCAAGACCCGCCTGGGCACCCGCACCGCGCTCTACCTGCGTGTCTCAACCGCCGACCAGAAACCCGACCTGCAATATGACGGCCTGCGCGGCTACGCCGAGCGCGCGGGCCTCGACGTCGTGCAGGACTACTGCGACGTGGCCGTATCAGGTCGCCGGGAGGGCCGGCCCCAACTCAACGCCCTCATGACGGCCGCGCGCAACCAGGAGATCGACTGCGTCCTGGTGTGGAAGTTCGACCGCTTCGCCCGCAGCACCCGCCACCTGCTCGTGGCGCTGGAGGAGTTCGATCACCTCGGGGTGCGATTCATCAGCGTCCAGGACCAGATCGACACCGACAGTCCGATGGGCCGCGCCATGTTCACCATCATCGGCGCCATGGCCGAACTGGAATCATCGCTTATCAGCGAGCGTGTGACCGCTGGCATGAGGGCTGCCGAGGCGCGCGGAAGGCACCTTGGACGGCCCGGCACGTCACAGCGCGTCATCAATGAAATCGAAACCCTCGCGACCTCCACGGACCTGAGCATCCGTGCGATCCAAAAGAAAATCGCCGGCCGGGCCAGCCGAAGCATCGTCGGCGAGATCACCAAACGCGCCAGAACCGCGCAGCCACCCGCCTTGTAACTACTTTTTACACGTATCCCGAACTTACCCCAACCAGCTTCGCGCCGAGGGCTTCGACGTGCGCGAGGAAGACGTGGCCCGCCTGTCGCCGCTTGGCTTCGAACACATCAATAGGCTCGGCCGACACGCCTTCACCCTGCCAGACGCCGTCGCACGCGGCGAACTCCGACCGCTGCGAAACCCAGCCGCACACAGCGCCGACGCCGACAAGACAGCCCTTACATAGGTTTTGCGTTCCGTTGCTCCCCAGACCCCTCCAACCGCGGGTCTGGGCAAGCTCAGGCTCCGCTTTGGAGTTCAAGGTGATCGCGACATCGGCGCCGCCATCGCGAACGAGACGAGCCGCTTCGGCGTGGAGAAGCTCCCGAACCTCGATATCGACCTTCGGCTGCCGATGTTCCAGCTCGTACATCAGGCGGGTGAAGGGTTCGCTCGCAAGATCCTCTCCCAGCGCCAAGCGGACGATGTCAGGCTCGTCGCCGTTCAAGGAGCTGATCGACGTCGTCAGCGCGTCGACATCACGCAGAATACGTCGCGCCTCGCGGTAGAAGCGCGTACCGGCGCGGGTCAACCAAGTGCGCCGGGTCGTGCGCTGGAAGAGCTTGACGCCAAGCTGCGCCTCGAGGTTGCGGATCGACTGGCTGAGTGGGGACTGCTCCATCCCCAGGCGATCCGCTGCTCGTGCGAAGTGAAGCTCCTCCGCAACCGCGACGAAATGCCGAAGGTGCCTCAGCTCCATGAGCTAAGACTCTCCGCGGCCTGAACATGGCCTGTTGCGCAAGTCCGGCTAGGGTTGTCCGACCATAGTAACTTGGAGAGCCGCTTGGCCGGAGGAACGATGTTGGGCTGCTTCAGGCCGCCCCGGCAGTTCATCTCAAGCAATTCGGTTATTATCGGCCACATGAGCGGCGAAGCCCGAGACTTCGGGTGGCGCAATGTCTTCACGCAGCTCAAGCGATGGAATCGTGTAATCACCTCCATTCTGGCGGCGGTATGGTATCGTGGGCTTTGTAAATAGCGCACGCATGTAATCGCGAAGGCTCTGCTGAACCTCGTCAAATCCAGACTTATCCAATCGATCGGCTTGATAGACAACAAAAGGCGGGACGACCTGATAGCCGCAGTAAAACAGTATCCCGTGATTGATCGGAAAAAGCAGGTCCTCCATCGGGCCGTTGATGCCGCGAGGACCATAGTGCGGCGGCCAACCGCCCGCCGTCACGAGCAGCATAGCGCGCTTGCCTGCCATAGTCCCTTCACCGAAACGATCGCCCCAGCGATCGTCGCTATATTCGCCGAGCCCGTAGGCGAAGCCGTAGGAGAAGACGCGATCGATCCACCCCTTCAAGATGGCTGGCATCGAGAACCACCAGAGCGGAAAAGCCAGGATCAGGGCGTCGGCCCAAAGCAGCTTTGCCTGTTCGGCCATGACATCCTCGGTCAGCGCGCCTTCTGCGAAGGCCTGCCCGGAAGCGGCAGCCACGCGCAACCGATCGCCAACAGGCAGGCTCGGGAAGTCCGCTCGGTCTACGACGCTTTTCCACGACATGGCATACAGATCGCTGACCTGGACCTCGTGCCCATCGGCGTGGAATTGGTCGAAGGAGGACTGGCCGAGCGCAGCCGTCAGTGACCCAGGGTCAGGATGAGCGGAAACGATAAGTATCTTCATTATTGCTAAATCCTTTTCGCGGCCAAAGCGATCTTTCCTGGATTCAAACTGTTGCACTGCTTCGGAGTCCAAGCCGTTCTTCTTCGCCGCTGACCACAGTTGTTCCGAACGCACCGGCTCAGCGCATCCCGATGACGATCTTCCCAAAATGCGCGCCGCTGCGGAGACGTTCGAGCGCCTGAGGCGCCTCGTCGAACCCGAACGCGCGATCGATCACGGGATGGAGGGCGTGACGGGCCAGGAACGCGTTCATCGCCACGAAGTGCTCCGCCGAGCCGACCGTGATGCCCACGATGCTGGCGTTTTCCCACATGAGCCGCCGGAGGTTCGGCGTCGGGTCGAAGCCCGACAGGACGCCGATCTGCACGATCGTCCCGCCCGATGCGACCGAGCGCACCGAGCGGTCATAGGTGTCCGGCCCCCCGAGTTCCAGGATGTGGCTCGCGCCGCGCCCGCCCGTGGCCTCCATGACGGCCGCGTCCCAGTCCGGCGTCTTGCGGTAATTGATGAGGATGGACGCGCCCATCTCCTTCGCTCTCGCCAGTTTCTCGTCGGAGGACGACAGCAGGATCACCTCGGCACCTAGGGCCTTGGCGAACTGGAGGCCGAACAACGCCACACCGCCCGTGCCCTGGACCAGCAAGGTGTCGCCGGCCGTCAACCCGGCGCGCGCGATCAGGCCGTTCCAAGCGGTCACGGCCGCGCACGGCAGGGCCGCCGCCTCCTCGAAGGATAGATGCTCGGGAATCGCGACCAGCGCCGTCTCAGGCAGGACGACGAACTCCGCCAGGACCCCGTCGGTCGCGCCGCCGCCGAGTCCCGACGCCGCGTAGTCCGTCCGGAACGGTCCGACGACCCAGTCGCGGAAGAACGACGCCGCGACCCGTGCGCCGACTGGCCAGCGTTCCGCCCCGGGTCCGGCCGCATCCACGATGCCCGCGCCGTCCGACAGGGGAATGCGCCCGCCCATCTCTCCGCGGCCCGCCGCCTCAAGGAAGATCAGGTCGCGATAATTGACGCTGGCCGCCTCCATGCGGATGCGCACCTCGCCGGGACCGGGTTCGGGCGCTGCAACCTCGCCCGGAACGATGGCGCCGGCGCTTGACCTGCTCTCGTAACGATAGACCTTCATGAGCTCATCCCAACAGCGGTTGCGCCGATCGCGGGACGGTCTACAGTCTACCACCACTGTCAGGGTCAAGGGCTATGAAGATCGGCGAACTTTCACGCCGCACGGGGACGAGCGTGCGGATGCTGCGCTACTACGAGGCGGAGGGGCTGCTGGCGCCCATGCGCATGGAAAACGGCTACCGCGACTATGGGCCCATGGAGGAGGAGATCGTCCGCAGGATCCAGCTTCTTGGCTCAGCCGGGCTCACGCTTCCGACGATCCATCGATTCCTGCCGTGCGTCAGGAGCGACGATCCAATATTCAAGCCTTGCACAGACCTGCGGCGTACTTTGGCGAAACAGATGAAGCTGATCGATAGCCGTATCGGCGATCTAACGAAAATCCGCGTTGTCTTGGCAGGTTTTGTTGCAGCTGTGGATCCTGGAGTGCAGAATAGCTAATCAAGCCCATGATAGCTATCAATATGATAGATAAAGAAAGTTGTCTCACACCACGCATTTGTAGATGAGCGCAGGTCATTGTCTTCGAGGTAATGTATTTGTAAGTGGGATAGTCTTATCGAATAGTTGACGTTGCTTCTTAGGTTATTCGGCCTTTGTAGGCGTGAAAACCACCAGTCGATGGTTCCGATTCTCAGAAAACGTCAGCACGCTGTAGTGATACTCCGTCGCCATTCCATCCGTCGACCAGAACGTCTTAACGCCGTCGCCGAGCGGATGAATCAACGGGCTACTCCACCATAAGCGGAACTCCGAACTGAGAGCTTGTATCTCGGTAACCAGCGCCTCGAACGAGGGATCACCTCGGTGCTGCCAGAAATCCATTCTGAACTTCTCGAGAGTCACCCTCGCATCGCTTTCCCAATTCGCGTGGAGCGCCCGCAGCGCGGTGGCGGTGAACAGCAGCCGGATCATGTTCGGCGCTTGGTTTCGCGAGCAGGATAGATCTTGAAAGAGGACCGAAGCTGCATCGTTCCACGCGAGCACGTCCCATCGGCGATTGGCGATGTACGCGGCGTCCGCGAATTTGCCGAGCAGCGCTACCGAACCCTCGGACACCTGGCCACCTTTAGACCCTTCGTTCGGCGGCGGCCGATCGTGGGCGAGAATAAAAAGATGTTCCCGCTCGGCGGAAGAAAGCGACAGCGCTTCGGTCAGCCGCTCCAGGACCTCGCTCGACACCCCAATGCGCCGTCCCTGCTCAAGCCATGTGTACCAGGCGACTCCGACGCCGGCGAGTTGTGCGACCTCTTCCCGTCGAAGGCCCGCTACTCGCCTTTGGCCAACGGACGACAGGCCGACCGACTCGGGCGTCGTCCGGGAACGCATGGCATGTAGGAAGGCGCCGAGCGCTGCACTGGCCGGGGTGAGGGAGTTCAGGGAGTTAACCTGCGCGTTCCTAATACTCTCGGTCATAGGATGTCCCGGGGCCTTACTGCTCGAAGCCGCTATCGCCAAACTCAACGAAGACGGGGATAGCTCAAGCGCACAGAACCATCTGTGACGCCAGTTTCTGCGAGGCCGAGCCGCTACCGGTCGCTACAGGCACCACCAGCCAGACCAACGGGCGGCGGCTTGGATATATATATACGGAGACACCGATGACGGAGACGATCGGGTTCGTCGGCCTTGGCGCCCTCGGCGCACCGGTTGCAGCCAACCTGCTTGAGGCGGGCTACGCGTTGAGGGTGCACAACCGCACGCGCTCCAAAGCGGACGCGCTGGTGGAGAAAGGGGCGGTCTGGGCCCGGAGCCCGGCGGAGGCGGCCGACGGCGCGACGATGGTCGTGACCCTGCTCTGGGACGACGCCTCGGTTGAGGACGTCGTCGGCGGCGACGGCTTCCTGGAGACGCTGAGCGAAGGCGTGCACGTCTCGATGAGCACCATCTCGCCCGCTTGCGCGAGGCAGCTGGCGGGCCTTCACGCGCGGCACGGCTCCCGCCTCGTCACCGCGCCGATATTCGGCATCCCGGAGGCGGCGAAGACGCGGGCGCTCTGGTTGCCCGTCGCGGGTCCGAAGGACGTCCAAGTCCGCGTTCAATCGGTCTTGGAGGCAGCGGGCGCCAAAGGGATCTTCGACTTCGGCGAGGACGTAGGGGCAGCGGTCGCGGTCAAGATCGCCGGAAACTTCCTGATCGTGTCCGCCGCGGAGAGCCTCGGTCAGGCGTTGTCCCTAGCCAAGGCGGAGGGGGTGGACCCGCACGCCTTCATCGACATGTTGACCAAGACGCTTTTCCCATCACCGATCTATGTGGGCAACGGTCGGACCTTGGCGGAAGGACGGAACATGATGCGTCGATCGAAGATCGCCGCTAAGGACCTTGGGCTTTTCGCGGAAGTCGCACGCGGGGCGAAGGTCGAAACCGACATCGTTGATGCGCTTAAGACGTTGCCGGCCGGCTAGGCACCAGAGATCGCAGGCGATCGCATCGAATGGGCCAACCCGGCGATGAATGTACTCTAGGGCCGTGCGTCTGATTTGTACGGCCTACTGTCATAAGCAGGTAGGCGGAACTTGAGACAATCGCACGCCCGACTTCGAACAATTCAATTTGAGCGTTTTCAATGGGAGATGGCTTGTAGAAGTCCTTTGCGGAAGTCAGCAACTTTTACGATAAGTTTCGCGCTGCCCGCGGATACCAATCCGTAACCGCACCGTCATCACTGCAACTTATTGAAATAAAAGGTAGAAGTTTCTTATGACAGTAGGCCGTACAAATCAGACGCACGGTCCCATTCCGTGAACTCGGCCGGGTCGAACGCACTTTGTTCCTGCTGCGCTTCTTCTCCAGCACCGAGATCCGCCAGGTGATCCGCGCTGAAACCACCAAGATCGAAGCCTACAACGATTTCCTGGACTGGGTGTCGTTCGGCGGGCCGGTGATCAAGAGCGGCGATCCCGTCGAACAGGAGAAGCAGCTCAAATACGCCAGCCTGGTCGCCAACACGATCATGCTGTCCAACGTCGCCGACTTGAGCCAGGTGTTGTCCGACATGGCCAGAAACGGCCACCCAGTGACACCAGAGCTGGTCGCCTCAACCAGCCCCTATATCCGTGGGCACATCCTGCGCTTCGGACAGTACGCGCTCGACATGGCCGATCTACCGGACCCGCTCAACCCACAGCCACTCCCCTTCGAGCAACCCTTGTGACTACTTTTTACACGTATCCCGAACCTACCCCATCTGGGTCGGTCAGTTCCGGAGGCGTTCGACCTTCAGCTCCCGCCACAGCCAGGTGAAGTCGTAGGTCGCCATGGGGTCGTTTCGGTTCTCGGCATGGCGCGCGTGGTTTTCGAGGTGCTTGAGCCAGATAACTAAGCTCTTGCGCCCGCGGGCGGTTCTGGAGGCGGCGCAGGGAGAGATGTCGCCCAGCATGGGGACAGGCTCGTCGAGGAGAGCCCGGTATTGCCGGTCGAGCATGTCGTGCACCAGCTCGGTTTGTACCTCCGGCGGGATCGGCAGTTCGGGCTTGCTGCTGGCCTTGGGTGGAGCCGCCCGTATCTGCTCGATGGTCTGGATTTCCGTCAGCGGCTGGGCGACCAAGTCGCCGAGCGCCTCCGCCAGCAAGGCATGCCCTCGCTCGGCCCTGGCGGCGGAGCTGACGCTGAGGGCGACGATGCGGGGCAGCAGCTCGACGTTGCCCAGGACAACGCTGTCGTCCTCCATGGTGACGTTCCAGAAAACCGCCTTCTGCCCGGTCAGCCGCCTCTGCTTGGCGGGAGCACCGAGCCAGTTCCAGAACGTCGCGTTCTCCTGTTGGAGGTTGGGCAGGACGTTGAGCCGGCGCTCGATCTCCTCCGGGGCGGCCATCGCCGCGATCGGGAAGTTCAGGGTGTGGAAGACGACCTCGTCCCCGTCGCTGTTGAGCACGGTCGGCGGGTCGGTCCGGAGCGCCCGCGGGAGGACGTCGAACAGCCAGGCGGTGCTGAACAGCGGTGCTGCCCGCCGTAGGTCGTCGTCCGAGCCGCGCCAGCCTTGCAGCGCGCCATCGGCGGCCTTTGCGCCACGCATCTTGCGTGGCGCCGGACCGACCTGCTCCCCCAACCGGGCCAGGAGGCTCTGCGAGCCCTCCAGGGTGAAGGCCAGCAAGCCGCCCGCCAGGACCATCTGCTCTGCCTGGGGCACGACCCGCGCTGCGATCCGGTCCCAGTCCTTGAGCGTGCGGGTGGCCGTGCGTTCCGTCACGAGCAGGGGCTTGCCGCCGCGGACCAGGTCGCGGGCGCGCAGGCTTTCGCCGGGGATGACCGCGCTCACCTCGTAGAGGCTCATGGCCGAGTTCTGCAGCGCCGTCATGTAGGCGCGCGTCGCCACACGCTCCTTCCAGCCCCGGCGCCGCAGGTAGGCTTCGACCGCGTTCTCGTTCTCCGGCCCGAAGCGCCGGGTCAGGAGATCCTCGAAGGCGCAGCCCCAGAGTGTCTGGCCCCAGTTGCCGCCGAGAGCGTCGTCGATCTCCTCGAACTCGAGCCCGAAGGCTTCTATGGCGGGGCCGAAGTGCTCCGCCATGACGTCGTCGATGCGCGGGCGCCACTCGTCGCGGGCGGTCCACTTGATCAGGTCGCCGAGGTCGTGACCCGGACGCGCGCTCATCGCCACAGGCCCTCAAACCTGCGTCCTGCGGTGCGGGTGTAGTGGACGGTGTGCCTGGGGTCACGGTGGCCGAGATAGTCCTGGATGAGGCGCAGGTCGTGGCCGCGGTCGGCCAGCGCGAACCCGCACGAGTGCCGCAGCATGTGCGGGTGCAGGCCGGGCAGGCCGGCGCGCTCGCCTGCGGCTGCGACCAGGTAGTTGATGGCCTGCCGCGTCATAGGCTGGCCACGCTCGGACAGGAAGAGCCACGGTAGCGCGTCGGCGCGGGTGGCGAGATGGCGCTTGATGGCGCGCAGCTCGTCACCAGCGATCGGCTGCTCGACGGACAGTCCCCCCTTGAGGCGGCGCACCCAAAGGCGCGCGCGGTCGAGGTCCACCTCGTCGCGGCGCAGGCCGACCGCTTCGCTGACCCGCAGGCCGTGGCGGTAGGTCATGAGCAGCAGCAGGTGGTCGCGCACACCGTGCCGCCCGGCCTTGGCAGCACCAAGCAGCTTCGTCATCTCGTTCGGGGCCAGGTAGTCCTTGGCGCGCTCGTGTTGATCGGCGGCATCGGTGGAGGGTTCCGGGCCACTCTTTACCTTTTGCCCTCTGGACGGCCGTGCCGGCATGGCTGGCATCCCCCGCTGCTGCTGCGATCAGCATACCTCACTTTTTACAAGATGCGCCTTCTGTAAAGAGTCAGCCTCTGCCTCTCTAGATGGCCAAAATGCACAGCTTCGCGGTCACTGGGCCTTCTTCAGGTCGCGCAGCATCTCCGCCCGCACCTCCTCGTGCGGGATGTCAGGCCGCGGATCGGCCAGAATCTCCGCCACCGCAGCGACCAGCGCCCGGCGTTCGGCCTCGTCCAGGGCCTCGGCGGACAAGGGAGCATGGGCTTCGCTCATCGGTTAGCCAGATCGGCAATCCGCTGCCGTGCCCGGCCCGCATCCCGAAGCAACTGCTCGCGCACGACCTGATGAGGAATGCCCGGCCGCGGATCGGCGCGGGCCTCGGCAACCGCGGCCTCAAGGGCGAGGCGCTCGGCCTCGTCACTCTCGATAGGCAAGCTGGCCTGCCCGCTCATGTGCCAGCCCCTCCCTGCATCAACCGCAGCATGGGCGGCGTGACCTCGGCAGCCTCGGCCTTGCGGATGTCCAGGCTGCCGTTCCAGGCAACGTGCGGGTTGACGAAGTAGACCGCCACCCCGCGTCCCTGCATCCCCTCCACCCTGCGACGCTCGCGGCGGATGACGCCCATGCGCTCCAGGGTGCCCATGACGGTGCTAACATTCTGAAGCGCGCAGCCAATCCGCTCGGCGAGCTGATCGCGGGTCAGCATCACCTCACCCGTGTCCTGTTGCAGGTTGAGCAGCACCAGGTCGAAGGCGTGACGGACATGGTTGGGGCGGTCATCGGGGGAAAGCGCCCGGATGGCGTCCCAGATGGCGGCCGTCTGTGCGCGGCTCAACATGGTGAAGCCTCCGGGCCAAAGCCCTTCCTCGGTGTCGGGGCGCGCGTGGCGGTGCAGCGCGTGGGTAGCCCGAGAGATCGCGATGCGAGCGTGCATCGGCAACTGGTCAAGAGTCTCGGACGACAGAAGGGAAAGCTGCTCCGCGACGGCGGCCGAGGCCTCGCGCTCAGTTCGCTGCCGCTGCGTCGCCAAGCGCACAACTTGAGCCATTGGGCCTCCTGTGGGTAACCCGTTTTTACGTCTCGGATTCTGAGATCAATTAGTCTCGGAATCCGAGACTTAAAACAAGCACTTTCTCCCGGATTTTCGCCAGATTCGAGGAGCCCTAAGAAAGATTAAGAATCTCTTTCCCCTATAGGTCCCCTTTCATTCGGTGGAAAACCGCGGTTCCGAGCCCGAAAACTGACCCATGAAGCGAGCCGAGTAGGCGGAAGGAAAGGAAACGGCTTGACGGGAGGGAGTGGGTAGCACCGCCTGAGACTCGGGCCGACTGCCGGTGTGGTTCGATCGCGAATCCCCTCAGAGCTACTGCGTCCCCTGCTCCACGGATGGACGGGCTTGAGCAAAGTCGTGAACCGCCTAGCGCCATCCGGTGACGGCGGACCCAAGCAGCGCCCCAACGATCACCGTCAGCTTGACGGGCCTCAGGACGCGCCTCTGTGCCGCTTCGCTCATGCTTGGCTCCTCCCGTCATTCCTTCTCCCTCCTGCCCTCTACGAGCTTCTGTGGACGTTTGTGAGGGTGGTCCGGAGACACACTATGAGGTGTGTCTCCGGGGTAGGCGTGGTCCCCCGGTCATTGGTGCCGGTCGATTCACCTGGGACCGACCCCGCCAGAGGACCGACATGCACCTCCCCCATAAGAAACTACCCGAGAGCTGCGGGACCCAGCTTCAAGGCAACCTCAGAGCTTCCCCCTCTCCTCACCAGCCCTGGACGGACCGCATCTCGCAGTACCAAGTGCCGGCGGAGTTGCGCAGGGCCGTCTTCATGCAGCGCTGCGACGCACCGATGTCATTGCGCCACTCATAGGCGTGCAGCCCGAAGCCCCCGAAGAACAGGGCCAGCGCCAGGCTCGTCACCAACCCGATCGAACCCCAGAAGTGCACCCGGTCATAGCGCCTCTGCCGGAGCACCAGCGCCCCGCTCAACTTGGCCGACACCTGCTCCGTCAGGTCGGAGATCGTGCGGCTCACCAGCGTCTCTTGCTGGATCTGCATATGCTGGGACGCCATCTGCGTCCTCTTGTTGTGCTCCTCCGCCAGCTTCAGTGTGGTCTGAAGCGCGACGGCCTGGTTGCTCGCGACCTCCTTAGCGTCGATGAACACCGTGTCCAAACGGACGCGGTGTTCATCCGTCAAATCCGCCATGACGTTTATCGCAGTCACCTGCGATTTGACCCACACCCATAACGGGTCACCGACGACGATGCCTTCCTTCCTCGCCGCCTCGTACAGTTCGAGAGAGGCGCTGCGAAGGGCGTCCGAAGCGACGCTCATGGCAGCCACTCCGCCACGCCGGTTTCGTTGAAGTCCTGCTCGAGGCGCTTCAGCCAGGTCTTCACCATGAACTGCCGGGTGGGGGACATCGGTATCCCGCCTTTGCCCGGCTTGTTGGCGGCAGCGTCGTAGAAGCTGAGCTCCTCCTCGCGCATCGCAGCCAGGCACGGCAGGCGTGGTATGTAGATGATCTTCGTCCCGCCTGCCGCCATCTCCTTCAGCTCGGGCCGGCGGAAGAGAGCCGCGAAAGCTTCCGCTGCCGTCTGCCCGACACGCATCAGGCTCTCGTTCAGGAACAGGATCGACTGCGGCGAACGGAAATACCTCGCCTTGTGGATGGCGACGATGTGGTCGAAGTCGTCCTTCTCCGGGCCGCAGAAATACATTGGCAGGAGCCTGATGCCGGCTTCCTCGCAGAACGTCGCCATAGGCAGGTCATGCCCGTTGTCGGCCAGCGCCTGGTTGCCGCCGCCGATGTCCAGGACCATCGACGTCCGTGTCATGGCCACCTGGTCGACCCGTTCGTTGATCCACTCCTTCACATGGGACAGGTCGTCGGACTTTGGCTGGCTTGCCGCTCCCGACGTGCCCGGCGGGTAGAGCGCGGACAGGGTGGGGTTGAGGCGGTCGCCATCGGCGACGAGAACCGGTCGGTTCGCCCTGCGGCCTCGCTGGATGAGTAGGTCGCAGATCGTGCTGCCACCCAGGCGACCACGACCAAGACGTGACGCAATGACCGGGTCGCGTGTCTGACTTGCCTGCGGCTCGGGTGTGGGCTGGTTGTCTTCAGGCGTCGGAGGGATCGCGTTCATCATGGTCCTCAATAAATGGGATCGCCGTTTGCGTTCAGGCCGCTACGAAGATTCGACTTCTCGATCGCAGCCTCGATGGAACCAGGTTCAGGTCGGCTGCTGTCCTGGGGCGCCTCCGCTGTCGGAGGCGACGCCGGCTGCTGCTGGAGCGGCACGGCGGGCAGGGCAGCCGATCGGCTGCCCTGATGCTCACCCCCTGCCGGGGATGGCGCATTCGATTGTGCGAAGCCTAACGGACGCCACCCGGCCGGTGCTTTGGGGCGTTGAACCGTTGGCGCGGGTCGGCTGCCAGTCCGCCACGCCAGGTCCGCGGCGGACTTCTCGGCGGCTACGTCGCGGCAGACTGTTGCCCAGACACGCCGGACCGTTCGGTTGGTGAGCGGGGCGCCAAACCGGCCGGTGATGCCATGGACGCTGATGTCGCGCGCGACGGTGACCCAGGACGGCCTGTTGGCCTCCAACTCGACCGACAGCGTGTCGTGGCGAGCTCGGAGCCAGCGGTAGAGGTCGGTGCAGTTCCCATGGGGGCGTGACCGCATTCCCCTGACGACCCGCGCGAGTGCTTCATCTGCCATGGAGGAAGGGTCGCGCGACCGGAAGCGAATGGAGGATCGCCTTGTCGAGCCAGGGGCAAAAAACTGAAGCCGGCTGACGCTGGAGATCGGCCAGGAGGCGTTTATGGGCCAGTCGGGGGCCGGTCAGGGGCCACTCCGGAGCCGGTCACAAGCCACTCAGGAGCCAGTTGGAGGCCAGTGAATCAAGCTAGAGTGGGTGCATACACCATTGCATCTGTAGAATGCGGTTAGTGGCCTCGCGGCCGGCGGTTGCTCATCCCCATGTGGCGGGATACCGCTTGCCCTGGCCAACCGCTGGGCAGGCGCTTCCATGTCGTCGAGCACGCGTTGGTCGTTCGGCTGCGGCACACACCTCCCCGGTACTGCCGCAGCCGAACACGGGGTCACGTCACGGTTTGCTCAAATTCCGCCGCGATCCCCGATAGCATCGCCCCGCGCACCCGGTAGCCCGCCGCCTCCCAAGCCGCCCGTGCCTGGCCCAGCATCGTGCTCTTGCCCGTCCCCACGTAGCCCACCACCACCGCGACGTCTGGCGCCTCCAGCACGTGACGCAGCGCCGCCGTTTGCTCCGCCCCCAGCATCACCGCACCCGCCACCGCAAGACCCACGTCCAGCGCCGGCACCGCATGATCCGCGCGTCCGGACAAGACGATCGCCGCCTGCTTCAGCCGCCGCTCGGTTGCCAGCATCTCGCGCGTGCTGAACCGCACCTCACCCCGCCCATCCACCCCCACGCGCACCAGCTCGGCCGAGCCCTCTACTTTCACCAGCGCCACCGCGAACTGCACGTCATTCGACGGCTGCCCGAGGGAATGGCGGTGTATTCTGAGCCCAACTAGGTCGCGCGGGCCATCCGCACCGCTCCCGTCCGCACCATCCAGGAGCACGATTTCGCCAGAGATGAACGGTTCTACAACGGGCAGCTCCTGCCATGACATGACACGACAGGAGCCATGTCTTGTCATGGTAGGAACGGACGCAAGAGCCATGACATAACATGGCTTTTGCCGTTACAAGGCATGGCTTGGAGTGTCATGTCATGGCTAAGAACAGCGCCGAGGGCAACAAAGCCAGAGCCGCTCGCTATCGGGCTGCGCTGGCTGCACGTGGCATCCATCCCGTGCAGCTACTCGCGCCGGAGACTTCGCACGCGCTGCTGAAGCACGCCGTAGGATTGATGACCCGCGAGCAGGACCCGCTGGAGCCACGGCAGGCGCTGCGGCAGGCCAGCGGAGCCAACGATCCAGGGGAGGCAGCATCCTTTGCGGATGCCGGGGCACAGGACCTAGCTGCCGAGATCGAGGCAGTCAGGAAGGAGCTGGCCGCAGCCCAGGAAGCCGAGCGGCTGACCCAGCAGAGAGCCTTGGCGGAGACAGAGGCGGCCAGGGTGGAAGCAAAGCGAGCGGAGACCGCGGAAGACGAAGCGACCCTGGCAAGGGCACGAGAGGCGGCTGCAATCGTGCGGGCAGAAGGCGCGGAGCGGAAGCAGGAGGCGGCCGAGGCCATAGCAGCGCAAGCAAGGGCGGAAGCTGACCGGTTCCAGAAGGTGCCAGGGCTGAGAGGACGGGTTGTAAAATGGCTGGCTTGGTAGATCCTTAGATATTCCTTATGACAGTACACTGTACCGCTCAGACGCACGGTCCATCACGGCCGCGCTCCAGTCCGGACCAGCACCCGCCTGACCTGGCTTGCCGACCAGTGCGCCTTGCCGGCCGGGGTAAGCACGCCGTGAGCCTGTAGCCCGGCCGCGAGGGTGCGCAGGCTGCCTGCGCCCTCTTCCTGCACCTGGCGCAGCACGGCCACCACGTCGGCCGTCCGCTCCGCCACCTGGCGGCTGCGCGCCTGCCGCGCCACCGCCGCCATGGCCGGCGTGGCCGGCACTAGGCGGGGGTTACCCAACTTCACGCCGCGCGCCTTGACCACCGCCAGGGCGGCGCGCGTGCGCTGACTGATCAGCCCTGCCTCCAGCTCGGCCACTGCGGCCATCTGGGTAACCAGGAACCTGCCGACCGGCCCGGCCGGCACGGTGGGCAGGTCGCAGAACACCACGCCGGCCTCGCCGCTGCCCTCCACCACGGAGAGCAGGAAGCGAGCGTTGCGGGCCAGCCGGTCAAGCTTGGCGATCACCAGCACGGCGCGGCGGGTGCGGCAGGCGGCCAGGGCGGCGGCAAGCTGCGGGCGATCGGCGCGCTTGCCGCTCTCCACCTCCTGGAACTCCGCCACCAGTACGCCGCCAGCCTGGGCGACGTGGGCGCCCACCGCCTGGCGCTGCGCCTCCAGGCCGAGGCCGGAGCGTCCTTGGCCGTCCGTGGAGACGCGCAGGTAGCTGACGAAGCGGTTCATGGAAGCTGTCAGCCCTCCGGCAGCTCGTCCCCCGAACGGGGCGGCTCGCCGCCTCGGCGGTGCATCAATCGGTCGAATGCCTCCCAATCGGCACGCCTACGACGCTCGGCGAAGTAGCTGGCCGTGCGCAGGGCGGCCACCTTCTCGGCCACCGCGGTCGCCACGAACTGGTTGAGGCTGGTGCCTTTGGAGGCCGCCAGCCTTTCCGCCTCGCTCTTGATCGAGACGGGCAGGCGGAGCGGGTAGGTCGAGGTTCTGGTGGTCATGCCACTCTCCGGATCGCTTCTGCGGGTAGCAGGATCTCCAGGCCGAAACGGTCGGCCGCCGCCTGGAAGTGGCGCCGGTTGAAGGTGACGATCGCCGCGGCGCGCCCGTTCACCGCGACTTCCAGCACCAGCTCGTCGCCTGGGTCGCGTAACTGCGGACGCCAGAGAAACCAGACCTCCGCCGGCTCCACCAGGTCCACCACCGCATCAAGGAACACGGCAAGGTCGCCTGGGCTGAACTCGGCCGCTGCCACGTGCTCGGGCCGGCTGCACACGTCCTCGTATTCGAGGCACAACGGTACCGTGGCGGCCAGCATGACGCGGCCGCCCCGCGCAGCCCGCAACAGGGCGGCGGAGGCGCCGGCAGGGCTTCGCATCGCCGCGACGATCGTATCCGTGTCCATCACCAGCCTCACGAACGGCAGAGTATCACATCACCTGTGATATGTTAGGGTCCGTTCTCATTTCGTGACTTACCGGATCGATGAGTTGATCCAATCGAGTGATGCGGCGATAGCGATGCAGGCGGCGTAGGAGGCCGCTGTCTTGTCGTAGCGCGTGGCCACCGTTCTGCGCTCCTTGAGGCGCGACCAACAGCGCTCGATGAGGTTGCGGTGACGGTAGATGAAGGCCGGGCATGGCTGCGGGTCCTTGGCGCCCCGCCGGGATGGCACGACCGGAATGGCTCCCATGGCGCGCATCTCGGAACGGAACGCCGCCGCGTCGCACGCCATGTCCGCAATGGCCCAGGACGGCGCCTCCGGCAGCCGCCGCAGCAGCGTCAGGGACGGCGCGAGTTCGTGCGCCTGGCCCGGCGTCAGCAGGAAATCGACCAAGCGCCCGGCCGCATCGCAGACGCCCACGATTTTGGTGCCAAGGCCACCGCGCGAACGACCCAGCGCTTCGCCCTGCCCGGCCACGCCGCGAATGAGGCGCAGGCTCAACCCGGGTCTTTGCCGGGTCGGGCGCCGGACGCCTTCTGGTACGCGCGCGCGATTGTCCCATCGACGCAGGCGAACGCCAGCTGCGGCTCCCCCTCAGCCACCAGGTGGGCCATGATCTTGTCCCACACCCCGCGCACGGCCCACCTGCGGAACCGCAGGTAGGCGTGGTGCCAGTCGCCGAACTCGGCCGGGATCGAGCGCCATTTCGCGCCATTGTCGATCCGCCAGAGGATCGCCTCGATCGTGCGCCGGTCCTCCACCCGCGGCCGGGCGCCGCGGATGTTGGCCGCCACGATCGCCGCTTCGAACTTCGCCCATTGGGCATCACTCAGGACTTGCATCGTCTCTCCCCTCCGACGACCAAGCCAACCAGCCCCACCGTCACCACCACAAGTCACAAAATGCGAACGGACCCTAGTCTATCTGGCATACCATACGACCCTGGCAAACGGTCCACCCGCGGCAACTATGCTGCGAGGGCGGACCGCTCCCGCGCCAGCTCCAGCTCGTGGGCGGTCTGCAGGTTCATCCAGAACTCCGCGCTGGCCCCGAACCGCGCCTCCAGCAGCAACGCAGTGCTGGCCGTGATGACGCGCTCCGCATTCAGGATCGCAGTGACGCGGTTGGCCGGCACTCCGATGTCACGGGCCAAGCTACGTGCAGACAGCCCCAGCGGCTCCATGAACTCTGCGCGCAGCACCTCCCCGGGGGTGACAGGTGGCAGCCGCTCGCCGGTTACCACGTCCGAAAGCTCGAGCTGGTTCAGGCTGTCGCGCCGTATGAGGCCGGCCATGGCTTCCTCCGTTTTCCTGAGAGGCCCTGTGCCGTCTCAGTGGTAGTCAACGATCTCCACCTCGTGGGCTGCACCTTCAAGCCAGACGAAGCACACTCGCCATTGGTCATTGACGCGGATGCTGTGCTGTCCGATCCGGTCGCGCTCCAGGGCCTCCAGTCGGTTACCCGGAGGCACACGCAAATCTTCCAACCGAATGGCAGCGTCCAGCATTCGCAGCTTTCGACGCGCAACAGCGGCGATGTTGGAAGGGAAGCCCTTGGGCGTCTGACCCAGGAAAACCGCCGCAGTTCGCTTGTCTCGGAAGCTCTCGATCATGCATGTTACGTGTATCGTGACGCATAACGTTACGTCAAGCGTAACATTAGCCCCGCTTCACGATCAGCTGTATCACTCTGTCAAACGTCCGTTTGACAAAATGATACAAAGTAACTGTGTGTCGCTTAACACGTGATAGCCCGGTTTATCGGGCGGTCCCGGCCGCCTCAGGCGCTGCCAAACTCGGGCTCAAGAGGAGAGGAGAGCTACCTCGG
>JAABUO010002939.1_pt1 | contig 20511 bp, 21 predicted proteins | sample 5559291 | NCBI WGS metagenome assembly JAABUO01 (sample SAMN10711878, study PRJNA513372) | rock metagenome | isolation source: Antarctica rocks | place: Antarctica: Victoria Land, Finger Mt sud
TCGATGCGTTCGTGACATGCTATTGTCCCCTTTCGGTTTCCCGTCCAGGTAAGTCCCGTGACCCAGAGGTAGTGCTCTAACCTCTCCTTTCTGTAAAAGGGATTCTACATGCACCGACATGGCGCACTCTTTAATGATTGAACTCCATACAAAAGATGAGTTTATATGCGTGGTTAAGAAATCTTAACCACGTAAGCTAAAAATTCACCACTTCTCCATGTCATCAACACCTACCTGCTATTTACTCTGTTCGCTCTTTCTATTAACCTAATATGGGAGTAAAGCCCATATTTCCATTTATAAATGAGGATTACTCATCCTCTCTATTCCACTTTTACACTTGTTAGAGAAAGGAGGCTACTGAATACGCTCCCATATATGAGCTTCAACCCTTTCATCGGATATCGGAAACAAGTCTCTTTTATTGCTTTTATTTTCTCTTTAACACAAAGTTGTGGAGGTCGAAAACAAATCTATGGCACGTCTTACAAAGAAAACGCGCTACCCCCTTCTGTACGGCCTTGCTATTATTGCACTCGTAATTGCAGTTGCAACCGCATATCTGCTTCCTACTAGAGCGCATGCGAATCCCGTACACCCGAATTTCAACCATTTTCTCAGCACGAACTATAATGGTGATGGAACGTATGACGACAACAATCCATCCCCAGGTCCCAATGCCAATGTACATGGTACAAGTGCTGAACAACAACAATACGATAATCAGGCTTATCCTGGTAAATATGTTACCTACGACCAGGCTGTAAAGTCATACAATTCTTGGGCTGGTGTGTCGAACAGCGTTGCTGCTGATAGTAGCAATGCCTGGAAACAGTACGGTCCTGTTGTAGGCTATGTTCCTGGTATCGTGACTTACACAGGGCGCCCAACTGTAAATTCTGGACGCGAGACTGCATTAGCTATTTCTAACCCCTGCACGGCGCAAGCATGTCGCGTCTGGGTTGGTGCTGCTGGTGGTGGCGTCTGGACATCAACCAACGCTCTGGCTAATCCACCACGCTGGACATGGTCTTCTTACGGTATCCCTTCCAATTCTATCGGATCGCTGTTCATTGATCCTTCGACTCCTGACGGACGCATCATCTATGCTGGTACAGGTGAGGCCAATGGCTCTAGCGACTCTGAGGCTGGTGTAGGTCTCTACAGATCAGCCGATTATGGTGCCACATGGCGACTCCTGGTGGGCAGTATCTCGGCGGCGAAGAACCGCGCAATTGGGTCCATCGCAGTTGATCCTCTGAACTCGAAGCATATATTCATCGGTACAGATGTAGCACGTCACGGTGCCTCATCGGTCAATGGTGGTCGTTTCACACCGCCCGATGCGCCAGTTGTAGGACTTTATGAGTCTACTAATGGTGGTAAAACCTTTGCCTTGATCTTTAGCAAGCAGTCAGATACCGTCAATCCAGGCTCACCAACTGGAAATGACTTCTTCCGCGGTGGTGTAAGCACGGTTGTTTTCGACCGCACTGGCCTTGCTGCTGGCTTGCCATCACGCGTCTACTTCTCAGTTCATGACTACGGCCTGTATCGTCAGCTAGAAAACAAAGCCTTCGAGCAGGTCTTTGCCTCGGCTGGTGGTGGTACGTTTGCCAATAGCTCAACCTCACGCACGGAATTCGCGCTTGCACCTATGGGCAACAACCTGCGTATCTACCTCGGCGATCTCGCGAGTGCCAATGCCGATTTCTACCGTGTCGATAATGCGAACGTCGCAGCATCAACGCTCACCGATGGTGTTAACAACCCAGGCTGGACAAAGCTTTCGAGTCCTACCCCAGGCACTACTGGCTATGACTCGTACAACTTCTGTGAGACGCAGTGCTCCTACGATATGTGGGTTGCATCACCTGCAGGATATCCCGACACCGTCTGGTATGGTGGCTCGATGCAGTACGCCGAAATCTTCACAGCAACCCCACCTTCTAATGGCAGATCTGTTATGCGCTCTACTAATGCAGGTGTCAGCTTTACTGACATGACCAATGACACACAGTCGCCTCCGTTGGGCTTGCACCCGGACCAGCACGCAGTCGCGTTCGTTCCTGGCAGCCCTGACATCGCGTTCATGAGTTCAGATGGTGGCCTTGTTCGTACCGATGGTACCTTCTCCAACCAGTCGGCCCAGTGTGCCACTCGTGGCATCAAAGGTGCCGACCTCATCGACTGCCAGAGGTGGCTCAGTGCCATTCCTACCACGCTCTACAGTGATAATGCAGGTCTGGCAGACCTACAGTTCCAGAGTGTCACCGTTAATCCTAAGAACCCCAAGAACGACTTCATTGGTGGTACACAGGACAACGGCACATGGTCTTACAACTCAGCGCAATCTCCAAAATGGTTCGAGTCTGTCGGCGGCGACGGTGGTCAATCTGTCATCGACGTTGGCAATCAGAATGTACGTATGCATACGTACTATGGACCTAGCATCGACGTGAACTTCAAGGGCATGGATCCAACAGGTTGGGACTACATTTCTAGCCCCCTCACTGCGAGCAATGAGGCGGCGTCCTTCTACGTGCCATTGATTGGCGATCCAAAGACAAGTGCTACCATGTTTGTTGGCCTCCAGCACGTCTGGCGTACAACCGATAATGGTGGTTCACAAGCGTTCCTCGATGCGAACTGCAACGAAACGTCTACTGTCTTCAATCCGCCTTGCGGCGACTGGGTGCCATTAGGTCCAGACCTGACCAGCCCTGCCTTTGGTGCAGATAAAGGCGGTAGCTATGTCGTCTCAATCGAGCGTGCGCCGAGCAATACCAACACGATGTGGACTGCGACCCGTCTTGGTCGTCTGTTCATCTCGAACAATGCCAATGCTGCCGATCCTACAAAGGTAAGCTTCACACGCATTGATACCGCTGCTCAGCCCGGACGTTTCATCAGTGGTATTGCTGTAGACTCCAAAAATCCATATCATGCCTACGTTTCGTTCTCAGGCTATAGTGCTTATACGCCTGCGACACCAGGGCATGTATTCGATGTGACCTATAACCCCCAGACAGGGACGGCCACATGGAAAGACATCAGCCACAATCTTGGCGATCAGCCTATCACAGGCGTAGCCTACGATAGCGTCAAGGGTACCATCTATGTCTCAACTGACTTTGGTATCGCGGCGATGAAGGCTGGTGGTTCCTACTGGCGTCCAGCCGCAACCGGCCTACCTGTCGCGACTGTCTCTGGCATCACCCTCTCCGAAAGTGGTAGAGTCCTCTATGCCGCGACTCACGGTCGAGGCGTGTGGCGGCTCGACATCTAAGGTGATTATGTAGACAATCCTTGTCTATAGCACAAAACAACGAAGGCGGTATGGTGTAACAACCATACCGCCTTCGTTGTTTTGTGAGTGCTTTTCTGATATAAAATTATGTAACACCCTTTCGTAGGAACCAGATTGATCACGTCCTCCGTTCCGACCGCCTGACCGGAGGTAGAACGAAGTCTTCCTTGCATTCTGCCTGACCGGAGGTAGAACGAAGTTCATTGGCAGAATGAGTAAGGATTCCGTTGGCGGTCGGAATACGGATTACGGGGGCGCAATTCATTGCACGATATCCTTCCAAACCTGTTTTATGGATATATAAAACCTACTTCATGCGATAAATCGCGCACGGACGTCGTAAAAGTGGTCCCTATGAAACAAATCTTGACAATTTATATAACTATATGTTATATTTGAATACAAATGGTGGCTATATGCTTCGAGCGAAAAGAGGATATGATTATGGAAGATATTATTGGTTTCATCATCTACAAATTTCTTTTCTCTATTGGATGGCTTGTTATGTGGATTTTGAATGCTATACGAGAAGAATACCAGCTTTACAGAAATCGTCATAAATCTAGGCGGCAATTAGTAAGATAGAATAACTGAATCACATTTGCAATATGGGAATGCTTCTAATCGGAAATATGTTATAGCAAATCAAGGTATATACATCATGAAAGTGGTTTTTCGCAGTAAAGATTTCGCAAGCATTACGGCGGCTGGTCTCGGCTTCAACAATAGACGCCCTATGGCCGACTCCTGGCACTATCAAGGGCGTGTGCAACACCGTGATTGGCAAGGTACATTCGAGTGCTACTGGGCTAAAGACGCCAATGTCCTACAACGCTCCCCGGCAGAATTGGTCTGGACGGTACGCGGTGATGCCCGTTTGTTTGGGCTGGCGGCTGCCTTGAAGTCGCTTGGCTACAAGGTCGATGTCTTGCAAGATGAGGATAAGTAGATATGGACCCTGACAAGCAACAAAAACGTGTGCTATTGCTCATGTCGCCCGCAACGTATCGCGCAGGCGCATTTTTGAGTGCGGCACGCCAGTTACAACTCGATGTGGTGGTTGGTATCGACCTTCCCGAAACGCTCTCCGACTATTGGCACGTCCCACTCGGCGTCGATTTCACGGATATCCCCACCTCTGTCCGTACCATCGTTGATTATGCCCAGGAGCATCCCTTCGCCGCTATTCTCTCAGTCGATGATAGTGCCAGTGAGCTAGCCGCCCATGCCAGTGCCGCTCTAGGACTCGCCCACAACTCGCCAGAGTCGGCGGCGGCGGCGCGTGACAAATACCTGATGCGAGACATTATGGCCGCTGGTGGCGCACCCTGTCCCGTGTTCCGTCGCTTCTGGCTAAGTGACGACCCTCACGAAATCGCTGCAAAAGTAACCTATCCCTGCGTTGTGAAACCGTTACGCTTATCGGGCAGCAGAGGCGTGATTCGTGCTGACAATCAGACAGAATTTGTGGCTGCATTTACCCGCCTCAAGCGTTACTTGCTAGCCGAAGGCAATCCAGAACATGAGACCGCGTTTCTTGTCGAGGATTTTATCCCCGGCTTTGAAGTCGCATTGGAGGGTATCGTCACGCGTGGGCAACTCAAGGTGTTGACGCTTTTCGATAAGCCCGACCCACTCGACGGCCCATTCTTTGAAGAGACTATCTACGTTACTCCGTCAAAATTGTCGCAAGAGGTTCAGCAGGATATCTCACATGCCGTTCAACTTGCCGCTACCGCGCTTGGCCTACGTCAAGGTCCCGTTCATGCCGAACTGCGTGTGAACAAGCAAGGCCCTTGGATGCTAGAGATCGCGGGCCGTTCCATCGGTGGCCTCTGTTCCACCATTCTTGAGTTTGGTGCTGGTATGTGCTTGGAAGAGCTTATCCTGCGTCATGCCATTGGGGAAGAGATGAGTACGATTCAGCGCGAAGAACACGCGGCTGGCGTGATGATGATTCCTATTCCCTCGGCTGGCATGCTTAAAGGCGTACATGGCGTGGCAGAGGCGCAGACCGTCCCCTTAGTTACCGGAGTCGAAATTACCGCGAAGCTGAACAACCAACTGGTACCCTTGCCAGAAGGTGCCAGCTATCTCGGCTTTATCTTCGCTCGTGGCGAAACTTCTGTCGAGGTAGAGAATGCTATCCGCAAGGCGCATACACTTCTCAAATTCGATATCCGCCGTGAAATACCTGTGTTGCGATCTGTAAGTTGATGTTTTCACAGAAAACAAAAGAGAGACGTTCCTAAATATCTCAGGAACGTCTCTCTCTTTTGTTTTTTGTTTGCGAGCTAGAGATTAGTAGCGTCGTTCGCGGTCGCCACCACCATTGCTGCGATAGCCGCCACCACCACCACGACGATCTCCGCCACCACCGCCGCCATTGCGATAGCCGCCACCGCCACCACCACCACCGCTACGTGGCTGACGCTCGTTTGCCTCGTTGACGATAATTGTACGACCCTGTAGCGTAGAATTGTTCAACTGGTTCATCGCGTTTTGTGCTTCTTGATCGTCGCTCATTTCGACAAAGCCGAAGCCTTTGCTACGGTTCATCTCGCGATCAATGATAATGGTTGCCGAAAGAACCTGACCATACTGACTGAAAAGGTCATTCAGTTCCTGATCGGTTGTTGAATAAGGCAATCTGCCTACATAAAGCTTCACTGAGATATGCTCCTACTACGATGTCTTCAAACTTATTGCTGTCGGTAGAAACAATTTCTCACTGAACAATGCAACAATACTCGACATCTCATATTCAGTATAACACAGGTTGACACTATTTTATTTCGTATCTCGCCAAAAATCTAGCAATTCGTGTTATACTGAGGCGAGTTACACGTGACAATAATTCTAAGGAGGCATCATGGAAACAGTGAAGCAGGCACCTATCGTACAACACACGACACATGAAGTATTTAACCAGCCGCCTCCGCTTGTCAACTACAACCTCTTCACGCAAGATGAAGCTCTTGTCGAAAGTGTCCAGCGTGAAGGGGCAAGGTGGGCGAAAGACACCCTTGATGAGTTGGGCACGTTCGCAGGACGTGAGGATGTCATTCAATGGGGCTTTGACGCCAACACACATGAGCCTGTTTTGCATCCGTATGATCGCTTTGGGCACCGTCTCGATGAAGTAACATTCACTCCCGCATATCACCAGCTTATGCAAAACGCCGTTGCCAGAGGGATGCATGCCTCTTCCTGGCGTGATCCTCAACCTGGCAGTCATGTTGCGCGTGCGGCTACTTTTTTCCTCTTTGCACAGGTCGAGAGTGGTCATGGCTGCCCAATATCCATGACTCACGCCGCTATTCCCGTCATACGCAAGTATTCCACTCTTGCCGACACATGGCTACCCAAACTGCTTTCACTTGATTATGACCCTGTACTACGAGCCGCCGCCGAGAAGCGTGGTATCTTATGCGGTATGGGTATGACCGAAAAGCAAGGCGGCTCGGACGTTCGTGCCAATACCACGCAAGCCATTCCTGACGGCGACGGTGCCTATCTGCTAACTGGTCATAAATGGTTCTGCTCGGCCCCAATGTGTGATATCTTCCTGGTGTTAGCTCAGGCACCACATGGCCTTTCCTGCTTCCTCCTGCCTCGCGTTCTACCTGATGGCACAAAAAACCGCTTTCTCATTCAGCGTCTCAAAGACAAGTTAGGCAATCGCTCGAACGCCTCAAGCGAGGTCGAGTTCGAGAAAGCCTGGGCCATGCTCGTCGGTGAGGAGGGTCGAGGCGTGCGTACTATCGTCGAAATGGTGAACTTCACACGGCTGGATTGTATCCTGGGTACAGCGGCCATCATGCGTCAGGCTGTGGCACAGGCAACGCATCACGCCACCTATCGTCAAGCGTTTGGCCGTCGCCTACTCGATCAGCCGCTCATGCAAAACGTACTGGCGGACCTTAGCATTGAGTCCGAAGCGGCAACAACGCTCGCTATGCGTCTGGCACGCGCCTGTGATCAAGCCCATACGAGTGAACACGAGAGCATGATAAAACGCCTCGGCACCGCCCTCGGCAAATACTGGGTCGCCAAGCGTGGTCCCGCTCATGTTGCCGAAGCACTGGAATGTCTCGGCGGCAACGGCTATGTCGAGGAAAGCATACTACCCCGGCTCTATCGCGAAGCTCCCTTGAACTCACTCTGGGAAGGTGCTGGCAACGTCAACGCCTTAGACGTACTCCGCGCCCTCTCGAAAGAACCACAAACACTCGCAAGCTACTTCCAGGAAGTCGCCCCCGCACGTAAAGCGAACACACATCTGGATGCCGCAATAACACAGCTTCAACATGAACTCACCGACCTGAACGACGTCGAATGGCGTGCCAGATACCTCGTCGAACGCATGGCTCTTGTCCTACAAGGCGCACTACTAGTACAGCATAGTCATCCCGCTATTGCAGACGCCTTCTGCGCCTCTCGCCTAACAGATAATTGGGGGAAAGCATTTGGAACGTTACCTAGAGGCGTTGATGCAAATGCGATTATCGAACGTGCAAGGCCGAAGGTATAACCATCCGACGCCCTTGTCAATGAGGAGGAACATGAAAATGTAGGGGCCTTATTCTATAACGCCCACGTCCCCATCGATCACGTTTTCCATCATTGATTCCGTGCCTCAATCCTTGCCCACGAGGTTGAATGCTCACAGGGTGTTATAGAATAAGACCCCTACAGTTGGTCAATGCCTGAAATGTTTATAGAATAAGACTCCTCTATCGGTATTTTTTCTATTTTGCTTGCATTCGTTCGTAAGATGTACCCCTTGTATCACGTACTATTTCCATCGGCATTTCGCACGGCACATCCAGTGCCTCCGCGAGCTTTTCGAGTGTACTGAGCTTCGTATGACACGTCGGGTCACGACAAAGTTTGCAATCAAGCATGAGACTATGAAGCGCATTTCCAATAAGAAAAACTGATCTTTTTAACCCAGCCTCTTCACAATCTGAGCATATCCTGCTGGACAGTTTTTTTCGCTGATACTAGCACTTTGGGCACTATTGAGTGTAAAGTAGGGATACCCCCTTAAACCTGGCACCGCTTGTTCCCACAGAACTTTTCCGCGCATCAGGATAACGATAGTCTCTCTCTTCAATGCCTCTTCAAGCAGGTAAAAGGTATATTTCTGTGACTCTAATATGAACTTGTTACACCCAAAATGAGGTGAGACATAGGGAAAATATTCCAGGTTGCTGACTTCCTGCGCGATTTTCTGTGTACCATAACGCTCAACGAGCTGTCTAAGTTTTCGACTCCACCAATAGTAGCCAGGAGAGCGCACATTATTTGGGTCCAAATGATAAAAAGGAAATGCTTGCGGTTCATGATTAAGATTTGCCCTATTCGTTTTGACGAAATAGTCATACGAAGCGTCCTGGAAAAATGTCTCATTCCTGTCGTAGAAGCCCGGATTGAGATTCAGAAGAACAATGTTTGCTTTAGGATTCCCTGTAAAAGGTTCCGGCAACACCTCTAAATGCACCTTATACTCTGACTTTGCTTTCGCGTTGAAACTTACAATATCCCGTTTATCACAATCTAAAACAAAGGGTGCTGTTTTAGGTAAGCTCAACCAGGGATTATCCATTTGTGATTCCTCTATCTATTTCTACGTTGAAAAGCACTAACTCACGCACGTCTACAAATCGTACAACCGCACAGTTGCAGCATCTAATGTTATACTACTGTAGCCTATGAACGAGGTTATTGCAAGATGTGATATGGAGAGACAGGGCTTTCCAATTCTAATACACTGAACAACAGCCAGTGAGCACAAGAACCTTCTGATCTTCAGAAATCTCCTTGCAACACAGGAGATCTTTTATCTCCGGTGAAAAGACCGCGTATCGTGAGCACAAGAGGGAGGAGAAGCAAGATAAGTGCCATATTCGGCAAGGCAATATGGGTGAGATTGATCCACACCGACTCGTTGGGGTAAAACTGAGGCCAGAAACCGTTGAACACGATGAAGAAGCCGCAGAGTAGCCCGATGACACTGAAAGACTCCGCCAGAGCAATATTCTGGATGGATCGATAGTGCCCTTTTGTGACTATGGTTGCCAGCCCCGCGATTGAACCAATGGAAAGGAACCCTAAATGGAAATACCAGGGCAGCGATAATGTGGAGAGCGTGAGAAAACTGATCCAACTGCCAGCCCCGGTATTCGCGCGAATAACGAGAGCGAGAGATGAACCCAGAAAGTAACCCAGTCCGCCGGTAATAAGACCCGCCCAGAAACCATAGATAGCACCAAACGCAACAGGGATCACAAGCGTCGGTAAAATCCAGAGCAACTCATTTCCATGAAGCGGCGTGAGGTGAATGAGTACGACGAAGTTGCTAGAAAGCGTATAGAGAAGCACCCCCAGTGCCATTAAGAATATCTGGTGGTTCCTGCTCCCTTCGACGACAAAGAGCTTGCTCCCTCTTTTCCAGGTGAAAGCATTTCCATCGGTCCGTTCTTTGCTTGTTGGAGAGGAATAGTTGACCGAGGGAGCAGAGTCACTACCCTTGATAACTCCCCTCTGAGGGAACGCTGGACTCTTCGCATGAAGCACGGACTGACTGGCGCACTCGAATGCATTGGCGAAATCCAAGATGGTGCTATATCGTTGCTCTGGGTCTTTGGCAAGCGCGGTCATGATCACCTGCTCGACAGCAGGGGGAATAACAGGTACTTTCTCGCGCAGTGGGGGAGGAGCAGTGAAGAGCTGTTGTGTCGCTATCTCTGTCAAGCTGCCGTGAAAAGGACGTTCTCCACAGAGCCACTCGTAGGCAACAATAGCCAGTGCGTACTGATCGCTAGCCAGTCGCGGTTTTCCCTGCACCTGTTCAGGGGCCATGTAAGCGACTGTACCAATAATCTGCTGCGTGCTTTCAGAGAGCGAGCTGTGCGCGAAGACGGCGATGCCAAAATCACTAACGAGTATCTCATTATTCCGCCCCAACAGCAAATTTTCCGGCTTGATATCTCGATGAATCACTCGTTGCTCGTGAGCATAGTGTAACGCGCTTGCTGTTTGCTTGATATATGCTGTGATGAGGAAAAGGGGAAGTGGCACTCCTTTGGGATAACACTGGCGCAGAGAACCATTCGGAGCGTAATCCATAACCAGAAAAGCGTTCTCATCCTCAACCCCGAACTCAAGCACGCGCACGATGTTGGGATGGATCAGATTCACCACAGTACGCGCTTCCTTGAGAAAGCTTTGCAAATCATCGCCTGTAGGTTGCCTTAGAAGGATTTTGAGAGCAGCCTGGTTTTTGAGATAGATATGTTGGCCCAAATAGACTTCTGCAAAGCCACCTCGCGCGAGTAAACGCGTTAACTGGTAGTTTCCAAATTGCCGTTCCAGATGGTCCTCCATCCCTTTACCTCCCAGGTGAAGAATGCATGTCGTTGATCTCCTGCGATAAAAACGATTGTAGCCGTTAGTTGATGATGTGTCAAGCAGAATTGGAACGCCCTGATGTGGAGAGCAAAAATGTACTGCTGCGGTTATCATCTCCTATGACGCTCTACGAGCAATAGACAAGCTTCGGGGGCTTGTAAAAATGCACCTTAATCATTGCTCGCAGCAAAGTTTATCTTGGAATTGCATGACACTGGTGAACCAAAGTAGGTGTGTGATCCGTACTGAATACATGAATATTGTCAATGCGTAGAAGAGGGCCAATTTTGAGCGAACCTAAAGGAAAATTAGAGGGCAAGCGAATTACGCTAGCGAACGGTCTGACTATGTACATCCGGACCTCAATAGAACCTGTACCTGTTGATGCACCAACAGTTGTTCTTGTTCATGGTTTGTCTGTTTCCAGTGGATACATGATGCCGACTGCGGTACGTTTGGCTCCTCATTATCATGTCTACTTGCCCGACCTTCCTGGCTTTGGCAGAAGCCCGAAGCCTCCCCATATCCTGAACGTTGCCGAGTTATCACATGCTCTAGCCGCCTGGATGCAGGGAATGAAACTTCCTTCGGCGACGTTCCTGGGCAACTCAATGGGATGTCAGATCATTGTGAACCTGGCTTTGCGCTATCCAGAGTGCATTCAGCGAGCTATTCTTGTGAGTCCAACAATGGACCCGAAAGCTCGCACTATTCACCAGGAGGCAGGACGTTTGCTACTTGATACTCCTTGCGAATCTCTGCACTTTCTGCCTGTCATGCTCCGCGAATACATACTGGCAGGCATTCCTCGAACCATTCGCACGCTGCAATATGCTTTTGAGGACCAGATGGAGGAGCATCTTCCTCACGTTCACGTTCCGACATTGGTGGTACGTGGTTCCCACGATCCCATTGTGCCACAGGACTGGGTGGAGAAAGTCACTCATCTCTTACCGAACAGCCGACTCGTCGTAGTTCAGGGAGCGGATCACGCGGTAAACTTCAATTCCCCTGACAGACTTGTGCAGCTCGCCCGCTCTTTTATTCAAGACGAGACTCAATTATGATACTGGTTGTTGACTCTGCTCTTTGCTCTGTCGTAGAAGCATTGTTGGTTGTGTGGCGCAACACTCGCACACTGCATAAAGTACACGACTATGAGAGCGTTTCACCAACTGTGTGTGATGGCTACAAATTGTTTTCCCGCAATGAAAGCAGGTTTCTGCATTCCACCAGCCGAGAGACTTGTTACATTGTGAGCAAACTGCAGATGTGCTGAAAAGAAGCATGGCTTTGTTCTCTTTCATAATGAAGCAAAGAGGCGCGTCTTGGAGCGTGAGGGATGCTCTCTCACGGCGAGAGGTTGGTCTCTTTTCAGCTAGTAGAGCGTGCTAATATCTAACGTTTACACTTAGATATTAGCACGCCCTAATGTCAGCGTCAAGGTATGTACCCTTTGTTTATCTCATCCTACCTAGAACCCAACTGGTCCCGTTTCTGTGTTCGCTGACGTATTTTTGGTGCCATTTTGTGCTTGTAAAGAAGAAATTTGTTCGCTGTTGACCGCCAATTATCGTTATTTTTCGTCGGTATTGCTGTCAACTTTGCTGTCAATTCGTTAGTCGTATTCGAGCGGAACTGATGGGCAACGAGCCTTCGGTCGCCACTTGCCTTCGTCCCCGAAAGTGTGCTCATTCCTGCTGAAATAGATGGTATTCCTGTGTATATTCATGAACATATTGCAGAAGCTCAACGTCGTCCTGGTCCTTCTCATCCTCAATGGAAAATATCTTATTTAGAGTGGCCTGATGTTTTACGCCGTGTTGAACAAGGTGAGTCGCTTCGCCAAATAGCAAGTCATTATGATGTATCGTATGAAGCTGTACGGCGTGTTGTTCGTGCTATCAGAAAAGAAGGAATGGACGAATAGGAAAAGTAATTATAGTGCAGTATTAAGATACTGCATCACAACTTTTGACGTAGGTCGTCAAACCACTTGATGTAGTCAATGTACATTTCTGCAAGATGCTGAACATTGTTCATAAGTACTTTACGTTCATCCTGTGTAGGCATTGTACCATGTGCTCGATCATTTCTAGATTGCCTCAAGTAGCTGAGAGCAGCATCGTCAGTAACAATTCCATTGCTTTTGATGCAGCTTACCATTTCTGATAAAGACAATTTATCTGGACTTTTTCCTCCGGGAGTATTCTTTAGGTAGCCTTTATTATAAGAGGCAACGAGATATGATTTTAGTGTGGCCTCAAACTCTTTGCTGAGTAAAAAAAGACCTAAGTCAACAAATTCCTCATTTAATAACGGTAGTGCTCTCTCAACTTTTTTTCTAAGAGGAATATCGTTGATTTCTTCTACTTGTGAAAATAGATGAGGTTTATGTAATGGCAATATTTCTTTTAATCGGCAGAGCTTTCCGTTTTTATGAGGAACGACTATGCTCTCAACAAAATCAAGCTTGCTTACGTATTGATATGCCGTAGCACGTGGACATGCACATTTCTTTTGCACGAGTTCTACAAGTTCTGCTAGTGTTAGTTCCTTGTTTGGAGCAGTTACCAAAACGCTTCTAACGTATTCACTGATTCTATGCCGTAAATCGCCCCGATCAGCAGTTTTTTCTTCATCTTCTATTAAAATGCAGATTTTTGAATGTGAGTTCTCTCCAAATCGTTCGACGAAATTCATCCGTAAAATATGACTATATACTGTGGACTCAGGACAATTATGTAACTTTTGCAACTGACGAACTAGATCAGCCATTTGCATTCGCTTTCCAGGTGATGCTTCTAAGATGCTATGAACACTTACTTCAAGCTGTTTACGAAACCTTTCTCTTTGATGTTTTTGTGTTTTTACTTGTGAGAGTGATTCTTTATAATTTTGTTGAAACAATGCTTGGCGTTCTTTATCATGTGTCCCTTTTCGCGTTTTCAGTGCTGGACTTTGATTTAATAATCCTTGAGCTTGTGATGAACTAATATTAGCTTCGTCCATTAACGCTTGTTTTAATAACTTGTAATCAATTTCTTTGACTCTTTGTTTTTTAAAGAAGTTTGCTACAAAATCTGCCACCTCCTCCTTATTCCATGTTCTTGTTTCTACATTGTTTGTCCATTTAGCTAATCCCCAAGTAGTTCGATCCATACGAGCGAACAAATTTGGTTCATTTACAAGATATATTGTTATTGAGTTTCTGCTTACAGATCGTCGCTCACTGACATAGGTATAAATTTCATCAACTGTAGCAGGTTTGTTCTGAGTAATAAAGAAGTGCTCCATATGCTCTAAAATGTTTTTTGTATCAATGTGGTCCCAGGATTTCAAGCCCCATTTGCCGCTGCGACCCACCGAGACGAAACGCTCATCATTACACATTTGATTGAGCAAATTGTTTTCTGTTGCTTGATGTTGTCCAAGTGGTACAAGGCGATAATTAATTTCACGAGTAATGTCAGAAATGCTCATGATACGGCCTGATTCAGCTAATATACGTTCAACCTGATTCATTCGTCCCTTTAAATAAGCAAACTTACCCCATGTTGAACCATCTTCTCGTGTTTCAATTGTGCTACAGAGATTAATAAGAGCAGGCAGTTGGTCTAGCTTTACTTGCTCTGACTTCTTGAGCCCCTTATTAATATGTACAAGTATATCGAACTCTATATGAGGAAAAGATGTTTCCTCGGTTAAGAATTTATCCAATCTCTTAAGGGCATTTTCTATACCTTTGCGTTGTGTTGCATCTATATATCCCCAGACTGGAATGGCATTGAGGTAATTAAAATCTACCTGTTCTACTTCATCTAATGATAGTAGAAAAAATAGAGATGCTTTGATTTTCTTTGAGTTTAAGCCAAAGTTAAGATAGGCATACTCCAAAATCTTTGTTTCTAGAATAAGTTTGTACTTCGTATCTGCTATCATGCTACATATCGTTTGTACCATTGTGTGCAACTTCGGATGTATATGATAATTCTTTCCTGAATAATGCTCTAATAGAAAAACATTTTGTAGCTTTTTTATAGCTTTCGCCTCAAGTTGTCGAACACGTTCACGGGTAAGACTCAATGCGTTTCCTATATCTTCTAGGGTTAGCTTTGCTTGTCCTAAACCGTAACGCCTTTGGATAATGGTCCAACTACGTTCGTCGTGTTCTCGACGAAAGACTTCTTCCAAAATCGAAGGGAGGTTGTTGACTAAGCTTTCTAGCGAGGTAGAATATGTACTTGTAGTAGGAAGAACATCAATTTGCCGCGCACCATAATAGTAGAACCAATTTACGTTTCCCTCATCACTAATAGAGCAAAGCAGAGTGACCAATGCATCATTAATAGTTCCAAGTGAATCGGGATGTAGTCCAGAAATATTTCCCAGCTGCGAGCTTTGAACGTTATAGAGATCGGCTATAGTCAGAAGTTTTTCTTTAAGAAGAGCAGAATGCGTGGTTGTATCAAGATGAAGTTGATTTAGAGATAGTTTTCCTATATCTTCAGGCAAAGACGTAGGAAGTGGGGTTAGCAAGATAGGTGTAGAATTGCTCTCTTTGTTTTCGTTGAGTAAATTTACAATTTTTGTATTCAGCTCGGTTAGCCCTGTAACTCCAAGGCCTCTGATATGTTTTATATCCTCTGGGCTTTGAATAACATCCCCGATAGTCATCTTGTGGTTGTGATGCAGTAATGCATTTAAAGTCCGAGAAGATAACTGCCAACTTTGTAGAGATGCACGAGCAAACCTAAGGGCTGTCGAATAGTTATGTGAATGGTTGGTTTCAAGCCATGAAGAAAACATGTGTCTCCTCTTCTACTCATGGAAAATACCTTAGTGTAAACATAATTTTAATTCATTTAATGAACCAACGCAATAGATGTACTCAACTAAAAGATTTAAGTTGGTGAGATGTTCATGTCAGAAGCCAAGGTGAGAAATTCTAATTTGATCGGTTTTCGGACGTGATATCATAAGGAGTAAATGATGCTTATTCCTTCTACTACAAAACAACAAAATAATTGGCATTTAACTCGAAATGCATATCACGAAGCTGGTCATGCTGTCGTTGGTCATGTAATTGGGCGATGTATTGCTGAGGTATCTATTGTCTCGGATACACAAAAAGGCTATCGAGGTTACTGTGCATTTGATGCCTTTATGGAGGATGCGAATGGTTATCCTCAATGGCAGGAATGGCGTTGTAATCTGGAACTTATCACTATTATGTATGCTGGAACAATAGCTTTGTCGATAATTTGTGAGGTATATGGTTGGAAATATGAGTATTGGCGACGATGTGACAAGTCAGATATGGACTACATTCACCAATGGGCAAGTGAGATGCTTGACAATGAGAGTGTTCGATATTCAATGTTAAAGGATGCTCAAAGACAGGCGAAGGAAATTTTAGTGTATCGTTGGAAAGCTGTTAACGTTCTTGCTTCTGCTTTGATAGAACACAAACATTTGAGCGGGGGAGAAGCACATTGTATCATACGGCAAGCTATTGGTGAGACGGATGTAGATTGGCGAACGAAAGCTTGGAATATTGATAACTAAATTTTAACGTTATAGACAATATCATTTAATCAGGTGGGTCTCCTAAGATTGCATGTAAAGATGTATGTGCTCTTTCGAGTTCCTGTACGATTTGATCGAGGTACTCTAGCATCTGCGCTTGGACTTCTCTTTGAGTTGTGCCGTAAAAGGTTTGAGGTCCTATCCCGCGCAACTCAACGCTGGCTGTCCATTGTCCATCCTGGTAAACAGGTCCTTCAAGCTTGTGGGTGACATTTACACCGCGCTCACTTTGTGCCATATCTTAACATCACCTTGTTTCTTCTTAGATTTCTGTCACTTGCCCTCTGAGTAAGGCTTCACGTACAGGTTTTCTCATTTGCAAAACATCTCGTGTCAACTCTTCAACATAGTGATCTATGATGTAGATGCGGTCTAAAAATCGGATGTTGCCTGTTTCTATACATTCGTTAGCAACTTCAGCAGCGAGATCGAGACCTGCTTTCAGTTCTTTCCCCTTTACCAATGCTATCGCTCTAGCTGTTGTGACGAGTAGTTCCCAAAACTTGGTCTGTGGAAGCGTGGCTTGTGCAAGGTCTAGGTATTCTAGTGCCTTCTGCATTTGTCCTAAATTGGCATAGCTCCGACCATATTCTTCGTAAACTGTACCAATGCTGTAATGCCCTTTTGTGACGCTTGCCTTTGGGTCAAATGCATACGTCAACTCCTCAGATTTTGCCATTGCACGCTCGAACCCGTTCAGGTCGTTCACACGTAGATAGGCTCGACCTAACAACTGTATACCATTTCCTAGCGATGCGGTGTCTGCGTTCGGCGTCGTATCGCGTGCAGCTTCCAGGTACGTAATAGCTTTCTTCGTTTCTCCAAGTCGTTGGTACATATCACCTTGATACGTCAACGCAACATTCAGCAATGTGTCATCATTGATGAGGCGCGATACAACTTCCATTTGATGGTAGTGCGGTATTGCTTTGTAGGACTCATAGGAACGAGTCCCTACTGAGGTCACGTATCCAGCCGCATGATAGGTGTGAGCGAGGCTCCGTAGGAGGCTTGGGTCTTCTGTCGTGATCTGGCTTTGAAGGTTTTGCATCAGACGGTCAATAATGAAATTTGCTTCTTGAATACGCGACTCTTCTATCAATTCCCACGCATGCTGAATGACTTCCTCAATTTGCTCAGGTGTACGTGGTACATAAATTGATGGTGCTAAACCTAACCGCTCTGGCTCAATACCAAGCAAATCTGCAATGCGACGTAGCTCATTGATGTTATTTATTGGATTTTGACCGCTCTCATATGCTCTATAGGTGCGAGGTTCTACGAGAAGATCATGTGCAAGTTGTTCTTGAGTGAGGGTATGTGATTTTCGATATTCTTTGAGGACCTGGCTTACAAGTGATGGCGTCCCTTTGGCTCTAGGTTGTGACATATTGCATTCCTCTTATAGAGTGCCTTTATGGTGAGGCACTGACATAGTTTCAACCTGTAGTATTTGCCTGAAATTTCCAATAATTATAGTAAGCACTGATACAGTATAGCACACTCTCAAGCGGGTTGCAGTCGTAGAGGTGAATTTGAGAAGTTGGAAAATTTAGTACTACTACTACAGGAGTAGAACGTTATGGTACACAGTCAAGATTATGGGGCATCATTAACTGCTCTCGATCAGTATTCACGCGAGGTGAAGCGATCTTCACCACTCATCGAAGCGGAAGAGGTACAGTTACTCCAATGCATCAATGAGAACATTGATGGTCAACGCGCTCTTGATCGACTCGTCGAGGGATACCAACCGCTTATGATTGGTCTTGCAAGACGGTTTGCCCGGCACTGTCAACATATGGAACTTCTTGATCTCGTTCAAGAGGGTAGCATTGGTTTGCTACAAGCAATTCAAAAATACGAGATGGGGAAGAGTAACGCTTCGTTCCGAACGTTTGCTTTTGCCTGGGCACGCGGTGCCATGCTTACCGCATTTTGGCAGAACGAAGACGCCATTAGACTGCCTCTCAACAAAGTGAAAGCCATTCGACAGATGGTCGCGGTCAATTCGCGGTTGCTCTCGCTGCTCGGTCGAGAACCAACGATTGCTGAGACTGCACAAGAGATGCAGATGAAAGAGCGAGACGTACTGGAATTGCAGGTTTTGCAAGAACAACAAGTGGTAAGCCTCCATTCATTTCCTTCTGACGATGAGGAATTTTCTCTTGAGGATGTACTTGTCGCACCCCCTGTCTCTACCTTCAATGACAGCCGTTTCTCCTTAGTAGATGACGCTCTGGCATCTCTACCAGAGCGAGAACGTCGTGTCATACATCTTCGCTATGGCTTTCATGATGGTCGCCCTTATACACAAAAAGAAGTTGCTGGCTTGCTAGGGATAGCGTACTCGACCGTCGCGTCCTTAGATCGTCGTGCTCATATGCGCTTACGTCAGGCGTTGAGCGAAAAGAAAGCAGCTTAAGAAAGGAGAGGTTCACGTGGCTTATCCTCGAAAGCCCTTTGCTGATATGTCTGTTGATGAAATACAGGTATGGCTGAAGCAAACTCGTGAGTACCTGCAACAAAAGATGCAACGTGAACAAGCATACCTTGATCGTCGGAGGGCACAAGGCATACATACACCAACAGACGAAGTATACGAGCGTGATCTCCTCTTAGAAATTGATTTGCTTCGTTTCCTAGATGAACTAGAGCAAAATGTTTCCAGTGATCTCTAAGGATGTTGTTTCTCTCATGAAAGTGAAGGTTTCTATATGGTTCTGTTTGTTGGCGATTACCCCCGTGATCGCATTGAAAGTGTACGTTCACGCTTTCTGAACAAAATGGTGCGTTGTAACTTACTTGGTCCATCCCTACGAGCAACTGTGGTTGCTGTATCAGACGATGGCTCTGTTGAAGTTCGCTGTTCTCCGCTTGGTTTTACCCCCTTCTCTACCTGTACTAATGTCAACGTCGCGTACACGTTGTTCAGACTTACTGAGGACGATGCTGATTTAGGGGTGTAAGTTGAAAACTCTGTAGTTGCTTTGTTCATTGAGTTACGAAAGGACTCTGCATGGAAGATGAGTTATTAACCGTTCGGGAAGTTGCTGACATTTTTCGTGTAGATGATACTACTGTTCGTCGTTGGATTAAGGAAGATGCTCTCGAAGCGATTATCCTACCTCACCTGAATGAGCGGCAAGGCTACCGTATTCGTCGCTCGGTTGTCGATGCGATTTTACAGAATAGTGCGTCTTCTGGCAACATGGCAAGCTATTAGAGCAAGGGAAGACTCTGAATGGCGAAAAAATCGACTCGTTTTCCTGCTCCTCATTTCCTCGTTTCTCGTGCCTCAAATGGGTGGTTTGTGTGCATGTGTGGCTGTGCGGCGGTGTGTCTGCACTGTGTTCCGACTGCTTCTTCTGATGTTCCTCTCTGTTTGTGTGATGCCGAAGAGTGGTGTCTCCACGTAGGTTCGTATGTGCTTGCAAGTGACAACACGCATACGACAAGCCATGAAAGAAAGTGAAGGTGTGCTATGGGTTGTAGACAACGTTTGTCGAGTTTTCTTTTATCCGCTGTTCTTGTGGTGTTGTTGTACCTCTGGTGGTTCAGCACCCATGTCGGCCCCGTTCATTTTCATCTGTTTTAGGAGGGTTCTGCGATGTTTCGACCACGAAAAGACGATTTGTGGATTTTGCTGGTTCTTCTGGTGATGGTTGGGTATGTGCTGGTGTTGTATGGTCCACAACTGACCATTCGATAAAGTTCCTAGCCCTCTACAGCAAGAGAAGGCTAGGGAATGAGAATGCTGTGTACGTGCAAGCACATGGTAGCCCTCAGTGCAGATGGTCTCTCCTGGGGGCATTGCTCTGTCAAGAGAGGTGGTGTGTGTCGGATGAGTTTGAAGGAAGGAAACTTGTTCATCATCGGTGTGGTTCTCCGTTTCTGACGCAGGTTATTGGTCGCTTTTCCTGGACTCCTGCCATTGTGGTCGAGTATCGGGATGGTCGTCCTGGGATTGAGTCCATTCCCTTGTATCACTGTCCACGCTGTCAGGGCGAATTGAAACTCTGGTGGGATGGTCCTGATGTGCAAGGCGATGGTGTGGATGAGGAGTTGTCAGGGAATGAAACATCGCTGGCTCTATCCTGACAATTGGGACGAACTCGCATGGGCATGTAAGGAACGAGCGGGGTGGTGTTGTGAGCAATGTGGCATTGCACAAGGGGCACAGGTTGTTTCTGAGC
>JAABUO010002940.1_pt1 | contig 20491 bp, 24 predicted proteins | sample 5559291 | NCBI WGS metagenome assembly JAABUO01 (sample SAMN10711878, study PRJNA513372) | rock metagenome | isolation source: Antarctica rocks | place: Antarctica: Victoria Land, Finger Mt sud
TGCTGGTGATCGACGAGGTCAGCCAGATCGGCCCGCGTTCCTTCCTCAAGCTGCTGGAGCTGCAGGCCCGGCACGACCTGACCATCAAGGGCCTGGGCGACCGCGAGCAGTGCCAGGCCATCGAGGCAGGCGACACCATGGAGATCATGAGCAGGGCGCTCCCGCAGGGCTCGATCCCGGAGCTGCTGACCACGGTGCGGCAGGAGACGGCGCGGGGGCGGGAGATTGCCGGCCTGTTCCGCGCAGGCAACGCGGCCAAGGCGCTTGCCATGAAGAAAGAGGACGGCACCGTCCGGATGGTCGGCGGCGACCAGGACGAAGTGGTTGGACAGATCGCCGACCTCTACATCCAACGTCGTGATGCTCTTCGGGCGGCTCGTTCGAGCTTAGGGGTGACCATCTCTGCGCTGACCAACCAGGACGCGGCCGATATCAGCCGGGCAGTGCGCGAGCGGCTCAAGGCTCGCGGCGAAGTCGGCAGCGATGAGAGGGTTCACGCGGCTGTCGACCAAAGAGGCGACACGTACGACCTGCCGATCGCCACGGGGGACAAGCTGCGCCTGTATCGCAGGACCTACGCCATAATTAACGGCAAGCCTGGTTTCGTCGGCAACAACGGGGACGTTGTGGATGTGGTGGGACAGTCAGAGAAAGGACTGCAGCTTCGCGATGCAGAGGGACGGGTGGGAGATGTACGGTGGCCTACCTTATGGGATGACCAGTCCGGGCGGCTGTTGCTGGGCTTCGGCCACGCCCTGACCATCGATAGCGCCCAGGGCATCACGTCCGGCGAGCACATCAATGCCCTGCCCAGGGGCACGGCCGGCATCACCGCCTTCAAGAGCTACGTGGCCGAGAGCCGGCACGTGTCCCAGGTTCATACGATCATCTCCGAAGCGGCCACGTTCGAGGCGGTCAAGCGGGAGCGGGCGCTTGGCGACCGGGCGGAGATCACGCCGGAGCATCTCTGGGACCAAGTGGCCGCGGACATGAGCGAGAAGCCCTACAAGGCGCTGGGCATCGACCTCGTGGCAGCGATCGAGCGCGGGCAGGAGGCGGACGTGGACCGTTTCATCCGCACCGAGCACCGGGTGTTCACGCAGAAGGCGGCGGGGCGCGACCATGGCAAGGAGCTGCGCGCCCGGCTGCGCGAGCAGGAACTGCGTCGCGCGCTGCAGAAGCACATCCGGCCGTTGACCGCTGCCCTGGACCGTCGTGAGGCGGCAATCCGCGAACTGGGCGAGGCGGTCAACGCCTTCCCGGATGCGCTGCGGGCCCGGCTGCAGGAAACGGCAATTGCGATGAACGCGAGGCGGGAGGCAGAGCAGGCTACCGCCGACGCTGTCAGGGTGTCAGGCCTCAGCCCCGGCATGTAAGCCGGGACGTCCCGCTAGTGGTTAAAATCTGACAGATGATACCCATCAACGAGGCTGTTTCGCTTGGATTTCCGCCATTTCAGGCGGACTCATCTGTCTGATTTCATCCACTAGTTCGGCAAGCGGGGCAGGGGTGCAGCACCTTGTCCGGACGGTGTGCGGGCGACGTTCACCGCCATCGCCAGCATCGTGTAGTAGCCATTGATCCCGGCCAGATCCATCACGCCCTTGTCGCCGAACTTGGCCAGCGCTGCGGCATAGGTCGGGTCGCTGACCGACTTGTTGTGGTGCAGCTCGGTGCTGAACGACCAGGCGGCGGTCTCCTCGTCGGTCATGTGCTCGGGCCGGCGGCCTTCCGCGATCGCCTGCACGGTCTCCGGCAGTATGCCGACCTTGAGCGCGATCGGCTGGTGGATCTTCCACTCGAGATCCTGCGTCCACTCGCGCGCCGTCACCAGGATGACGAACTCGCTGATCCGCTGCGGCAGAGAGCTCCTGTAGCGCAGGTAGTCTCCCATGCTGCGGGCACTGGTCATCAGCTCGGGGCTGCGCAGCAGGGGACGAATGGGCCGAACACTGGCACCTTGCGCGCCGCGAGGAACGCCTCGGACGCAGAACTCTGCTCCGGAGTCAGCTGGTCGGGCGCAAGCGGGGGCATGCGGTCCTGCGCGAGGGCCGGTCCGGCCAGCAGACACAGGGCCGCGGCAATCGGGTTCAGGCGCATGAGGCATCTCCGACGGTGTTCCGGCCAGGGTGAGGGAGACCTGCGAGGAAGGCCAAGGACGCCGGGCTGCGCAGTTACCACCGCAGATCGTGACATGACCCTCTCTACGGCCGCAGGAGCACGTCAGCCGAGACCTGTGCCGTCACCTCCTCTGGCGCAGCACTCGCCTGCGGCGGCGGGGCGCTCATGCGCGACATCGCCATCATCGGAACGGCATGCCTTGGCTGGAACAAGGCCTCGTCCAGCCGCACGTCCTGCAGGTGATCGACGTGCAGCCCGAGCGTTGTCGCGGTGGATGCGGCCCGGGCCTGCAGCTCCTTTAGCGCCGCCATGGTCGCCTCCTCATGCGCCTTGCGGCGCACGGCGGGCGACAGCTGCCAGTCCAGTGATGCCAGCGCCAGCCCGTGTTCCTGCAGCTTGCCTGCCAAGTCCAGCAACGCCGGTCCATCGGCCCCGCGCAGCTCCAGGGTCTGCTGCGCGATCCAGGTCGCGTGCTTGTCGTCGCCAGGAACCACCGAGTAGCCGACCGCCCGCGCATCGACGCCGGCGACGGCCTACCCCCTCTTCATCCCGTCCGCCATCAGGCTGTTGACCTGCCGCTGCGCCGCGGCAGCGGACGCCGAGGTGCTTCGCGCGACCAGCTCGGCGGCGAGCTGGTCCGGCACGATCTGCACCAGGCCGGTCGCCGAGAGATGCAGAACCGTTGCCGGTGGCGTCGACTGCGCGAAAGCCGGCTGCACTGCCGCGAGCTCAAAGACGGCGAGTGCCAGAACTCTGCTCGGTGTCATGCTTGGTCATCCATGTGCAGGTCACCGCCAGCTTCGAGTACGAAATCACGCGCTCAATACCTGCCTACTCGGTCCTGCGGCACCGGCTGCGTTTCTCAGGTGTAGCTTGTGCCAACCGAATGGTATCCGGTTCGGCCATTCTGGGTCACGTCGACGCCCAGGCGGTCCAGCGCCTGCACGACGGCGCGGTATGTCTGCGCCCGCACCGGCCTGTGGCCCTGCTCGATGTTCGACACCGTCGAGGAGGACAGGCCCGCCTTGGCTGCCAGCTGTTCCTGGTCCAGGCCGGCCAGTATCCGACCGGCCGCGACCACCCGGCCTTGCGCGACGAGAGGGTGCAGCTGCATCTGTCTTCTCCATGTTTCCAGAACACGGAAATGGGCATTCTGTGGACCGAAATCAATCGAGACACATGCGTTAGAGGACGGAGATCGCACGCTTTTTCCTGGTCTCCGGTTGGCTTGGTGCTGCGATGGGAACGACGCGTCCCGGTCCACAACGTTTAGCGGAAGTCTCGTGTCGGCACCTTGATGCCAGGACCGTCCCGCGGGTCCCTCGCGCCCAGGTTGGGGTAAATTCGGGATACGTGTAAAAAGTAGTCATACGGCTTCCCAGGCTGCCTGGGCACGTTGGTTTCGCTTTACCTCGGTGCTCGTTCCATCGAAAGGGCGTCACCGCTTCCCGTCGCCTTCTTATCCCAAACCTGCATCAGGCTGCTGATGGCTGTATCCAGGGCCTCTGCGGGCACGCCGTCGCGGGCCTGGACCGACAGGCCTGCGAGGAACGTGTCGAACACGCCAGCCAGGGCGGCAGCATCAGTGTTGGGCGGCAGGTCGCCGGACGCGATCGCGCGCTCCACGCAGGCGCGCAACGCCGCCCGGTTGCGGTTCCGCTCTTCGGCCAAGCGGGCCTGGACATGACGATTCTCCGGGGACCCGACCGTCGCCGACATCATCACAAGACAGCCGGACGGGTGCGCTGCGTCAGTCTGCATCCTGGCGGACTGGCGCAGCATTCGCTCGACCGCATCCCGTGGCCGTAAGGCGAGATCTCCCAGCGCCAGCATCACCCGGCCATGCGTCTGGATGTAGCGGTCGAGTGCCGCGCGGAACAGCTGCTCCTTGGACCCGAACGCGGCATAGAAGCTGGCTGGGGAGATGCCGCCCATCACATCCTTGAGCTGCGCCAACGAGGTCGCCTCATAACCCTGCTCCCAGAACAGGCGCATCGCCTGCCCAAGCGCCTTGTCCTTGTCGAAGCTGCGAGGCCGTCCCGTCCTGGGCATTGCGGTCCTTCTCCTAGCTAGATTTCTGAAATGGTTGGTTCAGAAGTCATTGACAACCAGGACGGCCGCACACAGTTCTGGATCGTTAGATACAGAAGTATGATACGGAGCATGGCATGCAGGCTGGCAGCACCTTCGAACCAAGCACGTCCACCGTCTCGGTCCCGGACAGGCTACCCGTGTCCGGGCTGCTCGCATTGGCGGCAACTGGCTTCGTCGCGATCATGACGGAGACGGTGCCGGCGGGGCTGCTACCTCAGATCGGCGCCGGGCTCGGCGTGTCCGATGCACGCGCCGGGCAGTTGGTCACGCTGTATGCGGCGGGCTCGTTGCTGGCCGCGATTCCACTCACGGCAGCCACGCTCGGCTGGCGGCGGCGCAGGGTGCTGCTGCTGGCCATCGGCGGCCTGTTGGCGTTCAACACGGTCACTGCGGTCTCCTCGTCTTATCTCGTGACGCTGGTGGCCCGGTTCTTCGCCGGCGTGGCGTCCGGCCTCGCCTGGGGGATCATTGCCGGCTATGCGCGGCGCATGGTGCCTGGCGCGTTGCAGGGACGGGCGTTAGCCCTGGCAATGGTCGGGACGCCGCTTGCGCTTTCACTCGGTGTGCCAGCCGGCACGTTCTTCGGCGGGCTGTTCGGCTGGCGCGCTGTGTTCGCCGCCATGTCGGTGCTAACGCTGGGGCTGGCCGGCTGGGTGGTGTGGAGCGTTCCGGATTTTCCGGGCCAGACGCCGGACCGGCGCACATCGGTCAGGGCGGTGTTCCTGACTCCGGGCATCCCGCCCGTGCTGTTCGTCATCTGCGCGTGGATGCTGGCGCACAACGTCCTCTACACCTACGTGGCGCCCTTCGTGGCGAGAGCGGGCCTCGGCGGCAGCGTCGGCCTCGTGCTGCTGGTGTTCGGCATGGCGGCACTGCTCGGCATCTGGGTGGTGGGCAAGCTGGTGGACCGCTGGCTCCGGCCGATGGTCCTCGCAAGCCTGCTCGGCTTTGCCCTCGTAGCGGTGGCGCTTCTCGCCGCCGGCACGGTTCCCGCCGTGGTCTATGCCGCCGTGGCGGTGTGGGGCCTGACGTTCGGCGGCGCTGCCACGCTGCTGGGGACGGCCGGCGCGGATGCCGCGGGCGATGGGGTGGATGTCGCGCAGGCGATGAACACGACGGCCTGGAACCTGGCGATCGCCGGCGGCGGCATCGGCGGCGGCCTCCTGCTTGGCCGCTTCGGGCCAGGCTCATTTCCGATCGCGGTACTGCTCCTTTTATTGCCCGCCCTGGCAGTCGCTTGGTCCGCGCGGGCGAACGGCTTTCGACCTGGCCCGCGCGCGGCACTGCCGCGGTGACAGGCAGGACCGAAAGCGCCCTCCCACTCCTCTTTGTTAATAAGGAAACTAACATGGACGCACAAACAGCACCGACTTCCGCTCCCGAGGAGTTCCCGCTGCCCGATGGCTTCACCGGCGCCTATCGCGAGATCGACGGCGTGCGGCTGCACTACGTCAAGGGCGGGCAAGGTCCTCTTGTCCTGCTGGTCCACGGCTTTGGGCAGACCTGGTATGAATGGCACCAGCTGATGCCGCTGCTGGCCCGGCACTTCACGGTTGTGGCGCCGGACCTGCCCGGCCTCGGGCTGTCAGAGCCGCCACGGACCTCGTACACAGGCCAGGACGTTTCCGTGTATCTGCACAAGCTGGCCCGCAGCTTCAGCCCGGACGCTCCGTTCGACCTCGTCGCGCACGACATCGGCATCTGGAACACCTATCCGATGGCTGCCCGGCACGGTGCTGATATCCGGCGGCTGGCCTACATGGAAGCACCGATCCCCGACAAGCGGCTCTATGACTTCCCGGCCTTCACGCCGGAAGGTGAATCTCTTGTTTGGCACTTCAGCTTCTTCGCCGCGGGCAACCAACTTGCGGAGGCGCTGGTCACCGGTCGGGAGCGGCTGTTCCTGGAGCACTTCATCAAGGTCCATGCCACGAACAAGGAGGCGTTCACCCCGGCGCTGCTGGATATGTACGCCCGGTCCTACGCAAAGCCGGGCAGCTTGAACGCCTCGTTCGAGTACTACCGCGCGCTGAACGAGACCGCGCGCAACAACGCCGGGCTAGCAGGCAAGAAGCTCGGCATGCCGGTGCTGGTCGTGGGCGGCGGTGGCCATGGCGGCATGGGCCAGTTCGAGATCGAGCAGATGCGCGAGTACGCGGACAACGTGGAAGGCCACATCATCGAGGGTTGCGGCCACTGGGTCCCTGAAGAAGCGCCAGAAGCCCTGAACAAGCTGGTGGTGGACTTTCTCACCCGGGCCTGATGCTCAACGGCACTGGCCGCGCCCTGCCGCGCCGCCAGTGCCGGGTGGCCCAACCATTCCTCCAAACCCTCTCCGCAGGAAGGAATAACGATGGAACCTTTGGACCTCGTGTTCTGGCCGGCACCAGTGCGGCAGCATCCGTTTGATGCGCATGTCCGGGCCGCGGCGGCAGGCGGCTTCACCAGCCTTGCCATTGCGCCCACGACCTACACGCAGGCCCGCGCCAGCGGCTTGAGCAACGCCGACATGAAGAGGATGGCGGGGGACCACGGCATCACATTGCGGCACCTCGACACGCTGACTACTTGGGCACCGAACCAGCTCGATCCTTACGACTTCGACGATGAGATGAACGAGCGCTGGAACACCCCGCTCGACCGCGGGCTGGACATCTGCGCCGAACTCGGCCTCGTGCAGATCCTGGCGACCGCGGCCTACCGAAAGGATGCCGTGCCGTTGCAGCAACTCATCGAGGGCTTCGGCAGCCTGTGCGAGCGGGCAGCAAAGCTGGGCGTCTGGGTCGATCTGGAGCCGATGCCGTTCTTCGGCTGCCCGACCGTCGCGGCAGCCTGGGCCGTGGTGGACGGCGCGGGACAGGCCAACAGCGGCATCCTCATGGACTCCTGGCACTTCTTCAAGGCTGGGCAGACCCTCGACGAACTCGCCGGCATCCCCGGCCACCGGCTGCGGACCATGCAGATCAGCGACGCACCGCTGCGGCAGGTCGAGGCGAAGCTGATTGACGACACCATCAAGCATCGCCGCTGGCCGGGCCAGGGCGAGTTGCCCGTGACCGACTTCATCCGCGCCGTCTTTGCCAAGGGTGGGCTGCGCGCAATCGGGCAGGAGGTGTTCAGCCTGGACGCCGACGCCATGCCCCCCGAGCAGGCGGGGCGGGTCGCGGGAGAGACCACCTGGGCCGCGTTTCGCAAAGCCGGCGTATCCGTGTTCCCGCGCATTGAACCTGATCTTGCTACGGGCTGACGCACGGCGGATCGCAGGCTACGCGGCTGCATTGCTCAGCCTCGATCCGTCGCCGGGGCTGGCCCAGGCCATGGTCAACCTGCCACCGCTCGACCTCGGGCAGACCAGCTTCCTCGACGGCGAAGGCGGCCCCGGGTTCACGTTCGAGACGATCGGCTTCGGCACCGCCGCACGCTACGCAACGGATGCCTCGGGCCGCGCCGTGCCGGGCACGAACCGACAGTGGAGCGCCAATGTCACGCTGCACCCCATCTACGTCACCGGCGTTCCCGTGCTCGGCGGCAAGCTCGGGTTCGAGCTGCTTCAACCCGTGTCGCTCCTGCGCCTGGAAGCGCCCGGCACCCCCAACGCGATCCAAGGCGGCACTGGGGATCTGGTCATGGGGCCGTTCATCCAGTGGCCGGAGGGCAGCCTGTTCTCGTCGCGCCTCGCCATACAGGGCGTGTTCCCGACTGGCAGCTACCTGGCCGCGCGCATGGCCAATGCCGGGTCGAACGTGTGGCAGGTCTCGCCCTATTACGCCCTGACCTGGAAGCCGTTCGACCGCTGGGAGGTCAGCGCCCGGCTGATCTATGACTGGAGCAGCCGCAACACTGACCCGCCTCCGCGCCTCGCGGCATCCAGCGTGCAGCCCGGCAGCCAGTTCGCGGCCAACTACGCTGTGTCCTATGCCGTCCTGCCGGACCTGCGGCTGGGCCTGTCGGGCTATGTGCTGAAGCAGTTGAACGACGCCGAGGTGGGCGGCAAGCCCGTCCCCCGGTCGCAGCAGCAGGTCCTCGGCCTCGGACCCGGCCTGATGTGGGCCCACGGCCCGGCGAAGGTCATCGCCAACGTCTTCCGGGAGTTCGCGGCCGAAAATCGGCCAGAGGGCTTCAACGTCGCTGCCCGCCTGCTCTACTCGTTCTGATCGGAAGCACACCATGAATAAGACGCCGTTCTGTCTGCTCGTCACCATTCCGCTGAAGCCGGGATGCGCCGACGAGTACCTTGCGCTCGTCCACCCAGTCAACGATGCCATGCGGCACGAGCCGACCTTCGTCAATACCGTGCTGCACCAGGCCGCGGACGATCCGGACCTGATTATCCTGCACGAGACCTGGCTCGACCAGGACGACTTCTTTACCGTCCAGATGGAGCGGCCCTACCGGGAGGCCTATGAGGCACGGTTGCCGGCCTTGCTGCGCGCGCCGCGCGACATGAAGGTGCTTAGGCCCCTGCGCAGCGACTTCGTGTTCCGCGATGGCGTGCCTCTCAGCGCGGCAGGGCATGTACCATGACGCCGGCCTCCGTCGTCCATCAGCACGTCGTCCATAACCACGTCGTCAACCACATCGGTATCAACGTGCCTGACCTCGATGCCGCAGTGGCGTGGTACGCCGCCGTGCTTGGGTTTCAAGTGATCCGTCCGGCAGCGGACGTCGTTGCCGGTCAGGGCGGCGCGGGAAAGCGGTTCAAGCAGCTCAACGGCCCCCGGTTCGCCAAGGCGCGGGTCGCCTACCTCACTGCCGGCAATGGCGTCGGCATAGAGATGTTCGAGTTCGTCGAACCCCGAACCGGCCGGTTTGCCGACGATTGGGAGTTCTGGCGTCCCGGCATCTGGCACCTGTGCGTCACGACACCAGACGTCGCGACCCTTGCGGCGGAGATCGCCGCCAAGGGCGGGCGCCACCGCACCGAGGTCATCGAGTCGCCTCCAGGTTCGGGCTTGTCGCTGACATTCTGCCAGGACCCGTGGGGTAACCCAATCGAACTGATGAACGCCAGCTTCGACTGGACCGCCGAGGCATCGTGACTCTCACGGTCCAGTTTCACGTGGCCCGGCTTCTCGCCGGTTCACGCCAGCATCGGGGCGAGGCATGAGGCTCTACTTCTACTCCCTGGGCGTTGGTGCCCTGGTCGGCCTTATTTACGGGGTGCTGGGCGTGAAGTCGCCCGCACCGCCGGTCGTGGCGCTGCTTGGGCTACTGGGAATGCTGGGCGGCGAGCAGCTTGGCACGCTACTCGCGCAATGGCGCGCGCCGGTGCAGAGCGAACTGGCGACAACACCAACGAAAAAGGTGGCGCGGCCTGACATCTCACAATGACAGTCAGCGGGAGCCGGAAGCGATTGGCGGATTCATTGAACGACAGGCCTTGTCACACGCACTCCGCCGGGCGTGGATTGGTTGGCTGCGCGGCCCGGGCGCGCTTGGTGATCTCGCCGACGATGCCGCGGCTGGCCCGGCCGGCAATCTGCTTCTGAATGGCACGGATGCTAAGGTCGGTGGAAGTGGCGAGCGCCTCGATCTCACTGACGATGCGCTGCGGTGTTCCGGGCCGCCCCAGGTGCCTGCCGCGCGCCTCCGCGGCCCGCATCCCCGTGATCACGCGCTCGCTGATGAGCGAGGACTCAAGCTCGGCCATGGCGCCGATGATGGTGAACATCGCCCGGCTCATCGGACTGTCGGTGTCGATCTGGTCCTGCACGCTGATGAAGCGCACGCCGAGGTGGTCAAACTCCTCCAGCGCCACGAGCAGGTGACGGGTGCTGCGGGCGAAGCGGTCGAACTTCCACACCAGCACGCAGTCGATCTCCTGGTTGCGGGCCGCCGCCATCAGCGCATTGAGCTGCGACCGGCCCTCCCGGCGGCCCGACACGGCGACGTCGCAGTAATCCCGGACCACATCAAGGCTGGCGCGCTCGGCATACCCGTGCAGGCCGTCATACTGCAGGTCCGGCTTCTGCTCGGCAGTCGAAACTCGGAGATAGAGCGCTGTCCGGGTACCCTGGCGTGGCCTAGCCGCCATGCGCCTGCGTCCAGAATGGTATTCCTTTGCGGACACTGGGCCGCTACCTCCTATCCCCTTCAAATCACATAGCCTTCCGGCCGCTGTGGCGCACCCCTTTCTGGACACGTCATGACGGCCATCAACCGCACGGCCTACCCACGCCCTGGTGCCCGGCTGACCCGGGAGGAGCTTCGCGCCCGCTACGACCTGACCGAGGCTGACCTGGCCCTCGTCCACGCGAGCGCCCGCACCGATCCGGGGCGCCTGCTGCTGGCCACGCTGACGGCCACCCGGTCACGCCAGAGATGGTCGCCTCAACCAGCCCCTACACCCGCGGGCGCATCCTGCGCTTCGGTCAGTACGCGTTCGACATGGCCGACCTGCCAGGCCCGCTCGACCCACAGCTGCTCCCCTTTGAGCAGGCCTTGTGATTACTTTTTACACGTATCCCGAACCTACCCCAGGTTCGTGGCGCCATCCCCGCGTCCGTGCCGGATCGGGAACGCCTCATCCCGCTCGCCTACGCTGCGCAGCAGTTCCGACAGGTCCTCCAGCCGGTCGGTGATCACGTGGGTGACCTCGCCCTCACGCTGCACCCGGCCATGGCAGGCGACCATGCCGGCCGACAGCACGAGCCGGCGCTGCCTCTCGAAGCGGTCCGGCCAGAGAATCAGGTTGGCGACGCCGGTCTCGTCCTCGATGGTCATGAACATCACGCCCTTGGCCGACCCGGGCTTCTGCCGCACCAGCACAATCCCCGGCACCACCACCCTGCGACCGTCGCGTACCTGCGCGAGCTCGGCGCACGCCACCATGCCCTGCGCCTGCAGCGTCGCCCGCAGGAACGCGACCGGGTGCTGCCTGAGGCTGAGCCCGAGGCTGCGGTAGTCCTCGACCACCTCGCGGCCGTCCTTCATCGGGGTGAGCACGACAGGCGGCTCCACCAGCTCCGGCCGCGGCCGTCGGTGCGCGTCCGCGGCTGCGAACAGCGGCAGCACGGTGTCGGCCAGCCCCTTCACCGCCCACAGCGCCTGGCGCCGATCCAGCCCGAGACCCTGGAAGGCATCCGCCTCCGCCAGCCGCTCCAGCGCCGCGGCCGGGATGGCCGCCCGCCGCCAGATCTCCTCGACGCTGGAGTACGCCTGATCGCCCCGGTGCGCGACCAGCTGCGCCCCGTGCTGGTTGGGCAGGCCCCTGGCCATCCGCAGGCCCAGCCGCACGGCCATGCCTGTGCCCTTTCCGTTTCGTGGCTGCAGGATGCAGTCCCAGCGGCTGGCGTTGACGCAGACCGGCCGGACCTCGACGCCATGCTCCAGGGCATCGCGCACCACCTGAGCCGGCGCGTAGAACCCCATCGGCTGGCTGTTCAGCAGGGCGCAGCAGAACACGTCCGGGTGGTGGCACTTCATCCAGGAGCTGGCGTAGGCCACCAGGGCGAACGAGGCAGCGTGGCTTTCCGGGAAGCCGTAGGAGCCAAAACCCTCCAGCTGCGAGAAAGTCCGCTCGGCGAAGTCCTGCTCGTAGCCCTGGGCGACCATGCCGCCGATCAGCTTGTCCCGGAAATGGCTAACGCCTCCAGTGACCTTGAAGGTAGCCATCGAGCGCCGGAGCTGGTCCGCCTCGCCCGGCGTGAAGCCGGCGCACTGGATGGCGACCTGCATCGCCTGCTCCTGGAACAGCGGTACGCCCAGGATCTTGCCCAGCACGGCCCGAAGCTCCGGCCTGGGATACTCGGGCTTCTCCAGGCCCGCGCGCCTGCGCAGGTAGGGATGCACCATGTCGCCCTGGATCGGCCCCGGCCGCACGATCGCGACCTGCACCACCAGGTCATAGAACGTCGCGGGCCTGAGCCGCGGCAGCATCGACATCTGCGCCCGGCTCTCGATCTGGAACGTGCCCAGCGTGTCGGCACGGCCGATCATCGCGTAGGTCGCCGGGTCCTCGGCCGGGGTGGTGGCGATGTCCAGCCGCTCGCCGTGGTGCTGCTCGAGCAGCTCGAAGCTGCGGCGCATGCAGCCGAGCATCCCCAGGCCGAGCACGTCGACCTTCATGAAGCGCAGCGCGTCGATGTCGTCCTTGTCCCACTCGATCACCTGCCGGTCGACCATGGCCGCGGGCTCGATCGGCACCAGGTCGTCCAGCCGGTCCTGGGTGAGCACGAAGCCCCCGGGGTGGGTGCCGAGCTGGCGCGGGAAGCCGACCAGCTCGCGGGCCAGCTGCAGCGTCAGGCGCAGGCGGCGATCGGCGAGGTTGAGGTTCAGCTCGGCGGCGTGCTCCTCCCCGACGCCGCCCTCCGACCAGCCCCAAACCTGCGAGGCCAGGGCGCCGGTGACGTCCTCGCTCAGCCCCATGACCTTGCCGACGTCGCGCACGGCGCCGCGGGCCCTGAAGCGCATCACGGTGGCGCACAGCGCCGCACGGTCGCGGCCGTAGCGGCCGTAGACCCATTGGATTACCTCCTCGCGGCGCTCGGACTCGAAGTCGACGTCGATGTCCGGCGGCTCGCGGCGCTCGGCGGAGATGAAGCGCTCGAACAGCAGGCCGGAGCGCACCGGGTCGATCGAGGTGATGCCGAGCACGTAGCAGACCGCGGAGTTGGCGGCGGAGCCGCGCCCCTGGCACAGGATGCCCTTGCTGCGGGCGAAGCGGACGATCGAGTTCACGGTCAGGAAGTACGGGGCGTAGTCCAGCCCGGCGATCAGCTGCAGCTCGTGGCGCAGCTGTCGCTCGACGTCCGGCGGCAGGCCGTCGGGGTAGCGCAGCGTCACGCTCTGTGCGACCTGCCGCTCCAGCGCTTGCTGCGGCGTCTCGCCGGGAATCTCGGACTCGTCGGGATACTGGTAGCGCAGCTCCGCGAGGCTGAAGCTGCAGCGGCCGGCGATCTCCAGCGTCCGTGCCACCGCGTCGGGGTAGCCGCTGAACAGCCGGGCCATCTCCTCGGGACTCTTGAGATGGCGGTCGGCGAAGCGCTCGCGGCGGAAGCCCGCGTCGTCGATGGTGCATCCCTCGCGGATGCAGGTGACCACGTCCTGCAGGATGCGGCGTGCCGGCACGTGGTAGAGCACGTCGCCGGTCACCACGGCCGGCACCTGCGCCGCCTGCGCCATGTCGGCGAGCCGGCGCAGCCTGACCGCGTCGCCGGGCCGTCTGTGCAGGCCGAGCTGCAGGTAGCAGCGGCCCGGGAAGCTGGTGCTCAAGCGCCGCAGCTCGCCGGCGAGGCGATCGTCGGGGGCATCCGGGAGGAGGATCATGAGCAGGCCCTCGCCTCGCTCCACCAGGTCGGCCCAGGCAAGGTCGCAGCCGCCTTTCCCCGCCCGCCCCTTGCCCAGCGTCAGCAGCCGGCACAGGCGGCCGTAGGCGGCGCGGTCGGTCGGGTAGACCAGCACCGGCAGGCCGTCGCTCAGGTCGAGCCGGCAGCCGACGACGAGGCGGATACCCGCCTCCTCGGCCCGGGCGTGGGCGCGGGCGATGCCGGCCAGGGTATTGTGGTCGGTGACGGCGAGGGCGGACAGGCCGAGCGCCCTGGCGGCCACGAGCAGTTCCTCGACGTGGCTGGCGCCGCGCAGGAAGGAGTAGTTCGTGGTGACCTGCAGCTCCGTGTAGCCGGACATGAAGCAGGCTCAGTCGGTGTTCGGGTGCCGGTGGCCGCTGGTGCTGGGCGCCGCCTTGTCAGGCCGGCGCATGAGCACGTAGCCGGACTGCTCCAGGTGCCGCACCAGCCGCTCGGCGGTGATCCTGGCCTATCACGTCGTCGGCGTGGTGCACGCGCCTGCGGCCGGCATAGCGCAGCGCGAAGGACAGGCTCTCCTCGATCTCCTGCGTGGTGGCCGGACGCAGCTCGAGTTTGTCGTCGTCGCTCATGGGGATGCCGCCGTCAGAAGAAGCCGTGCAGGAACCAGGACAGGCCGCCGGTCGCGGGGTCGACGCCGTCGCCCTGGCGGAACAGCCAGAAGCGCCGCCCCTCGTGGTTCTCCACGATCCAGTAGTCGCGCACCGCGGCGACCTCCGCGTCGCGCCGCCACCACTCGCCGGTGATGCGCTCCGGCCCGTCGGCGTGACGCACGACGTGGCGCACCCTGCGCCAGGTGAAGGCGCGCGGCGGGTGGTCGGGCAGCATGCCGAGTGCCGCCACCGGCTCCGGCCGCTCCAGCAGCCGCACCGGGCGTGGCCAAGGCGAGACCCAGGCGTCCGTGCCGCCGGCAGGCGCGTCGAACGCGACCGGCTGCTGCGAGCGCTCCGGCACGTCGCTCTGCACCGGCTGCAGACGGTAGACCTTGCCGGGGCCGAGGCGGTTCACCAGCCGGTCCACCAGCTCCGACAGGTCGGCCTCGCGCGCCTCGTCCGCGACCAGGCCGCTGGCCTGCTGCCCGGGGTGCAGTGGCTCGACCAGCGACAGCACCAGGCGCATGGCCTCCACCCCGGGGCCGGGGTCCACCTCCTCGATGCGCTCGTCGAGCAGCCGGCCCAGGTGGCGGACGTCGCGTACCGGACGAGCCGTGCCCACCCGCACCCCCTGCAGCGTGGCGTCGACGCGCTCGAACACGAGGTCCAGCCGGCGCGCGCCCTCGCCGCGCTGCTCCAGCCGCCGGCAGGCCTCCCCGACCAGTACCAGGATGACGGCCGCGAACGCCTCCGCCGTGGAGATCGGCTCCACGAAGCCGCGGTGCACGACGATCGTCTCTGGCGGCACGACCGGCTGGATCGGCTCCGGCACCCGGCCGAGCGCCTGGTCGAGACGCAGCAGCAGGCCGGGGCCGAAACGGCGTGCCAGCGGCCCGCGCGGCGCCGCGGCCAGCTGGCCGATCAGGTCCAGCCCGAGACGGCGCAGACCGTCGGCCATCTCCCCCGCGATGCGCAGCGCCGCCACCGGCAGCAGGGCCAGGGCGTCCGCCGTCGAGCCGGCCGGGACCAGGGTGATCTCGGCACCGCCGAAGCGGGCCAGCGCGTGAGTAGCGCCTGCCGTGTCGGCGATCGCTACCCTGCCCGTCAGCCCCTGCCGGGCCAGGTGCCCGACCAGCAGATCGAGCAGCGGCTCCTCGCCGCCGTGCAGGTGGGTGCAGCCGGTGACGTCGATCCAGAGCCCGTCCGGAGGGTCCGCTGCCGTCAGCGGCGACAGCCGCAGGCACCAGGCCGCCAGCCGCTCCAGCGCCTGCCCGTCCTCGTCAGGGTTGGCGTCGACCACCGTGAGGTCGGGGACCATCGCCTGGGCATGGGCCAGCGGCATCCCTGCGTGCAGGCCGAGTGCGCGGGCAGCCGGGCACGCCGCGGCGATCACCATGCGGCGCCTGTCGTGGCCGCGGGTGACGAGCGGTCCATCAGCCGGCAGCGCGGCGTCGTGCCGGCGCAGACGCTCGGTTGGCCAGAACGGCAGCCACAGCGAGACGACCCTGCGCATCGCAGCCCTCCACGGTCCAGGATGCGGGTTCGCCACCCCGGCAGCGCAGCAGGTCCAGCCGCCAGAGCGGCCGGTGCAGGCCGACCACGTCCGGGGCATGGGCCAGCGCGGGCGGTGAGGGGACAGTGCCGATGCGCCAGCGCGTCATCGCAGCCGACGGCTGGCTCAGCGCTGGGTCGTCGAAGCGCCGGCTGCGACGGAGCAGGAAGCCGAGCACCTGCGAGCCCTCGGCGGCGAGCTGAAGGCGGCGAGACACCACCAGGTCGAGCCTGCCCTCGAGTTCGCACACGACGCCGGCCACATCCGGATGGCGGAGGGCTTCCTCCATCGCCAGCAGCACTGTCCCGCCCGCGTCCACGAACACGATCCGGCGCGGGTCCAGCCCGGCCTGCAGCAGCCCGTGGGCGAACACGCCGCCACGGCGGCCGATCCACACCACCGAATCGGGACAGCGGGCCAGAACGCCGGCGGCAAACAGGGCAGGCGCTGCGCCGGTCTCCACATCGGGACCCGACGCCTGCAACTCGTGCACCGCGCCGAAAAGCAGGCCACCGGCAGGCAGGTGCCGGTCGATCGGCGCGACCTCGAACGGTAAAGCTGCAGCCTGCGAGGGAGCCCGGCCCTGCCGCTCAGCGACTGCAATCCGGGCGCGCAACGCCTCGACGACCGCGGCGTGGCTGTTCAGAACATCCATGTGCAAGCACTCCTAACACAGAACGTATCGTGAACATGATAGGCTTGGGAAGAACATTCGTGGCGTGAGAACACGTGGGCGTCCGAAAAGCAGTGCGATCAGATGGCTGGAGTGCAACCCGGAAGCAGCGTGTCAGGGTGCAACCCATATCCCGTGCGCGACGGGGTTGCCCATTTCGTCTGCCAACCGTGTGAGGCAGGCGCCAGCGCCATGCTACCCTGAAGTCGCATGCCGCTTCCCGACACTTCCCGCCGCCTGCCCTGGGAAATCCACCCGGCCCTGAGCGAGGACCGCCTGCGCATCTGTGCTCGGCTTCTGGCGAACGCGCGGCGCGACGCAATCCGTATGGCCAGCTACGAGATGGGCGACACCACCTGGTCGGTCGGCTGCAGGGCCTATGCCTTCGGGCAGCAGCGCATGCGTCGGGTGGCGGAGAACAAGACCTACAACTGGCTCAGCGTGCTCGACCAGAGCAACCACTTCGTCTTTCTGATCCAGAATGTGCCGGTCCGCTTCTTCCGGGGCTCGGCTGATGAGCCTACGGCGCGCACCCTGCGCCGCCAGCACAACGAGGCGCAGCAGCTCGGTTTGGCGCTCGGCGAGGATTTGGCGAATGGCCTGGTGTTCCGCCTGGCCCTGGAGGCCGAAGCTGCGGAGGGTGTCGACCGAGTGGTGTTTCTCGCGCTGCGCGGCGAGGAGGGGCACGTCGAATGCTTCTGGCCGGTGCCTCTGGATGAGGAGCCGGAACGATCAAGTGGGAAGAGCCTGTCCCAGCTGCAGCTTCTGACCGAGGATGGAACGCCGCCCCTGGCAGCCCTGGCAGCTGGGCAGCGACGGACACGGACAAAACAGAAGGTGTGAGTTACGCCGCTTGTGGCCGCAAGCGGTCAGTCCGTTTCTGGGTTGAAAGAGTAAAAAGCGGACATTGGGTCAGCTAAAAATCATTGGTAGCCCCCAACCCTGCGCGCAGGCACTACCGTCCTCGGTCCAAGTCCACGGCCCGGAGCATGGCGGTGCAGGCGTCCGCCTCAGCACCGAGTGCTTCCAGGGATTACAGGTGCCCAACGCCAGGTAGAACGGTGCCGTGCGCCTTGGGCAGCAATGGTGCGAAGATGGCGCGCAGGTCCTCGCTGCGCTCGACGCGGTCACGGTCGCCGACGACGATAGTAACGGGCATGGTGACCCGGTTCACTCCCCTGCTGATGTCCTGGATCATGCCTTCGGATCATGCTTTCTTTCGTCACGCCTGCTTAGCATCCGGGTGGCCGGCCAGCGTGTCAGCCACGACTTGTTCGACGAGCGCCTCCGGCAGCGGCGAGGCGGCGAGCACGTCCAGTGCCTGCATGACACCGGCCTGAGACTGGTAGGAAGCCAGCATTGTCTGACGCCCAGCCGGAGGAACCGCCATCGGCACTGGCGTTGTCGGAACAGACAGCACGAGACCCTACAGGTCACGAGGCTGCGCCCGGCCACGACTTGGGCGACCTTGCCACCCCTGAGCCTGCAGGAAATCCGATTGATGCCTTTGCCGTCGTGTCCGGCTGCTGCCGACCCCGCTTTTGGCTCACGTGCGAGCGGGTCGTCGTCCGTTCGCACGTGCCGGAACCCTCGCCGGATCAGGCGATTTCCAGAGCCGCAAGATCCTCGAGCAGTCCAGGGCCGGTTGGCTCCCAGTTCAGCGCTTGGCGCGTCCAGGCACTGGATGCGGGCATGTCGTGCCCGACGAACCGCGCAAGCCAGCCAAAATGGGCTTCTGCCTCTGCCGGCGCGACTGACCTGAGCGGCAGACCCAGACGCTTACCCACGGTCTCGGCGATGTCACGCGCGGCGATGCCCTCCTCCGCGACGGCATGGTAACGCGCTCCTCGGGCGCCCCTCTCGAGAGCAAGTCGGTAGAGCCGGGCTACGTCGGATACGTGCGCCGCAGGCCAGCGCATCTGGCCGTCGCCGACATAAGCGAACACGTGCTTCTCGCGCGCAGTCGCGATTGCATAGGTGAGAAGCCCCTGCTTGCGCGGATCATGCACTTGCGGCAGCCGCACCACCGAGACGTTCACGCCAGTCTTCCCCAACGCGAGCGCCAAGTCCTCGGATAGGACCCGCGGGTTCCACGCGGCTTCCATTGTCGGCCCGTCCTCCGTCGCAGGCGCACCCTCGACCGGGATCGCCATGGCCGTGCCGGAGGTCACGACCAGCGGCTTGCTGGAACCGGCAAGACCCTTTCCGAGCGCCTCGATCGCGCGTCGGTCCTGTGCGCAGATGGCTCCAAAGTCGGAGAAGTCGTGATTGAACGCGAGGTGGATGACGCCGTCAGCTTCGGCGGCGTACGAGGCCAGACGAACCACCTCGTCGATTGTTCCGAGCCGCACCTCGGCACCTGCCTGCGAAAGGCTTGCCGCCTTCTCCTCGGACCGGGACAGCCCGACCACCTGATGGCCCGCGCCGATCAGCTCCTTCACTACCTCCGTGCCGATGAACCCCGTAGCCCCTGTCACGAACACGCGCATGATCGAACTCTCCTTGCTGCAACTGGAGTTTCCACCAGCCCGCCAGCCTGTTAAAGTAGTGACATTATCCTGGTATAGGATCCAACAGGATGGACACTCACCTCGCCCGCGAGAACGCTCTCGGCATGTTCTTGCGTGACCGCAGGGTCCGGCTTGACCCTGTATCGTTGGGCTTTGTGTCTGGGCGTCGGCGCACCCCGGGCCTGCGCCGCGAGGAAGTCGCCCAGCGCGCCAACATCAGCCCGACCTGGTACACGTGGCTTGAGCAGGGCCGGGGTGGCGCGCCGTCGGCCGACGTGCTCGAACGGATTGCGCGCGCGCTTATGCTGACCGAAGTCGAGCGCGAGCACCTGTTCCTGATGGCGCTTGGCCGTCCGCCCGAGGCTCGCTACCGCACCATCGATGGTATCACGCCGCGCCTGCAGCGCGTCCTTGACGCCCTCGATCCCGCGCCCGCGCTGATCCGCACCGCGATCTGGGACGTCGTCGCGTGGAACCGCGCTGCGACGGTGATGTTCATGGACTACGGGCAGGTCGCGCCGCGCGAGCGCAATGTGCTGCGCACGATCTTCCTCAATCCTCAAGCTCGCGCAGCCCAGTACGACTGGGAAAGCGTCGCGCGCTTTGTAGTCGGCGCCTTTCGCCTGGATGCAGCGCGCGCCGGGGCCGCGGCAGAGGTCGAGCCCCTGGTCGAGGAACTCAGCCGAGAGAGCCCGGAGTTCCGCGCCTGGTGGCGCGACGCCGACCTCCCGGGCGTGGTTGAATATGTCAAGCACATCCGCCATCCGGTTCTCGGACCGCTCGCCTTCGAGTACTCCGCCTTCGCTGTCGATGCCCGGCCAGACCTGAGCATGATCGTCTACAGCCCCGCGGACCAGGACAGCGCCGACCGCATCGCATCGGCGCTGGGGGCGCGGTTCGGGTGACGCTACACGTGGCAACCGCGCCCAACGCGACGAGCGGGCCAAGCACGTGTCATCATCTCCGACACGACCTGCAGGTGGGCTAGGGAAGCGATGGCGTGGCTAGCCCATCCTATTCACGGCCTTGAGGTGGTGTTGCTTGTCTGAGCGGCGTGCACGGCTTTGCGTGGCTGCCGCGGGGCGCGTCTTCGTGTCGGCAGTGCTAGGCGCTGGGGTGGGCGGGACGTGGCGGATCGGGGGCTCTGCCCCGTTCGTCAAGGTCCGCAGGGCTGGAGACTGCTGGCGACCCCGCGGAACAGCGCGGCTTCCGGACAGGCGGTGGCAAACGCGATGCGCACCCGCGTGGCGGTCTCGGTGATGCGGGCAGCGATCTTGAGCAGGCGCAGGCGCAAGGTCATGAACTCGGCACAGGCGAGCGGCTGGGGCCTGGGGATTGCGTCGCGCACCGCCAGCATCAGCCAGTAGGCGGCGGTGTGCAGCACGAGGCGCACCTGGTTGGCCAGCGCTGAGCGGCAGGAGGTGCGGTCCGAGGCGAGCTGGCCCTTGTGCAGCTTGATCAGGTTCTCGGCCTGGCCGCGGGCGCAGTAGAGGCCGTCGTAGAGCCACTCGGGGCTGCCGGAGGCGAGGCTGGTCACCACGCAGCGTATGTCCAGGCCCAGGGTGGTGGCCTCGATCCTGGCCGCCACCTGCCGCCTGCAGCCCCAGGACCGGGCGCCATGGCGGATCTCGGCGTAGCGGCGC
>JAABUO010002943.1_pt1 | contig 20480 bp, 21 predicted proteins | sample 5559291 | NCBI WGS metagenome assembly JAABUO01 (sample SAMN10711878, study PRJNA513372) | rock metagenome | isolation source: Antarctica rocks | place: Antarctica: Victoria Land, Finger Mt sud
CTCGGCTGTCCCGATCCGATCGGCGCGCCCAACTGCTCGGCGTGGCCAAGCTGGTATTCGTGGCCCAGGGCTATCACGCCACCGGCATGGACGAGATCGCCGAGCGGGCCGGGGTGAGCAAACCCGTTCTCTACCAGCATTTCCCCAGCAAACTTGAGCTCTACCTGGCCTTGCTCGCAGATTCGGCGGCCGAGATGGTCCGACTGGTGCGGGTGGCGCTGACCGGAACCGAGGACAACGACGAGCGGGTCCACCGAGCCGTCCAGGCCTACTTCACCTATGTCGCGGACAGCAGCGAGACCTATCGGTTGATCTTCGAGAGTGACCTGCGGGCCACCCCGGAGGTGGCGGCCATCGTGGACCGGGCCACCCAGGACTGCATCGATGCCATCACCGCGACCATCACCACTGACACCGGAGTCGACCCGCAGCGGGCCCAGCTGCTGGCCTCGGGCCTGGTCGGGCTGTCCCAGGTCAGTGCCCGCTACTGGATCTCCAGCCCGGGCACTCTGAACCGCGACGAGGCCGTCGAGCTGCTCTCCACCCTGGCCTGGCGGGGGATCTCGCGATTCCCCCGCCACCCCGGGATCGGCTGATCCGGTCCGGCCGGCTCAGCTCGAGGCGAACCCGACCCGGCGGGTGTCGGACGGGGCGATCTCCACGTAGGCGATCCGGGAGCTGGGCACGATGACCCGGCGGCCCTTGTCATCGACCAACGCCAGCGTCCCCTTGGGATCCTTCAGCGCTTCGGCCACGGCCGCTTCGATCTCGCCGGGCTGTGCGACCGCGGAGACGGTCAGCTCCCGGCCGTTGTCGGTGACACCGATCTTGACGTCCACAACTGCTCTCTTTCTTCCACCGGCCCGATCCACCGCCGCAGCCGGGCAGACCGGACCGCCGTCGCGCACATCGGGGAGTGCCCGGGAACTCCCGGACCCACCCAGGCTAACCCAGCCGATCAGACAGCCGGTCAGAACAGCCGGGCGGCCAGGTCGTCCACCCCGCGCATCTCGTCGTAGTCCAGCACCACGCAGCGGATGCCCCGGTCGACGGCCAGCGTCCGGGCCTGCGGCTTGATCTGCTGGGCGGCCAGCACCCCCGAGACCTGGCCGAGCAACGGATCGCGCCCCAGCAGGTCGACATAGCGGGTCAGCTGTTCCACCCCGTCGATCTCCCCCCGGCGCTTGATCTCCACCGCGACGACCTGCCCGGTGGCGTCCCGGCAGAGCAGGTCGACCGGACCGACCGGAGTGGGGTACTCCCGGCGGATCAGGGTCCAGCCGGCGCCGAGCCGCTCGACCTGCTCGGCCAGCAGCGCCTGCAGGTGCGCTTCGACCCCATCCTTGACCAGCCCCGGGTCCACCCCGAGGTGGTGCTGCGAGTCGTGCACCACCTCGTCCAGGGTGATCACCAGCTGCTCACCGGCCTTGTTCTGCACCCGCCAGCGGCCGGGTTCCTCGACCAGCCAGCAGGGTGGGCTCATCCAGTTCAGCGGCTTGTAGGCCCGGTCGTCGGCATGCACGGACACCGATCCGTCCGCCTTGACCAGCAGCAGCCGCATCGCCATCGGGAGATGGGCAGTGAGTCGCCCGATGTAGTCCACCGAGCACCGGGCCACCACGAGTCGCACCCCGCCACCGTAGTCAGCCGGAGCCGGCCCGGGTGCTCAGCCGGAACCGGCCGGGTGCTCAGCCGGAGCCGGCCCTCGTGGTCAGTCGGAGCCGACCACCCGGGTCACCTCGGCGCCCAACTCACGCAGATCGTCGACGAACCGCGGGTAGCCCCGGTCGATGTGGCTGACCTCGTGCACCTCGGTGGTCCCGTCGGCGGCCAGTCCGGCCAGCACCAGGCCGGCGCCGGCCCGGATGTCGGTGGCCCAGACCGCGGTGCTGGACAGTCGTTCCCGACCCCGCAGTGAGGCGTGGTGACCCTCGATCCGGGCGTCGGCCCCCATCCGGACGAGTTCGTCGACGAATCGGAACCTGGCCTCGAAGACGTTCTCGGTGATCAGCGAGGGACCCGCCGACACCGCGGCCAGGGTCAGGGCCATCGGCTGCAGGTCGGTGGGGAATCCCGGGTAGGGCATGGTCTGGAAGTCCACCGCCCGGGGCCGGCCGGCCATCACCACCCGGAACCCCTGCTCGGAGGTGGTGACCTCGGCCCCGGCTTCGATCAGCCGCTCCAGCGGGGCGTGCAGGTAGCGGCCCGGAACCCCGTGCACCTCGATGTCCCCGCGGGTGACCGCGGCCGCGTAGGCCCAGGTACCTCCGACCACCCGGTCGCCCATGGTGCGGTGGCTGGTCGGGTGCAGGCCGGGCACCCCCTCGATGGTGATCATGCCGGTGCCCGCCCCGGTGATCTGGGCTCCCATCTGTCCCAGCATCGCGGCCAGGTCGATGATCTCGGGTTCCCGGGCGGCGTTGTCGATCACCGTCGTGCCCTGCGCCAACACCGCCGCCATCAGGATGTTCTCGGTGGCTCCGACGCTGGGGAATTCCAGCTCGATCCGGGCCCCGCGCAACTCGTCGGCCTGGCCGACCACCATCCCGTGCTCGATGCTCATCCGGGCGCCCAGCGCGCGCAGGCCGCTCTGATGCATGTCCAGCGGTCGCGACCCGATGGCGTCCCCGCCGGGCAGGGCCACCCGGGCCTGGTGGCAGCGACCCATCAGCGGACCCAGGACGCACACCGACGCCCGCAGCCGGCCCACGGCGGGGAAATCGGCATGGCAGGACAACCGGTCGGGAACGGTGATGCTCACCCGGCCGGGCTCGATCGCCACCTGCGCGCCGAGCCCGGTCAGCACCGCACCCATCAGCGGTACGTCCAGGATGTCGGGCACGTTGCTGAGCACCGTGGTGCCTTCGGCCAGCAGCGCCGCCGCCATCAACTTGAGCACGCTGTTCTTGGCCCCGGCCACGGTCACCCGGCCGCTCAGCCGGGTTCCACCGGTGACCAGGAAGCTGTCGTTCATCGCCCCGACTGTATCGGCCGCCCGGGGCGGGGCCGGGCCGATCCAACGACTCGGACGCCTAGGGTGAGCCGATGGCCGTCCATCTGACCCGTATCTACACCCGCACCGGTGACGACGGGACAACCGGCCTGTCCGACTTCTCCCGGGTGGCCAAGACCGATCCCCGGTTGGTCTCCTACGCCGACTGCGACGAGACGAACGCCGCGCTGGGGCTGGTGATCGCGCTGGGGTCCCCCGATCCCGAGATCCATGCGGTGATCAGGCGTCTGCAGAATGAGCTGTTCGATCTGGGCGCCGACCTGGCCACCCCGCTGGCCGATCCGGCCGCCGGCCCGGAGGCGGCCCCGGCGGTCAGCCCGTTACGGATCACCCCCGAGTACGTGGACCGGCTGGAAGCCGATTGCGACACCTTCAACGAGCGGGTGCCGGCGCTGCATTCATTCGTGCTGCCGGGTGGTCACCCGGCGGCGGCGCTGCTGCATCACGCCCGCACGGTGGCCCGCCGGGCGGAACGGAGCGCCTGGGCGCTGCGCGCGGTGGACGGAACCCGGACCAACCCGCTGGCCACCACCTACCTGAACCGGCTGTCGGACCTGCTGTTCATCCTGGCCCGGTGCGCCAATCCGGAGGGCGATGTGACCTGGGTGCCCGGCGGCGAGCGCGGCTGACGACGCCCGGAATCCCGCCGCCGCGCTAGATCTCGCGGAGCTGCCCGCGGGGTCCGCGCCGGCCGGGCGGCAGCGATTCCACCCAGGACCGCAATCCGGTCAGGGCGGCCTCGGACAGGGCCAGCTCGACCGGCCGGTCGCCGTCCCGGCAGATCACGATGACCGAACCCAGCGGAAGCAGATCGGGCTCGGTGCCGACCGGCGGTCGGCGGTCCCCGAGCACAAGGCGGTCGCGGCGCAGGATCATCGACGGGATCGGCAGCGGCGAGAACGACCGGAACAGCACCAGACCGCGGTTCTCGTACCGGGCCTGCCCGAAGGTCCAACTCACCCCGGACGGTCCGGGCCGCCGCCAGCACACCGCCACTCCGCCGGAGCGCGTCAACAACCAGCGCCGCACCGTGATCAATGCCGCCAGCAGGAAGAACGCAATCACCAGTACCAGGGCGATGACCTCGGGGATCTCGATCATGTCCGGGCGGGTGCGGAGGTCAGACGGGTTCGCCGGCCGCGAGCAACTGGGCCCGGGCCCGGCGTAGCTCGGCCTCGGAATCGGCGGAATCGCCACCGGTCGCCTTGGCCGACTCGTAGGCGGCCCGGGCCTTGGTCACGTCGATCTCGTCCCGCAGGTCGGCGTCCTCGGCCAGGATGGACACCCCCTGCTTGGTCACCGACAGGAAGCCGCCGTGCACGGCCACGCCCAGCACGTTGCCGCCCGGCTGGACGACCCGGGCCGCGAAACCCTCTTTGAGCTGCGCAAGCATCGGGGCATGCCCAGGCATCACGCCGATGTCGCCGTCGACCGTCCGCGCCACCACTAGCTCGGCCGGACCGGACCAGATCTGTCGCTCCACGGCGACCAGATCTACCTGCATTTCCGCCATGCCACTCCTGCCCGGGTCACCAATGTGCTGAATATCCGATCGGTCACCGACCGGCTCGAATACGAACTATGTCCAGACTATCCGGGTGACCGCCGACCCGGAGGAGCGGACCCCCATCACCTCTTGCACGCCTACTGCAGCGTCTTGGCCTTGGCCATCACGTCGTCCATGCCGCCCACGTTCAGGAACGCCTGCTCGGGGATGTTGTCGTACTCGCCCTTGGCGATCGCATCGAAGGCGGAGATGGTGTCCTTGATGTCCACGTAGGACCCGTCCTGGCCGGTGAACTGCTTGGCCACGAAGAAGTTCTGGCCCAGGAAGCGCTCCATCCGGCGGGCCCGACCGACCACCAGCTTGTCCTCCTCGGACAGCTCGTCCATCCCCAGGATGGCGATGATGTCCTGCAGCTCCTTGTACTTCTGCAGGATTCGCTTGACCTCCTGGGCCACCCGGTAGTGCTCGTCGCCGACGAACTGCGCATCCAGGATGCGCGAGGTGGACGACAGCGGGTCCACCGCCGGGTAGATGCCCTTCTCGGTGATCGAGCGGGCCAACTCGGTGGTGGCGTCCAGGTGGGCGAAGGTGGTGGCCGGGGCCGGGTCGGTGTAGTCGTCGGCGGGCACGTAGATGGCCTGCAGCGAGGTGATCGACCGGCCCCGGGTCGAGGTGATCCGCTCCTGCAGCTCGCCCATCTCGTCGGCCAGGGTGGGCTGGTAACCCACCGCGGACGGCATCCGGCCGAGCAGGGTGGACACCTCGGACCCGGCCTGGGTGAACCGGAAGATGTTGTCGATGAACAGCAGCACGTCCTGGTTCTGCACGTCCCGGAAGTACTCGGCCATGGTCAGCGCGGAGAGCGCGACCCGCATCCGGGTCCCCGGCGGTTCGTCCATCTGGCCGAACACCAGCGCGGTGTCATTGATCACGCCGGACTCGGTCATCTCGGTGAACAGGTCGTTGCCCTCGCGGGTGCGTTCCCCCACCCCGGCGAACACCGAAGTGCCGCCGAAGTTCTTGGCCACCCGGGTGATCATCTCCTGGATGAGCACGGTCTTGCCCACGCCGGCCCCGCCGAACAGCCCGATCTTGCCGCCGGTCACGTACGGGGTGAGCAGATCGATGACCTTGATCCCGGTGACCAGCTGCTCGGTCTTGCCCTCGAGCTGGTCGAACGGCGGCGGCTTGCGGTAGATCGGCCAGCGCTCGGCGTCGTCACCGGTCCCGGGCACGTCCAGACACACGCCCAGCGCGTTGAACACGTGCCCCTTGACCACGTCGCCGACCGGGACCGAGATGGGCGATCCGGTGTTCTCCACCGGGGTGCCCCGGACGAGTCCGTCGGTGGGCTGCATGGAGATGGACCGGACGATGTCGTCGCCCAGATGCAGCGCCACCTCCAGGGTGAGCGTGCGGGTGTCCGCGCCGATGGTCACCGGCACGTGCAGCGCATTGAACAGCTCGGGCACCTCGCCACGGGGGAACTCGATGTCGACCACGGGTCCGATGACCCGGACGACCCGACCGGCCGCGCCACCGTGGGACGCCCGGGCCCGCCCGTCCGCGCCGTCGGTGGTGGTGTTCGCGCCGGGAGAATCGATGATGGGAGTGCTCATGGTGTCCTCAATTCGCTCGATGGCGTCAGCATGGTCAGTCGTCGTCGCGGGCCGAGGCGGCCAGCGCGTCGGCGCCGCCGACGATCTCGGTCAGTTCCTGGGTGATCTGGGCCTGGCGGGCCTGGTTGGCCTGTCGGCTCAGGTTCTTGATGATTTCGTCGGCATTGTCGGTGGCCGACTTGCAGGCGGCCCGGCGGGCCGCCGACTCGCTGGCCGCCGAGTCCAGCAGCGCGGCGTAGATCCGGGTGGTCACGTACTTGGGCAGCAGCGCGTCCAGCAGGTTCTCCGGCGCCGGCTCGAACTCGTACGCGGGCAGCGGTTCACCGTCGCCGTGACCGACGTACTCGATCTCCATCGGGGCGATCCGCCGGGCCTGCGGCGCCTGGGTGAGCATCGAGGCGAAATGCGTGTTGACCAGATGGATCTCGTCGATCCCGGGCTGCTCGCCCTGCTCGGTGTCGACGGTACCGTCGGAGCCGACCAGGAACGCCGGCAGCAGCGCGTCGGCGGCGTCGGAGGCGTTGCTGTACACCGGTTTCTCCGAGAACCCGGTCCACGAGGCCACCACCGGGCGTTGCCGGAAGCTGTAGTAGCCCAACCCCTTCCGGCCGACCACGTACATCACCGGTTCCTTGCCCTGATTACGCAGCAGGGACCCGAGCTGTTCGGCCGCCTTGATCGCGTTGACGTTATACCCGCCGCACAACCCCCGGTCGGAGGTGATGAGCAGGATGCCGGCCCGACGGGGATTCTCCCGCTCGGTCAGCAGCGGGTGGGTCAGCGTCGAGGCCCCGGCCAGCGCGGTGAGCACGTCGGTGATCTGCTCGGCGTAGGGAGCCGCCGCGGTCACCTTGGCCTGGGCCTTGGCGATCCGCGACGTGGCGATGGTCTCCTGGGCTCGGGTGATCTTCTGGGTGCTGCGAACCGAACGGACCCGCTCGCGCAGCACCCTGACCTGGGCGGCCATGCCATCACCTCCTGTCTGTGCACGGCCCTGCCGGGCGGCAGGGCCATCTCGAAACGGTCAGCGTTTGGCCGGCGGCGGCCGGCGGACCTGGACCTTCTCCTGGCCGACCTGATCGGCCTCCATGGCCTCCGCCGCGTCCTCCCGGCCCAGGATGTTGCCCTCGGAGGTGGTGAAGGTGTCGCCGAACTCCTGCAACGCACCGATCAGGGCCTGCTCGGTCTCTTCCGAGAGGTCCCGCGACTCGGTGATCCGCCCGAGCGGGTCGCCGGAGTGATGCCGCAGGAACTGCAGGAAATCGGCCTCGAACCGCTGGATGTCGGGCACCGGCACCCGGTCCAGATGGCCACGGGTGCCGGCCCAGATGGACACCACCTGCTCGGCCACCGGGAACGGCGTGAACTGCGGCTGCTTGAGCAATTCGACCAGCCGCGACCCGCGTTCCAGCGAGCGCTTGGAGGCCGGGTCCAGGTCGGAACCGAAAGCGGCGAACGCCTCGAGCTCGCGGTAGGCCGATAGATCCAGGCGCAGCGTCCCGGAGACCTTGCGCATCGCCTTGATCTGGGCCGCGCCGCCCACCCGGGACACCGAGATGCCCACGTTGATGGCCGGCCGGACCCCGGAGTTGAACAGGTCGGACTGCAGGAAGCACTGGCCGTCGGTGATCGAGATGACGTTGGTCGGGATGTAGGCCGACACGTCATTGGCCTTGGTCTCGATGATCGGCAGCCCGGTCATCGACCCGGCGCCGAGTTCGTCGGACAGCTTGGCGCAGCGTTCCAGCAGCCGGGAGTGCAGGTAGAACACGTCACCGGGGTAGGCCTCGCGACCCGGCGGCCGACGCAGCAGCAGCGAGATGGCCCGGTAGGCCTCGGCCTGCTTGGTCAGGTCGTCGAAGATGATCAGGACGTGCTTGCCCTGGTACATCCAGTGCTGGCCCAGCGCCGACCCGGTGTAGGGGGCCAGCCACTTGAAGCCGGCGCTGTCCGAGGCCGGCGCGGCCACGATGGTGGTGTACTCCAGCGCGCCGGCGTCCTCCAGCGACTGCCGGACCGCGGCGATGGTGGTGCCCTTCTGGCCGATCGCCACGTAGATGCAGCGGACCTGCTTCTCCGGATCTCCGGTGGCCCAGTTCTGCTTCTGGTTGATCACGGTGTCCACGCAGAGCGCGGTCTTGCCGGTCTTGCGGTCGCCGATGATCAGCTGACGTTGACCGCGGCCGATCGGGGTCATCGAGTCGATGGCCTTGATGCCCGACTGCATCGGCTCGCTCACCCCCTGGCGCTCGACCACGCTGGCCGCCTGGATCTCCAGCTGCCGGTCGCCCTCGGACTCGATCGCGCCGAGCCCGTCGATGGGGGCGCCGAGCGGGTTGACCACCCGGCCCAGGAAATTGTCACCGACCGGGACGGACAGCACCTCCCCGGTCCGGGTGACCTGCTGGCCCTCCTCGAGGGTGTTCGCGTCGCCCAGGATGACCGCGCCGATCGACCGGACGTCGAGGTTCAGGGCCACCCCGCGGACGCCCCCGGCGAACTGCAGCAGCTCGTTGGCCATGGCCGAGGGCAGCCCCTCGACGCTGGCGATCCCGTCACCGGTGGTGGCGATGATGCCGACCTCTTCCCGGCTCACCTCGGGGGCATAGTCGGCGACGTAGCTCTCGATCGCGGAACGGATCTCATCGGCAGAGATCGTCAACTCGGTCATCGCAGTCCCGTTCTGGTCTGGTGTTCGTTCGGCGTGGGGCGGTGGGTCATCCGGTCATCCGCCGGCGCAGGTCGGCCAGCCTGCCCGCCATGCTGCCATCGATGACCTCGTCGCCGACCCGGACCCGGAGACCGCCGCCCAGCTTCGGATCGACGAGCACGTGCACGGCCATCGGTCGGGAGTAGATCCGCTGCAGTCCGGCCACCAGCCGGTCGAATTCCGCCGCGGTCAGCTCGATGGCGCTGTGCACCACCGCGACGATCTTGTCACTGCGCAGGGCGGCCTGGTCGATCAACTCGCGCACCCCGGCGTGGAACGAGCGCACCCCGGCGTCCCGGGCCAGGTCCATCAGCAGTTCCACGGTCATCGGGTGGGCCCGGCCGTCCAGCAGCCGCTCGACCAGTCCGGCCCGGGCGGCACCGTCGGCGGTGGGATCGTCCAGCAGGACCGACAGCTCCGGCGTGCCGTCGACGATCCGACCGAAGCGGAACAGCTCGTCCTCGACCTCGTCCAGCTCACCGGTCCGCTCGGCCCGCAGGAACAGCGCGATGCGGCTGAGCCGGTTCAGCCCGTCCCGCAGATCCACCCCGGTGGCCCAGTTCTGCCGGACGACCACGTCGACCATGTGCCGGGCCGGGTCGCTGACCTGGCCGGTGAGCAGTCGCGACATGATCCCGGCCCGGGTGTCCACCGAGGTGGTGGTCTCCGACAGGGTGCGCCGCAACGCCACTTCCCGCCGCAGCAGCCGGGTTACCGAGGCCAACTCGGCGGCCAGCGTGGACAGCGCACCCTCGTCCAGCGTGGCTGCCGTGCTCAGCAGCTCGCGGCTGGCGGCCTGTAGCGCCTGCTCGCTCGCGATGTGCTGCATCAGTTCCCCATCCCAAAAATACTGCGCATCAGCGCCCGATCCCGACGATGCTGCGCATCAGCGCTCGACCCCGACGATGCTGCGCATCAGCGCTCGACCCCGACGATGCTTCGCATCAGCGCTCCAGCTCGGCCAGGAAGCGATCCACGGTGCGCCGCTGGCGGGCCTCGTCCTCGAGGGACTCACCCACCACCCGGGAGGCCAGATCGACCGAGACCCGGCCGATGTCGGCGCGCAGCTCGGCCACGATCTGGGCCCGCTGGGCGTCGAGCTGGGCCCGGCCGCCGGCCGCGATCCGCTCGGTGTCGGCGTGCGCCTGGGCCAGCATGTCGTCCCGGATGGCCTGGGCCTGGGCCCGGGCGTCCTCGCGGATCTTGGCTGCTTCCTCGCGGGCACCGGACAGCTGCGCCTTGTACTGCTCGAGCGCCTCCTTGGCCTCCCGCTGGGCCGATTCGGCATCGGCGATACCGCCCTCGATGGCAGCGGTCCGGGCGGCGTAGGCCTTCTCGAACATCGGCCAGGCCGTCTTGCGCAGCACGAAGACCAGCACGATGAAGGCGATCGCCGCGATCAGTACCTCGCCCCAGGGCAGGCCGATCGGGTTGGTCGCCGCTTCGGCCGCCAGCAGTGATGACGCGAGCATCAGGCTTCCCTCTCTCCGACGATGGCGGCTGGATCAGGAAGGCTTGGAGGACAGGATGAATGGGACCACGAAGCCGAGCAGGGCCAGCGCCTCGGACACCGCGAAGCCGAGGAAGGCATAGGTCCGGGTCAGGCCGGCGGACTCGGGCTGCCGGGCGGTCGAGGAGATGTAGGCGGCCCAGACGATGCCCACCCCGATACCGGGGCCGATGGCGGCCAGGCCGTAGCCGATGGTGCCGAGGTTGCCGACGATCTGGATGTCCGTGGCAGCGAGGGTGTCGACGACTGACATGAGCGATTTCCTTTCGGTAGGGCTGAACTGTCACTGGAACTGCGGAATGGAGAAGGACGAGCGGTCAGTGCGAGTCGGCCAGCGAACTCTCCAGGTAGATGGCCGCGAGCAGGACGAACACGTAGGCCTGCAGCGCACAGATCAGCAGCTCGAAGAACACCAGACCCAGGCTGGCCACGAACGGCAGCACCGCGGTGGCATAGGAGATCCCACCCTGCTCGAACAGGTAGATGGTGCCGGCCGCGGCCACTCCGACCAGCATGTGACCGGCGAACATGTTGGCGAACAACCGGACGGCCAGGGTGAAAGGCCGCAGGATGATGTTGGACAGGAACTCGATCGGGATGAGCAGGATGTGCATCACCCAGGGCACACCCGGGATGAAGGTCTGCAGCTTGAGATAGCCGAACAGGCCGTGCTTGCGGATGCCCACGCCGTTGTAGATCAGCCAGACCAGAATGGCCAGGAACCCCGGCACGGCGAAGTGCGAGTTGACCGGCAGCTGGGCCACCGGGATCAGCTCCCAGAGATTCATCACCAGCACGAACACGAACAGCGTGGCCAGAAAACCCGACCATTTCCGGCCGTTCTCCCGGCCCAGCACCTCCACGGCCACGCCGTTGCGGACGAAGCCGTAGATGCTCTCGCCCATGAACTGCAGCTTGCTGGGGACCACCGCGGCCTTGCGGGCGCTGACGGTGAAGAAGCCGATGATCAGCAGGGCGCCCAGCACGAGCAGCACCATCGCCTTGATCGACGAGATGACGGCGCCGTTGCCGATCCGGTCGAAGAAGAACGAGTGCTCGACGGTGGGGGCCACGAATCCGGTGCCATCATTGGCGGCCAAGAGGGCCGCGGTGAACAAGCTCGGGCTCACTGGGTCTCCCTTCGGGGGTCGGCCGGAGGTCGGCGGAGCGGGCGGGAAGCGGTGTCACGGGTGAGTCGGGTGGTGCCGGCCGGCGGGGTCGTTGGCGGCATCGGCCCGAACCGGGCCACCACCGCGTAGATGCCGAGACCCATGCCGAGGATGATCCCGACCGGGGTGAGGAAGTGCGTGTGCCACCACCGGTCCAACGACCAACCGATGCCGCCCCACACGACGAAGCCGCCGATCAGGGTGGACATCACGGCCCAACCCTCGTTCGTTCCACCGGAGGTCGAGTCGGCTTTGGCCCGCGTCTTCATGGCCTACAAACCGTAACAGGCGATCACCGCTGGACCCGCACGACGCGGTCAGCCCGGGTCGACGTAGAAGATCTTGGCCGTCCAGACGTAGCGCAGATGCGCGCCCAACCAGACGAACAGGCCCACGGCGACTGCGCCGGCCATCCACCGGGTGTCCAGGAAACCGTCCCGGGGCAGCACGGTCAACACGGCGCCCAGGGCGACGATCTTGACCACGTAGGCGCCCAGGGCGGTGGGCAGGATGGCTTTCGGTTGCCGGGCCCCGATCTTGGCGATGAGCACCGCCGAGACGGTGAAGAAGACCCCTACGATCAGCGCTCCGAGCAGCGCGCCGACACCCGCCCCGGGCCCGCCTACGGCCAGGCCGGCGCCGGCCAGCACGACGGTCGCGCCGGCCAGCGCCAGCCAGCAGATCCGCAGGTGGGTCAGCGACCACACCCCCCCGCTGTGACTTCGGGCCGCGGCCCGTTCCATTCGATCCAGGTGCAGTCCGGTACCGGCCGCGTCGCCCGCCGGCCCGCGGCCCCTCATCCCGCCCGCCGCCGGCCCAGCCGGCGGGCCCGCGCCCAGGGCCACAGCGAGAACCCCAGCGCTGCGGCCAGTCCGACCGCGGCGGGCAGCAGGATGAGGTGCCAGTCGGCCACGAAGGCCAGCGACACCGCCGCACCGGAGAGCACCAGCGCCCACAGGTAGAAGATCAGTACCGCCTGGCGCTGGGTGTGGCCGATGGCCAGCATCCGGTGGTGCAGGTGCTTCTGGTCGGCGCTGAACGGATGGCGGCGGGCCCGGGTCCGGCGGAGTACGGCCAGGAAGAAGTCCAGCACCGGGATGAACACCACGGCCAGGATGACGATCAGCGGCGAGAGCAGGCCGATGATCGACCGGCCGCCGAAGGTCGAGGTGTCCAACTTGCCGCCCATGCTGACGATGGCCGCGGCCGTGGTCAACCCGATGAACATCGACCCCGAATCACCCATGAAGATCCGGGCCGGGGAGAAGTTGTGCGGCAGGAAACCCAGGCAGGCCCCGATCAGGGCGGCCGAGATCAGCGGCGGCTGGGAGGCCTGGGTGTCGTCCCGAGAGACCACCAGCTGATGGACCGAGAACACGAAGATGCCCAGCGCGGCGATCAGGGCCACCCCGGTGAGCAGACCGTCCAGCCCGTCGATGAAGTTCATCGCATTGGCCAGGACCAGGGTGAGCAGCACGGTGATCAACGCGCCCTGGATACCGTTGAAGGTGAGAATCGTGCCACCGGCCGGATTGTCGGCCGGCACCCAGGTGAACAGCCACTGCACCCCGAACAGCACCAGGATGGCGCTGGCCAGGATCTGGCCGACCAGCTTGGTCACCGCGTCCAGGTCGAAGCGGTCGTCCAACACCCCGACCCCGACGATGACCGCCCCGGCCACCAGGACCCCGGCGATCTCGGTGGAGCCGGCGAACGCCTGCGACAGCCGGGGCAGCTGCATGGCCATCAACATGCCGGCGGCCACCCCCAGGTACAGCGCCACCCCGCCCATCCGCGGGGTGGGCGAGGTGTGCACATCGCGGTCCCGGATCGGGGTGAACGCCCCGATCCGGGCGGCCAGCAGCCGGACGCCGCCGGTGATCAGGTAGGTGACCAGGGTGGCGGTGCCGAAGACCAGCAGGTACTCCCGCACCGGCACCGCTGACTGCTCCACCGGCTCAGCCTAGGGCTGACATCAGGTCGCGTCCTCGACCTGACCGGCCACCTCTCGGAGCCGGTCGATGCCGACCGCCCCGGCCCGCAGCAGTCGGGGGACGCTGCCGGTGACGTCCAGGACCGTGGAGGCCACCCCGATCGGGGCGGGCCCGCCGTCCAGGTAGACCGCGACGGCGTCGCCGAGTTGTTCGGTGGCCTGGGCCCGGGTGGTGGCCGGTGCGGAACCGCTGCGGTTGGCCGAGGACACCGCCATCGGCCCGACCGAGCGCAACAGGTCCAGCGCGACCGGGTGCAGCGGCATCCGGACCATCACGGTGCCCTGCGCGTCGCCCAGATCCCAGGCCAGCGACGGCGCCTGATTGACGACCAGGGACAGCCCGCCCGGCCAGAATGCCTCGATCAGCCGGCGGGCCACCGCCGGCACGTCGCTGACCAGACCGTCGATGGTGGACCAGGAGCCGACCAGCACCGGGACCGGCATGTCCCGGCCGCGACCCTTCGCGGCGAGCAGCGCGGAGACCGCGCCGGAGTTGAACGCGTCGGCGCCGATGCCGTAGACCGTGTCGGTCGGCAGCACCACCAGCCGTCCGGCGGCGGCCGCGGCGGCCGCGGCGCTCAGCCCGGTCCGCCGGGCGGCCGGGTCCGCGCAGTCGTAGGTGTCGGCCGCGCTCTGGCCGCCGGTCACGCCCGGTTCGGGTTCAGTCACGGTCGGAGTCTGGCAAAGAATGGCCGCCCAGCGGTACCCGGCGGGCGGTGACGAAGCGGGGTCGGCCGGACAGGTCGGGGTGATCGGTCACCTCGGTCAGCACCCGGCGGGCCCGCAGCAGCGCGGGCACCGACTCCCCCTGGCCGGCGTCGTGCTCGATGGCCAGCCGTCCGCCGGTCTTGAGCAGCCCGGCCGCCACCGAGATCAGCGGCCGGATCACGGCCAGCCCGTCCGGGCCGGCGAACACCGCGGTCGCCGGGTCGTGCCGGCTGACCTCCGGTTCCACCGGGGTGTCGGCGGGCACGTAGGGCGGGTTCGCGGTGACCAGGTCGGCCCGGTCGTCCAGATCGGTGAGCAGTCGCGGATCGAAGATGTCCCCACCCCGCAGGTGTACCGGGGTGCCGCCTCGGTCCCGATGCCGCTCCAGGTTGCGCCGGGCCCAGGCCAGCGCCCCGGGCTCACGCTCCACCGCGTACACCACCGCGTCCGGCCGCTGCGCCGCGATGGCCAGCGCGATGACCCCGGTGCCGGTGCACAGATCGACCACCACCGGGTCGCTGACGTCCAGTCGAGGAGCACCTCGGTCTCCGGCCGGGGGATGAACACCCCGGGTCCGACCTCGACGGTGGTCGCGCCGACCACCGCGGTCCCGAGCAGGTGCTGCAGCGGGATCCGCTCGGCCCGCCGCTCGATCAGTGCCTCGTAGGGCGGCAGCCACTCGGATTCGACCAGCGGAGTGAGGCCGAGCCGGGTGCGCGGGACCCCGAGCAGGTGGGCGGCCAGGATCTCCGCGTCCACCTGCGCACCGGGCACGCCGGCCTCCTTCAGCCGCGCCGTCGCCTCCAGCACCGCCGCCCGCAAGGAGACCCTGTTGCGCGACACTTTTCGCTCGCTCACCGGATCACCCTGCTCGTCCCTCGCAGGCTGTCCCGATCTGCGACATTCTTTTGCTCGCTCGGAGACACTTTTCGCTCGCTCCGCTCACTCATCAGGTCACCCTGCTCGTTCCTCGCACGGCAACCCGACCTGCGACACTTTTCGCTCGCTCATCCGGCCGCCGCCAGCTTCTCGGCCCGCTCGGCGGTGGCCAGCGCATCCAGCACCGCGTCCAGGTCGCCGTCCAGCACGGCATCGAGGTTGTGGGCCTTGTAGCCGACCCGGTGGTCGGCGATCCGGTTCTCCGGGAAGTTGTAGGTGCGCACCCGCTCGGACCGGTCCACGGTGCGGACCTGCGAGCGGCGGGCGTCGGCGGCGGCCGCGTCGGCCTCCTCGCGGGCGGCGGCGGAGATCCGGGCCCGCAGGATGCGCATGGCCTGCTCCTTGTTTTGCAGCTGGGATTTCTCGTTCTGGCAGCTGACCACGATGCCGGTGGGCAGGTGGGTGATCCGGACGGCCGAGTCGGTGGTGTTCACCGATTGGCCCCCCGGACCCGAGGAGCGGAACACGTCGACGCGCAGGTCGTGCGGGTCGACGACCACGTCGGCGGTGTCCTCCACTTCGGGGGCCACGAACACCCCGGCGGCGGAGGTGTGGATGCGGCCCTGCGATTCGGTCACCGGCACCCGCTGCACCCGGTGCACGCCGCCCTCGAATTTGAGCCGGGCCCAGACCCCGTCGGCCGGGGTGGTCAGACCGGGGGCCTTGACCGCCACGGTGACGTCCTTGAACCCGCCCAGATCGCTCTCCTGGGCCGCCAGCACCTCGGTCTTCCAGCCGTGCCGTTCGGCGTAACGCAGGTACATCCGGAGCAGGTCGCCGGCGAACAGCGCCGACTCCTCACCGCCCTCCCCCGCCTTGATCTCCACCAGGACGTCCTTGGCGTCGTCGGGATCGCGCGGGGCCAGCAGTTCGGTCAGCTCGCCCTCCAGCTCGGTGACCCGCTCGGCCAGCTCGGCCGCCTCCAGCGCGAAGGTCTCGTCCTGCTCGCCGAGTTCGTGCGCGGTGGCCAGGTCGCCACGGGCGGTGTCCAGCGCGGCGGCCGTGGTCACCACCGGGGCGATTGCGGCGTAGCGGCGGCCGAGCCGGCGGGCCCGGGCCTGGTCGGTGTGCACATCGGGCCGGGCCAGATCGCCTTCCAGCCGCGCGAACTCCGCCCGCAGGGCGGCCAGCGACGCGGTCACTCCGCTGGAGGCGGTCGGGCCGGCTGGCATCTGTGTCCTGTCGTCGGGTCGATGAGTGCAGTGCGGCCGAGGCTTGCCGTGGTTCGGGAACAGCAAACGGCGCCCGGCCCGCTCGCAGGGAGCGGGCCGGGCGCCGTCGCGGAACTACTTGGCCCGGTTGGCCTGGAAGTTCGCGTAGCGCGCCTGGAAGCGCGCCACCCGGCCGCCGGTGTCCAGGATCTTCTGCTTGCCGGTGTAGAAGGGGTGGCAGTTCGAGCACACCTCGACCGTGATGGATCCGGAGGCCTTGGTGCTGTGGGTGCTGAAGGTGTTGCCACACCCGCAGCTGACCTCGGTGGGGACGTAATTGGGGTGGATGCCGCTCTGCATGTCGATAGATCCTCTCTGCTGGCCGCCGGGTCGCCCGCCGCGCGTCACTCGACGCGTCGGCATGCGGACGGGAACCGGAGCCGGATGGGTGGACACCGTCCCGCCGGGGCGGAACAGCGCAGTCAGTGTGCCAGATCGACGCACCGTCAGGGATAACGCGGCCGGCCCCCCGGGGATTCCCCGGGCGTACCGGCTCACCTCAGGGTTCAGTCGCGTTCACTGCCTGGGGTGTTCTTGGCCACCTGCATGAGGAACTCCACGTTGTTGCGGGTCTTGCGCAGCCGGTCCAACACCAGTTCCAGCGATTGCTGGGCGTCCAGCGCGGACAGCACCCGGCGCAGTTTGACTGTCACGGCCAGCTCGTCCGGGGCCAGCAGCAGGTCCTCCTTGCGGGTGGAGGACTGGTCCACGTCGATGGCCGGGAAGATCCGCTTGTCGGCCAGCTTGCGGTCCAGCTTCAGCTCGGCGTTGCCGGTGCCCTTGAACTCCTCGAAGATCACCGTGTCGCCGGCAGAACCGGTCTCCACCAGCGCGGAGGCGAAGATGGTCAGCGAGCCGCCGTTCTCGATGTTGCGGGCCGCGCCCAGGAACCGCTTGGGCGGGAACAGCGCGGTCGAGTCGACCCCGCCGGACAGGATCCGGCCGGACGCCGGGGCGGCCAGGTTGTAGGCCCGGCCCAGCCGGGTGATCGAGTCGAGCAGCACGACCACGTCGCGGCCCATCTCGACCAGTCGCTTGGCCCGCTCGATGGACAGCTCGGCCACCATGGTGTGGTCGGCCGGCGGCCGGTCGAAGGTCGAGGCGATGACTTCGCCCTTGACCGACCGGGACATGTCGGTGACCTCCTCGGGACGTTCGTCGACCAGCACGACCATCAGGTGGACCTCGGGGTTGTTTGTGGTGATCGCGTTGGCGATGGCCTGCATGACCATGGTCTTGCCGGCCTTGGGCGGGGAGACGATCAACGCCCGCTGGCCCTTGCCCACCGGCATGACCAGATCGATGACCCGGGTGGTGAGCAGGTGCGATTCGGTCTCCAGCCGGAGCCGCTCGTTCGGATAGAGCGGCGTCAGCTTGGTGAACTCGGGGCGGTTCTTGGCCAGCTCCGGGTCCAGGCCGTTGACCGACTCGAGCCGGACCAGCGCGTTGAACTTCTGTCGGGCCGCCTCACCCTCGCGGGGGGCGCGAACGGCACCGGTGACCGCGTCGCCGCGACGCAGCGAGAACTTGCGGATCTGCGACAGCGATACGTAGACGTCATTGGGACCGGACAGGTAGCCCGACGTGCGGATGAACGCGTACGAGTCGAGCACGTCCACGATGCCGGCCACCGGAACCAGCACGTCGTCGTCGCGCACCTCGGTGTCCGGCGTGTCGACGATCCGGTCCCGCCCACGGCGGTTCCGATCCCGGAACCGCCGGCCGCGGCGACCGCCGGGACCGTCGTCGTCGAAGTCGGCACGGTCCGGCCCGCCGTTCTGACTGGCATTGTTCTGGTTGCTGCTGTGCTGACCGGAGTTGTTGCCACTGTTACGTTCCCGGGCCGGCGTGAAGTCCCGGGTCTCCCGCTGCCGCTGGCCGTCCCGGTTGACCCCGTCTCGCTGGCCGTCCCGGTTGGCCCCGTCACGCTGGCCGTTGCCGGTTGAGTCCTCGCGGGGGGTGGACCGGCCCTGGTCCCGGGCGGGCGCACCGGTCTCGCCGGCCCCGGCCTCGTCGCCGGACGGGGCGGAGTCCTCGGCCGTTCGGGTGTCCGGGCCACGTTGGTCATTGCGGTCACCGCGGCGGTTGCGCCGGGTGCGCCGACTGTTCCGGCTGCCGTCGTCGGGGTAGTCGCTGCTGCGGGGCGCACTCGGTTGGCCGGGCTCGCCTGGTTCGGCGGCCTGGTGGTCCGACCGGGTTGCGGTGTCTTCGGGTGCAGCCCGATCGCCGGCCGCAGTCCCGTTGACCGGACTGTCGTCGACCGCACGGTCGTTGACTGCACTGTCTTTCACTGTGGAACCGTTGACGTGCTCCGCGGTGCGGGCCGAGCCGTTGGCGTGGTCGAACGCGCCGGCGGAGGTGTCGGTCGCGGCGGGCGGGGGCGACTCGGTCCGACCGTCGGCACCGTTCGCGCCGTTCGACCCGGCCGCGGTGCTCGGGAGGGCGGGGGCGCCGCCGGACTGGCGGGCGGTGATGGCCGCGATCAGGTCGCCCTTGCGCAACCCGGACGTGCCCTTGATGCCCAACTGACCGGCCAGCGCCTTGAGGTCGGTCAGCACCATGCCCGACAGGCCTTCTCCGCCGCGGCGGGCGCGGGTGGGAGTGGTCGTGGGCAGCTCCGTGGTTTCGGTCACGAAGATCCTTCCTTGTCCGACCGGCAGATCTGCTCTGGTCGGGTCGATGCGTCGGCACGAAGGCCGGGACGCGGCATCCGCGCCCGGTCGGGCACGAATGGGGCCCTTCCGTGATCGGATCGGGCAGATGACCACCGGCGCCCGATGCCGCCGGGGAGGCGGAGCGGGAAGTGGGACGCAAACGCGGAATCGCCGGGCGCCGTTCCCATGACCTGACCAAAATCGTCCATGCTCGTTCGCCGAGGACGACCGGGCCGGCCAGTGGAAGGAAGCGAAGGACTACAGAAATCCCACCCGTGATTCCGGTGGCGAGGTCAACCGGAGGTCAGTGCTCAGCGTAGCCGGTGCGGTCGGCCGGCGGCAACCGCTCGCGGGCGTGTCGTGTTTCCGGGCCTGGGCGACACAACCTGACGCACACCCGTACGCTCATAGCAGTGAGCTTGGCGAAACACCTGGGATCGGTCTCCATGAGTCCGGCCGGTACTGGCGACCGGCGATCGCATCGCTATCTGATCCTGGGCATCTGCTGCCTGAGCCTGCTCATCGTGGGCATGGACACCACCATCGTCAACGTGGCGCTGCCGGCGATCAGCAAACAGTTCGGCGCCTCCATCTCGGGACTGCAGTGGATCCTGGACGCCTACTCGGTCACGCTGGCCAGCCTGCTCATGCTGTCCGGATCGGTGGCCGACCGCTGGGGCCGGCGGCGGGTTCTGCAGATCGGTCTGTCGGTGTTCGTGCTCGCCTCGCTGCTGTGCAGCATGGCGCCCAACCTGCCTGCGCTGGTGGGGTTCCGGGCCCTACAGGCGGTCGGCGGTTCGATGATGAACCCGGTAGCGCTGTCGATCATCAGTCGCGCCTTCCCGGACAAGAAGGAACGGGCCAAGGCGATCGGGATCTGGGGCTCGGTGGTCGGTATCAGCCTGGGGCTGGGGCCGGTGCTGGGCGGCCTGCTGACCGAGACCATCGGCTGGCGCTCGATCTTCTGGATCAATGTGCCCATCGGGGTGGCGGCCATCCTGCTGTGCGCGGTGTTCGTGCCGGAATCGCGCTCCGACCGGCCCCGGCGGACCGATCCGGTCGGCCAGCTACTGGTCATCCTGGCGTTGGGTGGCTTCACCTGGGCCATCATCGAGTCGCCGCGGGCCGGGTGGGGCTCGGCCGAGACGCTGCTCGTGCTGGGCCTGGCGGTGGCGGCCGCGGTCGTGTTGGTCCCGTACGAGAACCACCGCCGCCAGCCGCTGATCAATCCACGGTTCTTCACCAGCGCCCCATTCGCCGGGGCCACCGGGATCGCTGTGCTGGCCTTCGGTGCGTTCGGAGCGTTCCTGTTCTACAACACGCTCTACCTGCAGCAGGTCCGGGATTTGTCCGCGCTGCGGGCCGGACTGCTCACCCTGCCGCTGGCCGTGGCCACCATGGCGCTGGCCCCGGTCTCCGGCCGGCTGGTGGCCCGCTCCGGAGCCCG
>JAABUO010002944.1_pt1 | contig 20478 bp, 17 predicted proteins | sample 5559291 | NCBI WGS metagenome assembly JAABUO01 (sample SAMN10711878, study PRJNA513372) | rock metagenome | isolation source: Antarctica rocks | place: Antarctica: Victoria Land, Finger Mt sud
GATCCAGGATCTGACCGCCCCTCCCCATCTTCATCTCTTCATCCCCTACTGGGGAGAGTGACCGGCGGAAGAACGCCGACACGCGCGCGACGTAGGCGGGGCGATCGGCGAAGTAGGTGCCGCAGTGCTCGATCCCCGGCGAGGACCACAGTTCTTTGGGCTCGCCCGCGGCCGCGTAGAGGGTCGCGGAGTCGCGCGGGTCGGTCATCGAGTCCGCCTCGCCGTGGATGAGCAGGAGCGGGCGCGGCGACAGGAGCCCGACCTCGCTCAGCGGTTCCACATCCTTGAAATGATAGCCGCGCAGGCGGCCCAGCAGCAGATCGACCAGCGCGAGCACGAACCCATGTGGGACGTGCAGCACGCGGCGCATGTGCAGATCGATCGCCTCACGTTGACGCGCGAACGGGCTGTCGGCCACGACCGCCCCTATGTCGGGGCAGCGCGCGGCCCCCATGATCGCCACGGCCCCCCCCATCGAGTATCCCAACACCCCGATCGCGGCGTCAGGAACGCGGCTCTTGGTGTAGGCGACGCCGGCAAGCAGATCTTGCATCTCTTGGTAGCCCAGCGTGACGGGCGTCCCGACGAGTTCGCCATGCCCCCGGTAGTCGAAGACGAGGACGTTGTTGCCATCCCGCCATAGGGCCGCGCTGATGCCGAGCAGATCGGCCCGTCGCCCGCGGTACCCGCCGCACGCGATGACGACGCGGTTCGATGCGGGGCGGCGCAGCCACCACCCGCGCAGGATCGAGCCGTCGCTCGTCGGGAAGCTCACCGCGTCGTATGGGACGTCGAACTCGAACGGCGTGAAGGTGAACGCGTCGAACGGAGTCGTCGGGGTCGGGGCGGTGACGCGGCGCGCGACGTAGTAGGCGAGGGCGAGCGCGCCGGAGAGGAAGCCGCCGCTCGCGAGTCCGAGGGCGCTGGCGGCACGGCGCGCCCACTTACCGACGGGGCGGCGAGGCCGAACCTGAATCGTGATGCTCATGTCATTGATCCTGGACTAGAGGTGGGGGCGTGCGACGGGGCTTTCCTATATGCTACGCCTTCTCCTGCTTGAGGAAGCGGCCGAGGCGGAGCAGCGCTCCGCCTTTGTCGGATCTGCCAGGACGGACAGGACGGACGGGCTTTTCGGGTTTCGTCATTCCCACCGCCGTTCCCACCGTCGCCTCGCGCGACGCCGTCGACGCGACGCCAGAGGCGTCCGCGCCCACGAGCCTGTCTTGCGCTCGTGGGGCGGTTGGAGGCAGCGGCGTGCGTCCTGTTGACGCGGTTGGAGGCAGCGGCGTAGCCCCCGCGCGCGCGGCGGTCGCTCCGGCGGCCGAGCGGCTGCTGACGATGGGCAAGCTCGGGCGGGCCTCCTTGCGTTGATCGAGGCGCGTCAGGAAATTCCGGGCCATGGCGTCGTATGGCTCCGAGGTATAGTCCTCGATGCGGCCCGCGTCGCAGAACGCCGCGATCGACGGATCGATCGGCAGTCGGCCGAGCAACGGGGCTCCCGAGAGCCCGACGAGGCGTTGGCCCTGGCTGGGGCCAAACAGCTCGAAGGGGGTTCCGTCGGGCAGCGTCACGTAGCTCATATTCTCGACGACGCCCACGATGGGGACCTCGAACTTTTGCACCATCTGTATCGCCTTGCTGACGACCATCGTCGCCAGCCCCTGCGGGCTGCTGACGATGACCGCGCCGTCGGTAGGAAGTTGTTGCATCACCGTCATCGGGGCGTCCGAGGTGCCGGGCGGAAGGTCGATGAGCAGGTAATCGAGCGTTCCCCAGTCCATATCCGTATAGAATTGCTTGATAGCGTTCGAGATCATGGGTCCGCGCCACACCACGGCGTCCTCGGCGTTGGGGAGCAGCACGTTCATCGACATGATGGCGATGCCGCCCTTCGAGCGTGGCGGCTCGGGCTTCGGGCGATCGTCGGCCTGCACCAGCGAACGCGTCGGGATATTGAACATCAGGGGGATGCTGGGACCGGTGATGTCGCCGTCGAGGATGCCGACGCTATACCCTTGTCGTTTGAGGGTCACGGCCAGGAGCGCGGTGACGAGCGACTTGCCGACGCCGCCTTTGCCGCTGACGATGGCGATGATGTGCTTGATCCCCTCGACCTTGCCGGCGTCGCGTCGGGGCGCCTGCGTCATCGCCGGACGACTTTTCGGCGTCGGGACGGTACCGTCCCGCGCGAAGCGATTGAGGTCGGCCAGGATGGGCGCGACGTCGAGTTTATGCGTGCGCGCGCCCTGGGCGACCGTTTCGCTCGCGCCGACCTGGCAGCCGGCGCAGGGCAGGCCGTGCGCCTGGAAGACCGCGGTGACGCCCGGATGCCGGTCCCGCACGTCGCGGATGATCATGTCTTCGGTGATGAGGTCGCTCATGCCCTGTCTACTCTCGTCGGACGACGCCGACGCGCGGGTTATGCCGGTTGCTGGTTATATGTACTGCCAGAGGGGGTACGCTTTAATGGTACTGCGGCCTCGGGGTGGGGGCAAGGAATCCCTCATTCCTACCTCTCCTCGCTCCGTCATCGAGAAACTCCTATGCGGGCGGCTTTTGCCATGTCGGATTGTTCGGCAAGGAGGGCTCGTGCTATACTCACGATAGTTAGATTACAAAAGACGCTAAGTCTGATTAGCCGCCCCCCGCGAGGTGTATAAGAGTACGATGCTTGCCGGGTATGTTCCGATTTTGGTCATTATCGCGCTAGGTGTGGGGCTTGGAACCCTCCTCACTCTGGCCTCGATGTACCTGGGCCCGCACCGCCCGACGACGGCGAAACTTCTGCCCTACGAGTCGGGCATCATCCCCACGACATCGGCGCGACAGCGCTTCCCCGTCAAGTTCTACCTCATGGCTATGATGTTCATCGTGTTCGACATCGAGGCCGTGTTCATGTACCCATGGGCGGTGCAGTTGCGACAACTCGGCCGGTTTGGGCTCGTCGAAATGTTTACGTTTATCGCCGTCTTATTCGTCGGCCTACTCTATATTTGGCGGAAGGGGGCCCTCGATTGGGACTAGAAAGTCAGTTCGGCAACGATAGCGTCATCACGACGACGATCAGCAAGGTGGCGGATTGGGGCCGTAAGTCCTCCCTCTGGCCGGCTACGTTCGGCCTCGCGTGCTGCGCGATTGAGATGATGGCGGCCAGCGCCAGCCGCGTCGACCTCGCGCGCTTCGGCGCCGAAGTGTTCCGCGCGTCGCCGCGCCAGGCCGACCTTATGATCGTGTCGGGCCGCGTCTGCCAGAAGATGGCGCCGGTGTTGCGCCAGATCTACGACCAGATGCCGGACCCCAAGTGGGTCATCTCGATGGGGGCCTGCGCCTCCTCGGGCGGCGTCTACAACAACTACGCCGTGATTCAGGGCGTCGACAAGATCGTGCCGGTCGATGTCTACGTCCCTGGATGCCCGCCGCGCCCCGAGGCGTTGGTCGACGCGATCATCAAGCTGCAAGAGAAGATCGAGCGCGAGCGTATCATCACGTCGGCGTAGGCGTCGGCGCGACGCCGTCAACAGCCTGGTTGCCCCGCGCACTGCCCCCTCGGAGGCGGCGCCGGGGCACGTATTGTGTCTACGGCCAGGGCGTGATCGAGACGAGGGTCGGCGGGCGCGAGTCGAGGCTGAGCGAGGGCTGGCGGGACGGTTCGGGACGATTGGAGATGGGATAGAGGAGAGGTTTGTGACGACCGAGAGTGTACAGACGACGGCCTGGGGCAGCCCCGGCGCGCCGGGCACGGAGGTGCTGGCGGATCATCCGGCGGTCGCGCGCCTGCGCGAACGGTTCGGTCCCGATGTCATCGCGCTGGTGACGTTCCGCGGTGAATCGACGATCCTGGTGGAGCGCGGCCGCATCGTCGACGTGTTGCTTTTCCTGCGCCATGAACCCGGCCTCGAGTTCAACTTCCTGGCCGCGGTCCAGTGCTGCGACTGGCTGGGCCACGCGCCGCGCTTCGAGGTGTCGTACCACCTGCTCTCGATGACGCGGCACGACCGTCTGCGCATCAAAGTCGGCGTGCCGGAGACCGATCTGACGGTCCCGTCGGCCACGGCGGTCTGGCGGACGGCCAACTGGTTCGAGCGCGAAATCTACGACATGTTCGGGATCACCTTTACGGATCACCCCGACCTGCGGCGCATCCTGATGCCCGACGACTGGGAGGGCCACCCGTTGCGCCGCGACGAGGCCATCGGCGGCGAAGAGGTCGCGTTTACGTCGTAGGTCGCGTTTACGTCGTAAGACGGCGTAGGAGAGCATTATGGACATCTTAGAAGCGGACCGTATCAAGGCGCCCGAGCCAGGCAACGCGACTACGCAGACGATCATGTCTGCCACCACCGATGCGGTGCAGTTCGCGGAGCGCGGTGACCCCGAGGGGTTGATGACCCTCAACATGGGCCCGCAGCACCCCAGCACGCACGGCGTGCTGCGCGTCGTGCTCACCCTCGACGGCGAGACGGTCGTCGACGCGAAGCCCGAGATCGGCTATCTGCATACGGGGATCGAGAAGACGATCGAGGACAAGCGCTACGAGTCGGCGATCACCTGCACCGACCGTATGGACTATCTCAACCCACTCGGCAACAACCTGGGTTACTGCCTGGCGGTCGAAAAGATCCTGGGCGTCACTAACGACATCCCCAAGCGCGCGCAGTACCTGCGTATCTTGCTGGCCGAGTTGCAGCGCATCAACAGCCACCTCGTGTGGCTGGGCACGCACGCGCTGGACCTCGGCGCGATATCGGTCTTCCTGTATTGCTTCCGCGAGCGCGAGCAGATCCTCGACCTCTTCGAGTGGGCCTCGGGCCAACGCATGATGACGAGCTACATTCGCATCGGCGGGATCGAGCAGCAGCCGCCCGACGGGTGGTTCGACGGCGTGCGCGACTTCATCGCGCCGTTCCCCAAGCGTGTCGACGAGTACGAGCGCCTGCTGACGAACAACCCGATTTGGCGCGATCGCCTTATCGGGATCGGTAAAATCACGGCCGAGGACGCCCTCGACTATGGGTTGAGCGGGCCTTGCCTGCGCGGCTCCGGCATCAAGTGGGATTTGCGCAAGGAGATGCCGTACAGTTCGTACCAGGATGTCGATTTCGAGGTGCCGATCCTTACCGAGGGCGACTGCTACGCGCGCTACATGGTGCGGATCGCCGAGTTGCGCGAGAGCATCAAGATCGTCAATCAAATGCTGGCCAACATGCCCGACGGGCCGGTGCTCGTCGACGATCGCAAGATCGTGGCGCCGCCGAAGGAAGAGTTGGCTAACAGCATGGAATCGGTGATCCACCACTTCAAGCTCGTGACCGAGGGTCTGCACCCGCCCGTCGGCGAGGTGTACCAGGCGGTCGAGTCGCCCCGCGGCGAGTTGGGGTTCTATATCGTCAGCGACGGCTCGAACAAGCCGCACCGCTGCTCCGTGCGCGATCCTTCCTTCGTCAACCTGCAGGCGCTGAGCCACATGTGCAAGGGCCGCCTCATCGCGGACGTGGTGGCGGTGATCGGGTCGATCGATATTATCCTGGGCGGGGTGGATAGGTAGCCGTCTACACAAGGGTTATTGCTAAAGAATGTTAAGCGAAGAGACGCGCGGAAAAATTCTACAACTCAAGGAACGGTATCCCAACCGGCGATCGGCGTTGGGCCCGTCGCTCTACTTGCTGCAGGCCGAGCAGGGTTACTGCACGCGCGATGGGATGGACGAGATCGCGGATTTGCTCGACCTCACGCCGGCCGACGTGCTCTCGACGGCGAGCTTCTACACGATGTTTTACAAAGAGCCGGTCGGCCGCAAAGTCGTCGACATCTGCACGAATATCGCCTGCATGGTCAACGGCTCGGATGAGCTTCTGGACTACGTCAGCAAACGCTTGAACACTCCCGTCGGCGGCGAGAGTCCCGATGGCCGCTGCACCCTGCGCCACGTGGAGTGCCTGGGCTACTGCAACATCGCGCCGATGATGCAGGTCGACTACGCGCCGTACGGACCGCTGACCCACGAATCGATCGACCGCATCCTGGCCGAGGAGAAATTGCTCCCCGACACGGGGCCGGTCGCCGACGGCGTGGCCGACTCGTCGGTCGATCTCTCGGGCACGCGTATCTACGGGACCGGCCGCCCACGGTCGTAGGCCCCGATGTAGGCCCCGATGTAGGAGTGAGAAGAGATGGCGGAAGATACTAAAGACATCAAGATTTTGACCGCGCACTGGGGCGATCCCAACCTGCACCATATCGAGTCCTATATGTCGCACGGCGGCTACGATGGGCTGCGTAAGGCGCTCTTCGACATGTCGCCGCAGGAGGTGATCGACCAGGTCGTCAAGGCCAACCTGCGCGGCCGTGGCGGCGCGGGCTTCCCGGCGGGGCGCAAGTGGAGTTTTATTCCTAAAGACCCTACTCTCGACAAGTACATCTTGTGCAACGCCGACGAGGGCGAGCCGGGCACGTTCAACAACCGCGAGCTGATGGAGCGCAGCCCTCACCAGCTTATCGAGGGGTGTCTCATCGGGGCCTACGCCATTGGAGCCAAGAACGCCTTTATCCTCATCCGGGGCGAGTACCGCCGGCCGGCCGACCGGCTACAGGAGGCGGTCGAGGAGGCGTACGCCAGGGGGATCGTCGGCGAGAACGCGATGGGCTCGGGCAAGACGCTGCACATCCTGGTGCAACGCGGCGCGGGCTCGTACGAGGTCGGCGAAGAGACGGCGTTGATCGAGTGCATGGAGGGGAGCCGCGGCAACCCGCGCCAACGTCCTCCGTTCCCCGCCATCAAGGGGCTCTACATGAAGCCCACGGTCGTCAACAACGTCGAGACGCTGTGCAACGTGCCGCACATCATCCTCAACGGGGGCGAATGGTTCACCACGATCGGCGCGCCCTCGTGCCCCGGCACGAAGTTCTTTTCGGTCAGCGGCAATGTGGCGCGGCCCGGCAACTACGAGTTGCCCATGGGCACGACGTTTCGCGACATGATCATGGACGCGGCCGGAGGGGTCCCCAACGGCCGGGAGGTGCAGGCGATCATGCTGGGCGCCGCGCCGCCGATGCTCGACATCGCGGGCCTCGACGTCAACGCCGACATCGACTCGGTCATGAAGGTGGGCAGCCAACTTGGCTCGGGCGCGGTCATGGTCGTCGACGACTCCTGGTGTATGGTCGACGTGACCCTGCGCGCGGCGCACTTCTTTCACCATGAGTCGTGCGGCAAGTGTACGCCCTGCCGCGAGGGGACAGGCTGGATGCAGAAGATCGTGGGGCGCATCGAGGACGGCATGGGCCGGCCCGAGGACCTCGATCTCCTGCTCGACATCTGCGATGGGATCGTGGGCAAGAGCCTGTGCGCCCTCGGCGAGTTCTCGACCGGCCCCATCATCAGCTCGATCAAGCTCTTCCGTGACCAGTACGAGGAGCATATTCGCACCGGCACATGCCACAAGAAGCGCGGCATCGACAAGATAGCCGTGTAGGGGATATAGACACAGATGCAGCAACCTGATCAGGTGACGCTCACGATCGACGGCCGCGAGGTGGCGGTTCCGAAAGGTTCCCTCGTCCTCCACGCCGCGCAGAAGCTGGGGATCGACATCCCCACGTTTTGCTACAACAACAAGATGGACCCGCTCGGCGCGTGCCGGATGTGTCTCGTCTCTATCGAAAAGCAGAAGGGCTTTCCGCCCTCGTGCGCGACCCCGGTGGCCGAGGGCATGGTGGTGACCACCAAGTCCACGGCCGTCGAGAAGACGCGCAAGAGCATGCTCGAGTTCCTGCTCATCAACCACCCGCTCGACTGCCCGATCTGCGATAAGGGCGGCGAGTGCCCGCTACAGAACCTGACCTTCAAGTTCGGGTCCGGCAACACGCGCTTCGTCGAGCCCAAGCGCCACTACGCGAAACATCTGCAGGTCGGGCCGCAGATCGTGCTCGACCGCGAGCGCTGCATCCTGTGCCAACTCTGCGTGCGTTTCATGGAAGACATCGCCGACGACCCGCAACTCGTCATGATCAACCGCGGCGACAGCACCGAGATCGGGACGTTCCCCGGCCGGCCTTTCGACTCGGTCTTTTCGGGGAACACGACGGACATCTGCCCGGTCGGGGCGCTCACCAGCAAGTCGTACCGCTTCCAGTCGCGACCGTGGGACCTCGAGCACGCGCCAAGCGTCTGCCCGACCTGCCCCGTCGGGTGTAACATCGACATCAACACCAGGCGCGGCCAGTTGATGCGCCTCGTGCCGCGTGAGAACGCGGCCGTCGACGATGGCTGGCTATGCGACATCGGGCGCTACGGCACCCTGTCGTGGGCGCGCTACGACCGTGTGACGACGCCGCTCGTCAAGCGGAACGGCCACTTCCTGCCGGCGACGTGGAGCGAGGCGCTCCTGGCGGCCGAGGACGGCCTCCGTGGCGCGCGCTCGGGCGGGACGCTGGCGGGGATCGCGTCGGCCCGGAGCACGAACGAGGAACTCTATCTCTTCGGCAAAATCCTGCGGGGGGCGCTGCGTACCCCGCACCTCGACACGCTCAACGGCTCGCGCGGCGGGACGGCCGCGCTCGGCGGGGCCAACATCTCGGCGATCGAGGACGCCGACGCGATCGTGGTCGTTGACGCCGACCCGATCGCGCGTCAGATGGTGCTGCACCTGCGGCTCACGAAACAGGCCAAGCGCCGCGGCGTCAAGCCGGTCCTCATCACCAACGACGACACCGGGCTCGACGCGCACGCGGCCGTCAAGCTCCCCTTCGACCCGACGGACGTGGCGGCGACGCTGACGCGGCTGGCGGCGGAGGTGCGGGCCGTCCGCAATCCCGTCCCCGTTCCCGCCCCCCAGCCCGAGCCGTCCGAGCCGTCCGAGCCCCACGGCCTTGCCGGGGCGCTCTTCGGGATCGCCGAGGCCGTGTCGCACGTCGTGCCCGGCTTGGGGCATCACGAGGGCGCCGGGTCCGATGCGCCGGCCGCGCCGCTAGGCCCCGACCTCATCACGGTCGCGGCGCAGACACTGGCGACGGCCAGGCGCGGGCTCGTGGTCTACGACGAGCGGGTGCTCGACGCGGCGGGCGCGCCCGCCGTCCTGGCGGCGTTGCGCGACCTGGAGGGGCTATTGGCGGAGCTCGACGACCTGCCGACGGGGCGGCTCCTGGCCCTCTCTAAAGAGACGAACAGCCGCGGCGCGGCCGAGATGGGCGTGTCGCCGACCCTGTTCGCGGGTGGCAGGGCGCTCGACGACGACGAGTGGTTCAGCGCCCTGTCGGGGGGCTGGGGCCTGCCGATCGGGCGCGAGAAGGGGCGTGACGTCGCCGGTATCCTGGCCGCGGCCGCGAGCGGCGAGCTCGACGGGCTCTTCCTGCTCGACGCCGATCCAGTGTCGGAGTGGGCGGACGAGACGGTGGCGCGCGAGGCGCTGGAGCGCGTGCCGTTCCTCGTCGTCCAGACGCCGCTGTTGACGCCGTCGGCGCGGCAGGCCGACGTCATCTTGCCCTCAGCGGGCTTCGCCGAGGAGAGTGGGACGCTGACAAACCTCGAGGGCCGGGTGCAGGCGCTCGGACGCGCCGTGCAGATCCCCGGCGAGGCGCGCGACGGCTGGGAGATTTTGGCCCTGTTGGCGAACCGTTTGGGCGTCGTTCAGACCTATGAATCCGCCGGGGTCGTCTCGCAAGAGATCGCGGATACGTTACACTTACCGGCGTGGCAGGTGTTGGGGCAGTTCCCCGAACGTGTCTTAGAGCCGGTCGCGGGAGGCGCATAAGTGTTTACAGCATTTTCTTCCCTCGTGGGCAGCGTGATTATGGCCGCCGTGGTCATGTTCGCGCTGCTGACGGGCTTCGCGTACATGACGCTCATCGAGCGGCGCGTGTCGGCGCGCATCCAGGTGCGCCTGGGACCCAACCGCGTTGGATTCGGCGGCATGTTCCAGCCCCTGGCCGATGCAGTGAAGCTGCTGCTCAAAGAGGACATCGTGCCTTCGCAGGCCGACAAGCCGGTCTTCACGTTGGCGCCGATCATCTCGATAACGGTCGCGCTGGCCGCCTTCGCGGTGATTCCGTTCGGCAACGCGATTAATATCTTCGGCGTCAACATCCCGTTGCGTCTGGCCGACGTCAACGTCGGTATCCTGTATATCTTCGGCATTACGTCTCTGGGGGTCTACGGGATCGTGCTGGCGGGCTGGGCCTCGAACAATAAATACGCGCTGCTGGGAGGAGTGCGCGCCTCCGCGCAGGTCATCTCCTACGAACTGGCCATGGGTATGGCGGTCATCGGCGTGGTGATCTTGACGGGGTCGCTCTCGCTGAACGATATCGTGCGGCACCAGAACGGCCTGTGGTTCGGGTTCCTGCCGCGCTGGAACATCTTCGTGCAGCCGGTCGCGTTCGTGCTCTACGTGATCGCGGCGACGGCTGAGACGAACCGCGCCCCGTTCGACCTGCCCGAGGCCGAGTCGGAGCTCATCGCCGGCTACCACATCGAGTACAGTTCGATGCGCTGGTCGATGTTCTTCATGGCCGAATACATCAACCTGTTCACCGTGAGCGCCATCGCGACCACGCTCTTCCTGGGCGGATGGTCCGGCTTCAACTTTATCGGCGGCTTCCCGTGGTTCTTCATCAAGCTCTCGGCTTTCATGTTCTTTTTCATGTGGATGCGCTGGACGCTGCCGCGCCTCCGCTACGATAAACTCATGAAGTTTGGCTGGCATATCCTGTTGCCTCTGGCGCTGCTGAACCTGGCCGTGACGGCGGCGGTTGTCGTGCTCGGGAATTTCTAAGGAGAGGCAGGGAGAAAAGTATGAGTATTATTCCCGGGTTGTCCGGCATCGGCGCATTCGCCAAGGGCATGAGCTTCACGCTCAAGACGATGTTTACGAAGCCCGTCACGATTCAGTATCCCGAGCAGAAGCGGCAGGTCTACCCACGATACCGCGGCCGACACGTGCTGGAGCGCTACGACAACGGGCTCGAGCGATGCATCGGCTGCGAGTTGTGCGCGGGCGCGTGCCCGGCCAATTGTATCCTCGTCGAGGGGGCCGAGAACGACCCCGCCAACCCGACCTCGCCGGGCGAGCGCTACGCCAAGCGCTACGAGATCAATATGAGCCGCTGTATCTTCTGCGGCTTGTGCGAGGAGGCGTGCCCGACTGGCGCGATCGTCCTGCGCCACGACTTCGAGTTGGCCGACTACGACATCCCGAGCCAGATCTACACGAAGGAGCAACTCCTCGTGCCGCGTCCGGTCGCGGGGCCGACGCGGGCGACGCCCGACATCACGCTCCCGGTTGGGGCCTAGCCGTGGGCGGAGTAGGAGTGGCTTCAACGCTGGCGCTCGGGCTGCCCACGCTGGGCTTGCCGTCGCCCGTCACGATCGTGTTCGCGCTGACGACGCTGGTGGCGGTGTTCTCGGCCATCAACGTCATCACGCAGCAGAGTCCGGTCTACAGCGCCCTGTTCCTGGTCGCCAACCTTTTTTGCCTGGCCGTGTACTTCCTGCTGCTCGACGCGCAGTTCCTGGCCGCGGTGCAGATCCTCGTCTACGCCGGCGCGATCATGGTGTTGTTCCTGTTCGTCGTGACACTGCTCGCGCCGGGCCGTGAGGAGTCGGGGACCGACCGCCTGCGCGGGATGCAGCCCTACGCCGTCGTTCTGGCCGTTATCCTGGGGCTGGGCCTCGCGGGCGCGCTGATGTTCAACGATATCCAGGGGACGCCGACGGGCGACGCCGGCACGCCGCTGGGGACCGTGCAGATCGTAGGAAACCAGATATTCCGCTTCTTCCTGTTCCCGTTCGAGGTGACGTCGCTCCTATTGTTGGTGGCGATGCTCGGGGCGGTCGTATTGGCGAAACGGAGGATTGATTAACGATGGCGACGCAAAGCTATCTTCTTGTCGGGGCGATCTTGTTCATCATCGGGTCGCTCGGCGTCCTGATCCGGCGCAACCCGCTGATCATCTTCATGTCGATCGAGATGATGCTCAACGCGGTCAACCTGACGCTCGTAGCCTACGCGAATCACCTGCGCAACATGGACGGTCAAATTTTCGTCTTCTTCGTCATGACCGTCGCCGCGGCCGAGGTCGTCGTGGGCCTGGCCATCATCGTCTCGATCTTCCGCGCCCGCGAGACCATCAACGTCGACCTGATGAATACGATGAAAGGATAAAAACAGGCGCCTGTTATCGGCGGCCAGTGACCGGTCAGCGACCGGTCCGTTCTGGCGCCTGGCAACCGGCGCCTGGCAACTGAGATGCAAAGTTACGCCTGGCTCCTGCTCGCGCTGCCCCTGCTCGGCTTCGTGGTGACCGGCGGCTTGGGCCGGCGGATGTCGCGCTCTATGACGGCGCTCGTCGGCGCGGGCGTCGTCGGCGCGGCGTTCGTGGTGGCGCTCGCGATCTTCGCGCAGGTCCATGGACAGCCGAAGGACGCGCGCTTCAACGACATCGTCTACTACCGGTGGGTCGACGCGGGGAGTTTTCACCTCAATCTGGGGTTCTTTATCGACCCCTTGACCTGCGTCATGCTCCTCATCGTGACCGGGGTGGGCTTCCTCATCCACGTCTACTCGGTTGGCTACATGGAGCACGACCCGAACTTCTCGCGCTTCTTCAGCTACCTCAACCTGTTCGTCTTCTCGATGCTCCTGCTTGTGCTGGCCGACAACTATCTTATCCTGCTCGTGGGCTGGGGTCTAGTCGGCGTGTCGTCGTACTTGCTGATCGGCTTCTGGTTCTACCGGCCCTCGGCGGTCGTCGCGGCGCGCAAGGCCTTCGTTATCAACGTCATCGGCGACTTTGGCGTGATGATCGCCTGCTACCTCATGTTCGTACAGTTCCACACGTTGAGCTACGACACGGCGGGTTCCCCCGGTCTCCACCTGCCCGGCGTCTTTAACCAGGCGCAGTACTTGCGGCCCGACTCGGGGATCGTAAACGCGATCTGCCTCACGCTGCTGATCGGCTGCGTGGCTAAGTCGGCGCAGATCCCCCTCTACACCTGGCTCCCCGACGCTATGGAGGGTCCGACCCCGGTCAGCGCGCTCATCCACGCCGCGACGATGGTCACGGCCGGGGTCTACCTCATCGCGCGCTCGCACGTCCTCTTCCTGCAGGCGCCGTTCTCGCTCTCGGTCGTGGCCATCATCGGCGCGGTCGGCGCGCTCTTCGCCGCCTCGATCGGGCTGGTGCAGACCGACATCAAGCGGGTGCTGGCCTATTCGACGATGAGTCAGATCGGCTACATGTTCCTGGCCTGCGGGGTGGGCGCCTTCAGCGCCGGTATCTTCCACCTCATGACGCACGCTTTCTTCAAGGCCGCGCTGTTCCTCGGCGCCGGCAACGTCATCCATGCGCTGCACGACGAGCAGGACCTGCGTAAGATGGGGGGACTGCGGAGCAAGCTGCCCACGACCTACCTTGCGATGCTGGCCGGTTGTCTCGCCATCAGCGGGATCGTGCCGTTCGCCGGCTTCTTCAGCAAGGACGAGATCCTGGGCCGGGTTTTGCAGAGCGGAGGGTGGCACATCATCCTGTGGATTATGGGCGTCCTGACGGCCGGATTTACGGCGTTCTACATGTTCCGCCTGTTCTTCCTGACCTTTCACGGCCGCTACAGCGGGCCGCGCGAGACCTACGATCACGCGCACGAAGCGCCGTCGAGCATGCTTATCCCCGTGTCGATCCTCGGCGTGCTGGCGCTCGTCGGCGGCTGGATCCAGATTCCCAACGGCCCCCAGGGGTTGGACGACTTCCTGGAGCCGACCTTCACGCGCTACAAGGCGGTCCACGCCGGTGTCGCCGCGCTGCCGTTCAACCTGGCCTCGGTCATATTCATCCTGGTCATCGCCGCGGTCGGGTTTGGCGTGGCCTTCTACTGGTACGTGGGACCGGTACGGCGGCCGTATGCGGGGCTCAAGCCGCTCTACACGCTGTTGTTCAATAAGTACTACGTCGACGAGGTCTATCACGAAATCTTCGTCCTGCCGGTGCGCAACGGGGCGCGTGCGCTCTATAACATTGTGGACCGCGTGGGGATCGACGGTTTCGTCAACGCGATCGCGCGGGGTATCCGCACGGTCAGCCGGGGGCTAAGTCCGCTCGAGTCCGGCTACGTGCGTACCTACGCGTTGTCTATTTTTGCCGGCGTCGTATTGGTGGCCCTCGTGCCCGTCCTGTTCGCGGGACGGTAAAAAGGAGTTTTATGCTCACCGTCCTGATCTTCCTGCCCCTCATCGTCGCGGTCGTGATCGCGTTGATCGCGCGCGGCGACGCGAACGTGGCCCGCTACACCGCGCTGGGCGGGTCGCTGCTGACGCTCCTGCTCGCGCTCTTCGTCGTGGTCAACTTCAACGGCAATGGCGCCGGCTTTCAGTTCGTGCAGCAGGTTCCCTGGCTGCCCCGGATCAACGCCAGTTACCATGTCGGCATCGACGGGCTGAGCCTGCTGCTGGTGCTGCTGACGACGATCATCACCCCGGTAGCCATCCTCGTCAGCAACGAGAGCGTGGGCGAGCAAGTTCCGCTCTACATGATCCTGGTGATGGTGCTGGAGACGGCGCTGCTCGGCGTCTTCCTCTCGCTCGACCTCGTCCTGTACTACGTGTTCTGGGAGGGCGTGCTGATCCCGGCCTATCTGCTCATCGGCGTCTTCGGTGGGGAGCGGCGAGTCTACGCCGCGCTCAAGTACGTGCTCTATACGATGGTCGGCTCGCTGCTGATGCTCGTCGGCGTCGTGGGCGTCTACGTCTATTCGTCGGCGCACACGTTCGATATCCCGCTCCTGGCCGCCCACCCGCCGGCGGCGGCGCTACAGATGGGCCTGCTCATCACGTTTGGGCTGGCTTTCGCCATCAAGTCGGCGCTGTGGCCTTTCCACTCGTGGGTCCCCGACGTCTACACCGAGTCGGCCACGTCGACGACGATCCTGTTGTCCGGGGTCGTCTCCAAGATGGGCGTGTACGGCTTCCTGCGCATCGCGCTGCCCCTGTTCCCGTCGGCCAGCCGGCAACTCTCGGGCCTGGCGGCGACCCTGGCCGTGATCGGGATCATCTATGGCGCGTTGCTGGCGCTGACGCAGTTCGACGCCAAGCGTCTCGTCGCGTGCTCCAGTATCAGCCACATGGGTTTCATCCTGCTGGGTGTGTTCGTGCTCAACACGCAGGGCGTGCAGGGCGCGACGATCCAGATGCTCAACCACGGCATCACCACGGCGGCGCTGTTCGTCATCGTCGGCGCGATTGCCTGGCGCTGGGGCACGACCGACCTGCGCAAGCTTGAGGGGCTGGGGCAACATGCGCGTGTGCTCGCGGCCATTTTCCTCGTCGTGACGCTCTCCTCGCTGGGGTTGCCGGGGCTCAACTCGTTCGCGGGCGAGTTCCTCATCCTGCTCGGCGCCTTCCGTACCGCTGGGTTCTTCGGCGTCGCGGGGACGATCGGCGTGATCCTGGCGGCGTGGTATATGCTGCGCCTCTATCAGGGCGCGATGAACGGACCGTTGATGGAGGGCGAGGGATCGCCCGCGCGGGGTGTCGCGCTGCGCGCGAACGAGCTCGTCGCGCTGCTACCGTTGGTCGTCCTGATCGTCTGGATCGGCGTCGCGCCGAGCGGCTGGCTGCACCCCGCCTCCAGCGCGGCGCAATATATCGTGAGCGTCGTCGGCGGCGCGAGATAAGTGGAGGATTTGCTTTGCCAGCTGACGCTACGATAAGCACCGTCATCCCCGAGGTCATCGTCGCGCTGACCGCGATCATCGTGCTGCTGCTCGACCTTGTCGTCAATAAGGATCGCCGCGACTACCTGGGCTATATCAGCGTGGGTGGGCTGGTTTTCGCCGGTATCGTCAACTGCGTGGTGTGGAACCGGGGACACGGGCCCTCGACCGCCTTCAACCACTCGGTCGTCATGGACGGCTTCACGCTGTTCGCCAACCTCGTCTTCCTCGTGGTCGGGGCGTTCGTGCTGCTGATGTCACCCGACTACTTGCGGCGCGAGCACATCAACCTGAGCGAGTACTACGTGCTGGTGCTGTCCGCGATCTGCGGCATGATGTTGATGGGCGCGAGTTCGTCGCTGATCACGATATTCCTGGCGCTCGAGCTGTTCTCGGTCTGTCTCTACGTGCTGGCCGGCTTCGCGCGTTCGCGCGAACGGTCGCAGGAGGCGGCGCTCAAGTACTTCCTGCTCAGCGCCTTCGCCTCGGCCTTCTTGCTCTACGGTATGGCCCTGACCTATGGCGAAACGGGCTCCACGCAGTTGGCCCAGATCAATACATACCTGAGCGCGCACGCCAGCGGGACCGACCCGGTGCTGCTCATTGGGGTGGGGCTGATGATCGTGGGCCTCGCGTTCAAGATGGCCGCCGTGCCGTTCCACGTGTGGACCCCCGACGTCTACGAAGGCTCGCCCGCGCCGGTGACGGCCCTCATGTCGGTCGGGACGAAGCTGGCCGCCTTCGTCGCCTTCGTGCGCCTGTTCGGCGCGGCGATGTCTGCCTTGACGGCGCACTGGGAGGGGATCGTGTGGTTCCTGGCCGTGGCGACGATGATCTTCGGCAACGTCGCGGCGGTGGTGCAGACCGACGTCAAGCGTATGCTTGGGTACTCCAGCATCGCGCACGCGGGGTACCTGCTCGTCGCGATCGCCTCGTTCAATCGCAGCGCCGACGCGCTGCCGAGCCTGCTATTCTATTTCGCCATCTATACGTTCATGAATATCGGCGCCTTCGCCGCGCTGATGGCCGTCTCGCAGTTGGGCGAGCGGTACGAGCAACTAGGCGACTTCAGCGGCCTGTCGCGGCGCAGCCCGCTGCTGGCCGCGGCGATGGCCGCGTTCATGTTCTCGCTGGCGGGCTTCCCGCCGACGGGTGGTTTCCTGGCCAAGCTGTTCGTGTTTCGCGCGGCCGTCGCGGCCGGCCACGCCGAACTGGCGGTGATCGGCGTGTTGTGCTCGCTGATCTCAGTGTTCTACTACCTGCGCGTGATTTTCTACATGTACATGCGCCCCGACACCGGCGAGACGCCGCGTCCGACCGTGCCATGGGCGTGGGGCACGACCATTCTGCTGACCGTGGCCGGCTCGGTCCTGCTCGGCGTCTTCGCTAACCCGCTCATTCAACTCGCCCAAAATTCGCCGATCGCCCTGCCCTAAGACGCCCTCACCTCCCACCCCGCGCTCCGTGGTGGGAGACGGGCCGGGGCGGTGAACGGGCCGGAGTGGGAGACGGGCTGGGGCGGGGGACCACAAACATTTGCGTTCATGGCGGGGGCATTGTACCCTGAAAGGGTACACACTATAGAACAACCCTTTGTATTTTCGCGGTGGTCTCTCGCGCTGGCACGGTTGTTGCCGATAGAGAGAGGATAGACGGTACGAATAGGGGCGCGCGGGCGCCGTCCCTGGCGAGGCAAACGTCTTCGACGACAAGACGTGGGAATAGCGAACCGCGGATGGACTGGTAGGCAATTATGGAACAAGTACTACGTGAGATCGTCGAAGCCTTGCGCAACATCGTCCGGCCGCCGCAGCCGGTCCCGGTTCCGATCCCCGTACGTGTGGAGCCGCAGCGACCGCGACGGTATTACCGCTACTACTAACACGGGCATACAGAGAGGCCGATCCAACAGGGTCGGCCTCTCTTTCTACCTCTCCTACCCGCCCAGGCCATGTCGCAGCCGCAACCCGCGCCCAGCATGGACCTCGCCACGATGAACCGCGCCGTCGAGCGCGCCATCAAGGTCGTGGCGGCCGATACACGCTAGGTCGAGGCAAGACGCCCCATCCGCACGGACGCTGGCCGTCGTCGCCAGGTCTACTTCTGTTAGGATGCAAGGAGAAACATTCTCTAAATAGTACCCTGCTGACCGGAAGGACGTGACGATGATTGACATAACGGTGGGCGACGGGGCGGTCGTGGACTCGACGGCGCCGGCGCTCGTGGTGGCGGTTCCGAGCGGCGAGGCGTCGCTCGACCGGGACGCCGCGGCGGTCGACGCCGCGCTCGACGGACTAATCTCGCATCTACGGACGAACGGCGAGGTCAAGGGCAAGCCTGGGGAAACGCACGTTCTGCACACGATGGGCCGGCTCCCCGCAGCGCGCGTCGTCCTGATTGGGGTAGGCGACCCGGCGGCGTTGACCGTCACGGATCTGCGTCGCGCCGCCGCCGCCGCCGCGCGCGCGGTCCGCAAGGCCGGTCTCTCGTCTTTCGCCACGTCGCTCTACGGCGGGAATCTGGGGGGTATCCTGGCCGCGCAGGCCCTGGTCGAGGGCACGGTCCTCGGGCTGTATCGCTTCGACGCGTATCGTGCGGCGGACGACATCGGGACGGTGGGCGCGCTGACCGTGCTGGGCGGTGAGGTGGCCCGCGTCGAGGCCGAAGAGGGCGTGCGGCGCGGGCGCGAGATCGCGGCGGGCGTGACCCTGGCGCGCGACCTCATCAACGAGCCGCCGAACGTGCTGACGCCGACCGCGCTGGGCCGCCGCGCTCAGGCGCTGGCCGAGGAGCAGGGCCTCGACTGCGAGGTTCTCGATCGGGCGGCGATTGGAGCGTTGGGCATGAACGCCCTGCTCGGCGTCGCCGAGGGCAGCGACGAACCGCCCGCCTTCATCGTGCTGCGCTACGGACCGGAGGGCGCCGGGAGCGCGCCGGTCGGGCTTGTCGGCAAGGGCATTACCTTCGACTCGGGCGGCATCTCGATCAAGCCGGCGCAGGACATGCACCAGATGAAGGGCGATATGGGCGGCGCCGCCGCGGTGCTCGGCGCGATGCGCGCGATCGCCGGGCTCAAGCCCGACATCGCCGTGACCGCGCTCGTGCCGACGACGGAGAATCTGCTCGGAGGACGCGCCCAGGTTCCCGGCGATGTCGTGCGGGCGCTAAACGGCGTGACGATCGAGGTCATCAACACCGACGCCGAGGGCCGGCTCATCCTGGCCGACGCGCTCTCCTATGCCGTGCGCGAAGGGTACGCGCCGCTCGTCGACGTGGCGACGCTGACCGGCGCGGCCAACGTGGCGCTCGGCCCCTTCTACTCGGCGGTGTTCGCGAACGACGACGCGACGGCGGCCGAGGTGCTCGACGCCGCGACGGAGGCGGGCGAGAAGATGTGGAGGATGCCGCTCGACCCCGCGTATGAGGACCTGATCAAGAGCGACGTGGCCGACATCAAGAATTCGGCCGGCCGCGCCGGCGGGTCGATCACAGCGGCTATGTTCTTGCAACACTTCGTCGGCGAGACGCCGTGGGCGCACCTCGACATCGCGCCGACCTCGTGGTCCGACAAGGATGAGGGCGAGCAGACCAAGGGCGGCTCCGGCGTCGCCGTCCGAACCCTCGTCGCCCTGGTGGAAGACCTGGCGGCGAGTTGAACGAACCCGCGACCGCGGGACCTGGACTGGTTCTATGCGCCTGAACAAGATTTTGGCCGACGCGGGCCTGGCGTCGCGGCGGGGGGCCGAGGTGATACTGGCGGCCGGGCGGGTCGCGGTCGATGGGACGGTCGTGACCGATCCGGGCGCGCAAGCCGACCCGGCCCGCGAGGAGATCACGGTCGACGGCCGGCCCCTGGCGGTGGCCGTGTCGACGCGCCACGTCTACGTCATGCTGAACAAGCCGGTCGGCGTGGTGACGACGGCCCGCGACCCCCAGGGCCGGCCGACGGCCCTCGCGCTCGTCGATCGTCCCGAGCGCCTCTTCTCGGTCGGGCGGCTCGACCGCGATACCGAGGGGCTGCTGTTACTGACGAACGACGGCGATTGGGCTAACAGTGTCGCGCACCCCGGCGCCGGGGTCGAGAAGGAATATGAGGTTACCGTCGACGGCGTGCCCACCAGGGCGGAGCTGGAGCGGTTCGTGGAAGGGGTACCTCTTCCCGACGGCCACGTGGCGCACGGCGAGGCGCGTGTGCTCGAGCGGCTGGACGACGCCAGCGTCCTTGCGCTCACCTTACACGAGGGCCACAAGCGCCAGGCGCGCCTCATGTTCGGCGTACTAGGGTATCCCGTGCGCCGGCTCGTGCGCGTGCGCGTGGGGGGGCTGAGCCTGGGCCACCTGACCGCGGGCGCGTGGCGCGACCTTAGCCGGTTCGAGGTGGGTATCGTGATGGTGGATGGGCGTCACGAGACGCAATCGGGACACGAGAGTATAGCAAGCGCAAAGGGAGGCGTGAGTGGACGGGGCGGAGGTGAGCGCGACGGCGGGCGCGGACGAGACCCGGACCGGCGCGGAGACGGGCGGGAACGGAATGGGCGAGCCCCTGGCGATCGCGATCGCGATCGACGGCCCGGCGGCGTCGGGCAAGTCGACGGTCGCCCGGGCCGTGGCCGCGGCGCTGGACCTGCTCTACCTCGACACGGGGGCGATGTATCGCGCGGTGACGTGGCTCGCCCTCCAAAAGGGCGTCGATCCGGCCGATGAGGCCGCGGTGACCCGTCTGGCCGAGGGCGCGGCGTTCGACTTCCCCGGCCGGGGTGAGGCCGCGTACGTCAATC
>JAABUO010002946.1_pt1 | contig 20471 bp, 23 predicted proteins | sample 5559291 | NCBI WGS metagenome assembly JAABUO01 (sample SAMN10711878, study PRJNA513372) | rock metagenome | isolation source: Antarctica rocks | place: Antarctica: Victoria Land, Finger Mt sud
TCGCGCGTCCACACGCTGCGCTGCGGCTCGCCCGCAAACTCGAGCACGTTGGCCAGCAGGCGGATCTGCGCGCCGCGCGCCGGCGGGTCAGCCCGGGCGTGCTGCCGCGCGCCGGCGGGTCAGCCCGGGCGCGCTGCCGCGCGCGCCAGGCAGCCAGCGGGGCGCCCCGGGGGGCGGCCGCGCGCCGCACCAGGGCGTGCACGCCGCCGGAGGCGAAGACCTCGCTGCACGTGTGGCCTGCGCGGCGCCCAGGGTCAGCGGCGTATGCGCGCGCTGCTGCGCCGGCCAGCGGCGAGCGTCCCGGCCCGCACCGGTCGTGTCGGGCGCAATGAGGCTGTACAGCGCCTTGAGCACGTCCAGCGAGACGGGCTCCTCGTCGCCCGTGCTCAGCACCGAGCACAGCGCGGGCACAGCGCCGGCGTCGATTGCCAGCCTCCTGCGACGGCGGCGGGCAAGCGCCGTGGGCCCCCATGGCTGGAGTGGGGTGAATAATATTAGAAAAAATTGCGCGTGGGCGGGGCCCGCCCGCACGCCTGTTTGCGGCGTGGTTGCGCGTCATGGCCGTGAGCGCGCCAACCGCGCGCTGCGTCACGGCCGCCGGCTGCGCGGCCGCGCCCGGCTTGGGCGTGACGGCCGTGTCCAGCAGGCCGACCAGCAGCGGCAGGCCGCCGCCGCGCCCGAACGCGGTCTGCACATCCTCGACCGGCAGGCTGTGCGCGCCGGAGGCCTTGCCGCCGCGGCCCAGGCTGTGCAGCGCTTGCAGCGCCTGCAGGTGCAGCTCTGAATCGCTCGCCTGCGGCGCGCGGCACGCCGTGATCCAGCCCGCCCGACCTGAGCGGCTCTGGTGCCGCGGCCGTGAGGCAGCCAGCGCGCGCGCGCCTGCAGGTCCTGCAGGATCCGCCGCAGGAAGAGCTGCACGCCCTGCTGCACGAGCTCCTGCTTGGCGCTCGAGCCAGCGCCCAGGCTCCCCGACGCCGACCGCGCCTGCAAGTCGAAAGGGGTGGAGGGCGGTTGCGGCGATCGGCCCTTGCGAAGCTCTCACAGGGGCGCATCAGCACCTGCATCTCTGGATCAAACGGGTCCCCGGGTCAAGCGCGCGCAGGCATCGTGTCTCCTCTGCTTTACAGGAGAGCCTCAGGGTCTGCGTCACACCCACCAGTCTTGCTGGATAGACCAGAAACAAGACCACCTGGGTCTGCCTCTTACAAACAGCAGTTTTGGTTCTCAGCAGGGTCTGTGTTGCTGTTTGCTGTGATGGAGTGTGTTGGTAAGATCTGCTGTCTTCGTGGCAACATACCTACAGCCAAGATGCTGCAATCAGCTCGGCGCACTCCCTGTGCCAGCATATTGCGGCACCAATTGGCGGGCTGCTCTGTGGTCTTCGACGCTTTAAGAGGGTGCGCTTGGCACTGCGTAGTCATACTTTGCTTGCGTTAACTATTTCAGACGGAACGTGTGTGCAGGTGGGGCAGCCTGGAGACTGCAGACCTGCCGGCAGCGTGCTTGCAGCGCGCAGGCTTTGCAAAAGGTGGGTGCTGGGTGCTCACATAGAGCAAAAAGCAAGCTCTGGCGGTGAAGGGACGCAACAGCAAGCTTACGAACTGGTCGCAGGCAGGAGGCAGCAGGCCGAGGCGCAGCCTGTCGGCGCTGAAGAGCCGGACCCCTTGGACCTAACACCAGCACGGAGGTGAGCGCCCTCGGGCCCTCGATTACCTTGCCTGATGTCTTGGCCTGGCGCAAGTGGCCTGACTCACGGAAAGGAGTCTGCAGGTTGATGGACAAGGCTGTCGAGCACCTCGCGTCAGGCCTTGCGAACATCAGGACAGGCCGAGCGACCCCGGGTGCGTGGCGCTGTCAGTGCAAAGGGCCACGCTGCCACGTGGTGTGCACAGAGCCAGCAATGTTTTGACGCAGCGCGGGGGGCGCGTGTTTCGGTAACCTCACGAAGGAGCTTGGTTGCACTGCCTGGTAGCGCGCGCCTGGGGTGAGTAAGCAGGCGTGGCCAGAATTCGAAGCACGAATTGGCACGCGCTTGCCGAGCCGTTGCAGCCCCCTCGGGCCACGCCTGCTGTTGAGCGAGCATGCGCGGCGCCAGTGCGCAGGCATGCTGGACCAACCCCCTCGGGCCACGCCTGCCGTTGAGCGAGCATGCGCGGTGCCAGTGCGCAGGCATGCTGGACCACCTGCGCGTGCTGGCGTACGGCGAGGCCGCGCCGCTGAAGAGCCTGGCCTCGGTCGCGGTGCGCGAGGGGCAGACGCTGGTCGTCACCGCGTTTGACCCCCAGGTGCAGCGCCTCCGTCTGCGCGTGCTGCCGCGCTGCTGCGCTAAAGGCTGCTCTAAAGGATGCATGTTCCCCTTGCTGCAGGCAGTATAGGGGCCAAAGGTAGAGGCCTGAGTGAGGGGTCTGAGTGAGAGGTCTGACTGAGAGGTCGATTTCGCCAGTGTGCACCCAGTGCATTCTGCGTCGGCGGGGCCTGCATTTGACGTCATGCGGACACCATCGGCCCTCGTACACACACCCTTGGTGACTCCATCAAACGCCTATACATGAGCGGCCTCGTAGCCTCAACGCCGTGCCTGCTGGCCACAGCATGACAGGCCCACGTGCAGCGCTGACGCGTACCCTCACCTGCTGTGGCGTGCCGCAGAACGTGGCGAGCATCGAGACAGCCATACGCGAGTCCCCGATGCAGCTCAACCCCAGGAAGGAGGGCGCCGAGGTTCTGGTAAACATACCCAGGTGCGCCTGTGGCCAACATGATTTCACACCCTTACCCTTACCCGTACAAAGCGCCTGCACACAACACGGGTCGCTGTCGCAGGCGTCGCACATGCAGACTGAGCGCTCCTTAGTATGATCGCTCATGTAGCATGCTGCTGTGCGGTGGCATGCAGCTTCGGCAAGGGCCGCCCGGGGTCACCCTGCACTGCCCCAGCATGTCGTCGCGAGCCTGCCCCTGTGCATGCTGCATGCTGCGAGCAGCGCGGTTGTTACTATGGGCTGCTCATTGGTGGCTGCGGAATCTACAAGCTCACGCGCGCTCGCTCGCACGGCAGGCCGACAAAGGAGGTCGCAAGCGCGCTGGGCAAGACCGTGCGCTCGGAGTGCGAGGGCGCGCGGGTGGCAGTGCGGCATGCGCGCCGCAGCGCGCTCGAGCAGGCCAAGAAGCTGAAGGAGAAGGACGCGAAGCGGGACTTTGAAAAGCAGGCGCGCGCGCCGCACATGCATGCCCCTGGCGTGCGCATTTGGTACGTTAAACATGGCAGCAGGTTGTCGATGGGGCAGTTAGAAAGCAGGGCTTTGGCAGCTTGGATTGCAAGCAATTGAGCTCAGTGACTAGCACCTCGTTGCAGCTACTTCCCCAATACATGCTGTGAACCTGAGGTCTGCTGCAACGGACCGCTCGGCGACTCTGCGGTCAAGACAGGAGGCAAAATGTCTGCAAAGGTTGCAGACTCTGTACATCCGCATTGCTGCAGGTGCAGAAGCTGACTGACGCATTTGTGGCGGACATCGATGCGCTGGGCAGCGCCAAGGAGAAAGAGCTCGACAAGCTCATTGTATGATGGGCTCGCTGGCGCTCTGCTGTCGTGCATGGCGAGAACAGCGTGCCTGCCTGTAAAGATGCTCGCATGACACGTTGGCGTGTGCATTGCATGTTTGTGTAATGCATGTCAGGCTGACATTGTCAGCGTGGTCCACATATGTGCAAGCAGACTGGGAAAAATGCCAGCTTGCACACCCTGTGCATGACCCTGGCAAGCATGCAGGTGAGGCGTCAAGGACAGGCCGCATTGAGGAGCAGATCATCTGCACTTTGCGAGCAGGAAGCGAAGAGCAGTGACCAGTGATGGCTGTGAGCGTGTCACGCCGCTTGGTGGTGTAGACACGGCAGGCATGCGCTACTCAGCAAAACTTCACCGCTCTGCTGGCTGTGACTAGCGATATTTAAAGGCATACAGCAAGTTTGCAACCAAGGCTGTCAGCTAGTGAGCTCCTGAAGGAAGCTAAAACAGTAGGATGGAACTGCGGAGCTGGATTCCAGAGCGCTTCACGCCCGTGGTAATGGTGGTCAGCACGCCTGAAGCGGAGGAGATGGTGCAAGTCAACAACGGCCTCACAGTCGTGGACATGCTGCGGCCGCTGGGCGAGTTTCGCAGCCTGAGCGGTGCGGCCCCGGACGCTCTGATGCTCGGTGTGTCGCGAGAGCCACCCCCGGCCTGACACATCTCTGTCACACGCAGTGCCGGTGCGCACCGTTGGCGAGCAGTCCTACCGCATCCGCGAGCTGAAGCTGCGCTTCCACTACGCGTCCTCCATGTTTCAGCCCTCAAACGAGGTGCGCTCCCTGTCGCCTGGCGGACCAAGGCCGATAGCGCCTGCGAGTCGCGTGCCGTGAGCTGCGGGGCCAGGCAGCAGCTAAAATAGCGGCTCAGTCTCTTGTGTGCGCTCGATTGTCTGTGGTGGGGCTGCTTCAGCGCGCTCGGTGTGTGCGGCAGGCCGCCGAGGAGTACCTGCATGGCGTGGTGGACGCCGCGACGCGGGGCTGCGAAGCGCAGCCCGTGCCAGACATCGCGACCTGCTTGCAGAAGGGTGCGCCGGGGCCCCACTCGGCCCCACACGCCGGTCTGCCCCACGTCGAGCTTCCCGCCCCTCTTGGCCCGGGCACCTCCTGGTCGGCCCGGGTCACGAGACCCTGCCTCAACTGCCTCTTGGAGGGTGCGCTGCTGGTCCCGCCCGGGCGAGGCTCCAACATCAACAGGTTATTTCTGTCGACGCCTCCCGCGCTTTGGCTCGCATGGTGCACTTGCGCGTTGCTACCTGGGCCGCCGCCTGGGCAGTCATATCACGCGGGCTGCACGCCCGAGCTGCATCCGTGGAAAGCGTTTACCCCACATCAGGCATGCAAGCCAGGCGCCAAGCCGACGACCGCGCGTGCTGCATGCATGCAGCCAATGCGGCGCGCTGCGGCAGGGGAGGCGCCCGGCGCCACGCCCTGGTTCGACGCGTACCAGCGCGAGTTCATGCGTATGCTGGCCTTCGGCGAGCTGGAGACATTTGATCACCCCGTCGCATGTGCGTCCCATTTCCCGCCCAAACTTCACGACCTGCAGTGCGACCAGCCCGGCACGCGTTTCGGAGGCATTGTGCGCTGCCAGTACGCGACCTGTGGCTTCACGCCGACCAGGCAAGCTGGGCATGCCTGGCGCTGCGGCGCGGAAACACTTGCTTCCGCCTGCTTAGGTTCCGCCGCGAGCAGCATACTGCCGCTACCCAAGCACTTGCTGGCGCCTGCTTGATCCCCATGCGTGCGCGAGTTGCTGGTCACCTAGGCAGCCCCGATCAATTGGCTGCGGCCGTGAATTTGGCCGTGTAGCTCAGCCACGTCAGCAGCACGACGTCACTCATGCCCGTACAGGCCTGGAAGTTGCGCATGCGAGCGTGCCCTACTAGGCCACGCAGTCACCCATTCACACAATAAGCAAGGACGTCCCGGGGCCACACATGCAGGCCTGCTGGTGGCGCATGCGGGCGTGGCCGATGCAGCCCGCGCCTTCCAGGAGCTGTGGGCGGGCGCGACGCTGCCGCCCCTCATGCGCGCGGGCGTCATGGAGGCGCGGCTGCTGCACTACCACCTCCTGCTGTATGACGACAGCGCGCACGTCGAGGGCGGCTTCCAGCGGCGCGCCCCGCCGCCCGTACGTTGCTCGCTTGGTGATCTGGGTCCGAGCATGCAGTGCCGGCGCGTGTGAGGCAGCCGGGCGCCTCGCATGGTGAGGACCCGCTGCTGCAACAGTTAGTGCTGTTGCCACCAGTTGCTTTATAAGTGCTGCACTCCTTTCTTTCTTGTAACCTGGTGGCGCAAAGTCGTCACAATAAGAGCGGCTGAGGACGTGCTATGTATAGAGCCGGCGCGTGACCAAATTGTCCCACATCGTATACACCCGACACTCGCACTCCCTGTTAAGCTCCTTGCCTTGCGGGTCCCAGCCTGTCGGTCCCCGACGGCCGGAGCGCGTCCGCGGCAGGGCGGAGGAGAAGCTGCGCGCAGCGCGCGCAGCGCTCGGCCATGCGGCGGTTGGCCTCGCGCGCATCAATTCGGGGTCGGCAGACCCCGCCGCCCAGGTCGGCTACGCACTGAACCCCGGTCGCTGGGCCGCCGCAATGGCCGGCTGCGTTCGCGGCGGCGGCGCCGGCGAGCCCCCCGCGCGGCCCGCCGCGCCGCCGGGCGGCCTGGGCGTGCGCCTGACGAGCGCCAACCAGGTGCCTCATTGGCTGCTGCACGCAGGTTTGCTCTGAGGCGAGGCGCCGTGCACGTCCTGAGCATCAGCGCACGGCGAACAATTGAGAACGGTGCAGATGTGTGCTGCGAACTGCCGCACTGGGCGTCACATGGATATGAAAATTTCAAGCCGAGCCAGTGACTGTCCCCCTTGCCATTGCACCTAGCCCGCGCCAGTCAAGGGTCCGTAGTGCAAGGGGCTAGTGTGCCTCAGCCGGCTGCCGCGCGGCCGGCAGGAGACGCTGGCAGGCTGCCTGCAGGACCTGGCCGTGCGCTCGCTGCTGCCGGCGCTGGAAGGCCGCGTGCGCGCGCTCAACCACCAGGCACGCCCGCTCGCCCGCTCGGAGCCGCCTGTGCGCGCAACCGGAAGCGCTGCTGGCTCTTGGTTGAGGACTTAGAGTGCAGCATCAACCGGGGGCGCTGGGCGGCCAGGCGGCAGGCGCCTGGCCGGGCTCACCTGCGCGCGCGGCGGCAGGTGACCTCCACACGGCGCGGCCTGCGCAACCAGCTGAAGACGCTGCTGTGGCGCAAGGCGGCGCCGGGGCCGGGCGCGCCGCCCGCGCGCGAGTCGCCGCGGCCCGGCTATGCCGGCGGCGGCGGCGGCGGCGGCGTGCCGGGGACGCCGCCCGGTGGGCTCGGCGCGCTGGGCGCGGCGCCCGCCGCGCCGGGCGCGTACAGCGCCGCGAGCGTGGAGGGCCAGATGCGCGCGCTGGCCGACCTTGCCTTCCTGATGCAGGCGCGCTCGCGGGTCCCTGGCGGTGCCCTGTCCGCCCGTCTGGGCACGCGGCGGCACAAGGCATCACACAGGTTTGCAGCAACGCGGACGACTCCGCAGAGGCCGGCAGGCGGGTCTGGCCGCCCGGTGCAGGTGCGCGTCGCAAGCCCGCAACAACCTGAGCAGGACCCGGGGAGTCATGGCTGTCAGGCCTGGCGCAGCGTTTGGGCAGGCAGTGAACGGCGCCCTGTGGCGAGGGAGCACATGCACACTGTTTGTGCTGTGCTGTGTGTCTGCTGGAAAGGTAGTGCGCCAGCAAGTCTAAGCTTTCAGGGCGGCAAGGCTTTTGGGCGGCGTGGGCCCCTGTGATGAAGCTGTGCAGCGTAAGGGTAAAATAAGTTCTCAGCATCAGCAGGCAACACTGCCTCGCCAACTCATGCATGTCTTGCAGTCATTCTTCTGTCAGATTCAGTGCACTTGTAACACTTGCGTGTAGGTGCCGAGGCAGGGCCGTATAGAGCTTGCGCTGCAGCCCTACACGCAAGTGTACAAGTGCACTAAATCTGACAGAAGCCTTACTGCAAACATACACGGGTTGGGGTGGCAAAGTTGCCTGCTGATGCTGTGAACTAGCTACGCATTACCCTTGCGCTTCACAGCTTGGTCACAGGTTCCTGTGCCGGCTTTGGGCCTTGCCGCTGGGCCACCAAAGCATGACCCATGAACCCGGTATTGTCAGCGCATCGCGTGACGGGCATTGCGCTGGTACCCCGCATGCTGCTGTGTTCAGTGCACCGCCTCAGGAGTGCATACACTCCTTGAATCGCCCGCGGCCGCGCGGAGCCGGCATGCGCAGCTCAGCCTCTCAGTGCATGCGCCGCTGCTCGCCGAGGCGCGCGTTGCCGGCCGCTCGGCATCGGCTTGTGCGGTCATGCAGGGCCGTAACGCGTGGCACGGGCCGCGCAGGACTACGACACGGCGGCCTCCACGCTGCGGCTGCTCGCGAGCGACCTGCGCGCCGACAAGGCCTGGCGCCACTATGCGGCCGCGCAGGCGCGGCGCCGCCGCCTCCCGCGCCCGTCACGCAGACGCTGCCTTGCGCAAATGCGCGCCTGTTGCATCTGGCAGGCTTGCCGTTGCAGGGCTTGCACAGTCGCGCAAAATCGCGCACCCTCGCCGAGCAGGTGCCGAGCGTCTCTGATACAAATCGCGCAGGCAGCCAGCGCCTCTCCCAGACGGGAGGTCCCGCGCTGACTCTGGCAGCATCATGGGTCGGGCAAGACTGTGCCGAGGCAGGCACTCTGCAGAGAGTAAAAGTTTGAAAATATTGTGCAGGAGATGCTGGGCCTGGCGCTGGTGATGTCGGGGGGGGCGCCTGGCGACGTGGCGGCCGCGCTCAAGGACGCCTTCCTGCGCTACAGCAGCGCCCAGCCAGGCCCTGGTGAGCCCTCAGGGGAGGGCGTAGGAGAGTCTCGAGGGTATGTCGCGCGCTTGCTCCTCTGCAGTCCAGACGATGGGTTGCAAGCGCCCCTCGTAGCGGCACCGGCGCGGCAGCGCCCTCGGACCGGGGCAGTCCAGGCGGTGAGGGCCTCACGACGCGGCAGGGCGGCCGGGACAGGAGTGCGTGCGGCTGGCGACGCGCGCGGCGCTGCTGGCGGCCGCGCACGCGCGCGCGACAGGCAGCTTCAGCGACGCCAACTACATGCTCATGAAGGCGCACTTTCCGGCGCGTTCGCAGCCATGCGCCGCAGACGCTGCTGTTGTGCATGATCTGCACGTTACAAGCTGTAGGCACGCTCATACCCGCGACGCTGAGCGCCGATCCGGGATGCACGGGAACGGGCGCGCCCCGGGAGAGCCATTGCCGCTCGTGGTGGAGACAGGCCTGCTCCAGACGCAACCTCCACCCGTGCGCGCAGGGCTTAGCCCCACCCTACCTCTCCCTAACCCTACCGTAATCTCTTCTCAGTCTGTTGTGCCGCGTGTGACCCCAGCACGCGGGCGCGGGCGGCAGGAGGAAAGCCTGCGCGCGGCGCTGCTGCTGGAGCAGGCCGCGCTGTGCCTGCTGCGCGTGGCGCCGCCCGCGCTGCACAAGTTCTCCTTCCACATGGTGCTGGCCGGGCTGCGCTACGCCGGCTGCGGCAAGGCCGCGCTCGGCGCGCGCGCCTACCAGTGCGCGGCCCCCCGGCCTCGGCCTGTCCGCCCTTGCTGCTGTGTGCAGTGCAGGCCTCGCCGCCGTGCCGCCGCTTGGAGCCTTTGGGCCGGCGGCCGGCTCCTCCGCTCCGTGCCCTAGCGCCTGCGCAGCGCGCTGGGGCCTCGCCGCGGCCCTGCGCACCTGCCTGGGCAGTTTGAAAGAGCCTCAAGCGCTCCTTCGGTGTTGGCGCATGACGGAGCAGCAGCCGCTGCGGCCGCGCGTCTGTCACGGGCGTGCGCGCGCCGCGCGCGCAGGCAGGTGCTGGGCCTGTACGTGGGCCGGCAGTGGGCGTTCATTGAGGAGCACCTGCACGGCGTGCTGGGCGCGCGGCGGCGTGAGGCGGGCGACCCGGCCGGCGCGCTGCGCCACTACGCGGCCATGCTCGCCTGCCCGCGCGCGCCGCGCGCCTGGCAGGCCACCTACATGCGCCAGTTCCTCGATGCGGTGGCCGCCGCCGCCGCGGCGCAGGTGCGCCGCTCGAGCAAAGCGGGTTGCACTTCTCGCTGTGACTCAATGCAGCCTCTGCCACGCCTACTCCCGCCGACCCCAGCGCAAACGGGGCGAGCCTCCGGTGCTGGACCCGGCGCCAGGTGTCTATGCGGCGTGTCTGGCCGTGAAATATGGCATCCTAGTTTGCTATTTATGCATCACCGCGGCGCTGTCCCTCGATGCACAATTGACCGGACCTGCCGCTGCCAGCACGAACCCTTTCACCCGTGCGCGGCATTTGCAGGGCGAGCCGCCGGAGCTGGACCTACCGCTGCCTGAGGTTGACGCGGCGCGCGTGGCGGCGACCTGCGACGACCAGGTCTGCTATGCGGACGCCGCGGCGCGCGCGCTGCCGGACGAGGCCTGGCGGCGGCTGGAGGCGCCCCTGCTGCCAGGTGCGCCGCAGGCGGGAGCATGCCAGCAAAATAGATGGGCCAAGCTTTTTGTCCTTGGCAGACTCGGCGCCGGCCGCGCCCCGCTGCTTGACGGAGGCTGTGTGCAGCCGACTGGCGATCAGCGTCGTGACAAGGCAGGGTCACTGTGCTGTTCCAAGATTGGCAGGCGCGCACGCATGCAGCCGCGTCCCGCGTGCGTCCTGACTGCCGCCCCGCGGGGGGCCGCAGGCGCGGACGCCTCCACCGCGGCGCCGTCGTGGCTGGACGGTGGCAGCGCGCGCAGCCTGGCCGGCGCGGGCGCACCCGCGTGCGTGGTGGGCGAGGCGCTGGAGGCCGCGGTCGCCGTGCACAACCCGCTCGCGCTGGACCTGGACCTCACCGGCGTGCGCCTGCTGTTTGAGCACGACGGCGGCGGCGGCGGCGGCGGCGGCGGCTGCGACAAGGCGGGCGATGATGGGCCTGCCGCCGAGGTGCGGGGCAGAAACCTATAGGGCGTGCTCAGAAATTTATAGGGCGTGCTCAGAGAAGAGGCGCTCGAGAGGGAGGTGATGTGGGCACGAAGGTCAATTTCTGGCGCGTTGTGCTGCTACCGTGATAGGCCGCTCGATGACTTGCAGTGTAGTGTCAGGGAGTGTCGGCCGCGCGCAGGCGGAGGAGCAGAAACTGAGCCTGGCGCCGGGCGCGGCGGCCGTGCTGCGCCTGCGCCTGCGCGCGCGGCGCCCGGGTGCGCTCATGCTGCGCGGGCTGGAGTGGACGCTCAACGGCCACGCGCGCGGGCGGCGCCTGTTCGAGCCGCCGCGCCCGCAGGGGAAGCGCGGCAGGTGCGCGGCATAGGCAAGGGCTACCATTAGGGGGGGATCCGCATTCAACACGCCTGTATCCTATGGCTCCCTCCTCCTCCAGCCTCCAGCAGAGTGACTTTGCGCGCATTGAGGGCGCTGCGAGGGGGGTGTCACTGCAAGTGCACGAGCGCTCCCACTCCCTGCCGCCTGGCCGCGATGGCGCGCGCGGGGCGCCGCAGGGGGCTTGGCCAAGCAGCACGAGCGGTTGCGCCATGGCCCAGATGGCTAGGTTGTACGTGTGGGGTTGACTGGGATTTCACGCTCTGAGGCCCCTGGGCGCGGGGCTGCGCAGGGGCTTGGCCAAGGCCGCCGCGGGCGGCGGGCTGAGCTTCAGCGTGCTGACGCCCGCGCCGCGCCTGCAGGTGCGGCACCCGGATGCTGATGCGCAGGTTGTCGTGGCAGCACACACCACTGCATGCTGGCCAGCGTTGCAAACACGTGCTCAACCGCTGCGTCGCCGGGTCTCGCCGAAAGTGCACTGGCTTGGCGCTACCCATGTCAGCAACCTCCGGAGCTGTGCCGCGCCGCGTGCCGGTCACGCTGCAGGGGGATGCGCGCGGGCAGCCCGGGGGAGGGCGGGCTTGCGCGCACATGGACAGGCACTGCGCCGCTGCCCGACGCCGTGCCTGCCTCGGCCCGGCACGCAAGCCCGTTGGGCGCCCGCAGGCGGCGCTGGAGGGCCTGCCGGACGCGCTGCTGGCGGGCGAGCTGGCGCGCTGCCGGCTGGTGCTGTCGAATGTGGGCCCCGCGCCGCTGCGCGGCCTGCGCTGCACGGCCGCCGGGCCGGACCTGCACCTCGCGCCCGCCGCCGACGGCGAGCGCGACCCGCCTGCAGGTTCGCGCGCCTGCAGCGGCACTGCGCTCGCCCCAGCCGCTGTGCGCCGCTCAACTCTTGGTGTCGCCGCCTCACCCTAGCAGAATCAGTATGTGCAGGATAGACTCACAACCCCGTGATCGTCAGGCACGGCTGTCGTGACGGGCAGCCGTGCGCGCCTGCGCAGGCGCGTCCGGCGACGCGCCGGAGGCGGCAGGGCCGGGCGCGGCGCTGCTGCTCAGCGGCGGCCGCGCGGTCTACGCGTGGCCGCCGGCGCTGGAGCTCGCGCCGGGCGCGCGCCTGGAGTGGCCGCTCTGGCTGCACCCGCGCGCGCCGGGCGCGCTGGACGTGTCGCTGGCGCTCTGCTACGAGCCCGCGCAGGCCAGCCCCGAGGGCATGAAGTTTCGGTGCGCGGCACGCGCGCTTGCATGCCATAATCTGCGAGAACCTGCCCTTCGCTGGTCCTCCACGTGCGGGGCGCCGCTGGCCCCGCCTGATGGTGGTCGCAAGCGAGCGCAATCGGCGCTCGCGCTGAACTGTGAGCCCATGCGCGCCGAGCTTGATGCTGTGCGACTCGCAGGCCTCGGCTGTGCTCACACCCTGTAGACCTGCAGGAGGCATCAGCCAGGCCGCACGGGTTGTTGGAACATTGTCGGAAGGGTTGCAGGCCTCCCGGAACGAGAGCTGTGTGCATGCACTGACCGGTCAGATCCACTAGCCTGGCACCCGCATCCTCTGCCTGCAACAGAGTGGGCATTATTTCGTAGGGTGGGCGTAGGGGAAAAGGGTGGGGTTGCACTGTCGGCAGGCTGCTGCGGCTGCGGCGAGTCTTGGACGTCGCGCCCGCGCTGGACCTGACGGCGGCAGTCTCGCCCTCGGCCGGCGACCTGCACAGCCTGACGCTGCGCATGGACGTGCAGGATGTGCAGGTGGGCCTCTGGGCCCTGCGAACAGGGCTTGAGACTCTGCAGCAGGTCTCTGCTGTGCTGCTCTTCACCTGGATGCAAGCTCATACACCCTCAGCTTGGTTGGCACTAAGCGATCGCCTATGTCCCCCCCGAGCACCTGTCACCGCCGCTCCCTGGGCACCATATGAGGTCGCCGCTGGCGGCAAGCGCCGTTGTGCGCGCGCCCCCACGCCTGCATAAGTCACTTGCGATGAACTGCTGTGTCCCCCCGTCACATGTTGCCGTCAGCAGGCTGGTCATATGCTCATGCACTCTTGCGAGCCGTGCGTGCTCAACCCTGCAGTCCTTCCTCCTTAACCCTGTGCTCTGCGGCAGGGCCTTGGCGGCATGCGCTTGCGCGAGCTCTGCTGCACGCGGCCAGGCTGGGGCGTGCGGAGCCTGGAGTCAGCCAGCAGTGGCGCGGCCGCGCACCCCGAAACCGAGCGCGCGCCCGGAGCGCGAACCGGCGGCGCGGGCGCGCTGCGGAGCCCCGTGCCGGACCCTGAGCAGGGTGCACGCACGGCGCCGGCCGGCGCGTGCGCGGCGCTCGATCTGGCGCTGGCCGCGGGCGAGCGCGCCACGGTCTTCCTCCGCCTGTGCCCGCCCGACCCCGGAGCGGCCGCGGCGGGCGCGCGGCCGGATGCGCAGGATGGTGCGAGCCTGGCCATGAGCCGGCGTGGGTGAGCGCATCAGGGCCTGCAGGATAAGGTCTCTGCCTGCCCGCCCGCCTGGGCGTACGTTTGTATATGCCAATGCGTATATGCATATGCCAATGTGTTACTACAATTTAGTGCAAAGAACCCATGCGTCTACGCGCGCGCTTCGGCTGCCAGCAGGCCTGTCATCAGGAAGAGCACCGACTACATCATGGCTGGGTGTGGCATGATCGCAGCACCATATGTATCAGACACACGCTGAGCTCGGGCCGCTGCATCGCTAGGTGCAGCCGATGCATGGCGCGACCGCCATGCGGGCCCCGCGGCGCACTTCCATGAGCAAGGACGGCCGACGCCGCCGGGCGCCGCCCCGCTGCCGTCCTCTGCCGACCTGACGGCCACGGGCCGGCTGGCGGCAGACGGCCCGGGCGGCGCCCATGCGGCCGCCGCGCCCGGGGCGCCGTCGCCGGCGCGCGCCCCGGAGGCGGGGCCGCCGCGGCCCGGGGCGCCGGGCGAGCGCGAGGGCGCCGACGCCGGGGCTGACCTGCTCTTTGCGTGGGAGGCCGCGGGAGAGCCCGGCGGGCCGCCGCGCAGCGGCGTGCACCACCTCTACGGCGTCCGCCCGCAGGCGCGCCAGCTGGGACCCGAGCCCGGACCCGCTCCCTGCGCCGCTGGCGCTCGCCGAGCTGCATGCCTGGAATGGAATAGAAGGGCAGCTGTCTGGCTGTGCATGTCTGTTGCAAGCTGTCTGCTGCAGCATCATGATCGGCCAGGTAACTACGTCCCCTATTATGCCAAGAATGCGTCCGCGCTCGAGCACCAAAGCAGCGCAGAGCGATGCTCTGCGTTGGGCGTGTGCGACGCGCGCTCTAGGGTGATGGACGCTCCCAAGCTGAGAGGGCTTGCACCAGCCCGCAGTGCTGGGCGATAGTGGGAGTGCGTATCTGCAGGGATCTGTTGCGAGGGCTGGGCCGTGCGCGCGCAGGGGAGTGCGCCAGTGCGCGCGTTCGCGCGGAGTCCCGCGCACGTGCAGCACGACTTTGCGGCCGCCGGCGTGTGTCACGCCGTGCTGCGGCTGTCGCTGCGCAGCTGCCTGCCGGGCGCGGCCTGCGTGTCCGTGGTGGCCGGCGCCGGCGGCGAGGGCGGTGCGGGCAGCCTCCCACCTGATCCAAGTGATGGTGCAAGGTGGGGGGGGAGGGGGGCATGAGCTGGCGGGGCCAGGCAGGCGGCTGGGTCGCTGCAACGGGGCTGTGGAGGACACGCGCTGCCTTTCTTCCTACAGCTTCCCCTGCAGTGGCTGGTACCAACCACGTGCCTGTCCACCCTTCGTATCTGCAAGGCCCGCCTGAGCGCGGCGCGCGCGTGCAGCCGCATGGCGCGCCGCCGCGAGCGCCGGGGCGGGCCCAGCCGCCGCCGAGCCGGCGGCGGCGCTCGGGCCGGCCAGCGGCGCGGATTACGCCTGGGCGGGCGCGACGCGCGCGACGCGGGCGGACCTGGCGCCGGGCGCGGTGGCAGAGCTGGCGCTGCAGGTGCTGCGCCGCGCTCGCGCCCCGAGGCGCTTCCCCGGCTGCCAGGGTCGTGCAGCGTTGGGCACCGGGCGCAGCCGGGCGGCTGTGGCTGGCGGTGGGGCGCTCTGCATAGCTGGGAGTGCTCCCACCATTCCTTTGGTGGCGTTGCAACGCTGCGCTTGCGGCGCATTGCTTACCTGCTAGAACGCGCCCGTTGGTTTGGAGCCAGAGCGCGTGCCATGGCTGCCATGCGCTGCACAGCTTGCTTGCCATGAGCGGGGTGCTGAAATGACAGTCCAAATGCTTGCAGTGCCCGCGCTTGCTGAGATGCCCGCAAATGTGGGTCTGAGCGCCGCTCGCTGCGCGCGCCAGGTCGGCGTGTTTGCGCCCGGCATGTACGAGCTGGCCGACTACGCCATCGCATGGCAGCCGCAGCCTGGCAGTACGGCGGCCAGCGGCACTTGCCCCGGGCCGCCTTTTCTGCTGACTGTGGACGCAGCTTGAGGTCGCTGCAAAGTTAGGTGCTGCTGTTCCGTTCCCTGTACATCAGCCGGCCTGGCGTCCCATATTGACGACGACTTCGCCAGCATGTTGGTTTTCATGAGGGTCGACCTTGTATCAGGCATGATTGCCTGCCAGCAATGCATGTCAAGGATGCAGCATAGCCACTTGCATCATTACAAATAGGACATCTATAATGACAATTGCATGACGAACATGTGTCTGGGTCAACCAAAGGTTGCACGTACTGGAAAACAAAAGCATGTGGGGGCTGCATGTTCATGGACATGTAACATCCTATTGCATAGAGGTGTGGCATACAAAGCCCATGAAAAAATACGCCGTGCGTGCAGCACTAAGCTAATTCTCGCTTCAAATCTAGAACAAACCCTCTGGACGATGTATGCCCTGCATGCAGCAATATGCAAATGCACAGGCCGCCTCTCAACCTAGAGCACCTTCATTCCCCCCACTACTGACGTTTGCTGCAGCACCGCCGGCGGCGGCCGCGGCAGGGTCAGCATCACCAGGTTCGGCATCATCAGGATCGGACGCCGCGGCTCCCCGGCCAGCACCCAGGCCTGCACGTCCGCCGTCCTCGGAATCGCCCTGCCAGCTGGCAGAAGATGTCACAGTGCTGGGACCAGGGACAGGCGGCTGGGACCCCGCCGCACCGCCCAGGGCTGGCAGCTCGGCCGGCAGCTCCAGCGGCGGCACAGGCCCCGACAGCTCCGGCGGCGGGGTGCCGCCGAGCTCGGGCGCAAACCCTGCTGAAGGTGCCCGCCCGTGCCCCAGCGCGTGCTGCGCGCCGCCCAGGTGCGCCTGCGCCACGTGCGCTCTCAACAGGCCGTGCGCGCTGCCCTCACATGGAGCAGAGGGCAGAGCCATGCGGACGTGACATGGGCTGTGCAGCACAACTTTAGGCAGTGTCGGAAGGGACAAACGGCCGCAGCCACTCGCGATGCGTGTGTTACCATTGCCGAGGTCCTCATCCTGTCACGGTGAGCACGAAGCACCCGCATCTTCACGCCGGGCCCAGCCGCAGGCAGGCGCGGCGCCGCACCAGCGCGAGCGCGGTGGAGGTCGCCGCCGGCGCAGCCACTTCGTCGGGCGCCGCCGCGCCGCGCCGCCTGGCGTACCCCGCCAGGCTCGCCGCGGAGCTCAGGTCGGCCGGGGGCGTCACAGGGCCCGCCTGCGCACGACCCTTGTGAGGCCCGGGGAGAGACCTGACAGCGCACCCACTCAGTGGCAGCGCGCCCAGCATGGTGCGGTGGGCAGGGTACAGGGCCCGCCTGCGCGACGTCCCTTGCGGCGTGCCGGAAGACAGGCCGACAAGGGCACACGCACACAGGTGCAGCATCTAATACAGCTGACAGCCGAGCACGCGCAACAGAGGTGCCTGCACGTCCTCGTGGGGGCCATGCCAAGCAACGAGAAACAACAAAGCTGAGCATGCAACGGTCAGAGCTGGGGGCTTGCGCAGCGGCCGAGCCTGTGTGCGGAGGGGGGGGGGGGGACAGCCAGCGGCGGCAGGGCGCGCCAGGGAGTCCAGCGCCGCCGTCACCACCTGCGCCTGCTGGAAGAAGAAGTGCAGCTCCGCGGTGTCCTGGCCGCGCACGCGGCCCGGCGCTGGCGGCCCCGGGGGCAGCCCCGCGCGCTCCTCTGCCCCTGGACGGTCGGCACAGGCCCTGGCAGTGCCTGCACAGGTGTGGCGGCTTATTGCGTGGCCAGTGCTACTCACCGCTCAACAGTGGCGACACGCGCGCTCAGGCAAGCCAAAGAGTGTAGACAACAGGCAGCGCTGCGAGACGAAGCAACCTGTTGCGTGGGGCATGGGCAGACGACTGCCAAGTTGCGGCGTACAGGTCCCCATGTGTGGCCACACAGACGGACTGCAGCAGAGCCAGAAAGCAGGCAACGGACCGTCACCGGCCGGTCCAGCGTGGCTGGTAGGGAACAGCGGCTTCCAGCCGTGCAGGACGTCCTGGGCAGGATACGTGGCGCTGGACAGCGAGGTGAGCGGCCGCTCCCCGCCGCGCAGGCCGGCGAGCTTTGCCTGGACGGCCTCCACGCGCTGCAGGATAGCAGCCAGGCGCTCTGCATGACGCTGCACGTTAGCATGGTGATGTATATTTTTACTTGACTTGGAGTGCAGGCGGTAATACGCAGCGTAGGGACCTGACCTCGTTTCTCCTGCACGTCCGCATGTATGCGTCCAAACACGTGCTGCGAAGTGCACTGCAGCGACAGCAGGGCGGCCACGATCTGACGGTACGTCTCCTCCGGCGGCAAGTCGTGGAAGACCACGCTCGTCATGTGTCACAGAGAGGCGCTGTCCAGTGCATAGAGCGGAGTGACAGCCAGCAATCAGCCATCGTCCTGGGAGCCATCAGGGGTTTTGTGAGCTTGTTTAGAGGGCTTCCCCAGTGCTGAGCTCACTTTTTGCGGTTGAGCCAACTGGCGCTGAGTGCGCGCCTGGTCAAGGTCACATCGCGTTCCGTACGAGTGTGGCGGCGCAGAGCGCGGACCTGGGCCAGAGGCGCCGCAGCCTGGAGCAATGATCATTCCAGTGCGGTGTTTCACGTGCGGCAAGGTGTGCGCAGCATTTCTGTGCAGGTGCTGTGCGAGGCCTGGCAATACTCCAACGCATGCGCTCAAATGCCGTGTGCAGGTCATTGGCAACAAGTGGGACACGTACCTGGACCTGCTACAGGCCGAGTACTCTGAGGGGTGCGCCCCAACATGCCTGTGTTCTCAAGCTGCCTGCCTTGCTGGTGGTCAATGAGCGTGGCTGCTCCGCAGGGACGCGCTGGACGCACTGGGACTCACGCGGTACTGCTGTCGGCGTATGCTGATGACGCACGTGGACTTGATTGAGAAGTTGCTCAACTACAACAACCTGGAGCGCGCACCAGACGCCAACCAGTGACGCGCGGCGCGTGCGGCCACTGCCCGGCACGGCGGCATTTGCGGGCGTGGCAGGCGGCGGCCTGTTGCTGCCCACTGTGTGGCTCGCCGGTGTCTGAGTTGAGAGAAGGGAGCGGCTGGCGCTTGGAGTTTTGTCGCGAGGTGCAGCTCCGGCCTGTCAGCTGCTTGGGTCGCCGACGCACAGTGTGGTCTCCCTGCTGTACTTCCTGCAAGAGTTTTGGGGCCGCGTGCTTGAACTTCACCCCAGCGCAGGGGCTTTAGCCTGTAGCTGCTCAGGTGCCCGTGCTGGTGCCCACAGGTTTAAACAGGCGTCTGACACTTTAAACATGTGTTGATGGACACGCCCAGGCCCTGCATCTTCCACGTGATCAACACGTGCCTCGTCCCAGCACCTGCCTGTTTGCTCGGCGGGTGCTCACTGCGCCAAGACTGTACTGGGCAGCATACACATGCACAAACACCGTGTGACAACTCGCCACCTCTGACCATGCATGGCCAGCGTGACGCGCGCCAAGTCGCCGGGCTGCAGCGCTGCTGCATGCGGCAGACCAGCCCGGCGGTCTTGGCACCCTCGTCACATCGGCGGAGGCAGAGGTCAGACGCGCCGGATCTCCACCTTGCAGCGCTCGTGCAGGCGGTGCGGCAGCGGCGCGTTGGTCGCCGGCGGCTGGCCCGCCGCCGCCGCCAGGCCCTCGGCCGACGCGCCCATGTGCAGCTCCGCATACGTCCCCCCCGCGGCCCCCTTGGCCAGGCGGCCCGGGTTCACGCACACCACAGTCCCGCCGCCGCCGCCCGACCCGCCTCCGGCCGCGCCGGCGGCGGCGGCAGGGGGCGCGCCGGCGGCGGCGCCGGGCGCGGCGGCGGCGTCGGGCGGGGCGGCAGGCAGCGGCACGCAGCGCGCGAAGGGCGCGAGGCTGGACGGCAGGAGCAGCAGGTCGGGCGTGGCCGGCAGCGGCAGCGCGGCCGCGGCCAGCGCCGCGTCCAGCAGCGCGCCTGGCGGCGGCGGGTACAGCGGGTAGTAGCTGCGCGCGCGCGCCAGCCCAGGGTTAACACTAACCGTACACTTAGCCTGGTCTGAGACTCGGCAGGGCGGGGCGCGCTGGAGCTGTGTGTGGCCGGCAGCGCCAGCAGCGCGCCCCGCGGCGGCGGGTACAGCGGGTAGTAGCTGCGCGCGTGCGCCGGCCCAGGGTCTCAGGCTCACAGAGAGGTGCCACGGCGTAGAGGGGTGCGCTGGAGCTGTGCGTGGGCGGCAGCGAGAGCGCGCGCGCGGCCAGCAGCGGTCGCGCGTCTGCGCCCCGCGCTGCGTGCCGCAGCACCCCTAGCGGCTGCGGGCTTCGCGGTAGTTGCAGTAGCTGCATGCATGCGCCCTGACATGCATGCAAGCGGCGACTCAAATAGGGCTGCATGGGGATGGTAGCGGCGGCGGTGAGTGCACGGCCGGCGCGGCGTCCGGCAGCGCCCCCGGCCACAGACAGGCGCCTGACTGTTCCTGTCGGCGCAGGGTTTATTTAGATGGACGCTGCAGACTGGGTGATGGGCCATGGCCTGTCGGCGGCGCACGGAGGCGTGAGCAGCCTGCAGCGCGGCTGTTGCCCACACGGTATAAGGAGCACGATGCTGCGCAGCCACGCGTCAGCGCAGGCCCGGGAAGCAGTGAGCGGCCTGCGCATGCGCACCTCCGCTGGCCGAGCACGTGCATGGCGAGCGCGGCCATGCGGTCGCCCGCGCCCGTGCCCGCCGCGACCTTGACCGCCTCCTGCGCGCGCCCCAGACATTCACCTCCACTGTGCTTCTGCTGCACCCGCCTCAGAGCATCACCCATGCTATGGCCCTACTGCCTGCGCCCCAGACCTCACTCTCACTGTGGCCCTGCCGACAGTGCAAACAGGCTGACGTGGTCGCCCACCACTATGGCGCTGCGACAGCCCCTGTGGGCGCCCTGCCCTGAGCATGGGCTGTATAAGTGATGTGGGCCACGATGGTCAAGCCAAGCTCCTGCAACCGGCCTGCACACGGCTTTCCAGCTCTCTCACTTTCCACCCAAGCTGCGCACCCAGGCGGGCGGGGGTGGGGCCGCGGCCTAGGGCGCGCCTGCCCAGCGAGGTGCTTGAGCACGTCCGGCGTGGCGACGCCCACGACGAGCTCGTTGACGCGCAGCGTGGCCGGGTTGGGCAGCGACAGCAGGTTGCGCGGCGCG
>JAABUO010002947.1_pt1 | contig 20468 bp, 37 predicted proteins | sample 5559291 | NCBI WGS metagenome assembly JAABUO01 (sample SAMN10711878, study PRJNA513372) | rock metagenome | isolation source: Antarctica rocks | place: Antarctica: Victoria Land, Finger Mt sud
CTGTAGACTCATATGCAGTCAGGCCGTGTGGACATACAAACATACCTGAAGTAAACAATGATGGCGTATGCAGGTTCTACACAGCCTTAGCAAGGAGAGGCTGGAGTTGGTAAACAGCCTTGAGGGGTACGTGAGTGAGCGGGTCTTGCCACTGCTGAAGCCAGTAGACAAATGCTGGCAGCCAGCAGATTTCCTGCCTGACCCCAGCCAAGGAGACTACCTGGATCAGGTATGCTGTGCAGCTCCACTTGCCATCTGTATTTTGAGACAATGTTGCTTGCATCCCTCAGGGCAACGTCATTTTCAAGCACAAGTTCTGAGCACATCAGCCCGTGACTGTGAAGTGAGCTGCGACTATGGTATACATGCCTCACTGACACTGCCTTGACATTGCAATCAGTAGGTGTGTGCTGCAATTTTAGGCAACTTGAGACTTGCCACCAGCATGCTGTGAATCACAGGTGTGGTTCCTGATCTTTGATTGGCATCAAGCGTTTGACTTGATGCAACCTGTCAGTCATTCAAAGCATGGTTGGACTGCAGTTGGCTGAGCTGAGAAAGCGCACAGACTGTCTGCCGGATGACTACTTTGTGGTCCTGGTAGGAGACATGGTCACAGAAGAGGCTTTGCCAACATACATGGCCATGTTGAACACTTTGGATGGGGTGCGAGATGAGACAGGCGCAGAAAAGAGCCCCTGGGGCAAGTGAGTCCACTGTTTGCTCATGTGTCATCATAAACTCAGATTCATAGATTGCATTGCAGCTCAGGTGACCTGATTTGAGTGTGTCATAAGGTATCATGTGCAATGTTTCTGGCATAGATAGCTGTAGCTTAGCATGTCCACACGGTGTTTGATGCAGTGTCACCATCTGCAAGCATACCAGGGGAAGTCAAGACTTCTGGGTCATGACAGAATTCTGTGTCTGTCGCTTGTTGGTTGAGTACCCCTTCTTGATAGTTGGCTTGGCTGAAAGCCTTGTTTGCATTTTGTAGATGGACACGTGAGTGGACAGCAGAGGAGAACCGACACGGTGACCTCATGAACAAGTATTGCATGCTCTCTGGTAGAGTGAACATGAAGGCTGTTGAAGTCACCATCCAGAACCTGATTGGGTCTGGCATGGACCCTAAGACAGAGAACAACCCATACCTGGGTTTCATCTATACTTCCTTCCAAGAGCGTGCAACCAAAATCTCTCATGGTGCAACTGCACGACATGCTAAGGACTATGGTGACAAGGTGCTTGGTCAGATCACTGGTGCCATCGCCTCTGATGAGGCCCGACACGAGAGCGCCTATTCCAGGATTGTGGATGAGCTGTTCAGAAAGTGAGTTGAAATGCTGCTGTGTGATGTGCACTGTCTGGTTTGGGGCTCAGTTGATGTTGAACATGTGTTCCAGATTTGCCCTGCTTATGTTTTGGTATGTTTTGTACCCAGACCATGAGGTACATGGGGTTGCTTGTGACCGCAACCTGAGTGATACAGGCTTGCAGACCATAAGCAACCCACACACCTTGTGGCCCTGATACAAGCATACCTAAAGAGAAGCATTTGTGCAGTGCCATCTACAAGGTTCAAATGCACATTGCAGCTTGCCTCGCCCAGGTTTCTCAAAATCTGCAGTCCTGACATGCGCTGCATGTGTGTAGACATGCTTGCTGCAAAGTAGACAGCAGACTCAGGGGCCTGCATTGATTGCAGGGACCCCAGTGGTACCACACTGGCCTTTGCAGACATGATGAAGAAGCAGATTGTGATGCCTGCACACATGATGGATGACATGGTGCACAAGGGCAGGACTGGGCGTAACATCTTCCAGGACTTCTCTACTGTTGCTGAGTCGACTGGCACCTACACTGCACAGGTGCACCAGCACACATCTTATACATGTCATGCTGGTGTCGTTTGGTTTGCAGCAACTGTGTCATAATTGGCAAGTACCCAATCGGCATGTAGTGCTTTGTTGCATCTCCTGTATCTGTATGCTTGTTTGTTGGAACATGGCATGAGCTTGAGATGCTGTTCCTGTGGCTTCCACTTCAATGTTACTGCCTTGCCTTGTGCTTTACACCTGTTCATGTACGTGCTCCTGTCACAGGACTACGCATCCATTTTGGAGCACCTGATCTCAAGATGGGAGCTGGAAGGCATGACCGGCCTGTCCTCCGAGGCACAAGAGGCACAAGAATACGTCTGCAAGCTGCCGCCTCGCATCAGGCGGCTGGCAGACAGGACTCTCATGCGCAAGCAGAAGTCCAAGAAGAGGGAGGTCCCCTTCAGCTGGATCTATGACAGGACCATCAACATGTAGGCTGCCTCACTCGCTTCTGCAAGGCGCTGTTGCAATTCAGCTGGTTCATGCAGATTGTCATTGTGTCCTTGCATGCCTGTCGTGCCTGACTAAGGCAAAACAAGCCATTCAGGTGCATTGTCCCTGCTATGCTGCCAGCCATTGCACAAGTGCCATTTGATGCATATTGATCCCAACAGTAGCTGCAGTAATTGGTACTCGTTGTCCAGCATGTTGGCCATGGGTATGTGTTGCTGCATCATCCTTTGTAATTGCTTTCCCACTGCTTTCCCAGGAATTTGATGCAATGCTGCAGGCACATTTAAGTTGGCAAGAAGTGATAGAGGCGCTGGACGTGTATTGTATTGCAGCGTCTGCTGCCTGAGATGACTGCATGAGCGAGATGAGAAACGTGTGAAAACTGTGGACTGCCATAGTACATTGTACACTTGAACAGGAGACTGGAAACAATATTTGTGCGCAAGGCAGCACAATTGGACCACTTACATCTGTCAGATCAGTCACCTGCAAGAATAGCATTGTCTGCAAGAGCATTTAGCAGTTTGTGAGGTAATTCATGCTTCAGTAGGTAGCTCAAACTTTCAGTATGTAGCTCAGTCCTTTGTAGCGTTTAGGTTCTGAGCAACGAGGGTGTGAGCTTTCTGTACTGTATGCCTATTGTTTGCATGGTCCCAGCTCAGCAGCTTGCAGCCTGATGCTTGACAACCTTGCCTGAATTGGTATTGTTGAGTCCAAGTATATGTACTTTATATGAAAAGTGCAGGCGCAGGTGTCTTTACACTTGTTTCATGAGTTGACTTGGATGTGGTCCTGCATGGTCTTAGGGTTGTGTGTACGTGTGATGATCGGCTGCTGAAGCAGCGGCAACAGAGCTCTAGTGTAACGGCATGCAAATGAAGATTTGCTGACAATTCTTTCCGACCACTAGCTAGCTCACTGGTGGGCATTAAAACCAGCATCTTCTGCAGCTTTGACTGCACCAGTACTTGTCACATGAAATGCTTGTAAGCACAATGCAATACCACAGGCTGATTCCACAATACTGTCTTGGGGGCAGCCATGACACATGCAGCATCAAATCTACCAAGGATACTGTAACAGTGCAAGAAATTAGCCTCCTGACACGCTAGCGCCTGAAACCATATGTAGCAGAGCTGAAGTAACAGGTGCAGTGCTAGCGTGTGAGGAGGCTAATTTCCTGCACTGTTACAGATACAGACACAGCAGTGAGCTTGCAAGGTGTGAAAAATAGGAAAGTGTCTCTTGCGTCATAACTTTTGATTTTGGTTTCCTGAAACCGTTGCATCGAGAAACATGTCTCTGAGGATGCAGCAGTGTGTTTGGCCGCACGAGGCAGTGATGTGTATCTTGGAACTTCCAAGTTGGAAGCTATATATACATTGTATTTGACTGAAGCTGCTGATATGACGTGCTGTGACGCATGCAGTGAGTTTACTAAAGCTGACTGTCAGGTCATAGCTGAAACTTTCAGCTGACCATGAGCGCAAGCACAACGCATCAAGAGCTGAGTTGGGGAAGTTTTGGTGGTGGCACCTGGAAGAACCACAAGAGGCACCCTGTTACATTCTTTGTTGTATTGTATAGGGTAACAAACAGCGTCTGCAAGCATGAAAAGCTATGTGAAATATCAATTATAGACAACATTGAAGTGCAAACTGCAATGGCACCGACCAATTCCAAAATGTTTTGTGCATCAGACATCAAAATTGTTTGTTGCTGTGTGCAGAATCTGCAGCTTTTGCACAAGGCCTTTATAGCCTCCAGCTTGCTGATGCTGAGCTGAGCAAGCCTTCAGTTGCAATTGTGGCATATGTCAGATAACTAAAAACCGTACATAGGAAGATCCTACAGCTAGACCACATTGGCGGTGGCGTATATCCACTGATTGAAGTTCAGAGTGACAACGCCTTTCTTCTGTTGATCAAAGGCTTCAAACGTGGCTGATGCGCTTTGAAGAAAAAGAGTCATCGCAATGTACTCTGCAATGCTCAACCAATTAGTGCAGTCAGGATTGAAGGCCTTGAATAATGTTGCGAATGCCATGTCATCCAACTGGAAGCCTGCACTTCAGAAGCTGACATCAAATGATTAGGTATTGATGACGTTTGAATGCTGTAAACGCCCACTGCTGGCACTGGGCAATGCGAGTCACTGCAGGCAGATTGCACAAAAAATACCGTACTGGCAAAGCAAGACAGAGTTGCGCCATTACTGCTGTCACCTGTCTTGCATTCTGATGCAAGGCAAGCACCAGGACCATGCATTGGTCCAGGTACAAATTTGCAGATTACATTGTAGCAAAAAGAAGCAGAGGCTATGCAGAGATAAACAGGATAATACAATGACACTGAAGGTCTGGCTAGACACTGACCAGCATGCTGCAGAGCTTCCATTGCTTCTGTCTGCTGCAGCTGCCCAGCATGTGCTTGACCAAAGTACTGGAAGCTCTGTTGCATGTCTGTCAGAAAGCCATGTAGTCTGCAGAACTCAGCGCAGGAAATTGAGTTGGCTCTGCCATGGTTTTGAATCCTGCACTTCGACAGCAAAGCTTTTCAAGTATATGTTGCTTGTACTCCAGCACCGTTCAGCCTATTAACAACAATGCTTCAGGTAAGTTTCTGGGTTCCTCAAGTGCAGAAGACTGCAGCATGTAATGCGGCGGTACTCTCTGCTCAAATGATACTTTGGCTGACATTTGCTGTACCTTTAGACACAAGGTTTGTAGCGCACATTAGAGCACGGTCACAGCACCTGATCATGTGAGCGACCACCGCTAAGCTAAAGTGCAGATTGCACGTGGCCAACGCTCTTTGCAGTTCGACCGCATCAAGTTCTCCATCCTTGTTCAGGTCGATGTTCTCATACCACTGCATTTGTTGCAAAGACGCGAGTCAGTTGGAGGCAACTAATTGGTGGCGATTTCCGGACAGCGAACGTTAATTTTGCTGATCTCGTAGCTATATAGGGCTGATCTTACGAGCCGCACTGTCGGCTCAGACACCTGATCACCTGTAACAGCTGCTTTTCTGTTATCTCAGTTGGGTCTATTAACTGCATGAACCCAGTCCCGCGATGAGCAGCCGGAGCAGCTCAAGACAAGGACTAACAGCGGTGCGAGCGTCAAGACTCGCAGGCCGCGGCGTATTTTATGACGACAGCTGCTGCAGAAGCTTCGAAGTGAACTATGCTTGTGATCCTGACTTGAGTCGGAAGCAGCGGGCGGTCATCTGAATGGCGAAGCACGAAGCGCAAACAAGGTTGCAGAGAGGCGTTCCGCCATAGTGCCATCTGTCAAGGATCCCCGCTGGCGTTACTGTAACGCCCAGCGGAGATGGGATCCTTTCGACGCAATGTCCTTGCTTGCGATTTTCAGGAGTTGTTTCCCCTGCTTTGACTGTTGCACGGCAGCACTAGGGGCTTACACATGCCTCAGCGGTGTCAGTATCTGGCTTGCAATGTGTGCAACCACATTCGGTTTAGCTTCTTGGCAAAGCATGTGCAAGCAGACTGGACAAAGAGTTGTTGCAAGACATGTTGATATGAGGGTCTGCAGTGTTAGATATGCAACCCACGTGGAACTCTGCGGGTGCTCTTCAGCTATCAGGCATCACAAGTCACCTAACAAATTCCAAGCACAAACCCCAACGATGTGCACAACTGCGCCCAATGTTTGGTTTGTGTTATAGCTGCAGCACATGCTACAGCCTGGTAGACACATACATATGTGTACATACTCATATATGTATTTGCCTGACTGACCACTGATCTTATGGTACATATGGTAGAAAAGTCTGATGGTGTCAAATCAGTCAACAGGCAACTTAACTCAGTAGGACACATTCTTCAGGTTTTCTAGTGCTTGCTGCAGCGCCCTTTGTTTCTGCTCAGCAGTGATGAAGCCATACCGAACATGCAAAGCATCCTGAGCCGTTGCGATAGCCTCTTGATTCCAGGTCGAACCTGCAAGCATGCAGCAGTCACGTCAATGTGTTGAAGGTACCATAAGATACAAACATGGTTTCACTGCTCAAAGCTTCAATGCGTCAAGACCCAATGCCCTACAGTCATGACCAGGAGCAATTGAAGAGCATGGGAGGTATGTAAAGAAGCAGGTGAGGCAAGATGCACTACTTGTGTCTTGCTGTTCACCTGGGAACTTGATGTTAGTGAACTCAACTTCATGAAGCATGTCACCAATGTGACGACTGTAGCCAGGCACTGTACTGCTGTACAACATAGACACTTCCTGTGCAAGCTGCATTGCATAAGAGGGAGTTAGTGAAATCATGACATGCCGTGGATCGTAAACCGTGGCGTGGAAGCACTGGCCATGCATGCCCAGTATGAGTTCTGCCCTGCAGTGACCGAGCTGTTGCACAATGCATCAACAAAGCATTCAGCACAAGCAACATCTGACACAGGTCAAATTTCCTTCAGTTTGCTGTAGTTGAAAGTGTTAATACATCTTGCAGCCATGTCAGCAAATTCTGCGCTGACAACAGTTAGCTTACCACACATGTCTGTGGCCCGCACAACTTGGATAGACTTGCGAGGTGTGATGCAATACCTGGTGGAGGCGCATGGGCATTGCGTCTGTCTCTTCATCTCCTGCTGTGATGCTATCCTCAAGAAACAGTACATATATGCCCCCAAGACGCTGAACAGTACCCAGTGCTGTTGCTGCATAGGCAGATCTGTGTTGCCCAGGTCTGCAGCTAGCTCTTTCAACAGCTGCTCAAGTCGCTGAGCTGGCGAGGCGCCTGATAGACGCTGGTCCTCATTAACAACACTACACCACAGCAGGTTCTCAGGCCATGTTTGCTGCAAAGCTGTGTGCATTTGTTTTGCCTTTGCCTTGCCTTCAACTTTACCTTGCCTTTGCATTGCTGTGATGTTGCCTTGCCTTGCCTTTGCTTCGCTTTGACTGGCCAGGTCTTTGCCCTGCCTTGCCTTGCTGTTGCCTGAGCAAAAAGTAGGCACGAAATCAGCAGTGTCTATACACGAGAGATGCGACCAACATACGTCCAAAAAAAAGAAACAAAAAGGAGTAAAAGGGATACCCTCAGGCGCGTCTCTATAGGTCTGTCGTCCACACACAAGGCCAACCAAGCAAATGTAGGGCACACATGGTTCTCCCTTGGCATGCCTCATGCTGGTCTTGAACAACAGCATCTGCATAACTGTTGCCATGTGTGGTGCTAGCACTAGACATGTTTCAAGTGAGCTCTCTCTTAGCATGCCTCATGCTGGTGTTTAACAACAGCTCATGCTGGTGTTCAACAACAGCATCTGCATAACTGTTGCCATGTGTGGTGTAGCACCAGATGAAGTTCAGGTAGCAGAAACCCATGTCCCCATGTCTGCTGAGAGCGACCATTTGCCAAGGCCAAATCAAAGCCTGGTGGCAGGATCGTCACCTGCCGAACTGTGCCAGAGCTGATGTCATGCTTCCAGAGCCCAGCTGGTCGTGGAATACTTGGATCTTGGTCTGTATGCTACTGGGTAGTTTCCCTTCTACTGTGCAGCGAGGGCACGCACATGTGAAGTTGCGGCTGTTTTGAAGCCGCTGCTGCCTGTCTTTCACAGGAACAGACAGCGGCGCCATATAACTGATCGTCACTTGGTCACCTGTACGGCAGGATGAAGAGCAGAAATTGAGTCTTTTGACACTGCTCTGACTGGGCTGTTCTTCAGGGAAGAGCCCAAGGGTGAAGCACACCGGTCCACCTTGTCCCTTGCATGGCACAACAGTGACTCAGCATGCACTTCTGCTTGTGCTCATTGTCATTACATAGGAGGACACGAAAACTGTCATGATAGGCAGTGGCATAAGCACCTAACAACTTGCCCAACTCGTTTCAGCAAAACCAGATTTCTCTTAAGGGCACGCTGTTGAGACATGGTTCCCTGACCACAAAGTCATCAACGCCAAGCAATACATGACCTGCGTGTATGGAGTGTGGCTGACACTGGGAACCCTCTGTTGAGAGGCAAATGATCATGATGTCCGTGAGAAAGACACAGACCCTGCACTGACCTGCTGGCAAGTCTTGAGTAGCTCTCAGCATGGCAGTCTTGCCCACATAGCAGATCACGCTATTTGGACAGCAAGAATGCTGAGCCATAGTCAACAAAAGATACAGACCACGCCACCTGGCATGTGAAAGCAAAAGGTTCTTTTATATACGTAAGCAATCATTAATACACAGCGCAATAATGTTGTCAACTCCCCCCATGGGGTGCCATGATGTGATGGCAACACTGGCCATTGCCATTGAAATGCTTCAAGCTTCAAAGAAGGATGGTGAGCAAGCTCAAGAGAGGTTGGGTCACAATTCAGAGGGAGAATGTACCACATTGGTTGCTCAAGGGGACCTCTGGAGATGTATGGTAGCTAGAAGGGTAGCCACCGCACATCTGCAGAAGTGCCTTTTAGCAACCTGTCCCTTACAGATAAGCTTGTGGGACATGGGTGGGCCAGGCCTGCTAGTTACAGCAGCAAAGGCACCAAGGCAGGGCCTGCAGGCCTGACAGAACACCAGCAATGGAAAACAGACAAAGCAGCTATGCATGTAATGATGCTTGGGCATGACAGTAGCGGCCAGCCAGTTGGAAATACATTCAGAATTGCATGCAACGGCTGCAACGATGACTTGAAGTGAAGCAGTTTGGTCAGTGCTGAACAGCAAGCTGTGTGTCATGGCACAGGAGGAATGACTTACGTGGAATGTGACTCCTGTTTGCCATAAAATAGCTCATCAGCTGTCGACATCAACTGAGCTTGCTCAACGCCATAGCCTCCTGATTACCACATCACATGATGGTGTTGAAACGTTTGACATATAACAGCTGCACAGCACACTACAGCTGTCTGCAGTTCTTGAAGCAAGACTGTTGCTGTCCACCACATTGTCTGGAGCGTACAAGCATCGCTTAGGCCATGCAAGGCGTTGCGCTACCTGGGTTGCGCCATGCAAGGCGTTGCACTACCTGGGTTGCGCCATGCAATGCATTTGTGGCCAGCACATGCATAAAGGTGCTCACCTCCCAAAGAGCCATAGCGAAGAATGTTGCGAATCCTGGTCAAGTTGTTGTGAATCCTGGTCAAGTTGTTGTGAATCCTGGTCAAGTTGGCGCCAGATGGTATAATTTGTGGTGCTGCCAGCAGGGTGTTGTCACCTGCGATGTGAACAATGCAGTGCTTGATAGCGATGAGTGACATAAACCACGTATGGACAACATATGAGCCAGTCATAGACATCATGATTTCGACAAGTGCTTCTGATGAGTTCTGAGTAATGCAGTGTTGGCACTGAAGTTTTAAGTAGCAAGCAACATGTGCAGAGACTTTGGTGGTTGCAAGCATGCAAAAGTCAGCAATTTGAATTGACCATGCTATTGTAGCAAGAGCCAAGTCTGCATTTTGGACAATGCAAGGCTTACAAAGATGTGTCAGCCAGACTTTGGTGCTTGTTGCTGCTTCTGTGTATTGTACCTAACGTAAAGTAGTCAAACACTGACATGTCAGGTATGTTCCTTGTGGACTCCTGTGTGCCGTCGTACAAAGCGTTGAGAACCTTGGAGATTTGGGGAAATTGCATGCCCTGTCGAGTCGGCTTGTTTGGCCTGCAACAACAAGCAGTTGATGATTGATGACATGCACCCAAGCATCAGCACTGTAAGCAGGTCTGCCTGTCTGAAACCCTTCTGCACTGTGGTCTGACTCAATCTGATAGGCATAGCCTAACCCAGAACATCAGCAGAGAGAGGACTGTAACAAAGAGACAGAAAGTGCAAGAGTTTCCAGCGCTGTGTTGAGTATTCATGCAAAGGCCTGTGACATGATCAGTCCAGTCAGCTGAGTGCTTGTTGCAGATTCGGCTAACAGCACTGACCGCAAGATTTGGCATAGGCACATTGACTGGTTGCAGGTGAGATAAAGTTGGGATGCGCGCAGTGAAATGCAAACTTAGTGGGTTGACACAATTAGCAATGATGCGCAAACGCATACAAGCACCAACTGGGAGATAGCATGGGTACAAACCAGGCTCAGCATCTTCAATTGTGGATGATCAGCAAAGTCAGAGGGTTGAATGCGAGTATATACTAGAGGGCTGCACACAGCTAGCAGCTGTCCTGCTGTCACATCCTCTGTCACCACAAGACCCCTCTCTGTACCTACACTGTCACCTCATACTGCTGTCGGCGTAGTGTTGCAAAAGTACCAATTTCATCCTAGTTATACATGCCAGTTGCACAGCAGAAGTTACAACACTGTGAACCAAACTTTACATGTGATCCATTTCACAGATAAGAGCGTCACATGTTACTGCGCCAAGGTGCACTTGTTCATTGTCACTGCACCTGCTCAAGCATGATCAAGCAGCAACCACAAGCAGTGCGGACTGTAAGGAACTGAGCCTGTACCTGGGAGCTTGGCCACTTTGAGTGGCCCATAACAGGGGCGCAAAAAAACCTACAACGCTTTGTGATGCAAACGCCTGCCGAACTTGTCCTTTGCGACTATCGACGATGGAAGTTGCATGTGTGCCAGCGATACTACTGTGTGGATAAGTGGTCATTGCGCTTAAGTTGTCGTATCGCGCAGGGTGTTGACTTAGCAGCACACCTGCGATATTATCAGCTGGTCATACACGCGTTAGGAGCCCAATGCCTGCAATGTGATGTCGCGAGCGGCAGTCCTCTACTTCGTAAACCTGTTGTTGGCGTTACAGAGTCTTTTGTACTGTGTAGACGGGGCTGACATGCGCAGTAAGCATGACAGAGTGTCGATTGAAATCCGGATGCCATTGCATGGACGGCACTCTTGCATGTGCACATGCCGCTGGCCTTCAAAACAACAGTCGACGGTCGACTATATGAGCATGCATGTCAGCTACCACAACCCTAATTTACCGATCCGCAGCGTCGTCTGTCAGTCAAGCGACATGCGACTTGGCAAGTGTACTCGCCGTCTCCTCCGGCACCGGCCGCCTTTGCGTCACCCCTGTCCGCCAGTTGTGTCGACAGTGTGCAGTAGCGGAGCTGTGAAGGCAGCTGCGACAACGACAGCGCTCAGTCACGTAGCCACAGAGGCGCACGCACCGCAAGGCAAACGCTGGGATAAAGTACAGCGATGGGTAATGTTCTCCGACTTGCACGTCAGCGTAAGGACCCTGGACACTTGTATCAGCGTACTGCAAACGATCAGGAAGGAAGCTACCTCAAGAAAGGCCGGGATACTCTTCTTGGGTGAGTACATCATGCCTGAGTGTTGCATTGCATGCAGCATGATCAGAGTGAAACATCAAAGTCCACTCAAACCCATGTGCTGCAAAGTCTGCCACATACCTTGCCAGCAGCACTAATGCGCACCTGCAAACTCGCAGTGGGCACAGAGGTGTGCACACATTACAGGTGACTTCTGGCATGCCAGGGGAGCCTTGCCAGTCGAGCCTCTCAATGCAATTTTGCGGGAGTTTGAATCCTGGCGTCAGCCTACACTGATGCTGGTGGGTAATCATGATCAGGTGTCAGTGGGTGGCCTGGACCATGCTCTGCAGCCCTTGGCAGCAGCTTGTTCTGCCATACACATTGTGGATGTGCCAACCCTGTACAGGTGACTTTGGCTTTATCTCTTTTGTCTTACCAAACAAAGCCTTGAATATGTGAGCTTGCTTCTTATGTGTCAACATACTCACCTGCGCTTCCAAGCCAGCATGTGTGATAAGTCGCATCTACGTCCACACCTCAGAATGTAAGGCGCTGCATGCAAAGCATATCTGAAGCATGCACGACATGCCTGGGCAGCTTGAACAAAGCAAAGAGGCAGTAAGAGCAGATAGCAGGTTGTGACATGCAAGCATCACTCAAGCAGCAGCAGCGACTGCCAACCATGAGTGCCTAGTATGTGTGAGCTACTAAAGTACAGTCAAGCGGCACCTATGCCGCAATTGGGCCTCAGAGCAGTCTGTGATACTGCCCTTGGTGATGCATGTAGGGACGCCCTTTGGCTGCCGTACAGAAAGGACAGGACTCAACTGAAGGAAGCAATTGAGGGTGCGGGAGACATCAAGGCTGTGTTTGCCCATGCAGATGTGGTAAGAGAAGCAGAATACTGACATTGATATAGGCACTCATGAGGCATGTTTGAGCATTACTTGCCTACTGCACAGCACTACTTGCCTGCTGCAGACCACAGACAAGGCATAATCTTCAGCATCATACTGTCTGTTGGTGCCCTCCCTGAAGTACCCCCTCAGTATGCAGCGCAGCCTTGCACCAGATTGCTTGCCATGCAGCTTGGCTGTAATCTTGCTCATGCCATTTTGTACTTGGGCGTAGCCTGATAGCAAATATCGCAACTGCAGAAGGTTGCAAATGATGCTGACCTTTCACACACTGAATGGCTGATCCCCAACTTGTGCCCTTCAAGAGTGTTGCTCATCATTGACTGACACGACAATGATGACAGTCAGCTTGCCCCATGCACGTATCTAAGGCAAAAGGCTGATGCCTCTTGGTCCACTTTCATTGCATTCGAGGTCATGACCAAATGGGATGCTGCCAAAGCGTTCTCGCTATGAGCTGAAAAGGCAAGTTGGTTGATTGTGTACCTGCAGATGGGAGCTATGATGAATGAGTCCTTTCAAGCCAAGGAGGGGTTGCCACCTGACCTGTTCCCAGAGAATGTGCCCACCTACACTGGCCACTACCATAAACCTCACACCGTTGCTGACACCAACATTCGCTACATTGGCTCGCCCTATCAAGGTACATGTTGTTTGTGGCAATGACTGATTGGAGGTCTCCACTGGCACAGAGGCATCATGACAGGAGGATGATTCAGTTATGTGACGACATGCACAATTGCATGAGTGCATGCAGCTTCACCACTTAAGCAAGCGCAAAGTTTTGTGTGCATGTCAGCAGTGACAGGCAAGCATTTGACTGCGACTAGTGGAGGCAGCTTATGCTCAATGCTTGTATGGTGGTACAGTGTCCAGAAGTGAAGCAGGGCAGCAGAAAGAGCTGTTAGTGCTGGACAGCAACTGGCAAGAGCTGGAGCGCATTCCATTGGATGTAGGGCCGCGCCATTTTGCCCTGTCCTCTGCCACTCCTGCCCTGCCTGCTGACCTGCGCCCTGGAGACAAGTAAGCATGGCATCTGTCTGTCTGTCTGTCTGTCTGTCTGTCTGTCTGTCTGTCTGTCTGTCTGTCTGTCTGTCTGTCTGTCTGTCTGTCTGTCTGTCTGTCTGTCTGTCTGTCTGTCTGTCTGTCTGTCTGTCTGTCTGTCTGTCTGTCTGTCTGTCTGTCTGTCTGTCTGTCTGTCTGTCTGTCTGTCTGTCTGTCTGTCTGTCTGTCTGTCTGTCTGACTGACGTCTGTCTCATTGCGTGTGTCTGTCTGATATATCTGTCTGAGATTGCTAAGCAAGATGCAACAGCCTGTGCTCACTGCTGACCATGAGAACGCTGTCAAAACATGTTGTAGACAGTGTCAAGTTGTAATGAGACCCCTGCCCTGAGTCTCTGCTGATCATGAGAACGCTTTCAAAACACGTTGTGAACAGTCTCAAGTTGTAATGACCCCTTTTCCAGCCTCATCTCTCCCGTCCGTACTGTGGGTGCCAGTGACCCTGGCTTGATGCCTGCCTGCATCGCCGCTTCTTGCACCGCAATCCCAATGGCCTAAAGCTCCGGCAGTAACGAAAGGTAGTTCGTAGTGTAAAACAATGAGAACGATTTACAGTAGCATTGTCCACAGAAAATGCTCCCCATAAACAATGTAGATTTCCTGTTGTGAGTGGAGTATGGTGTGCAGGATCAAGTGGACGCTTCCTGAGCCTGAGGCTGCAGAGGAAGCCCAGAAGCTGACTCAGCAGCTGCTGGATCAGGGTAAGCCCCCTGTCACAGCCCACCATTGCAACTCAACAGCAGCGGCTAAGGTCTGAGATGAAAACATGAGCTGTGACTGTGTTTGGGGGCTGTGAGAAAACATGGAGGTGCTGGCCTTTCAATCAATGAATCAATCACAAATGCATATACTGTCTGGGACTGACTAGGGGAGTCAGCAGACATTGATTGGGAAGTTTCAGTGTCGATCAGCGATAGAGCACTAGGTTGCCACCCTAATCATGTGTCAGCCATCCCAAATCTGATATGCTGCGCATGGCAATGCTGTGTTTGTATCTCAGCCCCCAGCTGCTGTCAGAGTGCAAATGATTGTCACTTCATCCATTTCCTGTATGCTTAACTAAATATTCATCTTGACATGCCATGCACGATGACTGAAAAGCTTCCATGTACAAAAAGCCAGCATGTTTTCAGGTAGGCATTGAAGTGGAGGTCAGATTGGTTCCAAGGCCAGCACGCACATCTCTTTTGGCAATTTCAAAGCTGCTGTGCTGTGCATCATGCAGAGCTAGGGCCTACTGCTGCTGTGTAGATACTGACATGAGGGCGTGCTTCCCCTCCCCCCCCCCCCTGACCCCTGGCCCCTGACCATTCCCTGCTTTCCATGAGCAAACCTGGTGAGGTACGTGAATTACTGACGGTGAATTTGCCAGTGTGTAGGTGTTGAAGTGGAGGTGGTGGTGCCCGCCCCCAAGGCCGCTCCCCGCATTCCTGCCAGTGAGAGTCTAGGGGCTCTTGCCATGTTCCACAGCTATGCTGCTACTGTGGGCATGTCCCAGCCAGCCCTTGACGCTGCCCTGGACCTGCTCAGGGTAAGTCCTAGTGTTGCTGTCACAGCTGTCCTGCCTTGCAACACTGTGCATTATCCCTGATCCACCCATACATCAGACACATGTGTAATAAAGGGAAAAAGAAGTATTGTGTGTGGCAGCTATGGCCTGCATGTGCTTTCGTCCTGCATATGCTCTGCATAGCACGGTGGCTTGTCTCTTGCTATGTGTCAAGGCTGCAGATAGACCCTCATACTGCTCTGTTGCTAGCTAGCACAAATCTTAGCATGTCTGTTTCGCACAACTTTGCTGGGATTTTGCCTAATCAGTTCCCAAGAATATGCACACATGCCGGCACAAGTATGCTGAGACATGTTTTACTCCGTCGCGGATTTCAAAAAGGACATGTCGAAAAAAGAAGGTATGTTGAAAAAAGAAAAAACATGTCGAAAAAAAGAGGCATGTTGCAGTTATCATCATCAGGTTTGATTTTATTCAGTGTGGTGTCATGGTGCAGGAGTACGAGGGCCAAGGAGCTCAGCTGAAGCATGAGGCTGCTGTGGTTCAATTTGATGAGATGGAACTGGAAGGCTACGGTCCTTTCAGGTAATGCCAGCTTAACTTTTATTTGGTCTGTGCATCACCATTGCTATCATTCCATGCATGTATGCTTGTGAATCTGCATGGTGCGATTGAAGTCAAAATCAAAACAGACCAATTTGCTAACAGCGCTCAATGCTGTTGCTGCTGATTTTGAGCAGACAAGATGGAAATTCGACAGTGTACAACTGCACAGGCGCATAAAACAGCTACTGCAATCGATTATCTGATATGTGTCCATAGATTGGACACAGCACGTGTTAGGCAGGCATGAAGTTTGTGCATGCCTGCCTGGCAGCTGCAGCCTGCAGGCATGTCAACCCTTGTGGTGGTGTTTTTCAGCTACATGCTTCCATGAAAGGTGGTTATCGCACACAGCACTGCCGTTTGCACATTGAGCACGTGCATTGTTATGCCATCTTATTGTTGCAGCTGAAAAGGTGAGATTGCCTGTCCCTCATGCTGTCACTCATCATTGTCACTCATGCAGTCTTTGCTGTGCGATGATCAGGCATGCTCTGTTGTGATTCATGCTGGCTGCGCATCTGCTGTTGAGTTCACCCTTGTTCATGATGGGCAGTCAAAAATGATGTTGGCATGTCTGCAGGGAGGCCTGCACCTATGACCTCACCAACAGGGGCTTCTGCGTCATTACAGGTCGTAATGAGGATGACCAGGGGGCAGAAAGCAATGGTGCAGGCAAGAGTGCGCTAGTGATGGCACCCTTGTGGGCCCTCACCGGCAAGTCTGATGCCAGAAACGAGGCAAAATCACTCACACATGACCATTTGTGACTGCATGACCCAGTGATACACATCCCACACACATCCTTTTTGGGACTGTGCTTTGACTGACACCTGTCATGCCAGCGTCCCTGATGTGATCTATTCAAACAGGGCTTGTGTGACTTTTGAAAGTGCACTAGTCCATGAACTGCCCTAGAATGCTATGCCTGCTGCTACCTCTACTTGCATGAAGCGAGATGATAATTGGGTTTTTCACGGCAGTTAATGTGTCCCTTGTCAAGATATCGTATCCTGTATTAGCCAACAGCCCTAGGTCGGCTCAGGTAGAGCTTCAGCTAACACCAGAAAGCAAGGACAGTGGGGATAGGGTAACATGCTGATGGGTACGTGCAGGGGGGCTCAGGGAGGGGTCTCACCAGCAGTGAGGTGCTGAATGATGAAGCTACCTCTGCACGTGTGTGTCTGCGAGGCCACGTCAATGGGAAACCGTTTGCTATAGAGCGCTCAATCAAGAGGTACTCTTGCTGTCAATCGCTATTCCACTCCTGTTGAAGTACAGCAGACTCACAACCAACAAGTTCAGAGCGAACACAGCCATGTGTGTGTTAACTGAGCCAGGTATGTGTTGGTTGTCAAGCCTGCAGCATATCATTTACTACTGTCACATGATCAGTCGTAATGGTTATGTGCATATGGGATATACTATAGTAATGCACAAATTGTTTTGTGCACAGCCAGAGATGTTGACCTTGTTGTGTGTAGTGGGAGGAGGAAGGGCGGACCCAAAAGGACAGCGCTGAAGTTTGAACATGGTGACGAGGATCTGACTTGTCTGGAGCAGAGGCTGACTCAGGCTGAGATTGACCGTGTACTGGGTTCTGATCTCTTAGTCAGAGCTGTTTTTCATGGCCAAGCTGATGTCACTGCCTTACTGGAGGTACCCTTATGTCTCATTTCTACTGTCTCTGTCCTGTTTTGGCTGTGCGTGGCTTATGTATGGCAACACCAATTGGCACTGCATGACGTCTTGCATCATCAAGCCTTCTATTTAAGCTGTGTATCTAACTGCTATACGCAGGAATCAGGCAATGTTGCTGTCTCATCTCTGACTGTGAAAACAGAAGCTTTAGTGTCCTAAGAAGGCTTGCGTACAGGTATTGCTATTAGTGTTATAATGGTAATAAACAAAACGAGGGCCTAGCCAACAGGCATCAGGTGGTATAATGCGGCTGTGGCAGTTGCTGAGTGCCAGCTTGCAGGCTGGTGATGAGAGGTTCAAGGCTGAACTAGGTTGGGTGGTGAATTTGGACATGTGGGATGAAGCTAAACAGCTGGCGGCGCAAGCGCTGAAGGGCGCCACCTCTCAGCTGAGCTCTGTGACTGGTCAGGAGCATGTCAGGCAGGCCGGGCTTGAAAGTTTGGAGATGCAGGTGCGCTGCGCTGCGCTGCGCTGTGCTGCGCTGCGCTGCGCTGTGCTGTGCTGCGCTGCGCTGTGCTGTGCTGTGCTGTGCTGTGCTGTGCTGTGCTGTGCTGTGCTGTGCTGTGCCTGATCCAAGTCCTGCGGAAGCTTGCCCCCTCAGGGCAAGCAGACTGCCCTGCGCCGGCCTGCATGCATTAGGGCCATGCGTATGACAGATGACTATTGTCATGTAATGATTTTGAACGTCTTTTTGTGTTCTGTAGGCAGATGAAGCCCAAGAGAGAGTGAAGTCATGGCACGTGGACAATCAGCAGCAGCAAACCGCTCTTCAGTCAGCGCTCATGCTCGTGCAGGAGCATCTTCAGGCATCTGTTCAGAGCTGCAGATCAAAGCTGTCTCAACTGCAGCACTGGCTGAGCCATCCAGAGGCATCCAGCCAGCAGGGTGCCGTTTCACACCAGCTGCAGGAAGCTGAGCAGCAGCTGACTCAGCTGCGGCAGGAAGCCAAGCAATGTGAGGCAGAGGTGATTCAAGCAAGCCAGCAGAGGCCAGGTCAAACATCCAGCACACCCTCAGCAGGCACAGCGCAGGCTGACACATCAAATTCAAACGAAGAACCAGAAGCCAAGCCACCAGGCAACAGGAGTGAAATCAATGGAGGGGATGGCAGCAGGGCAGAGGGCATAAGCAGGACTGGGGGTGGAGCTGCAGGTCACGGCTGGGCCACATTCCGTACATCAGATGAAGACAGGTCAGATTTGATGCACAGTGCGCAAAGCAGCAGGGGCGGCAATGTGTGGCAGCCTGCAAGCACAGCCAGCACAAGCACAGCTACAGTGGAAGCCCCAGCAGCAGCAACCGCAGCAGCAGCTGTTGGTACCAGGCCTGTCAGGTAGGCAATCAGTGTAGCTTGCAATGGTCGCAAGAGGCCTGCAAGGTCTGCAAGATCCTCTTCAAGGTGCACAGGGGCTATGTTCTGTGGAAACACTTCAGGGGCTGCTGACAAAGCTGTTTCTGTCATATATGCCATTGTGTTGTTACTTAAGCTCTGCAGCTGTCCAGATTGCTGGGTTCGACTGTGTGACACACCATGCTCATGCATAGCTTCTGCGGTTTCAGGCAGAAACTGCAACATAATAAGGAAGGCCATATGGTGTAGTTTGTTTTCTTTGGGAGTGCATCGGGGCCAAAGCTTAGCTGAGCTTGTTTATCTGTGTTGGGTAAAGTGCATTGAATGTTGTCCTAGATGTGTCTGAAAACACAATGCATGGCTTCCAGGCCGCCAAGACATGTGATGACCCCTGAGGTAGAGGCAGCTGAGGCACAGCTTCATCAGCTGCAGCACATGCTGATGAACCAGCAAGCGGAACTGGGCGCCAAAAGGGCTGATGTACAGGTAAGCTGTCCAGCTGACTGTCCCTCAAGCCCATCCCACAGCTGTGGTGCAAAGCATAACACCCCCCACCACAGCTGTGACGCTTGTGGTCATCCTCAGCTTTGACTTAAAAAGTTGAGCTAGCTCTGAGTTTTGCTCATCTCGGGGTTTGGTCATGCGCAGACTGGATACATGCTGAAGCAAAACAAAGATTCTGCTCAATTCAATTCTGACAGATGGTGTGACTGGCACATTGTCATCCACTAGAGTTTGTTGCAAGGATGACAAGCTGGCAAGCTTCAAGCACATGTACATGCGCAACTGGGCAACCGGGCAAATTCTGCAAGTGGCAAATGATTGTCCTGGCATGCAGGCAGCAAGCAGCAGCTATGAACAGTACTTGAGTCTAGCATCACAGCATTTGGGTCACAGCACACATCAGGACTCGTCTGAGCTGCTGTGTGACCGGTGCCTTCAGCCCATTGATGAAGCCACCTTCCAGGCAAATGTCTGGCGACTTGAGGCAAGTCCTTCTGCATCCCAGCAATGCACGGCATGCATAGCACAGCAGCACAGCATGCACAGCACAGCACGCATGCAACAGCCATGGCTCCCATTGGGCTCCCTTGCCATTGTTGGCAAGTGTGTGGCAGCTGTACAATGGCCATGGGGCCTTCATGCAGCTCTCAAAAGCTTTCCTTCATAAACATGCTTGCATGCAAGCTGCTATTGCATGTCACATGAGGCACCAGGACAAGACGACAGTGTTACCTGAACCACATGCATGTGAATGCATGCACACAGTTGTCGTACCTCATAATACCAAGTGCCTGTTATGAGGCTCTGTGCTGTGCCTTTAGGAAGTCATGGAGCAAGCTCGAGCTCTTCAGGTCAAAGCTGAGCATGACATCAGGCATTGCACCACAGCTGTGGGTCAGGCTGCTCAGAGCTTGCGGCGCATACAGCAGGAAGCTGCTGAGGCAGCTGAGAATGTCTGGAGACCCCAGCTGGCACAACATGAGGCTGCAGTTAGGCGTGAGCAAGAAGCTTTTCAGGCTGAGCAGGTGTGGTCTGAATCTACATTGCCCTGCCCTGGGCCAATTCATGCTGCTCTGTCCTGCCCCGCCCTGCCCTGTTCTCCCTTGTGCTGCCCTATTTTGCCCTGCCTCTGTCCTGAGCTGCCCGCCCTGACTTGCTCTGCCATCTACAGATCTGCCCTGCCTTGCCCTGCCATCTACAGATCTGCCCTGCCCTGCCCTGCCCTGCCCTGCCCTGCCCTGCCCTGCCCTGCCCTGCCCTGCCCTGC